>Ga0209341_10005588_pt1 | contig 11339 bp, 9 predicted proteins | sample RifCSP13_2_FD_184020 | JGI IMG/M metagenome (GOLD analysis project Ga0209341, IMG submission 184020) | Soil microbial communities from Rifle, Colorado - Rifle CSP2_sed 13_2 (SPAdes) (version 2) | ecosystem: Environmental > Terrestrial > Deep subsurface > Rock core/Sediment | place: Rifle...
CATCCGGACTTCATCGCGATCGAGCCGTCCGAGCTCATCGGCGGGGACGTGAGCGTGACGACCGCGAGGCCCGAGGTCATCTCCGGGGCCGTCGCGCGCATCCGCAAGGTCGATCCGAAGGTGCAGGTCCTGTGCGGCGCCGGGGTGAAGAACGCGAAGGATGTGCGGAAGGCGCTCGAGCTCGGGACCGTCGGCGTGCTCCTTGCGTCCGGCGTTGTGAAGGCGAAGGACCCCGGGAAGGCGCTCCGCGATCTGGCCAAGGGCCTCCGCTGACGTTCAGGCCTGCCGGCGGATGAACACCGCCGCGGCCATTAGGGCTACCGCAGCATAGGCTCCGAGCACCACAAGGTCGACGATCACGTCGCCCGCCCCCCAGCCGCGCAGCATGACGCTGTGCATCGCGTCGTTCGCGTAGGTCATCGGCACGAACCAGGAGAGCGGGCGAAGGCCCCCGGGGATCGCCTCGAGCGGGTAGAACACGCCGGTGAGGAGCAGGGAGGGGAAGAGGACGAGGGGGATGAACTGGACCGCCTGGAGCTCGTTCCGCGCGGCGGCGGACGCGACCATCCCGAGGCCCTGATTCCCGACCGCGAAGAGGAGCAGGACCGCGAACGCGAGGGGCACGCTGCCGACGACCTGGACCTGGAACAGGAGCAGGGCGGCCCCCAACACCACCGTGCTTTGCGCCACGGCGACCACGGAGAGCGCCGCCGCGTGGCCGAGGACGAGCTCGATCGGCCTGAGCGGCGTGGAGAAGAGACGCTCGAGCAGGCCCCCGGACTTCTCGCGCACGATGATGATCACGGAGAAGATCGTCGTGACCATGAGGACGGCCAGGGCGATGATCCCCGGGGCGAAGGAGTCGATGAAGCGGGTGTCCGAGGATCCGTAGACGAAGTCCTGCTCCAGGGAGAGGGCGGTCGCCCCGCCCGCGCCCGCGAAGGCCTTCTCCAGGGAGGCGCGGATCGTGCCGAGCACCGCGGCGACGATCGGCGGCGACGAGCCGTCGAGGATCACGTGGATCACCGCGCGCCGGCTGAGGAGGGCCGCGGAGAAGTTCTGGGGCAGCCACAGGGCCGCCCACGCGTGTCCGGCGCGGACCTCCGCCGTCGCCGCGCCCACGTCGGCATAGGATTCCACGGCGAGAGTGTCCCCCGTGAGGTTCGAGACGAACTGCGCGCCCATGGGGCCGAGGTCCTCGTTCACGACGAGGGTGCGGACGTCGTGGACCTGGCCGCCGAAGGTATAGCCGAAGGCGAGGACCATGAGGAGCGGCATGCCCACGACGAAGCCGAGGGTGCGCTTGTCGTGTCGGAACTGGGACAGGGACTTGCGCGAGACCGCCAGGATGCGGCGGACGTTCAAGGAGGTGCCCCCTTCTCCGCGCGCACGAGGGCGAGGAACGCATCGTCCAGGTTGTCCGCCGCCGTGCGCGCCTTCACCGCATCGGGGTCGCCGTGGGCCAGAAGGCGGCCGCGGTGCAGGAGGGCGACCAGGTCGCACCGCGCGGCCTCTTCCATGTAGTGCGTGGTGATGAGGACGGTCTTGCCGCGCCTCGTCAGGTCGCGGAAGAAGTCCCAGAACGCCGCGCGGAGCTCTGGGTCCACGCCGACCGTGGGCTCGTCCAGGAGAAGCAGGTCCGGGTCGTGCAGGAGGGCCGCGGCGAGGGACGTGCGGCGCTTCATGCCTCCCGACAGGTTCGAGACGATCTCGTGCCGCCGCTCCGCGATGTCCACCAGACGAAGGACGTCGTCCGTCCGACGGTCGATCGCCTCCTCGTCCATGCCCACGAGGCGACCGAAGAGGGCGAGGTTCTCCTCGACGGTCAGGTCCGCGTATACGGCAACGTCCTGAGGCATGTACCCGATCCGCGGCAGCACCTCGCGCGGCGGGAGCGCCTTCCCGAGCACGTAGGCGGTGCCGCCGCTCGGGGCCGCGAGGCCGAGCCACAGCCGGATCGAGGTCGTCTTGCCCGCCCCGTTCGGACCGAGGAGACCGAAGGTCACACCCCGCGGCACGAGGAGGGCGAGGTCCCGGAGGGCCTCCACGGGTCCGAAGCGCTTGGAGAGGCCCTTGCACACGATTGCGGGGACCTTCTCGGGGGGCAGGCGCGGCATGCCGGCGGGGCATGCGGGGCGGCGACTCTTAAGGGCTCCGCCCGGAGAGAACGTGTGCGCCGCGGGTGCGGTTCAGCCCGTCTTCGAGCGCATCCAGGGGAAGCGGCCGGTGAGCAGGCGGTCCCTCAGGATGTCCCTCGTGCCCACGACGGTCTCCATGCTGCCGTCCCAGGTCGGGAGGACCTTGCTGTAGGCATCCTCGACGGCGTCGAGCACGCTCCGCACCTTCCGGCGGATCATCGTCGAGTCCCGGCCGCGGTACACGACGGCCAGGTAGACGTGCTTCCCCCGCTCGATGAGGATGTGGTAGTCCCCGAACTCCATCTCGTGGAGCTCCCGATGCTGTCCGTACCGGAACGCGTCCTTCACGAACTCCTGCACGGCGGTGAGCATCCCGCTCAGCACGTCGCGGTCCTGCTCCTCGACCATCGTCCGGGACAGGTGGGAGATCAGGATGCCGTCCCGGTAGACGAGGAAGACCTCCTCGATCCGCACCGCGTTCCGGCGGTAGACGAGGAAGACGATCCCCGAGCCGAGGACCAGCCCGCCCAGGAGGATGTAGACGAGGGGCATGAGGTCCACCGCGACGTTGAGGATCACCACGGCGCGCGCGTACCCGATCGGCACGTTCACGCTGTTCGAGAAGCGCGCCTCGACCGCGTTCGGGATGGGGAAGCGGGCCTGCACCCCGTCCGCGATCCGAACGACGACGGTGATGTTTTGCACCTGCCCGGGCGCGAGGTCCGTGAAGTTCCAGCTGAGCGGGTCCGAGACGGTCGCGCCCACGTTCGCCTGGTAGTCCACGAGGGCCATGTGGGCGTCGAGCAGGTCCGAGACGTTCACGTAGCGGGCCGTCGTCGAGCCGTCGTTCCTCACCTGGATCCGGTATGAGAGCGTGCGGCCCGGGAACGCCTCGTCCTCGCTCGGGGTCAGCGTGAGCAGGATGGTCGGGGCGAGGAAGGTCACCTGGACCGTCGAGGTCGCGGACGCCTGCGGGTTCCCGTTCCCGTCCGTCGACTCCATCCGGAAGAGGAGGTCCGCCCGGGCTCGGTCCTGGACGGTCGGTGCAGCGAGGAGGTCCAGGGTGAAGGCCGCCGTTCGCGGAGCGAAGTCCGCCCAGTGCCAGCTGTAGCTCGAGCCGACCGCGGTCAGGACGCCGTCCGAGGAGTCCCCGGCGTACTGCAGGCCGCTCGGCAGGGAGAGGTTGAGCCAGACGTCCCTCGCGGTCCCGCTGCCCGCGTTCGTCAGGGTGACCGTCACGCGCGTCGGGGTCCCGGCCTCCAGGGTCGCCGATCCGGGCGCGGTGGCCAGGGTGATCCATGGGAGGGCGACGTTCGTGGACACGGGCGCCAGCGCCACGGAGGGGAGGGGGTTCCCTCCGCCGTCGGCGTAGGCCAGGGACCCGTTCACCGCGAGGACGTCGCGGTCCGGGGCGGAGAGGTTCACACTCACGTTCACGGTGAAGGTCCATGCGCCGATCCGGAGGTTCGCGATCGTCATGCGCACGCTCCCGTTCGTCGCGGTCGCGGGCACGCTCGCGTCGACGAAGTCGAGGTAGGGGTCCAGCGTGAGGTTTGTCCATGCCGTCGGCGCCGCCTCGTTGCCGCCGTTCGTACCGTTCACGTAGATCGTGAGGCGGTCGCCAGGGACCGCCGTCGCGGAGGAGAACACCAGGGAGGCCGCGGAAATCCAGGGAGAGGCCATGATCAGGGAGAGCGTGGCGACCCGGGGCGGCATCAGAATCCCGTTCGTGCTCGTGTCGTTGAGTCCCGCGGTGAGGGTGTGCAAGGAGCCGCGAAGGAGCCCCGAGCCCGCCCGCGCGGTCAGCGTGAAGGACCAAGTTACGGGCGTCCCCCCGCCAGGCATGTCGGCGAAGAGAAAGTCGACGACCCCGCCCGACGTCGAGACGGCGCCCCACGCGGGGTTGTGCGTATCCGAGACGTACGTCAGGGCGGCGGGAAGGGTGAGGTTGAGCCAGATCGTCTGCGCGGCGTCGCCTGTGTTCGTCAGGCCGATCGTGTAGACGACGGTCCCGTTCGAATGCAGGTAGGCTGCGGGCACGCTCGAGAGGGGCAGGGCGATCACGGGCCCGTTCAGGACCACGTCCCGGGTCGCGATCGCCATGGGCCAGAGGTAGCCCTTCTCGTCCGAGTAGTTCAGGCTGACCGTGTTCAGGATGAACGCGACCCCGACCACGCTTCCGGAGACGCGGACGTCGAAGCTCACCCAGTGCGAGCCCACCCCGACGTTCGTGAAGGTCCAGATCGGTGTGTTCGGCACGGCCGTCGTGTTCGGGCTGCTCTGCCAGTTCACCTGGGACGGCATCGTGTCGTTGATCCAGGCGCGGGCCGCCGGGCCCGAGCCCGTGTTGTTGAACCAGATCCTGTACGTGAAGCGCGTGTTCTGCCTCGCCTGCGCGACGCTCGCGGTCTTCTCGAGGGTGAAGCCGGGCGCACGGACCGCCGCGGTCCGCGAGTCCACGTCGACGACCCCGTTCCCCTCGATCCCGACGACCTCGACCGCATACGTGCCGTTCGTGAGGGGCGGGGCGAGCGTCGTGCCGAAGACCTTCCACCGCGACGGGTTCGCGCCGTCCGTCTGGAGGAGCGTCATGTTCGCGTAGGCCACGACCGCACCTCCTGACGGGCGGGTGATGTTGATCCGCGCGCCCGGGATGTCGTAGCTCCCGAAGGGGTCCGCAACGGTCGCCTGGACGACGAGGCTGTCCATGGGGGACCATACGGAGGGCGTGCCCCGCGCGTCCTGGAGGGACAGGTTCGTCACGGAGACGTACGTCGGCGTGAGGACGTCCACCAGGGAGTCGACGCTCGTCGCGTTCACCGCGAGCAGCCCGTCGTCCGTGCTCCCGCTGTTGACGACCTGCAGGGACAGGCGCACCTGGTGCGAGGGGGCGAAGGTGACATTCGAGGTGAGGGGGATCGCCAGCGAGAAGCGCTGATAGCCACTGATGCTGTCCGTCACCACGGCCTGCTCGACGGACGCGACGAACGCGAAGGAGGCCCCGTTCCGGTCCCAGACGGTCGCGTTGACCACGAGGGTCTCGACGGATCCCCCCGGGGAATCCAGGTAGAGGACCGCGGACAGGGCGTTCGCCTGGAGGGGGAGCGCAAGGACCGGGCTGAGATCCCAGGTGAGGGAGGGCGCTCCCCGCTTCAGCACGATGCCCGGCGGCACGAGCGCGCTCGTGGGCGCGGTCGGGGTGAGGCCGAACGTGGTCGTGAGGTGCATCTGTTTCCGTGCGAGGCCGAGCACCACGGTGGCCTGTGCGGGTGGGGCCGCGTGGACCGCGTTCGCGGAGTCCGTGTAGGTCACGCTCGCAGAGTTCGTGGCCCAGGTGCCCGGGGCCACGCCGATCGCCACGGTGGCCGTGATTTGGAAGGAGCGGGCGCCGACGCCCACGGACGCGAACGTGAACCGGGGGAAGCCCGTCGTCGCGCCGGCACCTGCCGCAGTATCGGCCACGTAGACGAAGCTCCCGGGGAGCGTGTCGTTGATCCAAACGCGCGGGGCTGCCGCGTTCCCTGAGTTCACGACGTCCACGGTGAAGACGACCGTGTCCTTCGGCCGCGCGCTCGGAGCGGAGGCCGTCATCGAGGCGGTGACGACCGCGTCGGAGGGGAACGGTCCCGGGGCGGTGGCCATCGCCCAAGGAACTGCGGGCGCGGACGGATCGTGCCCGCCGAGGAGGGGGAGGAAGAGACCGCCCAGGATCAGGGCGAGCACGATCGCTGAGACCGGTCGCGACCTCGGTCGTTCCACTCGTGCGCCTCGATGCGCTCTGTCCCCGCGAGGCGATATGACCTCACCGCCTCCGTTATCCCTCCTGATAAATAACATGGGGGGGGAACGCGACGCGGACACGGTTCGCTTGGATGTACACTGCCTGTACGCGCCCCGCTTATCCTCCGGTCCGCACCTGCCTGGCGACGTGACGGGTGCGGGGACACGTCTCGTCGCGGCAGTCCTCGCCGCGGCCCTCCTCGCCTCCGGATCCCTCCTCTCGGGCCGCGGGACCGTCGACACGGACCCCTCCCTCCCACCCGCGGTCCACCCTTTTCCCTCCGAGGGAGCCGCGGAGGGCGTGGTCCTGACCCGCGTCTACCCGAACGCGGCGCGGGACGACGAGTTCGTCGAGGTGGCGAACCCGGGGCCCTTCGCGGTCGACGTGGGCGGGTGGGCCCTCTCCGACCGCGAGGGCGTCGCGCGATTCCCGGACGCCACGGTCCTCCTCCCCGGCGGCCGGACGGTCGTCGCGCGGAACTCGACGAGCTACGCGGAGGACGTCCTCCGCGATGCCGATCTCACGTGGGACCTGGGCGACGCCCCGCACATGCTCGGAGGGATCCTCCGCCTCGCCGACGGCGGGGACGAGGTGCTCCTCCTCGACGGGAGCGACGCCCTCGTCGACGCGTATGTGTACGGCGGATCGAGCTATGCGGGGTCGGGATGGACGGGGCCCGCGGCACCCGCGCCGAGCCGGGGGGAGATTGCCGTCCGCGAGGGCGGGGATTCCCCGATGGACCGCGATCGGGCGGAGGACTGGATCGGTCCTCGCCCCCACCGCCTCGGGCAGTCGGACTTCGACGCCCCCGAGGTGGCCCTCGACGGAGCCATCGTCCCCGTCCTCTCGCCCGACGACGGCGCCGGGAGCCTGCTCCGATTCCTCGCCTCGGCCCGCGCCTCCATCCACGTCGCGGTCTACACGCTCACGAGCGAGGCGATCGCGGCGACCCTCGCGGACCGTGCGCGTCGCGGCGTGCGCGTGCAGGTCCTCCTCGAGGCGGCCCCGGTCGGCGGGATCGAGGAATCCGAGGCGCGGATCGTGGGGGGCCTCGTCGCCGCGGGAGCCGAGGTGCGGATGCTCTCGAGCGCCTCCGACGCGGTCAAGCGGTACCGCTACCTCCATGCGAAGTACGCGGTACTGGACGACGAGGGGATCCTCGTGAGCTCGGAGAACTTCGGGGAATCCGGTTGGCCGACCGGGGATCGGAGCGGGAACCGCGGATGGTCCGTCCTCGTGCGGGACCCGGAACTCGCGCGACAGTTGCGCGACGTATTCGACGAGGACTTCGACCCGAAGCGCCGCGACTCCATCCCGGCCCGGGGAGACCCCGCGGGCGCACTCGGCCCGCCTCCGGAGGCGGGACCGTGGTCCTGGGGCGGGGCCCGCTGCTGCCGCCAGGGCAGGCTCCTCATCGGTCCCGACACGGCCCTCGCGGAGGGCGGCCTCCTCGGCCTCCTGGGTTCCGCCCGGTCGCGGCTCCGGATCGAGCTCTTCTACCTGGAGGACGTCTGGGGCGCGGGGCCGAACCCGCTCCTGGAGGGCGCCTTCGCGGCGGCCCGCCGCGGCGTCGACGTGCGCATCCTCCTGGACGGGGGCGCCTGGTCCACAGAGGAATCGGGGGAGGGCAACGACGGCGTCGCCTCACGGATCAACGCCCGCGCGGACGCGGAGGGCCTGTCCCTCGAGGCGAGGCTGCTCGATCCCGCCGGAGCCATCGACCGCGTGCACAACAAGGGCGCCGTGGCCGACGGGCGCGCGGTCCTCGTTTCGAGCATGAACTGGGCCGAGACCTCGACCACGGAGAACCGGGAGATCGGCCTCCTCCTCGAGGATCCCGCGACCGCGTCGCGGTTCGAGGCCGCGTTCGAGGCGGACTGGGACGGGCGGTCCACCGCGCCCCGCGACTCCGTCCTCGTGGACGACCCCCTCATTCTCGCAGGGTTCTACGCCTTCGTCGTGGCCTCCTCGGCCCTCTCGCTCCGTAAACTGAGACGGGGGGACAAAGGTCTAAAGCTCCGGGAGCGGTTCGAACGGCGTGGCTCCCTCCGAGCTGCTCTCCGCCGCGGACGTGGAGAAGTTCGGGTATTGTCCCCTGAGCTGGTGGCTGAGCCGCGGCCTGGCCCCGGAGGAGGGCCCGGAGCTCGCGGAAGGGGAGAGGAAGCACGAGACGGTCGCGGAGGACCTGAAGGGGATTGAGACCCACGAGGCCCGCGCCCGCGAGGCCGAGGTCGGGGTGATGTACTTCGCGATCGCGGCCACGATCGTGGCCACGTTCGCGCTGACGTTCCTCTACCCGCCCGGGATCGAGGTCGCCCGCACCCTCGGCGCGGTCGCCCTGATCTGGCTCCTCGCGGCGGTCTACTTCCTGTACCGCGCGGAGACCCTGTCCACGGTCCAGGAGCGCTTCCTGTCCGAGCGGGTCCTCACCGTTTTCGCGATGGCCGCCGTGGTCATCGCGATCGCGAGCGTATCCTTCCCCGGCGTCCAGAACTCCCTCCTCGCGCAGGTCTTCGTGGCCCTCGCCCTCGTGTGGCTCGTCGGCGCGAGCTCGTACCTCTACCGGTCCATGGGCTCCACGGCGATCGCCCGGTCCACGCGGGAGAAGTACCAGGTCGCGGGACCCCTCGTCTACGTGGACTCGGAGCGGGAGAAGCCTAAGCTCTTCGTCTCGAGGCGCTACGGCCTCTCGGGCCGGCCCGACGCCGTCATCCTGGAGGGGGACGTCCACATCCCCGTGGAGGTGAAGACGGGGCGCACGCCGCGAGGGCCCCTCTTCTCCCACATCCTCCAGGTCGCGGCCTACTGCCTCCTCCTCGAGGACGAGTACGGCAAGGCGCCGCCCTACGGCATCGTCCGCTACGGGGACGTGAGCCACGAGATCGAGTACAACGAGGACCTCAAGAAGCTCGTGATCGGCAAGCTCGTGGAGATGCGGGCGTGCGTCGCGCGGGGCGAGGCCCACCGGAACCACAACCGTCCGGGCAAGTGCGTCCACTGCTCCCGCCGGGGCGTGTGCCCGGAGCGCCTCGCCTAGCGGGCCTTGCCCTTCGGGTCGCCCGTGACCCCGAGCTTGCCCGCGATCGCGTCCACGCGGTCCTGGAGCTCGCGGACCTCCTGGCGCATCTTGAGCATCTCCTGCTCGAACGGGGTGAAGCCCTTCGTCGACATGATCCGGTGGCTCACGAACATGCCCACGAAGACGGCACCGATGATCGCGAGGATCGCGATGACCACGAGGGCGAAGATGAAGCCCAGGAAGGAGCCCACGAGGTTGCCCGGGGTGATCACGCCCGTGAGGATGGAGACCCAGATCACCACGAGTACGCCCACGATCAGGAGCCACAGCAGGGTCCAGCGGGAGATCCTCAGGGCATCACCCCTTTGCGCGGCACGGGCCATCGGAAGTCGTCCGACGGCGTGATCGTGACCGTCGCCGTGGAGCCCTTGTCGTCCGGGAACCTAAAGACCATGATGGGTTTCGAGTTCGCATCGAGGGAAAACCGCACGGTCACGTTGATCTCAAAGTAGTTCCCCTGGCGGTCCACGAGCTTCGTGTGCACGTCCATGGAATCGCGATACAGGTCGTACGTGTTGTTCACGCGAGTCGGGACGTACAGGGAGCCGCTGTAGGCATCGCTCACGGTCTGGTTCGCGTAGGGGACCGTCACGTTGGCGAGGGTCTTGTAGCCGACGTCCAGGGTGATGTTGTCGTACAGGTAGGGCTGGGAGAAGGACGTGACGTCGACGAGAAGGCTCGTCTGGTTGTGGGTGAGCGCGACGATGAGGATTGGCAGGGAGGAGAGTTCCGACGGGTGGCCCAGGAAGCTCGGGGTGATCAGGACGAGGGCCACGAGGACCATGATCGTGCCGAACATGCCCGCCCGGACCAAGATCTCTCGCTCCACGACCGCGGAAAGCGGACGGAGCGTAGATAAACGTTCGTCAGGGGGCGCCACCGAGAGGACGGGATTAGAGACTGTCGGGCCCGAGCCTCAGGAGGGTGCAGACGCCGAAAAGCACGCTCGAGACGACGGCCGCAGCGAAGTTGCGGCCCGCGGCCTCCGCGGCTCCGAAGCTGAAGTAGCCCATGAAGGAGAGGAACAGCGCGGCGGCGCTGAACATGCCGCTCGCAAGCCAGAGGAACTCGCGGATCTGGACCGCGAAGGTCTCCGCGGCCTCTTCGACCGCCTCGTCCACGATCGGCGTGGCCGATTGGACCGCCATCGTCGCCGCCGACGCGGGCCCGGGGTCATTACCGTGGCGAGACGGCTATCAAGTCCGACTATCGAGAACGATTCCCAGGCGCGGGGCCGTGCGCTCCGCGCGCAGGGAAAGAAAAGTGGGTGGCTCCGAGGCCACCCAGTTGGGGGGGAGGTAATCGTGACGTTACGGCGGCGCGGGGCGCTCCGTCAGCCCTCCAGCGGCATCCATCCCTTCTGACCCGTCCCTACTTCTGCATGAACTCGCGCTTGAACGTCTCCATGTCCGCGAGCGACTTCTCCGCTTCCTGCATCTTCTTGAGCTTGTCCGTGACGATCTCCACGCGGGCGTACACGAAGTCGCGGATCGCCGCGCGCACGGCCTCGGAGCGGCTCGGGAAGTCGTCGACCTGCACGAGGAAGTCGAGGGCCTTCAGGTACCGCGCGGGCAGGCGCAGGGTGATCTTCTCCGTGTCGTCCTTCATGAGCCACCCGTCATCGGGCGTGGGTCAAGTCGACCTCGTTTGACCGACGCTTGTCCGGCGGATGAGCGTGTTGATATATAAGCGTTCCCTGAACCGTATCAGACGAAGGAACTCCGTTTCGCGTGGAACGCGCGAAATCGGTCCGCGATTCGCGACGCGGTCACCGGGAACGATCGCAGGATGCGAAGAGAATCGACGAATCGTTTATGACGCGTCTGCTCTTAGCACGCGCGCGATGAACGACTCCGAAGACACCGTGTTCATGCTACCCGGCCCCGTGAAGATGCACCCTCGCGTGCTCCGGGCCATGGCGGCCCCCGCCCTCAACCATCGCGGCCCCGAGTTCAAGGAGATCCTCACGGAGCTCCGGGAGCTCGTTCAGTATCTGTTCGGCACGAAGGGCGAAGTCGCAATCCTCTCCGGCTCCGGGACCGCGGGCCTCGAGAGCGCGGTCTCCGGACTCCTCCGCAAGGGCGACAAGGTCCTCAACCTGGTGAACGGGAAGTTCAGCGAACGGTTCGGCGAGCTCTGCGCCGTCTTCGCGTCGCCCACCTCGTTGACCTTCGACTGGGGCAAGGCCGTGGACCCCGCGCGGGTGGCCGCGGCCCTCGACGCGGACGACTACAAGGCCGTGACCGTGTGCTGGAACGAGACGTCCACGGGCCTCACGAACCCGATCGCGGAGATCGCGAAGGTTGTGAAGAAGCACGACGCCCTCCTCCTGGTGGACGGG
>Ga0209341_10005589_pt1 | contig 11338 bp, 13 predicted proteins | sample RifCSP13_2_FD_184020 | JGI IMG/M metagenome (GOLD analysis project Ga0209341, IMG submission 184020) | Soil microbial communities from Rifle, Colorado - Rifle CSP2_sed 13_2 (SPAdes) (version 2) | ecosystem: Environmental > Terrestrial > Deep subsurface > Rock core/Sediment | place: Rifle...
TGTCCCGCGTGATCGAGACGACGGACCACTCCGCACGAAGCTTCCTGAGCGAGGAAGCCGGTACGCTGGCCGAGAAGCCGTTGACGATGCCGAGCTCGGCGCGGACGATCCCGCCCGCCCGCCGAACCGCCGACTCGGCCTCACTCACGCTTCCGGGAGCGGCGAGCACGATCACGGACTGCCGGCTCGCCTCGTGGTATCGGGGCACGACCCCCCCGGAACTCGACGGAACGAAGAGGGCGGCCGACAGCGCGAGGACGAGTCCGAGGCCGACGAGCAGGTGCCCGCCATAGGTGTGCAGCTCCGCCCGACCCGTCGCCGAGATTGCGACAATGCGCGCGACGTGGCGCCGGCGACCACCCCAGCTGTCAGCCACGTCCGCCGCTCCCTTCTCCGCGCCGAAGCGCGGGCCGCAGTGAAGCTCCTGCCGCCCGGGAGAGAACTCCCGGGCGCATCGCACGTTAGGGGCGCTCCCCCATATGCCCTCCCCCGTCAGAGGGAGGGAAACTCCCAAATCGAGGGATTCCGGAGCAGCTCGCAGAAAAGGAGACGATGAGGATCCTCTACGTCGTCGACGTCCACGACCGCTTCGACTCCGTGCCGCAGGCGCTCGCCGAGAGCGGGCCGGTCGACGCGCTCGTCGTCGGGGGCGACATCACGACCTTCGGTACGCCGGACGACGCCGAGCGGGCGGTCGAGTCCTGGCGGCCGCTTGTGCCGCGTCTGCTCGCCGTCGCGGGGAACATGGACTCGCCCACGATCGACGCGCGGCTCGTCGAGCTCGGCGTCTCGCTCGACGGCCGCGGCGTCGTCGTCGGCGACGTCGGGATCGCCGGTGTCTCGGCGGCGCCCCACTCGCCACTCCACACGCCCCACGAGATCCCGGACGAGGAGCTCGGCCGCAGGGCGGCGGCCGGGCTCGACGAGGTGAGCGAGTGTAGGGTGCGGATCTTCTGCCCGCACGCGCCGCCCCACGGCACTGCCTGCGACCGGTTGCGATCTGGCGAGCACGTCGGCAGCCCGGCGCTGCGGGCGCTCGTCGAGCGGGAGCAGCCGGATCTCGTGCTGTGCGGCCACATCCATGAATCCCGAGGCGAGGACACGATCGGACCGAGTCGGGTCGTCAACCCCGGCCCGGTCGCGTCCGGGCACTACGCGCTCGTCGAGGTCGGCGATACGGTCGCGGTCACGCTGGACTGACGAGGACCAGGCTCAGACGCTGGTGAGCCCGGCGCTCGTCCTCTAGTACGGGACGTCGAGCGTGGAGCAGAGGAAGCGAACGAGCGGTGATGCGTCCCGGCACGTGTCCGCGAAGCTCTCGACGAAGCCCGCCGTGCACACGTCCTTCTCCGTCACTGAGGCTACGCAGATGAAGTCCTTCCGCTTCAGGTCCTCGATCAGCGGGTGAGCGGCGTCGAAGCCCGCGGGCGCGCGCTTGAGGCTGTCGCCGGCGAGCTCGAAGCGTTCTCCGAATCGCGTCCCGGCTCGCCACGCCTCCGGGTCGTCGGCAATCGCCTCGCGGATTCGAGCGAGCGTCGCCTGGTCCGGGTGCCAGATCCCGGCCCCGACGAAGACGGCCTTCGGCTCGAGGTGGAGGTAGAAGCCGGGCGCGTGCGCGTCCTTCCCGAGCTCGTGGCGGAACTGGATCCCCACGTACGTCTTGTAGGGAGACTTGTCCTTCGCGAAGCGCGTGTCGCGGTGGATGCGGAAGAGCGAGCCCCCCGAAGGCCGCGGGTCGGCGACGAAGTGCGGGCTGACTCGCTCCAGGTGCGGCGCGACGTCGGCGACGAAGTCGAGTGCGGGTCCTCGCACGGCGTCCTCGTAGCGCTCCCTGTTCTCCGCAAACCACTCGCGGGTGTTGCTCGCCTTCAGGTCACGGAGGAACCGGAACAGCTCCGGCCCGAACGACCGCGTCGCCCTCTGGGTGGCGGGCCGTGCCATGGCGGAGCTCAGAGTACCCCGCGATAGGCTCGCAGGCCGTGGCGCCTTCCGCCGTCCCCCGGGCCGCAATCCTGCATGCCGCGGACAGCCGCCGCCTGCGCCGGTTCGTGCAACGCCACGGCATGCGGCTCGGCGCCGCCCGTTTCGTCGCGGGCGAGACGCTCGACGAGTGCGTCGCCGTCTTGCGGCGGCTGAACAACGCCGGCCTGCACGCCAACACGACCCTCCTGGGCGAGGCGATCCCGGACGCCGCGGGAGCCCACGCCGTCGTTGCCGCGTACGAGCAGATCCTCGACCGGCTCGTCGCCGAGGGACTGCGGGCGAACGTGGCCCTCAAGCTCACCCACCTCGGGCTCTCGTTCGAGGAGGAGACCGCCTCCGCGAACGTCGAGCGGCTCGTCGCGCACGCAGGCCGGCTCGGCACGTTCATCCGCATCGACATGGAGCAGTCGGCGTTCGTCGACGCGACGTTGCGAATCTTCGAGCGGCTCCGGGCGGCAGGGCACGAGAACGTCGGCACCGTCCTTCAGTCGTACCTCTACCGGTCGCCGGAGGATCTCGAGCGGCTACTCCGCCTCGCCCCGAATCTGCGCATCGTCAAAGGGGCGTACCTCGAGCCCGAAGCGATCGCGTATCCGCATAAGGGGGACGTCGACGCCGCGTATGTGCGGCTCGTCGAGCGCGGCCTCCACGCCGGCGCCTACATCGCCGTCGCGACCCACGACGAGCGCATCATCCGCCATGTGCAGACGTTCACCGAGCGAGAGGGCGTCGATCGCGACCGCTTCGAGTTCCAGATGCTCTACGGCGTCCGCCCGGCGCTGCAATCGAGCCTTGTGGCTCAGAGCCACAAGGTGCTCGTGGCGACACCGTTCGGGCCCGACTGGTACCCGTACCTGATGCGGCGGCTCGCCGAGCGCCCGGCCAACGTCGGCTTCTTCCTCCGCAACCTCGTGCGGCGTTGAGCTCGGCGCTTCCGGAGCGGGCGGACGTCGTCGTGGTCGGCGGCGGGGTCATCGGGACGAGCGTCGCGTTCCACCTCGCCGAGGCGGGGGTCGGCGTCTGCCTGCTCGAGCGCGACGAGCTCGCATCCGGGTCGACGAGCCGGGCCGCGGGCGGCTTCCGCGCGCAGTTCTCGGACCCGCTCAACATCGCGATCGGTCTCCGGAGCATCGAAGCGTTCGCCCGCTTCGGCGACCGGCCGGGTTGGGAGATCGACCTCCGGCAGGTTGGCTACCTCTTCCTCCTCGACCGCGGCGAAGACGTCGTCGCCTTCGAGGAGAGCGTGGCTCTGCAGAACGAACTCGGTGTCCCGAGCCGGTTCGTGACCCTCGAGGAAGCTCGGGCACTCTGCCCTCTCGCCGGCCTCGACGGGGTGCTCGCCGCTACGTTCGGCCCCCTCGACGGGCATGCGAGCCCGGAAGCGGTCGTGCACGGGTACGCAGCCGGTGCCCGGGCGCACGGGGCGACGGTCCTGACGCGCTCCGCGGTGACGGGAATCGACCTCGAGGGCAACCGGATCCGCCGCGTCCGCACGGCGCACGGGACCGTCGAGACGGGGACGGTCGTGTGCGCGGCCGGCGTCTGGTCGTCGGGCCTGGCCCGGATGGTCGGAATCGAGCTCCCGGTGGAGCCGGTGTTCCGCGAGGTCGGGTTCACCTCTCCCGACGAGACCCTGCCGGATCAGATTCCGCTGACGGTCGACTTCTCGACGAGCTTCTACTTCCACCGCGAGGGGCCCGGCCTCCTCTTCGGCATGGCCGACCGCGACCAGCCGCCGGGCTTCGACGCGCCAACCGACCGAACATGGCTCGAGAAGGTGCTCGAGGTCGCGGAGCGGCGACTTCCCTCCCTGGCCGACATGGGCATCGCGGGCGGCTGGAAGGGCTATTACGAGGTGACGCCGGATCACAACGCTCTCGTCGGCGAGGCTCCCCAGCCTTCACGATTCCTCTACGCGACCGGCTTCTCGGGTCACGGCTTCCTGCAGGGGCCCGCGGTGGGCGAGATCGTGCGCGATCTCGTCCTCGGCCGCGAGCCCTTCGTCGACGTCTCTCCTCTCTCCGCGGAGCGCTTCGCGCGGCACGAGCCCCGGCCCGAGCGCAACGTCATCTAGACAGTAGGGGCCGGGCATGCCCGGCCCCTACGATGTCGCGATGGGCGACACGCTCGTCTTCATCCCCGCGCTGAACGAGGAGGCCAACCTGCCCGGTGTCCTCGACGAGCTCCAGGGCGGGCTTCCTGACGCCGACGTGCTCGTCGTGGACGACGGCTCGACGGACGCGACCGCCGACGTCGCAAGGGCCCGCGGCGCGGCTGTGCTCTCATTCGGCGAGAACCGGGGCCTTCGCGAAGGGATCGCCGCCGGCTACCGCTACGCCCACGAGCGCGGGTACGTCTACGTCGGCCGGGTGGACGCCGACGGCCAGCACCCGGTCGACGAGCTTGCTCGGCTGCTCGCCATCGTCGAAGCAGGCGACGCCGATGCCGCCGTCGGCTCCCGCTTCGCGACGGGAGACGGCTACGAGGCGTACCGCTACGAGCCGAGCCCGAGCCGTCGGTTCAGCACCGCTGTCCTCCGGCGTGCAATGCGGGCAGCCCTCGGCCGTCCCTTCCACGACGCGACGAGCGGGATGTACGCCGTGAATGTGCAGGCGATGGCGATCCTTGCCGAGCCGTACGAGAGTGGCGCTCCGGAGGTCGAGTCCCTGTTACGCCTGCGCGAGGCCGGGCTCCGCGTCTCCGAGGTTCCGGTGCACATGCGCGAGCGGGCGAGCGGCAAGTCCAAGCTGCGCGGCCGGCGGGCGGTGGAGCATGTTCTGACGGTCGCGGCGATGCTCCTGGTCTACGGACTCTGGCGCCGGCGCCGAGCCGGGCGGAGGTGAGCGAAGCGCGCCTCGTGGCCGTGCTCGGCTACTCGGACGGGTCGACGAACGGGCGGCTTCATCCGATCTGCGCCGCACGGCTCGTCCGGGCGGCCGAGGAGGTGAAGCCCGGCGATGCGGTCCTCCTCTCCGGATGGGCCCGACGACGACGGCCGGCCTCCGAGGCCGAGCTCATGGCGCGCGCTTGGGCGCCCCCGGTGCGCCGGCTCGTCCTCGACCGGACGGCGCGCTCGACACTGGGCAACGCGATCGGTGTCGCTCGCGCCGCACGCGCCCTGGGAGTGGGCGAGGTCGTCGTGGTCACCTCTGGCTGGCACGGCCGGCGTGCGTCTGCCCTCGCCCGGGCCGCGCTGCGAGACGCGGCCCCCCGCGTGCGCCTTGCCGTCACGAGCGAGCGCGGGACGCCGCGGGCCCGGCTCCGCGAGCTCGCATGCTGGCTGCTCGTTCCGGTTCAGTCGGCCCTCGCTGCCCGCACGAGGTAGCGTCCGACGAAATGAGACAAGCCATCGCATTCATCGTCCTCGTCGCCTCGCTCACGTTCGTCGCCGCCGGTTGTGGCGGCGACGGCGAGTCGTCGACCGCCTCTTCGACCGTCGAGTGGGCGGACGGCCTCTGCACGGCGATCACCTCTTGGAAGGACGAGCTCGAGCAGATCGGAGCGCAGTTCACCGACCTGTCCTCGCTCAGCCAGCAGGGGCTCGACGAAGCCGCGAACGACGTCAGAAAAGCCAACGAGACGCTCGTCGACGACCTCGAGAGCCTCGGCGCGCCCGATACCGAGTCGGGCCAGGAGGCGAAGAACGCGATCGACGAGCTCGCCACGACGGTTGAGGCTGATCTCTCGGAGATCGAAGACACGGTCGAGGGCATCTCCGGGATCACCGGCATCCCGGCCGCCGCCGTCACGATCAGCTCGGCGCTCTCCTCGATGGCCAGCGCGTCCTCGTCCACGATCCAGACGATCGAGGACGCGGACGTCAAGGGCGAGCTCCAGGACGCCTTCGATCAGGCCGACTCCTGCAGCGACATCCCCGGGTCGAACGGCTAGACGTGCACGAGCGGCTGCCCCCGCCGTGGGGCAGCCGCTCGCCTCAGGCTATGCGGTCGCCTGCTCCATGTTCCGCGTGACGACTTCGATCGTCTCTGCGAGCTCTTTCGTTGGGCTGAACTCGACCACTTCGGAGCCCGCGTAGAGGAACGGGGTGTGTCCCGGCGGCGCGTAGTACGCATCGCCCGCCTCGTAGGTCTCCTCCGCCCCGTCGGTGAACGTGAACTTGACCTTGCCCTTGAGCACGTACCCCATGTGCGGGCACTGGCAGCGGTCGTCGGGCAATCCTGCGAACAAAGGGGCGAGATCCGCGTCCGCCGTATACGTCTCGAACCCGACCGTGTAGTCGCCGAGCTGCTCGAAGTGACCCTCGTAGCCCTCGACGCTCATCGATTCGGATGCCGTCTTCTTTGATGCTCTTGGCACGTAATTCCTCCTCAGTTGCGCGGTTCCGATGTCTATCTCAAGCCCGAGCGGCGACCGGCTCCTCGGTGAGCTGGCGCATCAGGCCTGCGACGTTCGCGAGACACCAGTAGCCGACGAACTTCCCGTCGGCGATGCGAAAGACCTCCGCCGATTCCGCGGCGATGTGGCGACCGGTGGGCGGAATGCCCTTGTACTCGCCGTCCTGGGTTCCCGTCATGGTCGAGCGCAGGAAGACGGTGTCGCCCTCCGCGATCAGCTCGTCGAGGCTGACGTGGAGATCGGGAAAGGCCGTGAAGTAGGAGAAGCAGCCGCGCCGGACACCTTCGACGACGCGCTCGTCGGCGAAGTAGTCCCCGACCGCATCGAGGTTCCTGCCGTTGAGAACCTCGTCGTAGTACTTCCGGACGAGCTCCTTGTTTTCGGACATCGACGTGCTCCTTTCATCGGTTGACCCCGCCAGCATGGCGTGGCGCCCGCCGGCGCGGTAGGGGGGAATTCCCTATTCGCTCCCCAGAGTGCGGACTGCGTACGCTGCTGCCTCGGCGCGCGACTTGAGGCCGAGCTTCCCGTAGATCCGGCTCACGTGGTGCTCGGCGGTCTTCGGGCTGATGAAGAGCCGCTCGGCGATCTCGCGGTTCGAAAGCCCCTCGCCGAGCAGCCGCAGCACCTCGGTCTCCCGTCGGCTGAGGAATCCCAGGCCCCTGGGGCCGGCGCGCCCTCGTGCGCCCAGCGATCGCATCAGAGCCGCAGCGGAATCTGCCTCCCGCGTTGCCCCCAGCGCCTCCAACTCGTTGCGCGCGTGCCGTGCGGCGTCAATCGCTGCCGGCGGTGACTGGACGGCCAGAGCACGCGACAGCTCGAGCCGAGCCCTCGCAGCCTCGAGCCGGAGCCCGAGGCGAGCAAATCCGTTCACGGCCTGCTGGAGGATGTTGACCGCATCCGCATCTCCCGCGGCGGAGGCGACGCGACCTCGCGCCAGCGCCGCTGACGCGGCAACACGCTCGCGGCCGGAAGGGCCCGCGATGTCGGCGAGCGCGTCGGCGGCGAGACGTGCGTCTTCGATTCGGCCGTCGGCCAACCTCGCTTCGACAAGCTGCTCCAGAAGGGGAGCCGCGAGCAGGTTCCCCCACCCGACATCGTCGAGCCGCCGCTCGAGTAGCGCGGCCGCCGCTCCGGTCTCGCCGCGTGCCAGACGAACCGCCACCGCTGCGCGTGTTGCGTCCGGCTCGTCCTCGAAGCCGGCGAGGAGCTGCTCTGCCTCGTCGAAGCGGCCTTGGAGCACCCGAATCTCCGCGAGCCGGGTGGCCGGTGGAACGCAGCGCGAGCGCTGCCCGGCCTCGGTCAGCTCTCGGATCGCTGCGACCAGCTCTTCCTCCGCAGCGTCCACCCGACCGTTTGCGGCGAACACGTCCGCGCAGCACGTGCGGCAGAACGCGAGCAGCGTGACGTGGTCGTACTTGCGGACGAACCCCTCGAGCACCTGGCTCCACTGCTGCGGCCGCTCGGCGTCGCCCGCTCGCTCGCACGCGAGCATGAGCGTGCAACAGACGTCGGCGAACGTCTCGAGGCTCGCCGGCTCGCCGCTCGTGGCCGCGGCCATCGCCTCGTCGAGATGCGCGAGCCCCTCGTCTACGTGCCCGAGCGAGACCTCCGCGAACCCCAGCTGGGAGAGCGCTCGGAGCTCGAGGTCTGCGTCTCCTGCCCCGAGAGCAACGCCGAGCGCCTCGGCAGCAAGGCGGGCGGACTCGGCCGGCTCGCGCGTTCGCTCGGAGCGCGCGAGGTCGAGCCATCCCTGCTCGGCTCCGGGCGCGACATCCTGGAGCAGCCGCTGCGCCCGTGCGAGCCAGCCGCCCGCCGCCGCGTCGTTCCCGAAGGCGAGGGCATACTCGCGGGAGAGCCAGAGAGCGATTCGTGCCGCCCGCGCCAGCTCGCCGTCGCGGCGGAAACCAGCATAGGCCCGCTCGCGGTAGACGACGGCACCGCGCTCGTCGCGAAGCCACCAGAGCGCACGGCCGAGCCCGTCGAGCGCCTCGGGCGACTCAGAGACGGCGAGTGCATTCTCGAACGCCTCCCGCGCACCGTCCCAATCTCCGCCCGCGAGTGCCTCGTAGCCGGTCGCGAGACCCTTCTCCGGCTGTACGACGGTCACGGTCGCACCGTAGGAGCTTGCGCAGACTCGAGGTAGCGGTGAACCTGCTGGATGACAACCGAGCCCTCGCCGACGGCGGACGCGACGCGCTTGACGGACTGCGAGCGCACGTCTCCGATCGCGAACACGCCCGGGACGGTCGTCTCGAAGTCCGCGCCCGTCACCACGAAGCCGTGCGAGTCGCGCTCGATCTCCGGCGGCAGCCAGTCCGTACGCGGGTGCGCGCCGATGAGGACGAAGAGCGCGTCGCCTCGGACCGTCGTCGTCGCCCCGGTTCCGTCGCGTAGCGTGAGACGTTCGAGTTGGCCCTCGCCGGCGCCTCCGACGACCTCGGTCGAGCAGCGCACTTCGATGTTCCGCTTCGAGCTGATCTCGTCCACGAGGTACTGCGACATGCTCGACGCGAGCGAGGAGCCACGGACGAGCAAGGTGACGCTCGCGGCGTAGCGGCTCAGGTGGGCGGCCGCCTGCCCAGCCGAATTCCCGCCACCGACGGTGAACACGTCTCCCCCCGTGAACTGCTGCGCGTCGGAGAGGGAGGGCGGGCCGTAGAACACGCCGGTTCCGGTGAGCTCCTCGAGCGCAGGAATGCCGAGACGGCGGTAGGAGACACCCATGGCGAGAACGACACTGCCGGTCTCGATCTCCGTTCCGTCGGAGATCGTGACCAGGTGCTCTCCATCGACGGCCCGCAGGTCATTCACCTCGCGCATCAGCAGGAAGGTCGTGCCGAACACCCACGCCTGCTGGTAGGCACGCTGAGTGAGCTCTGCCCCGGTCACCCCTCGGGAGAAGCCGAGGTAGTTGCGAATCCGTGCACTCGCCCCGGCCTGGCCTCCGATCGACTCGCGCTCGACGACGAGGGCTCGAAGTCCCTCGGAAGACGCATAGACGGCGGCGGCAAGTCCCGCCGGGCCGGCGCCGACCACCACCACGTCGAACGGGCCGGCATCCTGGAGCTCGGTGGTGACCCCGTACCCCCGGGCCAGCTCCTGGTTCGACGGGTTGACGAGCGGATCACCGTCCGGGAGGAGCACGACGGGCTCGGTCGATCCGGCCCGGCCGCATCCGCGAAGGAGCTCCACGCCCTCCTCGGAGTCGCAGGAGTGAAACGCGTGCGGAACGCCGTTGCGCGCCAGGAGGTTCCGGAGCTCGTAGCCGCGCGAAGACCGCGGGTCTGCGATCACCGTGATCTCGCGGCGTCCCGGGGCGTTCGCGCGCCTCCACTCCTGCAGGAACTCGGAGACGATCCGATGGAAGAGCTCGTCGGGAGCGCTCCACGGCTTCAGCACGTAGTAGTCGATGTGCCCGACCGACATGGCGTTTCGAATCGCGTCGGCGGTCTGCTCGTCGGCCCAGCCGCCCCAGGGGATGAGGAGCGCCCGCTTCGCGTGCGGGTGGATGTCGTGGACCCGAGCGAGGAGCTCCTCGCCCCGGAGGTCGGGCGACTTCGCCGCGAGCACGATCGCCACGCGCTTGCCGGCATCGCGCATCGCCTCGAGCTGCACGAGCGCGGAGTCCCCAGAACCGCCGCAGACGACGCGGTAGTCCCGCGTGTACCGCTGGAGCTCGGCGGTGATCCGCTCGCGGGCCGCCGCATCGTCGTCGACGGCGAGGATCAGAGGCTTCTCTTCGGATGCGCCGCCGGTCACGTCGCTGGAGGCTCGGGCTCCGCCACGAACGCGGCGAGGCGCCACTCGCCTTCGAGCCCCTTGAACGTGTGGGTCCCCCGGTCTTCGAATGCGAGCCCGGAGGCACCTGCAAGTGCCCGGGTCATGTCGGAGACCAGGATCTCGTCCGGGCCCGCCGCCCCCATGATTCGCGCGGTCTCGTGCACAGCCACGCCCCGGACGTCCTCGCCGACGAGCTCGACCTCGCCGACATGCACGCCCACCCGGACGTGGAGCTGTTCGCGGTTCGCCCCCCGCCTGATCGCCGCCGCGCAGTGGAGCGCCCGAGCGGGACCCTCGAATGTCGCCAACATCCCGTCGCCCGTCGTCTTCACCTCGCGGCCGCCGAAGCGCTCGAGCTCCGCTCTCGCGGTCTCGAAGTGCCTCGACAGGAGCTCGCGCCAGCGGGCATCCCCGAGCTCGGCGGCCATCTGCGTCGAGTCCACGAGGTCCGTGAACAGCAAGGTGGCGAGGACCCGGCTGTGGATCCCGGTCGGGAACCCGGCCCAGGCACGGATGCCCTGCCACTCGACCTGGACGCAGGGCTCGTCGCCGATCGTGAACCCGTCGTGACCGGGCGGGATGTCGAAGACGTCCCCAGGACCGAACTCGATCCGCGTTCCATCCGCGAAGTCGATGCCGAACTTGCCCGAGATGACGAATCCGACGTGCCGTGCCTGGCACCACTCGCCGCCGACCCTCGGCCGGACGTGCTCGGACCAGCGCCAGCCGGGCTCCGAGACGAGTCGCCCGACGGTCAGGTCGCCGAGCTCGACGATGCTCGTCCTGATGCGCGGGAACTCGACGACGTCGTCGGGCTTCTCGAAGCTCTTGGAGACGGCCTCGGCCATCGGCTAGCGGGCGCTGACAGTGTCACCGACGTCGGCGATCGCCCGCATGGCTTGCGCAAGCGCTATCGGAAGCGTCGCGAGGAAGACCGCGACCGGAACTCCGATGAGGAGGACTCCGATCGTCTGCCAGAACCCCTCGACCTCGAACGCCCACACGATGGCGCCGATGAACGCGCCGATCATCGCCAGCACGCCGAAGAACGTCAGCAGCGCCGCCCACAAGCGAAGTGTCCCGTAGTGCGTCATTCCCAGCCTCCTCCGAGTCGTGGCGAATCTCGCTGCGAGATTACTCCGCCCCGGCGTGAATCGCCCGCACCGTCTCGATCGTGTCGGCCTCGTCCGGGCGCTTGTCCGGCCGGTACCCCTTC
>Ga0209341_10005590_pt1 | contig 11338 bp, 8 predicted proteins | sample RifCSP13_2_FD_184020 | JGI IMG/M metagenome (GOLD analysis project Ga0209341, IMG submission 184020) | Soil microbial communities from Rifle, Colorado - Rifle CSP2_sed 13_2 (SPAdes) (version 2) | ecosystem: Environmental > Terrestrial > Deep subsurface > Rock core/Sediment | place: Rifle...
GTGGAGATGAGCGGCCAGGGTGAACAGCTCACGGGCCAGGCCGAGGTTGAAGTTCTCGGCGAAATACTTGGGCAGGAAGCCGAGGGCGCTTCCGCCGCTGGCGAGGTAGGGAAGGTAACCCAGGGCGATGACGCCTCCGAAGGCGACGAGCGTTTTCAAGGGAGCGCGGAGGCCTTTCCACGACCACGGGCGAGGCAGGGGCAACAGAGCCGGGAGCAGGAGGCCAGGGAAGAGCTTGACCAGCGTCGCCGCGCCGAGGCAGGCGCCCACTAGCCAGTGACGGTCTTTGGCCCGCGCCCAGAACGCGGCGATGAGGAGCGGGAGCATCAGGCCGTCCACGTGCCCGGCGTGCGCTACTTCGAAGACGAGCAGCGGACTCCAGAGGTAAATCAGGCTGCGCTCCGGCGGCTGGCCGAAGTGTTTCAGGAGCTGCAGGAGCAGGGCCCCGCCCAGCAGCTCGGCCAACACGAAGACGGCTTTGAACCCGGTCACGCTGTCCCGCACGACGCGCCAGATCCCGGCGTAGGCCGCCTCTGCGCCGGGAGGATAGACGGTGACGTATTCCTTGCGATTGACGTAGCGCCATACGGCCTTGTCCCCCTGGCGCAATTCCGCCAGTTCTTCTGCCTTCGGCGGGTAGCGGTAGGGGCTGATCCCGTGCGCCTGCACCCGCCCATCCCAGACATAGCGGTACATGTCGTCGGAGAGGGTAGGGCGGGAGGGGAGGAGGACGAGGCGGAAGAGGAGGGCGAAGAGAAAAATCCCCAATCCCAATCTCCAACTCCCAACCTCCCCTTGCGGTCCGCGCAGGACGAGCGCGACGGCGGCGAGGTAAAGGGTAAAGGCCGCGAAGAACGCGACCTCAAAGCCGATAATGTTCCGGCGCAAATCGCCCAGCCCCAGCGCGGCGAGATAGGCCAGCAGAGAAGCCGCGCCTAAAAGCGTGAGGGTGAACTGTGAGCGGGTCATAGAAAGGTGTGATACGTGAGGCGTGATCCGTGTTCCGATGTTTCACTCGTCACGCATCGCGCCTCACGTCAGCCAGAGCAAAACGGCGGCGAGCTTGTTCCCCTTCTCGGTCAGGGACGCCAGCCGGGGGCGCAGGAGCGCGTCGAGGCCGAACACACGCCCCGGCGCGAAGGCAAAAGCCCACAGGCTCAGGATCAGGAACAGGTTGTAACTCCATTCCCACTCGAAGGGATTATTGATGCCCGAAAGGCCGGCCCACAGTTGGGCCGACTGCGCGATAGCGACCAGCGCGCCCAGGCGGCTAAGGATCCCAAAAAACAGGGTGACGAAAATAAAGGCTTCCATCCCCCAGACCGCGTAGCCGAACCAGCGGATGTTCGGCTTGACGAACCCGTCGAGGAAGACGCCGTTCATCCGGGCGATGAAGCCGATGTCAACGGCGATCTCGGGCGCGCCCTGGTTGTCCAGGTTGGAGACGAACACCGGGTGAGGCCGCGAAGCCCAGGCGGACTCGACGCCGATCCAGTCGCACAGGCCGCTGGTGCGCTGAAGCCGGCCGTTGCTGTCGGCAGTAGTGAACTTGAAGTCCGCCGGGCAGCCAAAAGTGGGCGGGACTTTCCACCACAGCTGCGTGAAGAAGAGGTAGCCGAGGGCAGCGCGCAGCAGGACGGCGGCGGCTTTTTGGAGGCGAGGCTCCCAGGTTTTGATCAGGGCATCCATGCAGGTTTTCCTTTCTGGTTGTGGTTTTTGTTGCCGTATTGACCTCCGCAGGAGCGGCTTGCAGCCGCGATGCCCTCGCGCGTGCCGTGCGCTCCTTAGAGTTGCCCGGCCGCCCGCAGGCGCGCGGCGTGCAGGACGGCGATGACCGTCATGCTGTCGCGGATCTCGCTCGTCTCCACGAGGCGCACGACCTCGTCGAAAGGCATGATCGCGCGCTCGAAGAACTCGGTCTCGTCCGGCGGCAGCGCGGCGGCGCTCAGCTCCTGCCCGAGGTATAGGTGGCCGATCTCGTCGGTGACGCTTTTGGTCGTGTAGTACGTGCTCACCCACCTCAGGCGGCCGGCGCGGTAGCCGGCTTCTTCCATCAACTCGCGCTGGGCGGCCGCCTCGGGCGTCTCGCCGGGGCGGAGGCCGCCGGACGGCATCTCCCAGCGATGATTCTCCCTATGGGTGTAACGGTACTGCCGAATCATTACGACGTTCTTATCGTCTATGAAGGGCAGGACGGCCACGCATTGCCCGAACTCGCACACGCCGTAAAGGGTGGTGCGCCCGTCGGGCATCTCGGCAATGTCTTCGCGGACGCGCATCCATTTATTCTTGTAGATTTCGCGCGAGGTGAGGGTTTTCCAGGGTTGAGGCGGCATTTTGAGTCAACGGATGGGCAATGGATGGAACGGAGGTTTGAGCTTAGCGCGTTGGGATTTTCAACTCCAGGGGCGCGAGCGTCAGGGCGCTTTCGGTCAGGACAATTTGTCCATTGTCGGCCATAAGCGTTACAGGCGTGGCCGGATCGTAATCCAGCACGACGGCCTGGACCTGGTTATCTTGTTGGTAGAGATCGGCCACGATGCCGCTTTGGGCCGAGAGGAGGCTGAAAGAGGAGGGGAGATTAGAGATGGGAGATTGGGGAATGCAGGTGACCGCCTGGGCGAGGAAGGGGAGTTGGACGCAGACCTGCGCGCCGGCGCGCCAGGCCGGGATGAGCGGTTGATTGAAGGCATAGGCGAGATAGGGCAGATCGGCCATTGGCCCGGCGTGCGGAAGGTAGGCATAGCGCAGGGTGTGGTAGTCAGGATCGGTCAGGCCCTCGCGGCCTTCGTCCGAGACCTGGCGGACGAGGAGGACGCCGAGGGTGTTGGTTCCGGCGACGCCCTGCAGGCCGTGTGTGATCAGCGCGAGGCCGGAGTCGGCGGCGGCGATGTCACTCCAGTAAGTGATGGGGTAAAAGATTTTGCGACGATAAGTGATGTCGCCGGAGACGATGGGACGGCTGTCAATTTCGTGAGTGAAAGCCGCAAAGCCCAGGTCGTCGGTGCGCGTGCGGCTCTCGATAGTCGTCGGCGTGTGGACGACGGCGGTGGTTTCGGGAAGCGCCTTCATCTCGAGCGCGACTTCGACCAGCGGGCTGTCGGCGCGGAGGGTGACGGTCTTGGTGAGAGGCTGCCCGTCCAGGGTGAAGGCAGTTTGCACTCGCGCGATGAGCGGCCCATCGGCGAGGACGGTAATCTGCGCGGGGACGTCGCTCTCGCGGGCGCGCACCTCGCCGAAGAACGCGCCGTAGATGTCGCCGGTGTCGTTCCAATAAGTCACGTCGTCGCCAAGACCGGAAAGGAGGTTGGGGCCCTTGGCAGTCGAGAGATGAGTGAAGGCGCCGCCGCGGGCGGAGTCGAGGGTGACAGAGACAAGGCCGTTGGTGAGGGTGACGTGAGGGTCGGAGGCGGCGATGGCGGCGGGGTGGTCGAGGTCATGGGTGATTGATGATGGGGGATTGGAGATGGGAGATTGGTAACCGATCGGTGGGACGGAAGTCGCGCGGAAGGCGAAGTGATGCGGGCCGAGAGTCTGCACGGGCGCGGGGAGGTTGGCTTCGGCAGGCCAATCAGCCGGCGCGTCAATCTCGATGATTTCGGAGCGCGGCCAGGAGGTCGGATTGAAGACGAGGAGGGGCGCGTCAACGCGGCTCGCGAGGCGCGTGAGAATACCGGCCAGGTCGTTGGCCGAGGCCGCCACCGTCTCCTCAAAGCGCGGGCGCTGGGTGCTTTCCCAGACCCAATCGAAACTGACCGCGCCGATGTTGTCGTAGTGCGCGCTGACGGTAGCCGTATGCCACGCGGAGGAGGGCGGCGCGTCGAGGAGCAGGCCGAACTTGTCCGCTGCCGTGAGGAAGTATTCGGACTCTTTGTCGGCGATTTTGGCGAGGGGCCGCGAGCCGTAGAAGGCCTGCCAGATGGGGTTGAGGTCAACGGTGAACTCCGGCAGGTTTTGCGTGGCGAGGTAGCGAAAGGCGGTTTCGGGATCAGAGATGACGAGAGCGGTGCGCTGGTCGGCGGCGTTCCATTGGGTCACCAAAGATTGGAGATTAGAGATGGGGTCAATGAAGTCGGAGCCCATTGGGATGAAGACGTATTTGGAGTCGGCGCGCTGGAATTGACTCTCAATGTATTGGCGCAGCGCGGCGATTTGCTCGCCTTCGGTGGGGAGGCGGTGGATGGCGTCCCAGGCGCTGGGATAGGACAGATAGGCGACGAGGACGCGTCCCTCACCCCCGGCCCCTCTCCCTACGGAAGAGGGGAGAGGAGAACGCCAATAGAAGGCGTGCGGCAGCGGCTGGCAGTCTTGGTCATCGGGGTCGCATCGGCGTTGCCCGCGGCCAATGAAGAGATATGAGATGCCGGATTGTGTGAGGAAGAAGGGGAAGGCCGCAGAGTTGCCGAAGGCGTCGGATTGCCAGGCAGTGTGCGGGAGGTATTCCGGGCCAAACGTCTCAACGATCCATTGCTGGCCCAGTTGCAGGTTGCGGACCTGAACGGCCGGGGCGGTGAGGCTGGTCTCCGGCTGGGTGATGCCCGCCCAGGCAAAGGTGAGCTGGCGGCTCTGGACGAGCGCCTTCAGATCGGCGCGGTGCTCGGGGTAAGTCTCCCAGAAGTGCTGGACGAACAGGACCTGCTCGAAGGCATAGCGAAAGCGCGGGTTCTGCCTGGCCATCTGGATCGCGGCGAGGATGTTGCCGTCGGAGCGCTTGACGTAGGCGGGGAAGGTCTCGTGCCAGTCGGTGTCCCAGTGCGAGAAGGGGATGATAAAGGCGACGCGGTCAGCCTGGGCGATGAGGGCTTGTGTCTCTGCATCAAGATTGATGGTATGGAGGTCAAGTGTGGGCGCGGGGGTGAAGGGAGGCGGGGGAGAAGGCGTGACCGAGAGGCAGGCGGTGAGGCAAAGAGGCAAAAGGACGGAAGAGCGGGAGGGTAGACGCATTTCGTTGATGTGACTCTTCTTATTAGTTCATATCCGAATGGAAAAGCGGATGGCATACTCATCCTATCCGCCTTCCCGCTCGCCCTCCATCAAGCTACCAGATCACCAGGCATGTCTCAGTGCGGCGGACGCCCACGGCGCCCGCAATGCCTTCGGTGATTCACCGGCCCAGTTGTTGGAGGTCGGGGCTTTCCACAAACGCGATCAGGTCATAGCGCCCGGTGACGGCGTGAACTTGCCTGATGACGGAGCCGTCGAGTTCCATGTGCGCGAGTTCCTTGACGAGGTCCGGCACGCGGGTGGGTTCGGCTTCGATCAGCACGTAGGCATAGATCATCTGTGGATTTCCTCGTTCTGGTTGTATGTGGGACAGGGGCAGGGGGGCAGGGAGCGGGGGAGAGCCTCTCCGCTGCTCCCCTGCCCCTCATCACCCTTGCCGTCAGCCTCTCCCAGAAGCATTCATCGCTACCCTCAAGTAAACGTCATCAGCGGCGCGGCGCCGGTTTGGGCAATCGCCTCCAGTTGCCCCTGCACGCGTTCGACGGCGGCGGCGAGTGGAAAGATCCTTCTGCTAACCAGCATGTCGGCGTCGGTCGAGAGGGGGTGCCAGAACACGCCGTCGAGGTTGACGGTGATTTCGGGGATCAGGTTGTCCATGCCGAGCTCCAGCCCTTCCCGGGAGTAGCCGCGTTTGGCAAGCGGGCGGATGAAGTGGTCCTCATCCGGGATGCCGAGCGAGCGATGGAACTCGCAGATTTTGTCGAGGTGAGGCGAGTTGATCGGGGTCTCGGTCGTCCCCAGGCGTACCCGGAAACTGCGCTCCTGCAGGAGCCGGATGCCCGCGACAGTTTTCTCCCATGTGCCCGCGCCGCGATAAGGGTCGTGGTCTTCGGGGCGGCCGCCGTCGAGGCTGACCTGCACGATGAGGCTGTCGTTGGCGATCTCGCACAGCCGGTCCAACCGCGTCACGTCCGCGCCAGGCAGTTTCTGGCGCAGCAGCATGGCGTTGGTGAGCACGGTCGTTTTCACCCGCGCCGAGGCGTAGGCCAGCATGTCGTAAATGTCGTTGAGGAGGAATGGCTCGCCGCCGGTGAAGAAGAGGTGGTCGAAGCCCAGGTCAATCGCTTCGTCCACGAGGCGTTTGACGTTCTCGAAGCCGAGCGCGCGGCGCGGGGCATTGGGGCCGGATTTTGCCACGCAGTACGAGCATTTCAGGTTGCAGTCGTAGTTGGTGTAAATCCAGAGTTTCCACTGGAAGGCGGTTCGGGGTTCGGGGATGGGGATAGGCATGGGTGGCCGTTAAGCGATCGGATCCAGTTAGAGGCTCCAAAAGACGCCGCAGCCAGCGCAGGCTTCGGGCGGGCGGTCGCTCAACAGGCGTTCGCGCCACGCCTGGTAACGCTCGGCGTTCCACAGGTCGCCGAAGGGTTGCTCGAAAACGTTGCCCAGTTTCAGGCTCTCGTAATCGGCAGTGGCAAAGGGCGCGATGCAGCAGGGCAGGGCGTTGCCGTTGGCGGTGATGTAGGCCGTCGTCCACGGGCGCATGCAGGCGGTCCACGGGCGCGGCTTCTTCTCCGTGTGGAGGCTGCGCATGGGCGTCGTCGCGCCGGAAGCCCGCAGGGCCACGCCCAGCGTCCGGGCCAGCGCCTCGCCCTCCGCCACGATGCGATCCACCTGGGCGTCGAAGCCGGCAAAGAGGCCGTGACCCGCGTCCATCAGGCCGGGCGGGGAAGACTCATAGGCGTAGTACACCATGCGCTGCAGATAGACCTCGGGGACGCCGATGCGCGCGGCCAGCCGGATCACGTCCGGGAGTTCGGCGATGTTCTCCTTCATCCCCGTCATCCACAGCGAGGGGCGGGGGCGCGCCGCCCCCATTTCCTTCTGAATCTCGACGAAGCGCTTGAGGTTGCCGACGACTTTGTGAAAGAGCGGCGCGCCCCGGATCAGCGCGTACGTCCGGGGGTCGGCCCCGTCCACCGAGACGCGCAGCTCGTCCAGCCCGGCTTCGATCAGTCTGCGCGCCCAGTCCTCGTTGAGCAGCGTGGCGTTGGTGTTGAAGAGGACAGTGACGCCGCGCGCTTTGAGGTGGGCGATCATGCGCGGCAGGTCCTTGTTCAACAGCGGCTCGCCGATGCCATGCAGCACGGCGCGCTCCATCTCCGGGAACTGCGCGACGATCCGCAGGAAGTCCTCCCACGCCAGCGTCCGGGGTTCTTCGTAGGTCACAAAGGTGCGCGGGCAGGTCTCGCAGAGCAGGTTGCAGTGGTTGGTGACCTCGATGAAGACGTTGCGCGGCCGGGCGGCGGCTATCGCCGTCCGGGCCGCCGGATCGAGGCTGCGGTAGGCGTGGGGGAGCGCGTTCGCGTCGCAACTCTCTGCATCCGGCAGGCGGAAGGCCTCGGGTGGGGAGGCGGGGGACAGGGAAATCAATGCCGACATTGTGGATGAGTCTAATCTAAAAAGGCAACTGTTACAAAAGAATTACGGAGCCGGGGAAGCCGGGTGTATAATCTGCCCCGTTCCATGGCCCTGCTGCTGATTCCCAAAGGAGTCCAACCGTGCTTGGCCCCGAAAACGCTAAACAACTCCTGCACAAGGCCCTGCGCGCCTCGCGGGCAGAGCAGACCGAGGCGATGCTGTTCGCCCAGGATCAGGCGCTCACGCGCTTTGCCAACAACCAGATTCACCAGAACGTCGCCGAGACGGATGTGACGCTCACCCTGCGCGCCGTCGTCGGGCAGCGGCAGGGGACGGCGACGACCAATCATCTGAGCGATGAGGGCCTGGCCCGCGCGGCGGATGCGGCCCATGAAGCCGCTTTGCGCCAGCCGGAAGACCCCGACTTCAAGGGCCTCCCCGAACCCCAGGCCCCACAGCTGGCGCGCGCTTTCGACGAGGAAACCGGGGCCTGCTCGCCGGAGGAGCGCGCGCGGGCCGTGGGCATTGTCTGCCGCAAGGCCAAAGAACAGGGCCTCAACGCTTCGGGCGCGTTCCGCACGGGCGCGGCCGAGGTCGCCATGGCCAACTCGCTCGGCGTGCTCGCCTATCACCCTACGACTTTCGCCGATTACCGCGTCACGGTGATGTCCGACGACTCGGCCAGCCGCGCGCAGGCCTCCGGCTGGAAAATCGCCGAGGTTGACCCTGAGGCGGTGGGCGACGAAGCGCTGAACAAAGCGCTGCGCGGCCGGAACCCGCGCAGGATCGAACCCGGCGCGTACACGGTGATCGTTGACCCCTACGTGACCCATGACCTGGTCACGATGCTGAACTACGTGGGCGCAGGCGCGCTGGCTGTGCAGGAGGGCCGGAGCTGGATGAACGACCGGATGGGCAAGCCGGCGATGAGCGCGCTCGTCTCCATCTGGGACGACGGCCTCGATCCGGCGGGTTATCCGATGCCGTTCGACTTCGAAGGCGTGCCCAAGCAGCGGGTGGACATCGTGAAGAACGGCGTGGTCGGCCAGCCCGTGTACGATTCCTACACCGCCCGGAAGGAGGGCAAAGCCTCCACCGGGCACGCGCTCCCGGCCGGGCAGGCAGGCTTCGGCCCGATGGCCCTCAACCTGTTCATGGCCCCCGGCGGCCAAGCGCTCGAAGAAATGATCAAAGCCACCGAGCGCGGGCTGTACGTGACAAGCTTCTGGTACACCCGCCCCATGCATCCGCGAGATTGCGTCGTGACCGGCATGACGCGCGACGGGCTGTTCATGATCGAGAACGGCGAGATCACTTTCCCGGTGAAGAACCTGCGCTTCACGCAGTCTTACGTCCAGGCGCTGGCAGACGTGGAGATGGTCGGGCGCGCGGCCCGGCTGTTCGTCGAGGAATTCGGCGGCGCCGTCCGCGTCCCCGCGCTCAAGATCAAAGCGTTCAACTTCACGGGGTCAACCGTATAGTAATTCTGGTGATCACCCGCCAATCCAAGAGAGCGACAGCATCCTGAGCGGCACGCAGTCGAAGGATGCGGGTGATCACCAGTAGTAATCGGAGGCTCACCCATGAACTTACTCCTGGCCATCCTGACCGGCGTGGGGCTGGGCTACATCCTCGAGCGGGGGGATATGTGCTTTCACAGCACGCTGCGCGGCCTGGTGCGCACCCCGCGCCAGCCCGATCTGTTCCGCGCCTACCTGCTGGCCTTGCTCCTCGCCGCGCCGCTGGTCAACGGCCTGATCGCTCTGGGCTGGATCAGGCCGTGGATCCCGCCCTTTGCCTGGCAGGCCAATATTGTCGGCGGGATGATCTTCGGGGCCGGCATGGTGATCGCGTCCTCCTGCATCACCGGCCTGTTTTACAAGCTGGGCCACGGCATGCTGGGCGCGCTCGTCGGCCTGGCGGCGTGGGCCGTCGGCGACATCGCCGCGTATCGCGGCCCGCTCGCCCCGCTGCGCGACGCGTTGAATGCGTCTCAGGTGAGGGTCAGCGGGGCCAGCGCGACGGTGACGAACTGGCTCGGCCCGGCGGTGGGCTGGCCGGTATTGATCGTGTTGGGCGCGGGCGTGGCCGTCTATTTGTGGCGCTCGCCCCGCGAGGCGCGTGGAAAGTATTGGGGCTGGCCTCTGCTGGGCGCTGCGCTAGGCGTCTTCACCAGCCTGGCCTGGCTGTTGGCGCGCGCGGGAGGCGCCGATTTTACCTTTGGCACGTCCGGCATCCCGACGGGCGTGTACATGGAATTGACGCAGGGCGGGGGAAGCGGCTCGCCCTGGGTGCCGACGGCGTTGTTGGGCATCGTCCTGGGAGCATTTGTGGCAGCCAGATTTGCCGGGACGTCCTGGGTGCGGGGCGAGACGGCCCGGCGTTACGCCGAGTTAGCCGCCGGCGGGCTGTTGATGGGCGTGGGGGCCGGCATTGCGGGCGGATGCAACCTGGGCCATTCGCTCGTCGGCGTGCCGCTCCTCTCGCTGGGCAGCCTCACGACGACGCTCTCGATGGCCGTGGGCGTCTTCCTGGCCGACCGGGTCGGGAGGCTGTGGACAATCTGGCAGCCGGGGCGCGTGGCCAGGGAAAGCGCGGCGGGATAGCGGTCTTATACTACCCAGGGGCACATTGGTAAGGGCGAAGCATTCGCGCCCCAGCAGGCCAGTTTGGCGGCGGGCCAAAGCGCGAATGCTTCACCCCAACATGGAGAAACCGCCATGGCCAGGAAACAGAAGAAGCGCGTTGAGCGCTTTGAGATCAAAGCCTTCTACAAACAACTCGATATCCCCAAGCCGGAGCAGAAGACGATGGCCGAATGCCTGGCGCTCGGCCTGGAGCATTATTACCACCACATTCACGGCTACGACAAATACGGTCAAGGCCCGGCCTTCCTGATCCCGGAGCGCATGTACGAGCCTTACATCTTCGGCTTTGGCGCGGTGGAAGTCGTCCGGAACCCCTCGCTGTCCCTCGAGACGCGGTTGAAGGTCGTCGAGCACACCATCAGGCAGACGAATGTGGCGGTGGAATACGGCACGCCGCACGGCCTGCCCATCCTGTTGAGCTTTGTCGCCGGCACAGGGCTTCTTGACCCCGGGGGCTTCCGGTCGGTGATGATCGCGGCGGATTTCGGGGGGGACCTGTTCGACGACTGGCAGCTGGCCGAGATGCGCCTGCTGCTGGAGTGGTTGATCCGCAAGGCGGATATGCCGGAGGCGGAACGGACCTGGTGGTTGTGGCACATCGTCGTGGGCTGCGAGCAGGCGCCCATATGCCGGTCTCTGGCCGAGGGCCTGCTGGCGCATCCGGGCCTCACGCCGAAGGCTAAACGCGCGCTCTGCCACGCCTGGCTCGGCGACACGCCGGCCGGAAAGCCGCCCCCGCACTGGGAAGCCATGCAGGCGCTCATGCAGGGCGACGTGGAGGCGTTTAAAACCCACGCCGCCGAGGCGGGATTGCCCGTCCCGGAGGATTTGCGCGAAGCGTCCCGCGCGGTCATGGACGCCGATTTTGACCTGGCGCTGGACTCGCTGGTGTTGGACGAAGCCGGGGCAGATGACGGCGAACCCAGGCCCTCGCTTCACTTCTTGCGCCGGATGCTGGTTGGCCCGACGGGGCTGGTCGTGCTGACCCCCAACGCGCTGAAGCGCCTGGCGCTGAGGGCGCTGCCCGACCTGGGCGAAGACCCGCTGGGCGTGTGCGAGAAATACCTGGACTCCACGCGCGCCTACGAAGCCGACGCCATCAACGGCGGCGTGGCCGACGTCATCCGCGCTCACCATCCGGGCTTCCCGTCCGGCAAGACCCGCGCGCTGGTCGAGCGTGGGCTGAAGGTCGGCTCGGTCGGGACGCGCAGGACGTTCTATCAATTAGGCGCCGACCTGTTTGGGGACGACTATTGGAAGCGGGCCGCCGCCGACAGCGCCAAATCCATCCGCGATTGGGCGGCCAAGAAACGGGCGGGCCCGGC
>Ga0209341_10005591_pt1 | contig 11337 bp, 8 predicted proteins | sample RifCSP13_2_FD_184020 | JGI IMG/M metagenome (GOLD analysis project Ga0209341, IMG submission 184020) | Soil microbial communities from Rifle, Colorado - Rifle CSP2_sed 13_2 (SPAdes) (version 2) | ecosystem: Environmental > Terrestrial > Deep subsurface > Rock core/Sediment | place: Rifle...
GGGCGGGTAGCGGCGGCCGCTGCCAGGAGTTCGCGTTGGCCGCGGCGCTCGCGATGGAAGGCATGAAGGACTCGGTCCTCCTGGCCGCCGGCACCGACGGCACCGACGGGCCGACCGATGCGGCCGGCGCCATCGCCGACGGGAAGAGCGCGGCGCGCGCGCGCGCGCAAGGCGTTGACCCGGCGGCCGGGCTCGCGGACAACGACTCGAACCCGGTCTTCGCCTGTCTCGGCGACCTCGTGGTCACCGGGCCGACCAACACCAATCTCCTCGACCTCTACCTGCTTCTGCTGGGGAGCGTGCCGGGGAGCTGAGGGCAAGCCCGACACGGAGGTGGGCGTGCCAAGGAGTCGACTGTCAGCGGATTGACGCCTCCTGTCAATGTGACAGCATACGAAGCGGTCGTGATGCATTTCCGCCCGGCCAGTCGGTTCGGGAGACTGGCAATAAGTAGCTGTTTCATTGCACGTAACGGCTGGAAAGCCCCACTCACCGCCGATCAGGCGCGGTTCTCGCATAGAAGCTTTTTAGCGCGGAGACTCCTTCCCGACAATGGCAAACCCACCGTGAGGTGGGGACGCAAAGCGACAGATCAGGCGACGAGCCTGATGGCTGGGCTGCCGAAGGAAGGGCGAAGTGAATCGCCTGGGAACTGGTGGTCTTCCGACAAGAGAGGGAGATCATTGTGTTCCCAGCGAGGCATGTCCTATACGGTCTCCCGCGACTCTGGGTTGGGCACTCGCGCCGTCCGCTAACCTGCCCGCTCGCGCTTGCGCTCATCCTTTGCTCACTCCTCGCAGCAGCGGCACCACCTGATGCCCAGGGGTGGACGGCGACCTGGACGCAGAAGGCTGACCCCCCACCGGGGCCACGAGGCTGGGTCGATCTGACCTTTGACACCGTCAATGGGCGCGCCGTTCTCTTCGGAGGCAGCGCGTCCAGGAACCTGGACGATGTGTGGCAGTACGATGCGGCGACAGACCGCTGGGCACAGCTCGAGCCCGCTTCAGGCTGCCCCACGGATTTCGCTCCTCCCACGGGGCGGGTCGAGCACGCGCTCGAATACGACCCCATCAATCGGCTCTACTGGGTGTTCGGCGGCAGTGGGTCCGGATGCAATGGCCCGGCCCGCGGAGCAGGGGCCGGCACCACCAAGCTCGCCATCGTGGATCCAACGCTGCCCGCGACCACGGTGAACTTCTACAAGGACTGGACCGTCGCCATCTTCGAAGCCAACGGTGTCCCGGTAACCACTTATGTCTCCGGCTACAACCCTGCCTCCGGAACGTTGACCCTCGCCTCCCCACTGGCCGGCGCCGCCCCCGGGAGCCGGTATTACCTTTACCCCCAGCGCGACGGCGGGACCTTCAGCTACTCCCCAGTCACCAGAACCTGGAGCAGCCTCACAGGCCCGCACTGGGGATACACCGGCCACCAGCCCTCCAATCGTCTGAGTCCGGCCATGGCTTACTCGACGCGCGCCACCGCCATCGTGATGTTCGGGGGCCAGGGCCGGAACGACACCTGGGCCCTCGATGCCGAGACGAAACGCTGGGTCCCGATGATCCCCAACGGAGCCCCCGGATCCCCGCCCGGCCTCTCCCAGCTCACCAACTCGATGGTCTATGACAGTGACAACGATGTTTTCATCCTCTTCGGTGGTTGCCTCTGTACCGGGGACGGCGGTCCGTCCTCGGGCGACACTTGGGCGTACCGGGTCTCGACCAACACCTGGACCCGGACGACTCCCGCCGGGAGCCCACCCGCGCGCCAGGGCCACAACCTCGTCTACGACAGCGCTAACAAGACCGTCGTCCTCTTCGGCGGCTTCGATGCGCCGACCGGCACCTACTACAACGACCTGTGGGTCTACCGGTACGCCAGCAATACCTGGACCCAGGTGTTCTCCGCCATCTCTCCGCCCGGGAGGCGCACCGGTGCCATGGCCTATGACCCGGTTCGCCGACTCACGGTTCTCTACGCGGGTAAGAACCGCGGGTCCCTGGATGACGTCTGGACGCTGCAGCTTCAAGGCCCCGCCACGAGCACCAGCAATCCGGCACCGTCGCTGACCTCGCTCTCGCCGACCAGCGCGACCGCCGGCGGCCCTGCCTTCACGATCACCGTTACGGGAGCCAATTTCGCCTCGTCTTCTGTCGTGCGGTGGAATGGCGCAAGCCGCGCCACCACCTATGTCCGGAGTACTCAGCTCCAGGCGAGCATCCCCGCCCCCGATATCGCCAGTATCGGCACCGCCCAGGTCAGCGTCGTCACCCCGGGCCCTGGCGGTGGCGCCTCCAACCCGCTCAGCGTCACCGTCACGGCTCCGGCACCGGCGCCCACGCTGACGAGCATCAGCCCAGCCACCGCGGCGGCCGGCGGCCCCGCCTTCACTCTCACCGCCACGGGGGCGAACTTCGTCGGTAAGTCCGTCGTCCGAGTCAATGGCAGCCCGCGGGCGACTACCTTCGTGTCCGCGACCAAGCTCACCGCCGCCATCCTCGCCGGCGACGTCGCCACGGCCGGAACCCCGAGCATCACCGTCCTCACCCCCGCCCCCGGCGGCGGCACCTCGGCCAGCCGGACCTTGACCGTCTCCGGCCCCTCCCTGGCACTCAGCGCCGTCACCGTGCCGGCTGGAGGGTCCATCACCGTAACGCTGACCAACGGTCCCGGCGGTAGCACCGATTGGCTGGGGCTGGGAGCAGTCGGCACGGCCGATGTCGGGAGCAATGTCCGGTGGACCTATGTCGGGGCGGGCGTGACGATCCGCACGTGGACGGTGAACGTGCCTGCCACGACGGGCCAGTACGAGTTCCGACTCTTCCTGAACGATGGCTATGTGCGGGCCGCAACGAGCCCAGCCTTCGCTGTTGCCGCTCTCAACCCGACGCCGAGCAGCACCAGCCCAAGCCCGGACCCCGCGGCGGGTGGCAGTAGCACGCAGACGCCGCCGCCCGTCGGGACATGGGCGCAACTCTCCGGCACGGCCGTCTATCCCGCACAGCCTTTTGAGGCCAAGAGCGAATCCGCGCCTAGCGGGACGCCGGAACTCTGGAGCCCGCGCGGCCTGTTCGCGTACTCCGGCGGAGACGTGTGCCAACTCCCGGGTGGCTCGATGTGGGGCTTCCTGCTCAAAGGCGGTGGCCACGGCGATAGCCCCGACATGTCGTTCTACTGGGTGCCATTCGACGGTTCGGGCGCGAAGCGCCTGACCGGCCCCTATCTCGCGCCTGACAAAGCCTACTACTACGACAGCCCGTGGGAGACGTATCGCTCGACGAGCCGGAATCAGGACCCCACCACGCCACCCGGGCAGATCGGCAAGGCGCGCCACACGTATTCCAGTCTCGTGTGCGCACCGGAGATCGGGTTGGCGTTCATGGTCGGCGGCTCGATCACATCCGGCTCGGGCGGCGGCACGAACGCCACGCGCACCTACGATCTGACGCAGACGGCCGCCCAAGCGATGGCCCGCCCCGATATGGGCTGGGCGCTCAATGCGCCTGCGCCACGGAGTGCTGTGGCCTCCGCGAGCGGGTGGGATCCGGTGCGTCGGCGATTCGTGACGCGGTCGAGCAATTTCATCGGTGCCTACGATCCTGCGACGAATACCTGGGAGATATGGAATCCCCCGTCCGCGCCCTATGGGAGCGATTTCCAGGCCTCCGTGGCGATGGACGTGGCCGGTCGCAAGATGTATGTCCTCGGCGACCGCCTCGCCGAGGTGCTCGATCTCGACACCAAGGCGTACACGGACTTGCGCGGCAAGCCGTGGGCCGCGCGCTTCGTCACGGGCCCCTATCTCCCCGGCCCGGGCGTGTCGTGGCACGCGGGAACGAAACAGATCGTGGCTTGGACCGGCGGGCAGAACCTTCTGCTGATCGACCCAGTGACAGACGTGGCCAAGACGGTCGCGATGGGCGGCGTCACTGTCTCGGCCGCGGATGGCACCGGGACCTACGGACGCTTCCGGGTCATCCCGGGCACCAACCAGGTCGTACTCGTCAATCTCGTCAACGAGAACGTGCTGATCGGCACGGTGCCCTTCGACGGGGGCTCACCGGTGCCCGTACCGACCCCGACGCCCACTCCTGCCGCCAACCGCTTGCCGACAGCCTACCTGGATAGCGTTGGTCCGACTGGTGTCGTGAGGGGATGGGCGGCGGATCCCGATCGGCCGACGCAGGCGCTCCAGGTAGCGGTAGTGGTGGATGGTGCGGATGTGGCCAGGATCGCCGCGGATCAGCCCAGGCTCGACGTGACGGCTGCGTTTCCGCAGTTCACCGGGAACCACGGCGTTGTCTATACGCTGCCAGCCAAGTTCCAGGATGGTCTCGTGCACCAGCTCCGGCTGTTTGCGATCGACGACGACGCGAGCCGCGTGGAGTTCGTTGGGTCGAATGTGCCGTTTACCTTGGCCGCTGCGGCGGGGCCGGCTCCCACGCCGACTCCTACCCCGACGCCAACGCCGACACCGACGCCGAGTCTCGGGACCGTGTCAGTCCTGCCCGGCCAGCCTCTTCCGGTTGGCCAGTGGATCGAGCGTCCGAATACGGCCGAGGGCAAGGCGTATATGGCCGGCCGCGGCGGGAAGCACGGCCGCGCGTTCTACCACCCGGGTCTCAAGGCCATGGTATTCGCTGGCGGCGATTGGCACACCTCACAGCCTCAATTCGAAAGCTCTGGCAACGGCGTCGGCTCGGAGATTTGGTCCCTGGACTCCTACAATGATAAATGGACGTTGCAACGCCCTTACTGCGTGCCGGGTGAGACTCAGCCGGGAAATCCCGATACGGTTGGGTGGGCCTACGATAGCCTGCGTAACCGTGGACTTATGAGCCCAGGCTTCTATTTCATCACCCAGGGCGCCACTGATCCATGCGGCTCGATCTACGGATGGGGGGGCTACGCCTTCGACTTCACTGCCAAGAAATTCTCGGGGCCAGACATCAATGCAGGGTTCCCGCCGCCTCCTATGGGTTGGGGTGGAGACGGTGGTGCCTCGTACGCCCTCTACAACCCAACGCTCGATGAGTACCTGCGCGTGCGCAATGGTCGGACACTTGAGCGGTTGAACCTGTCGGTGAAGACCTGGATCGTGCAGAACCTCTCCAACGGCAACCCGAGTTGGAACCCGGTTCCGAACCGGGCCCAACCAGTGATTGACGTCAAGGGGCAAGCCGTCTACTGGATCGACACCTGGTCGTCGAGAGCGCTGATCAAGATAGATCTCGCGACCGGAGGCGTGACGTCGATTCCACTACCGCCGCAGTATGTGAATCCGGCTGGCGCCGACCACGAGGTGTATCTGGCGTTTGATCCAACCAACCGCGTCATTTTCATCCCGAACAATGCCGATATGGGGCAGTCGGCGCTTTATGGGCTCAGCATCTACCGTGTCGACAGTGGAGCGTGGGAATGGGAACCGGTTCCTGCGAGTGTGACGGGGAGTGTGTGGGGCTTCGACGAAGCCAGCGGTGCGCTCATCGGCATCGGCAAGCGGGTACAACCGAGTGCCTATTTCCTCTACAAGTACAGGTAGGAGAGGGGGCTAACTTGATCGCCTCGGCATGGCGCCCGCGCGCACGGTCGTCGGCTCGGTGCAGGGTTCACGCGGCCGTCTGCCTCCATGCGCTCGGCCAAGAGCGGGCGGAAGCGCGGGAGTAGATGATTGGGATCTCGGGCGGGCTCTGTGCTAGCCTCTGCCCATCGGACCGCCGAAGGTGGACGTCCACCCGATCACTCACGCGCCTGTTCCTGACCGCCGACCGGTGCGCGGCCTTCGACTCCTCGGCCTCGCCGGCCTGCTCCTGTTCGCCGTCGCGGCCTTCACGCCTCTCGCCAACCGTCTCAACATCTGGATGGCCGGCCTGGCGACGTTGGAGCTCGCGGACGCCATCGTGGTCCTGGGCCGCGGCGGCGCCGACACCGATGGCGTCTTGACCAACCGATCGCTCCGGCGGACCCTCTACGGAATCGGCCTCTACGGCGACGGCCTCGCCCCGGTCCTGGTCCTCTCCGGCTCGGCCGAGGAAACGCACGCGCGGGCGAGCCTCGCGCAGGGGCTCGGGGTGCCTTCCGGGGCGATCCTGCGCGTCGCTTCGACGAACACCACCAAGGGAGAGGCCGCGGAGCTCCGCAGGCTCCTGCTCCCGCTCGGCCACCGGCGCATCCTCCTCGTCGCGGATCCAATCGACATGCCCCGGGCGCGGGCCGTGATGGAGCGGGCCGGCTTCACCGTGCTGCCCGCGCCCACGGCCGCGACCGGCCCGTCGGATCCCGAGTCACGGCTCGGCCTCCTGCGCGACATCGTCAGCGAGCTGGCCGGCTGGATGTACTACCGCCTCGCCGGCGCCCTCTGAGGGCAGACCACGATGTTCTCCACCACCCTCGTGCTCATCGTCGCCCTGACCTCGCTGGGCGCATATCTCGCTGCCACGCGGTTCGCCGGCCTGCGCCGAGCCGACCTGCGGGGGGCGGTCATGGAGACCCTGGAGTGCCTCGGGCTCGTCGTGGTCTTCTTCCTGGCCAACTTCGCCGTCGGTACGGCGCTGATCCTCGGCCTCCGCGCCCTCACCGGTCGGTTCATCTCGGTCTATATCGTCAACGATGCGACCCTCGCGGTCCTGTCTCTTCTTCAAGCGCTTGTCTTTCATCGGTGGCGAGCGCGATCGAAGTGACTCGGCTGACTTTCCGGCAGCTACTCGGGACGCACGGCTCATCTGCCAGCTGCCGGCCAGCGCCCTCGACGACGTGCTGGAGAAGCTCGGGGCGCTCCTGTCTTCACGCGAGGCTTGTGACATCGGGCTCTCGTCGTCGGCGCTCGGGAGGGGACGGCCAACCTGCCTCTTCGCGGATCGCCGGACTCGCCGGCGGCCGGCGGGGGGGGCGGCCCCGCCTACTCCCCGGGGCTACGGGGTCAGGTCTTGCAATCCGACATCACGGCCGAACCGGCTCCCGACTCGCGCTTGCAGGCATTAGTTCAAGACCTGACCCCCTGACCCCGCGTCGCGGACCGCGCCAAGTGGACCTCGTAGGCTGGGCCGAGAACCGGCAGGGTGACAGGGTTGTCACCGGCCGCGCGCCGGCGGCCCTGGTCTCGCGCGAGGATCCGTTGTTTCATCGCTCACGCCTCCGCCCAGCGGCATGATGTATACTGCGATGTATGGTGGAAGGGCCGAGCATGATTCGGAAGCAGGTGTACATCGAATCCCGTCAGGAAGCGCGGCTCAAGGGGCGCGCGGCGCAGCTCGGCGTCACCGAAGCCGCGCTCATCCGCCAGGGCCTTGATCATTGGCTGGATGCCGCCCAATCGCGCCAGCCCGATCCCGATGCGTGGGAGGCGATCGAGCGCTTCATCAAGCACCGGATGAGGACCAAGGGTCCCCAGAGGCGGCGGCGGTGGACGCGCGACCAGCTTCATGACCGGTAACGTCCTGCTCGACACGAACGTCGTCGTCTACGCCTACGATCGGTCTAACCGGTCCAAGCAGCAGCGAGCCCTCGAGGCGATGCGCGGGTTGGTACGTTCGGGGCGCGGGCGACTCTCCGCTCAGGTGCTGGGCGAGTTCTATCGAGTCGTGACCGGGAAGCTTGCGCCTGCGCTGACCGCGCCTGATGCTCACAGCCAGGTCACCTCGCTGGCACAGGCTTGGCCGGTGCTGCCGATCACCTCGTTCATCGTACTCGAGGCGACGCGAGGGGCGCGCGATCACCGCCTGCCCTACTGGGATGCGCAAGTCTGGGCTACCGCGCGGCTCAATCAGATCGAGACTGTCCTGACCGAGGATTTCACCGACGGCCAGGCCATCGAAGGTGTGCGCTTCGTCGATCCGTTCTCCCGATCGTTTGACCTCGCCAGGCTCAGCTAGGTTCAGAGGCGGGGTCAGCCGGCGAAGCGGCCGTCCAGGGAATGCCGCAACGCGGCCTGGGTCGAGGGGAACGCCAGCTCGTTCCAGGGGATCTCGGGCGGGACCATTCACCAGTCCGACGTAGTCTGTCTCAGCACTGCTCTTCACCCACTTGGGCTCCCGGCACGGACCCAAGACTCAGGGTGACCTGGAGCGGCGCGGAGCAGGTGGACGGTGCTGGTGCGGCGGCACGGGGGCGCCTGGGCGCATCGCACCGGCCGCAGGAAACACCGCGGGCGCCAGGATGTCCCGGCGCCCGCGGTGTCGATCTCGACCGTCGAGCCGGTTACTTCTGGCTGCGCTTGCGCGCCCGCCCGATCCCCGCGAGGGCGAGCAGGCCCGTCGCGATCAGCGCGAGGCCGGCGGGGGCGGGCACGTCCGTCGAGCAGGGTGGCGTGGTCGGAGTACCGCAGAAGCCGCCGTCGTCGATCAGGACATCGCCGGCGAGGGTCGTTGCCTGGGTGCCCTGGTCCCGGTCCAGCGGCGTGAGCCCCCCGATGAGCCCGAAGGAGTTATGGGTCGGGTCGTTGACGTCGGTGTTGAGCAGGAAGAACGGGGCCGCCGCTCCTTCGGGAGTGACCGTGAAGGGGGGGGACGGCGCGATGGAAGACACGTCGACGGGCAGGAAGCCGAAGAGATCCGGCGCCGTTGGGCCGGCAAGGAGGTTCGCCCCACAGGGGAAGCACTCGGACAGCGCCAGGAGCCCTCCGCCGGCATTGATGAAATCCTTGATGTCGGTGGACCGGGCGATGAGCGCGTCCAGTTCCGCGCGCGTCAGCAGGCCGCCGAAGGACGAGGCGATCGCGATCGCGGTGTAGCCGGAGAGGTCCGCCGTCGCGAACTCGGCGGCGTTGGCGCGGTCGTAGTTCGTCCCGAGCGTCAGCCCGAGCGAGCCGAGGCCAAGCTCGCCGATGCGATGGCCGCCCGGTGGCGCGATGCGGGACTCGACCCAGAGGAACCTGGTCGCGGCACCGTCGTCGAACGTGCCTCCGGTGACGAAGCTAAGGCCGGAGCGGAGCAGATTCCTCGCGCCCTCCGAGTCCTGGGCGTGGAAGTCGGGATCGTGGCCGGTGAGAAAGACGGGACCGGCCGTTGATACCGACGCGGCGGCCAGAAGCAGGGCGGCGCTGGTGGCCGCCCAAATGCCTGACTTCGTCCAGATGCGTGACCTCATGGTATCGGAGCCCCTTTCTTGGCGCCAGCAGCCCCAGCGCCTTCAGATGTCAATTGACGCTTCGTCGGTGCGAAGGGGGAATAGCAAAGGGAATGCCAACTGGAGGAAGATCATGTATCCGCAGCGTTGAAGCGGCGAGCCGCCGGCTCGGGCTCGATTGTGGAAATTCCGTCGACACCTTGGCCAGTCGGAGCGGCTGGATCCCGGGCCGGTGTCTCGCGGCGCCCGGATTCGCACGGCCGAAGGATAACAGCGCGCCGGCAGGGCAGGTGCATGTTTCGCGCGGTCTAGCGAACCAAGGCCCCGTGATGATGGAGTCCCATGCGATAATTCACCCCCGATGAGATTGATCCTCGTGTTGCTCAGCCTCCTCCTGGTTCCGCCGGTCCCTGCGTCGGCCGCGCCGGTCGGCCCCCTCGAGCTGTCAAAGCCGGAACAGGTCCCCCCGAAGCTCGCCCAGGCGGTGGCAGCCCTCAACCGGAAGGAGCCTGACAAGGCACGCGCCCTGGCCCGCGAGTTTCTCAAGGAGCAACCCAATTCGGCCTACGGTTACGAGGTGCTCGGTGTGGCTGAGCTCGTGACCGGGCAGTGGAAGGACGCCGAGACGGCCCTGCTGGGCGCCCTCAAGATCGATCCGAACCGTTTGGGCGCCCGGCTGCTCCTCGGTCAGCTTTATCTTCAAACGGGTGAGCCGAAGAAGGCGGAGCCGCAGCTGCGCGAGGCGATCCGGATCTCCCCGAACACGGGGGTGGTCCGGCGCACCCTCGCTGAAGCGCTCCTCCGCCTCGGACGTCCGCGGGAGGCCCTCAGCGAGGCCCAGGAGAGCCTCCGGCTCAACAAGGCGCCTGACCTCGAGAGCCAGTTCCTCCTCGCGAGCATTTTGAACGAGCTGGGCCGGGTCGGTGAAGCCGAGCTGCGGCTGGCGGACGTGCTCAAGGCTCAGCCCGACTATACGGAAGCGCTCCTCCTCCAGGGACTCGTCAAGCTCGAGCTGCGCAAGCTCGATGAGGCGGAGACCCTGCTGAAGCGGGTTACGGAGAAGGAGCCGCAGTCTCAGTGGGGTCGCCTCGGGTTGGGCGTGCTCCGGCGCCTGAGGGCTCAGCTCGCGCAGTCCCGAGCCGAGCTGGAGAAGCTCGCGAAGGACAAGCCGGACTGGTCTCTCGCCCATTTCGAGGTAGGCAGGACGCTTCTCGCCCAGGGGGATCTGGACGCGGCGCTCAAGGCTTTCGAGCGCACCGAGCGAACGAGTTCCGACCCGAGCATCGCGAAGGTGCGCGCCGGCGAGGCCCTGTTGGCGTCCGGCGACATTGAACGGGCATTGGCGCGGGCACGATCAGCCGCGAGCTCGCCAACCGCCGGCGCCCTGGCCCGCCAGCTCCTGATCAAGACGTATGCCGCCCAGGGTCGGCCCGAGCAGGCCGAGGCCGACATGAAGGCGGCCGCGGCGAAGGCCTCGGATCTCTCCTCCGCGCTCGACCTCGGGAACTTCTACCTGAGGATCCGGCGCCCGAAGGAGGCGGTCGAGGCTTTCAAGGGGGTCACTCGTGTCCGGCCGGATGCCGAGGAGCGATTCGTGGGGCTCGCGCTCGCCTACGCGGCCCTTGGAGACAAGGCGGAGGCGCTGGCCGCGGCCAACCGGGTCGTCAGCGCCCAGAACGGCTCGGCCGACTCTCAGGCCTTCCTGGGTTCCATTCACGAGCGCCTCGGCCAGCCGCGGGAGGCAGAAGCCATTTACCGCAGGATCCTCGGGCGCGATCCCGCACACCTCGAGGCCGGGCGCGCCCTGGCCTCCCTCCACGCCCGGAACCGGCGGTACCCCGAAGCGACCCGTCTGCTGGAGGATCTCGCGAAGTCCCATCCACGATCTCCGGCGCCCCTCTCCGATCTGGCCGGGGTCTATCTCGGGACCGGGAAGTCGAGCCAGGCGATCACGGCCTACCGCGAGGCGCTGGCACGGGGGGGCGATGACTCGGGCGTGCTGAACAACCTCGCCTATCTGCTCGGCAAGGACGCGGGCACTCGCGCCGAGGCCGTCCGGCTCGCCGAGCGCGCCCACCGGATGGCTCCAGCCAGCCCGAGTGCGGCGGATACGCTCGGGTGGCTCCTGTTCCTCCAGGGCGACGTCTCCCGATCGGAGAAGCTGGTCGCCGCGGCGGCCAAGACCGATGCTAGAAATCCCGAGATCCGCTACCACCTGGGTGCCATCCTGGCGAAGCTCGGCAAACGGGCAGAGGCGCGTAAGGAGCTCGA
>Ga0209341_10005593_pt1 | contig 11336 bp, 10 predicted proteins | sample RifCSP13_2_FD_184020 | JGI IMG/M metagenome (GOLD analysis project Ga0209341, IMG submission 184020) | Soil microbial communities from Rifle, Colorado - Rifle CSP2_sed 13_2 (SPAdes) (version 2) | ecosystem: Environmental > Terrestrial > Deep subsurface > Rock core/Sediment | place: Rifle...
CGGCAGCACCACGATGGCCAGCGCAATCACAATCCACCTGAAGCGCAGCGAGGCCCCGGTCAGGCGGTCAATGAGCGATACGAGCATGTTCTTTCTCCTCCTGTCAGAGTTCGGAAGCTATTGATCAACGGGTGAGTGACTTAACGGTCTCAGGGGCGGCGGGACCGGCGGATTATCCATAGCCCGGCTAGAAACGCCAGCCCGCCAGCGACCGCCCACTCGGGCTGACCGGTCATGAAGCTGCCCGGAAGCACGTTGATCCCTTGGAGGAACCAACCGATCCCCACCAGGATGAGCAGGAGCGCAGGGATTAACTTCGTGATTCGCTTCGGGACCAACTCCTTGCTCTTTGTGATGGACGGTGTCAGCTAGCCGAGCAGGCGGCCTTCTCGCTCTGGACGAATCCAGCGGCGGGACCAAAGGGTGAGCAGGTCAATCATGGGCCGCAATTCCTCCCCCTTATTGCTCAGTTCGTATTCGACTGTTGGGGGGAAGGTCGGGATCACCGTGCGCTTAAGCAAGCCGGCTTTTTCCAGCTCTCGCAACCGGCGGGTCAACGTCGTAGGGCTGATATCATGGGTCACTTCCTGAAGATCACAGAATCGTTTGTTTGAGCGCAGGAAGTACAGCAGCTCCAAGGTCCATTTCCTTCCGAGCAGTCGAGCGATGCTTGAAATCGGACAAATGTGGCTGGAGGCCTTCGAAGGCATGGCGCCAATACTACACTTTCTGTAGCATTGTGGCGAGGGAGACTGCCGGCCGGCGGATCGGAACCCGCGGGCCGCTTGAGCGGGCTCACCCAAGGGGGCTGCGCCGTTAACTGCGCTCTTACGCGGGTCATGGTATAAGTGAACGAATTCGAGCCGGGCTAAGGCCGGCCAAGGCCACTGAACCATGCCTATCTACACCTACCGCTGCGGCAACTGCGGAGTGCAGTTCGAACGCAAGCAGGGCTTTGAGGATCCGCTGCTACGCAAGTGTCCCGAGTGCGGTGAGACAACCCTGCACAAACTGTTCACCCCGATCGGCATCCATTTCAAGGGCCCAGGATTCTATTCGACCGACCACGGTTCGGGCTCTCGATCGAATGGCTCCGCCAAGTCGGAGCCGAAGAAAGAGGACTCCAGCTCAGCGAAGCCCTCCGAGCCGAGCTCGAAACCTGATAAGAAGCCGACCAGCGAAGACTGAGCCGCACCGCACCGGGTGCGATCTTAAATGAAAAGACGCCCTGCCGGGCGTCTCTTTGTTTCCTAAATCTGGAAGCCGCCGGAGGCCTTTACCACTTTCATACTGAAGTTGGTGACAAACTCGCCCAGATGGCCGTGAAGCTGCTGCCAGTCGTCGCTGGTGAGCGCCTGCTGCATCAGGGCGAGGGTCTCGGCGATCCCGCCGGTCAGAATCTGGGGCTGGTCGCCGTACTGGGTGAACCAGGCCTCGGTCGGCTGAATTCCGATCTTCTGCATTCCGGGCACAAACTCTCGAACCACGAACTCAAAGTACTCCTGCTCTCTGCCAGGCATGATGTCCCAGGTCATGATGAGTTTGACGGGCATTGGGGAATGGGCGGATCAGGCCGATCGCAGCAGCACGACCACCTGGGTTTGATCCGAGAGCCCGCTTTTCGTGACGGTTAGCCGCTCTTGCGGCTCTTGCTTGCCGATGCCCATCTCGGAGAGGAAGCCGGCCACCTGGCCCAGCTTGATCTTTTCACCGCCGGTCTTGAACTGCATCGGCACGACCAGCGAGGGCTCGATCAGGCTGATCACCTCGGCCGCCTCGGCCGGTGTGAGCCCCTCACCGCCACCGACCGGAACCAACGCAATGTCTACCGGGCCGAGGTCCTCGATCTGGGCCTGGGTCGGCACATAGGCCAGGTCGCCCAGGTGGGCGACCGTGAGGCCTTCGAATTCAAAGACATACAGCGTGTTGGGGACCTTGCCGTTTTTCCGTTGGCCCTTGGCGGCCATCGAAATCCCGGTGATGAACACGCCCCCGACCTCGTACTCGCCGGGGCCGGTTACCCGCAGGCGCTCGCCTTTTACGCCGCCGAAATTGTTGTGGCCGGGGGAGTCGTGGCTGATGGTCACGACGTCTGCGGTGAGCTTAAGGGCGGGCAGGCCGAGCGCAGTGTCGTAGGGATCGGTCACCACGGTCGCCAGGCCGCGTTCTTTCATTCGGAAACAAGAGAGGCCGTACCAGACGATTTCCATTAGCGGCTGCCCTGCGGCACGACCGGGCGATTATACCTGAAGCAACTCAAACCGGCCGCGGACCCGGGTGCTGAGAGTGTAGTCCGCCCCTATAATGCGGTCCATGGGAGCGCTTCGCTATGGTCTGAAGCCGCACTTACTGGGCGGTGGGCAGGTTGTCCCGATCGATGCCCGCAGCTTTCGATTGGAGATTCCTACATTGCCGCGCGGCTACGCCGACGCCCAGGTCGACGACTGCAAGGGCCGCCGACGCTCTCAGTTCGCCTGGGCGCCGCCGGCCAGTCTGACCCTGCGGGCGCGGGCCTCTCACCCCGCCCCTCCGGGAACGATGGGATTCGGGTTTTGGAACGATCCCTTTGGGTTGTCGCTGGGCGGCGCGGGTGGGGTGCAGAAGTTGCCTGCCGCGCCGCAGGCGGTTTGGTTCTTCTACGGCGCACCGCCCAACGATATAAACTTTGTCAGGGGTGGACGCGGCGATGGTTGGAAGGCCGCGAGCCTCCGCTCGCCCGCAGTCCCGGCCGCGCTGCTGGTTCCGGGCGCCGGGTTGGCCTTCTTGGCCGGGAATGTCCCAATATTAAGGAAGTGGGTCGTTCGGGGGATCCAGGCGGCCATCCCAGCGTCGGAGGCGGAGTTGACCGCGCCGCTCACCGAGTGGCACAACTATTCATTGCTTTGGGAGACCGCCCGGGTGAGCTGCGAGGTGGATGGGGTGACGGTACTCGATGCCCCGGTGGCCCCGCGCGGGCCGTTAGGATTTGTGGCCTGGATCGACAATCAGTTTGCGGTGCTTTCGGAGCGAACTGGAATTAGATTCGGGGTCGTGCCGACGACGACTCCGGCCTGGTTGGAAATCAGTGATCTGGAGATCCGTAGTCCCGCGGTAACCTGAGGGCGCGCATCCCACCCGGGTACTTTGCCTGGGCATGCCTCTGTAAGCAGAGTGTAACGTTGCCGCCCGGCCGGCGCGCATACCATGACTGTGCAGACCGGTGTGGCTTGCCTGGGTGACCACAGCTAGGGCAAAAACGTCTGGTGATGACCCCCTCCAGACCCCCAGAAGCCGCGCCGGTTCTGCTTTTCTTGACACCCCTCTGTGCGCTAGTTACAATCCGGCCGGTGCCGAGATAGCTCAGTTGGTAGAGCACGCGACTGAAAATCGCGGTGTCGCCAGTTCGATTCTGGCTCTCGGCACCTCGGAAAGATCAACACACCCCGCCGGGGTGTCTTCATTTTTGGGGCCCACCTTCGCGTAACCGCTCGCGCAGCCGGTCAATCGGTTCGAGCGCGCCACTTTGTGATTCGTAAAACCAGTGCTCCCATCCGTTGCAGGGGCCGCCGCCGGCCAGGTGGCTGCCAAGCTGGTGGATCGATCCCTCGATCCCGTTCAGGCGCAGCCGGCCATCGGGCTTGACCCAAGCCGATCGGCTCCGATCCTTCTTGAAATACAGCTTCTGCCCTGGTCGAATAAAGGCTGCCTCGAGCAGCGAGGCGAACGGCACCCGCGGCTCGCGGCGAGCGGACCGGACCTCGAGAGCTTGCGCCTCGGCCGGCTCTGGTTCAACCGCCTCAATCCGCCGGCGGGCGATCTCTACGTAACGGGGCTCCTTCTCAATCCCGATCCACTGCCGCCCCAGGCGCTTGGCGACCGCGCCCGTGGTCCCGGTCCCGAAGAACGGATCCAGTACGATATCTCCGGGTTCGGTCGAGGCAAGCAGCACCCGATAGAGCAGCGCTTCTGGCTTCTGGGTCGCGTGAGCTTTCTTCCCGTTGAGCTTGATCCGCTCCTTGCCGGTGCACAGCGGCACGACCCAATCGCTGCGCATCTGCTTGCCATCATTGAAGCGCTTCATCGCGTGGTGGTTGAAGGTGTACCTGGAGCTGCTCGATTTGGCGGCCCAGATCAGGGTCTCGTGAGCATTGGTGAAACGCACCCCGCGAAAATTGGGCATCGGATTGGTCTTGATCCAGAGCACGTCATTCAGGATCCAGAATCCGAAGTCCTGCAAGATCGCCCCGACTCGGTAAATGTTGTGGTAGGTGCCAATGACCCAGAGGGTGCCGTCGGCTTTGAGCAACCTGCGGCTGGCGCCGAGCCAGGCGCGGGTGAACTCGTCGTACTGCTGAAAGCTCTCGAACCGATCCCAGGCGTCCTCGACTCCCCGCACCCGGGTCAGGTTGGGACGCCACAGCTCCTGGCGGAGCTGCAGGTTGTAAGGTGGATCGGCGAAGATCAGGTCGATGGACGCTTCCGGCATGCGTTCCATCGCCTGCAGGCAGTCGCGTTGAACAACCTGATTGAGCGGCAGTGTCTTCGTGGTTATCTCGCCCTTCCCTACATGGCCATGGCCATTCATGGCCGTGGCCATGTCCGGGTGCGCGCAGCTTCAGTGGGATGCGCCCGCCCGGCGGCGTCGTACGTCGAACTAACTCACCTGACGATCGTGCTTGGCCTCCAGGTTCGTTCGGCTATGCGCAGCCTTCAGTCGGCAACCGATGACTGCGCCGGACACTCACCGATCGAGGTCCAGGTCTCTCCAACCTTTACCAGGCACTCGCAGTAACTGACCGGTGCCGACCCTCCTGCCCCGCCCAGTATCAGAAAGCGAACCCGGGTCTCGACGCATGCCACTCCCCTCGCCTCGCTCCCGCTGACCAGCCGCGTCCCGGAGAAGCCCAGTCCACGTTCCCCACCCTCCCGAAGCAGCCAAACCCGAGTCTCCCCAAGTTCCCCGCGGCCGATTCGAATCTCGCCCTGGACGGCCATCGTCACCAGCACGTAGAAGACGCCCACCGCCAGCAGCCCGATCCCGATGCTGATCAGGCATCCGATAACTGGAGGAAAGGGTAAATCGCGTTCCGGCTCGCGCGGGGATTGCTCGGCTGCGCGGGTCTCCAGCCAACTCCTCCATCCTGGGCCACAGAAACGTCCTCGCGAAGTCTACTCGGTTCGTCTGTCGGGGCAACTTTGTGGCAGGCGGTGGCGCTGCTTGACTGCGCTGGAGCTTAACGATATCCTCAATGCCACGCGGGTGTAGTTCAGTGGTAGAACGTCTCCTTGCCAAGGAGAAGGTCGTGGGTTCGAATCCCATCGCCCGCTCTTAGTAGGCGGCCTATCGTCGAGGCAGCAGCCGCGGCGGTAGGCGTTTTTGCGAGTGGGGTTGGGATAAGGCCGGGCACCCGCTCGCACCCGGCGACGTAGCCAAGTGGTAAGGCAGGGGTCTGCAAAACCCTTATGCGCGGGTTCGAATCCCGCCGTCGCCTCTAAGCATGCCTCCCGCACGGTGGGAATCGGGACAAAGGGCAATGCTCCCCAGGGCGATCCCGGCCACGCTGATCGGCTTCAAATAATAGCCACCCAGATCGCTCCTTCCACGTAGGAGTCTGGATCACGCTTGCGGCCCATTGACTCACGCCGTGACTCTTGGAAACTTGATCTCGTGAGTGAGCACGCTCGCTATGCTTGGCAGTTGGCGGGTCCTCGACTGGCGCTGCTATCCGCACTGCTGGTTGCGGTTACCTGGTCGAATCCCGCTCCTGCCCAGAGCGACCCGGAAGTCAGGCTGCAGGCAGCGGCAGGCTTCGACGGTTACTACAAGGATCAGTACTGGATTCCGGTTCAGATCGAGCTAGCAAATACTGGGTTGGAGACCCAGGCGCGGGTCGAGCTCAGCCAACGCCCGATTTCCACCGGCCAGGCGACCAATTACGATTGGTCGATCTCGTTAGCTGCCGTCGCTCGAAAGCGCACTACCCTCTACCTTTTCCCCGATGGCGCCACTCGATCGATCGAGCTTGAATTGACTACCGATGGAGAGCCGATTTCCAGTTTTTCGTTGCCGCTGACCAGGCTGGCTAGCTCGGATACGTTGATCGGGGTCATGGCTTCCGATCCCACGCCATTCAATGTGCTTCGCAGCGGCGGCGGTTCCGGGGCGGCCCGAGTCGAAGTTGCCCAGCTTGTTCCCGAGACACTCCCTGATCAATCATCCGGGCTGAGCGCGTTGGACGCCATTATTGTCTCCGACCTCGACACCGGTGTCCTGACCGTGGAGCAGCGTCAGGCTCTCTCCGGCTGGGTGGCCGCTGGGGGCCACTTGCTGATCGGTGGAGGGGCGCACTGGCAGAAGTCCACCGCCGGGTTGACCGACCTGATTCCCATGAGCGTGACCGGCGAGGTAACGCTGTCAAACGTCGACGAGCTGGACCAATACTTCGGGACGGGGTTGCTCCCCACGGGCAGCGCCCTCGTCCCGGTCGCTGAGCCGCTCGAGAACACGGAGATTCTGGTGGCACAGGAGGGTTACCCGCTCGTGCTGACACGGCTGCACGGCCTGGGCCAGGTCGCCTTCCTGGCAGTCGATCCGGCCACTCCCCCGCTCAGGGATCATCCCAGCATGGAGACCCTGTACCAAGTTCTCCTGCTGTCCGGTCCAGATCGGCCGCTCTGGGCCTCGGGCCAGTTGGAGGGCTACGCCGCCAGCGCGGCCGCTTCGACCTTTCCAAACCTGAGCCTGCCATCGGTTGGGGCCGTCTGCGGGTTCTTCAGCCTGTACGCTTTTGCGCTCGGACCCCTGCACTACATCGTCTTACGGCGCGCCAAACGGCGGGAGGTGGCCTGGATCACCATCCCGGCTCTGGTACTCCTCTTCAGCGGAGTGGCCTTTTCGATCGGCTCGGCGTCCCGCGGCAACCGGCCGGTACTCAATCGGATCGGGATTGTGCACGTGGCCGAAGGCGAGCAGTACGGTCAGCTGACCGGTCTGGTCGCGGTGTTCTCCCCTGGGCGGAGGTCATTGGAAGTGACGCTTCCCACCGGCCTGCTGGCGCGACCGCTGAGCAGCGATTACTCGGTAACCGGCGGGGACTGGCAGTACTCGTACACCGACCAGGGGCTGCAGCTCACTGACTCGCGCTACGACGTCGATGCGGTCAAGGGATTGCTGGTGCAGGGGGAGGTGCCCTCGCCGAGGTTGATTTCAGAGATCTCGGCCGAGCCGACCGGTTCGACACTGACAGTGGCTGGCACGGTCACCTCGGTCGACCTGGCGCTGCAGCACGCAACCTTGCTAACCCCCTATGGGACGGTCGCCCTCGGCGATATGGCCGTTGGTGAACCCCGAACTATCAGAACCGAGCTCGACCGCAGCGCAACCCTGTTGGACAGCGGCGCAATCCTGGATGCCCTTGGCGTGGGGGCGGATCCGTACTACGACTACTACTCCGGCCAATCGGGCTCGTGGGATGCCGCTGCCATCCGGCGCAGCAATTTAATTGAAGCCGCCTTGCTGGCGACCGATGGCCTGGTGTGGCCCGGCATTTACCTGGCCGGTTGGTCGGACACCTCGCCCGCCGAGGTGGAGCTCTCCACTTCCAGCGACCTGGCCGGCGATCTGACGCTGTATCTGGTGGAGCTGGAAGCTGGCTTTTGGTTTGAAGCAGACGGTCTTGGAGTGCCCACCGTCGGCCTGCCCGAGGTACCCCAGCTCGCCCCTACCTCGCCAGCCTCGGGCGGGACCATCCAGTCTCTGAATCCGGAAGCTTTCACCTGGCAGCTCACCCAATGGAGCCCGGCTAGTCCGACTCCCTCTCCCTACGGCGCTCAGGTCACCCAGGGTAGCTTCTCGGTTGCGTTCTACCCCGCCACTCCGATCCAATTCGGCTCGGTCGAGGCTCTCATTCTTCACTTATGGGGCTCATTGGAGGGCGCCCAGCTGGAAGAGCTGGTCTTTCTGTGGGACTACCCTGAGGGCCGTTGGGTGAACATCCCAGGCTTGTTCTGGGGAGACAATACCTTGGCCGACCCGTTCCGCTACGTTGACCAGGAAGGCATGATCCTGCTGCGGGTGGAGAGTGCCAGAGAAGGGGTGTTGCTGATCATCGAGCGCGCGGATTTCACCCTGGTGGTGGGACCATGAGCACAATTGTTGAGACCCGGGCCCTCAGCAAGCGCTACGGGCAGCTGGCGGCCGTCAAGGATCTGAGCCTGAAGGTAGAGGAGGGCGAGCTGTTCGGTTTTATCGGGCCCAATGGGGCCGGCAAGACCAGTACGATTCGGATGCTCACGACCTTGCTGCGGCCGAGCGGCGGGGACGCCTGGGTTGCAGGACACTCGGTCAAGAACGATCCGCGCAGCGTTCGCGCACTGATCGGCTACATGCCTGACTTCTTCGGAGTATACGATGACATGCGGGTATGGGAGTATCTGGACTTCTTCGCCGGGTGCTATCGGATCCCGGAGCGCCAACGGGGACCGCTGATCGACGACTTGCTGCAGCTGGTTGAGCTGGGTCATCGGCGCGAGGATATGGCCGACGAGCTATCACGTGGCATGAAGCAGCGGCTCAGCCTCGCTCGCACCCTGATCCACGATCCTCAGCTGTTGATCCTAGACGAACCCGCCTCCGGATTGGACCCGCGGGCCCGGGTCGAAATCCGCGAGCTGTTGGTGGAACTCTCGCGGATGGGAAAGACGATCTTCTTCTCGACTCAAATCCTCAGCGATGTGGCGGAGATCTGCACCAGCATCGGCATCATCGAGGCCGGTCAGATGGTAGCGGTGGGCACGCTGGATGATCTGCGCAAACAAATCGCCGGCACTCGGAGAGTGGAAATCACGATCAGCTCGCGAGCCGAGGAAGTGCTGGCATACCTTCAGAGCATGGAGTCGGTCTCCGAGGCCAGGATCGCGGAGGACAGCAAGAGCCTGAATCGGATTCGGATCGAGCTGAAGTTTACTGGCACCGATCAGTCCATGAGCGATCTGATTACCGCCCTCACCCAGCGCGGATTCCAATTGGTCAACTTCAGCGAGACCGGGCACGACCTCGATGAAGTTTTCATGCACATGACCAAGGGACTCGTGACTTGAACATTCCTGAGATTGCGACTCGGATTAATTCGATTCTAGGCCGGAATCCGGTGGTGCTGAAGGAGCTCCGGGGCCGCATGCGCGGCGCCCGGGCTTTTGCCATCCTGACTGTCTACTTGCTGCTGCTTGGAGGGGCGGTGAGTCTGGCCTTCCTCCCGCTCTCCAGTTTCTCGATGGTTGCCGGCTTCGATCTAGCAAGCCGGCGTCTCCTGGGAAAATCCATGTTCGGAATCGCAGTCTTCGTCCAGCTGATAATCATTGGGTTCGTCGCTCCCGGCCTCACGGCTGGGGCGATCACGGCAGAGCGGGAGCATCAGACCTACGACATTCTGCGTACCACGTTGCTCACGGCCCGCCAACTGGTCACCGGTAAACTGCTTGCCGCACTCTCGTTCCTCCTGTTACTGCTGGTGGCCGCCTTTCCGATCCAGAGCCTGGCTTTCCTGTTGGGCGGGGTGACCGCGGAGGAAGTCGTGATCGCCATGCTTATGTTGATCACGACGGCCGTGGCGTTCAGCGCCATCGGCCTCTTTCTCTCAAGCCGGCTGCGGCGAACGTTGATTTCGACGGTGCTGGCGTACTCGGCCAGCATATCCGCGGTGGCCGGATTCCCGCTGCTGTTGCTGATGTTATTCAGCCTGCTTGCTCCGCTTACCGAGTACCTGTTTTACGGATATGGCGGCGCTACCGACATGGGACCGATCACTGCGGCTGGATTGATCATGCTGGGGTGGCTGCTGGTGAGCACAAATCCGATCTCAACTGCCATCGCCTCGGAAACGATCTTGCTCCAAGAGCAATCACCATGGTATTTCTCGATTCCGCTGCCAAGCAGCGCACAATTCCCCAACCCGCCGGACTTCCCGGTGATTTCCCCCTGGATTGGTTACGTCGTTGGTTACTTGTTGCTGAGCCTGGTCCTGATCAGGCTTAGCATCCGCATCGTCAGTCGTCCGGAACGATAACCACATGAACCGTGCGGATTTGACCGCCGGCTACGCGCGGCTCGAGCACCTCCATCGTCGGTGGAGGCGCTGGCTCAGCTTCACCCGAGCCGCTCGCTGGGGAATGCGCGGAGCTGCCGGCGCGCTTGGGTTAGGACTGGCGGCCTCGCTCATCGGGATTCAGCGGCAGCTGCTGCTCCCCGAGAGTTATCTCCGCCTGCAGGCATTCCTTTTCACTATCGGCGCCTCAGTGGCCGCGCTCTTGGGTTTGCTGTGGCCACGCTCGCTGCATCAGTCGGCGCGCCTGTTCGACCGCCGCTTTGGACTGCGCGAACGCATAAGCACGGCCGTTGAGCTGGCCGCCGCCGGTTGGCCCGGCGCCGGCCAGATGGCCCTGTGGCAGCTCAACGACACCCTTCAGGTCTGCCAGCAGGTGAACTTCCCGGCTGGCCAGCGGCTGCGGGTCTCGGCTCGTGACCTGGCCCTGGCGGCACTCATGATCCTGGTGGCGCTCGCGCCACTAAAGTACGGAAGAGAGGCATTCGATGCGGCCGTCCGGCAAGCGGCGTTCAAGCGGAGCGTCGCAGCCGAAACCGCGCGCATCGAAGCGCTTCGGCAGCAGATAGCGGGTACCGAGCGACTAGAGCCCGAACGCAGGTCCGATTTGCTGCAGCCGTTGCAGAACCTGGAAACTCAGCTCGACCGAGCGAACTCAGTTGAACAGGCCCTGGCGGAGTTGGCGGGTGGCGAGAACGAGCTGCGCTCGCTCGCGGACGGCTCGCAGATTGAGGCCGGCGCACGGTTCAGGGAGGCGGGCGAACGCCTCGCCCAGGGCCCGGATCAGGGGCTGGCGGAGCTCGGACGCCAACTGCAGCGGGGGGACTTTCTAGCCGCGGCGGAGGCGCTCGACCAAATGGAGCTGCGGACTGCGACCCGAGAGGAGGCCCTGGCTCAAGCGGGTGAGCTCGAAACCGCCGCCGAGACCGTGGAGTCGGCTAACCCTCAGCTGGCCGAATCGCTTCGTTCGGCCGCCTCGGCCCTGCGCCAGGGGGATCCTGCCCGGGCGGAAGCGTCCCTGGCCGAGGGAGCTCGGTCGCTGGCTGAGGCGGGGCAACAGATCCTGCAGGCCGAGTTGGCAGCCCAGGCCGCAAACGAAGTCGCCGCGGCCCAGGAGCGGCTGCTGCAGTCCAGCCAAGATTCGCTGCAATCAGCGGCGGGGTCCGGGCAGGGCCAAGGCGACAGGCAGGTCGGCCAGGGCCAAGCCATCGGAGCGGACGGCGGGGGAAGCGGGCAGGCCGAGGGACAAGCGGCCGG
>Ga0209341_10005594_pt1 | contig 11333 bp, 10 predicted proteins | sample RifCSP13_2_FD_184020 | JGI IMG/M metagenome (GOLD analysis project Ga0209341, IMG submission 184020) | Soil microbial communities from Rifle, Colorado - Rifle CSP2_sed 13_2 (SPAdes) (version 2) | ecosystem: Environmental > Terrestrial > Deep subsurface > Rock core/Sediment | place: Rifle...
GGCGCGCAAACACTACGTCCAATGCGTGCGAGTTGAGCCCTGTTGTGCTCGACGGTGGCGACGTCCCAGGCGCTGTCGAACGTTCCGAACATCCGCGACTTGTCCGGCGACACCATCTTTTCGGCACCTACGGCCAACACTACGTCGGCTTGCCCGGCCTGGAGCGCCGCACAGGCGAGATGCATCGCGGTGCTTGCGCTCGCGCAGGCGTTCTCGACATTGATGACCGGTATGCCCGAAATTCCCATCGCGCGGAGGGCTACCTGCCCACGAATCATGTGTTGGCCTTCCAGGTGGCCTTGCGCGGCATTCCCGAAATAGGCGGCCTCCAGCACGTCGGGGGAAGCGCCGCAATCGCGCAGCGCGGCCTCGACCGCTGCACGCGTCAGCGACTTGACATCCTGCGCCGCGAGACGACCGAAGCGCGTCATGCCGACGCCGGCTACATAGACGTTCGTCATCTCGAGCCCCTGGTACCTAGATGCGAGACCGGTGAGTCGCCCAGAACCGGTCGCGTATCTGACCTTTCAACACCTTCCCCACGGCGCTACGCGGGAGCTCCGACCAGAACTCGACGTGTTTGGGTGTCTTGAGCGGGCCGAGCCGGGCACGGCAGAGCCGCAGGATTTCCTCTCCGGAGACGCTCGCATGGGCCTTGAGCTCGACGATGGCGGTGACGGCTTCGCCCCACTTGTCATCAGGAATGCCAACCACCGCGCAGTCGCGCACGCTCTCATGGCTCCAGATGATCTGCTCGATCTCGGACGGAAAGATGTTGTAGCCGCCCGAGATGATCATGTCCTTGGCGCGATCGACGATGTAGTAGTAGCCCTCCGCGTCGCGATAGCCTAGATCGCCCGTGTGGTGCCAGCCATACATCGACGCGTCGCGCGTCGCATCGGGGTCCTCGTAATAGCCGAGCATTACGTTGCCGCCACGCACGACGATCTCACCAGTCTCACCATCGCCGAGCAATCGGCCGTCGGGAGCCATGATCGCGAGCCTGACGAACGGCGCCGGGCGCCCGCAACTTGCGAGGCGTTGGTCGTCCGCGAGATCGGCCCCCGCATAGTGCTCTTCTGGGTGAAGCACGGTGCACAACATGATGGCCTCCATCTGACCGAAGCCGTGCACCATGACCGGCCCGAACAGTCGCAGGGCTTCGCGCAATTTTCTGACGGCCATCGGCGCCGCTCCGTACAGCAGGTAGCGCAGCGACGGGAACGACATCTTCGAGATTTCCGGATCCGCCAGCATGTTGTAGATCACGGTGGGTGGCAGGAAGAGGTCGGTGATCTCCCAGCGTAGAATGGCATCGGCTACGGCTCGCGCTTGTGCGCTCTCGATGACGAACGTCGTGCCGGCGCGCACGAACATCGGCAGGCACATCAGGCCGGCCGCATGCGTCATGGGTGCAGCGACGAGATAGCGAGGCGGGGAGGACGCCGGCATCGTCGCGAGGTGATTCGCGACGTAGGTCTCCAGTCCCCGGTGACTCTGCATGATGCCCTTGGGGCGGCCGGTCGTACCTCCGGTCGCCATGATCGCCGCGAGATCTTCCCGTCCCGCGGCCGGCAGGTCGATCCAGTCTTCGGGCGGTGCGTTCCAGCTGTCGATCGCGGGCACGTCGGCAAACGCCCGGTCGACCCCAACGACGATTTTGAGTCGCGTCAGCCGAGCCCGCAGCGTCGGGACCGCGGCTTCGAACTCCGAGTGCAGGAACAATGCTTCGCACTCGAACCGCACGAGCAGTTGCATGATGTCTTCGAGTGAATACTTCGGATTGATTGGCAGCCACACCAGGTGCGCCCGCAGCAACCCCAGCACGCACAGGAACGCTTCCGGACGGTTTACACTCAAGACGGCCGCTTTCGCGCCCGGCGATATGCCGTCACGCAGCAGTGCGGCCGCAATGCCGCGGCTGAGTTGTCGCGACTCTGCGTAGCTCCAGCGGCGGTCGCCCATGACGAAGCAGTCCGCCTCCGCGGCGATGTCCGCGCCACGATCGAGATAGTCCACGATTTCCATGGCTGCCCTCGAACCGATCAGTGATCGAGGCGCCGCGCCCATTGCGGTGCGCCGAGCCCCGGTACCTTCGCGACGTGGTTGCGTACCCAGGTTGCCGCACCGTGATCAACCCCTTTGACCCAGCGGCGCTTGAGCGGATCGGACACTGAGACCTTGAACTCGCCGACTTCGTCGATCGCTATTCGCAGCGTCTCTCCGTCCTGGATCGGGCCGAGGCCCTGGTGGTTGACGCCGAGCGCAAGCACGTCGCCGGGCTCGAGCGTGGAGATGGACGACGCGGCCGCGATCATCATGGCGACCGGCGCGGCCAGGTCGCTCATCGGGTAATCGTGACGCAGCGCCCCGTCGACCCAGAGCTTGACGCGCAGCGCGTGGGGGTCAGGAATTTCGCCGGCGGTGGTGATCCACGGTCCCATCGGACCGAACGTGTCGTACGATTTGTCCTGGAACGAGGTGCCCGGCCCGACGCCACGAGCGGAACAATCGAGGAAGCACGTGTAGCCAAATACGTGCCTCATGGCTTGCGAGGCGGACACGGCCTTTGCCCGGCTGCCGATAATCACTGCGAGCTCGGCTTCGTGATGAAACACGGCGGCGTCCACGGCGCTCAGCTCGACGACGTCGTCGGGGCCAATAACACTGTCTGGCGACTTCAGGAAAAAAGTTGGCGAAGCAACCGCGTCAGGCAAGCCTTCCCGAAATGACAACTGCGCGCAGACGAGCTTGCCGGGCCGCGGTACGGGAGCCCGCAGCCTGACGTCTGCGAGTCGATGGTGAGGCCGAGCGTGTACAGCCTCGGCAACAACGGCACGGTGTCGCTCCCAGCCTTCGATCAGGGCGTTCATCCGCACCTGATAAGGCAGCGCGGCTATGACGGGGAGAGCTGATGACAGGTCGACCACACCGTTTCCGGTGACCACCGCGGGCCGATAGTCGTCAATCAATGCAAGCTTCACGCGTGATCTCCTGGCAACGATCACCATTCATCGAGGGGTTACCTGGGTCGCGGTGTCGCCGAACGGAAGCTCGACCGTGCGTACGGCAAATCGCCATTCCGGGCCGAGGAGCACGTATTCGTCGCGGTAGTCCGCGCACACGGTTGGCTCAGTGATGCCCGAGTCGGAGTGGTGGCGAAGCACGAGAAGGTGCCCGCGACCACGCGCATGTGTTTCGTTCAAGACCTCGATCTGTAGATTCATGCAGAGGTGTCGCACGATTGTGGTTGCAGAGCGGGCACGCAGGGCGTCGCCGATTTCCCTTGCGGAGCGCAGGACCCGGCCCGGCCTCGAGAATCGTGCATCCGGAGCGAACAGCGCTTCGTATCGGTCGACGTCGTTGGCGTCGCCGTGCGTGCAAAACGCGTAACAAAGCCGCTGGCAAGCGGCCTCGATCGCCATACGCTGCGACTCCTGCATCAGGAGACACTCGCCTCGCTTGATACGGCGTGCCGAACGTCGTTGTTCGGTACGTGCAGGCCCGCCATCCATTGGGTCAGCGTCGAGTGCGCCGTGGCACGCTGCCGTGTCCGGATCGCCTCGATGTCCGGCGGGTCCGCAGAAAGTTCGATCAGCAGCCCGTCGGGGTCGGTCACGTAGATCGAGTATGTGTACCCGTGGTCGGCCTCCCAGACGGCGTGCCCCGCGTTCTCGAGTCCTTGTTTGAGGTCGCGTTGGCGCGCGCGATCCACTTCGAGCGCGAGATGCACGAAGAGCGGCTGCGGCTGCGCCTTGTAGCGAGCCTGTTGCGCAGGATCGGCAAAGTTGAAAAACGCGAGAGCCCCCCCGCCGGGTAGCTCGTAGAACGCGTGGCTGAACACGTGCCGCTCGCCCAGGATCACTTCGTCCTCGACCCAGAAGGCTGCTAGCCGCAGGCCCAGCGTGCCTTCGTAGAATTGCCGCGTGCGCTCCTGGTCCGCGCAGACGTATGCGTGGTGGTGCAGACCGGTCGGGCCGGTGCCGAGACCTTCCTGGGCGCTTCGCAGGGTTGTCATTTGCGTAGACTCATGGAATGGAATTTGCTAAGAATTTTCCAATAAGCTATATATATTGGAACGTAACCCTCGCCGTCAAGAGGAGGCGCCTACATGATTGAGCTGCACTATTCCCCAACGCCGAACTGCTGGAAGGTCGCCATCCTGCTGGAAGAGACTGGCCTGCCCTACACGCTCAAGCGATACGACCTCTTCAAGGGCGACCACCTCGTGCCGACGTTTCGGCGGATCAACCCGAACAACAAACTCCCCGCGATCGTCGACCATGATCCCGCGGATGGCGGCCCGGGGATCAGTGTGTTCGAGAGCGCCGCGATCCTGTTCTATCTCGCAGAGAAGACCGGGCAGTTCCTGCCAAGTGACGCTCGCCCGCGTGCCGCGACGATGATGTGGCTCGCATGGCAGATCGCGGGGCTGGGGCCGATGATGGGACAGGCCGGTCACTTCGTGCGGTACGCACGGGAACCCCACCCGTACAGCGCCCAACGCTACCTGAACGAGAGCCGCCGTTTGATGCATGTACTCGAGTACCGGCTGCGGGAATCAGAGTACCTCTCCGATGAATACTCGATCGCAGACATGGCCGTCTGGCCCTGGATCCGTTTCCTGGCGCTGCTGGAGATCGACGTGGCGGAGTATCCGCAAGTGAGTCGCTGGTCCGACCTGGTCGGCCGACGGCCCGCCGTGCAGCGTGTCTTCACCTCGCCCGCGACCGCGCCCGATCCCGCCTATTTGCGCGAGAAACGCGTGTTGACCGACGATGAATGGTCAAACACCTACGGTGAACGAATGCTGCAGGCCGCGCGACTGCTGCCGGAGGATGCATGTGCGATTGAGGCGAAGTCGTGAAGGTCACGCTGACATTTGACAACGGGCCGGACCCTGGTGGCACCACGGAGCAGGTGCTGAGCGTCTTGCGCGATGCGAACGTGCAGAGCAGCTTCTTCGTCACGGGCCAGCAACTGTTGCAGCCGGGCGCAATGGAGTTAGCCGCGCGCGCGCGCCGCGAGGGGCATTGGATCGGCAACCACACGTTCACCCATACGACGATGTTCGGCGACGCCGTTGCAGACCCAACGCTACCGGATCGGGAAATCGGCGAGACGCAGCGACTGCTCGGCGAACTCGCCTCGCCGGAACGATGGTTCAGGCCCTACGGCGCGGGCGGTATGGGGCCGCGCTTGTTCAGTCAAAACGCGATCGACTACCTGGTGCAAGGTCGCTACAGCGTCGTGCTCTGGAACTGCACACCGCGCGATTGGGAAGGGGACGAAAGTTGGGTCGATCGGTGTGTCGCAGATGTCCAGACTCGCGAGTGGTCCGTGGTGGTGTTGCACGATCTGCCGACAGGGGGAATGCGTTTCCTCGAGTCGCTCCTCGACCAGCTGCGCAGTATCGGCACGGACTTCGTTCAGACGTTTCCCGGAGAATGCGTGCCGATTGAGCGAGGCCGCGTGCGAAGCGATCTAGGCCCCTTCACGTTGGTCCGGTAGCGGCCGCCTCGTCGAACAGACCGCTGCCGTTCTCGAGCAGGGCGTCCGTAGTGCGCTGGATATGGTGGGCGAGCAACACACAGGCACGTCCCGCGTCACGGGCGATCACCGCCTCGAATATCTCGCGATGCTCTGCATTGGCCGGTCGGGATTTCATCGGCGCCTGCACCTGGACCGAAAGGCGACGATAACGGTCGCTGTGCGCATACAGCATGTCGCGGAGCGACAGCAGCCACGGTGACCCGCAGGCTTCGAGCAGCGTCCGATGAAACGTGCTGTGCCGCAGCTCCCATTCCGATCCCAGGATCCGGCTGCCTTCGACGAACGCCTCCGTCTTCGAGAGCCTGTGGAACTCGGCCACGACGCGCGATTCCCATTCGTCGTCGCCGTTGGCGATTGACGCCGAGAGCGCCGCGGACTCGATCATGATGCGCGTCCGCGTCAGGTCCACCAGGTCTTCGCGCGACACCGGGGCTACCTGATAACCCCGATGCTCCTTGAGCACGGTGAGGCCTTCGGAAGACAAACGCGATAGCGCCTCGCGCAGCGGGCTGATGCCTACGCCGTACGTCTCGCACAGCTCTTCGGCTCGCAGGCGTGCCCCTGGCTGCAGCCGACATTCAAGGATGTCCTGCCGCAAGCGCAAGTAAGTGTCGGTGGAACGTGTGCGCGCGCCATTTGCACTGGAACCCGGGTCTTCGGTCGACTTGGTAAATGTGCTGCTCCTTGCCATTGTTTGCGCCTCTCAACTCTCAATTGGAAAATATTGTACTACCTTGCCTCGCGCTGCGGTTATCCTAATGGTTGCAAAAGAATCCAAGATAACGTATTCTTTGGATTATGTGGCGATAGACTTGCTTGATGTGAGGGGGAAGCAATGGCCGTTCAGCCGCTCGATACGCTCGGGGTCGCGATTAGCGCCGCACTCATTCTGGCCTGCGCCACCCCGGTGCAGGCTCAATCCATGGACACGCCATCTGCGCTCGAGGAGGTCGTGGTCACCGCGCAGAAGCGTGCCGACAACATCAACGACGTGCCGCTGTCGATCGCGACGGCCTCCGGCGCCGACTTGCTCAAGCGAGGCATCGACGACCCGACGCAACTCGAGGCGCTCGTACCCGGGTTCTCGTATCAGAAAAGTTCGTACGGGGTGCCCGTCTTCTCGCTGCGCGGCGTTGGGTTCTACGACACGACGCAGGGTGTGACGCCCGCGGTTGCGGTATATGTGGACGAGATACCCCTGCCGTATTCGGCGATGACGCGCGGCGCAGCGCTCGACGTGGAGCGCGTAGAGGTCATCAAGGGGCCGCAAGGCACGCTCTTCGGACAAAACTCAACGGGCGGCGCGATCAACTACATTGCCGCCAAGCCAACGGATACTTTCGAATACGGTACGTATCTCGACTACGGCAGATTCGACGCGACCAGCGCCGCGGGCTTCGTCTCCGGCGCGCTCTCCGACACCGTCCGTGCGCGGGCCGCGGTACGTCTCGAACATGCCGACGCCTGGCAATACAACTACACGCGTGACACCAGCATCGGTCAGCGGAAATATGGAGCTGGCCGCGTGCTGCTCGACTGGGATGTGACGTCGACCCTCGCGTTCGAGTTGGGCGTGACCGCCTGGAAGGACGAATCCGACCTCCAGGCGCCGCAGGCACGAGAACTCGCGTTCCAGACGGTCAACCCGGACGCCGCGAATCCCGTGGCTATTGAAGCGCTGACGGATTACCCACTGGCGCCCAACGACCCGCGTGCCGCCGACTGGGACACGGGGCGTGACTTCGCCCAGGACAACCGTTTCGTCCAGGGCACGCTGCGCGCCGAATGGAGCCTGACGGACCGCGTGGCGATGACCTCGCTTACGGCTTATTCGGAGTACGACACTTTCTCGATCACCGACGGCGACGGCACCGACTACACGTCGCTCGCGCCCGTACCGGACGCGCTCCTTTCGTCAGCGTCGCAGGAACTTCGCTTCACCAGCACGCAAGGCGAGGACCACCTGCGCTGGATGCTCGGTGCGAACTACCACTACTCTCGGGCCAACGAGGACCAATTCACGCACACGGGCGGCACGTCGCACATCCTGCTGGGGAGCCCCTTCCTGTCGACGATTCTGAAGAATCACCAGGACATCGACACGCGGGCGGTCTTCGGCAGCCTCGACGTCCCGTTCGGCAAGGAGTTTACGCTGCAGGGGTCCGCGCGTTACACGACCGAGCAGCGCGATTTCGAAGGATGCATCCGGGATTCCGGCGACGGGACACTCGCGACCACCTTCGGGACGCTGGCGACCATCCTGGCCGGCTCGCCACGGACGCTGTTGCCCGGCGAGTGCGTGACGCTGGACGAGAACTTCGAATCGATCATGGTCAACAAGACGCTCGATGAAGACAACGTGTCGTGGCGCGGCAGCCTCAACTATGAGCACAGCGACGCCAGACTGCTCTACGTCTCGGTGTCCAAGGGTTACAAGGCTGGCAACTTCAGCACCATTCCGGGCCTGACACCCCAACAGTTCGAACCGCTGCGACAGGAATCCATCCTTGCGTACGAAGCGGGACTGAAGCTCACGCTGGTGGACCGGACACTGCAGCTGAACAGTGCGGTTTTTTACTACGACTACCGGGATAAGCAGCTTCTCGGATCGATCCAGAATCCAATCTTCGGTACGTTGCCGGGGTCGGTCGCGATTCCCAAATCCGAGGTGCGCGGCTGGGAAGCCGACCTCACATGGCAGCCCACCGAGGGTTTCCACCTGACCGCAGGGGTCAACTGGGTCGATTCCGAGATCCAGTCGGATCCCCCGTTGCCGATCGATCCATACGGAAATCTGACGACGTTTGTCGGCGAGCGGTTTCCCTACACCCCGGAATGGCAGGCCACGACGGACGCAGAGTACGAGTTCTCCGCTGGCACCATGCGATGGTCGCTGGGCGGGAGCATCAACTACCGATCCGACAGCTATTCGAACTTCGGTGAGAACAACATGTTCTTGCTCGACGAGCGCGTGCTCGTGGACGTGCGCGCTGGACTGGTCGGCCCGACAGGCAACTGGCGCGTGCAGTTGTACGGCAGAAACGTCACGGACGAACACTACTACGTTCAGACGTCTCGCTTGACCGATACGGTCGTCAGCTACACCGGCATGCCGCGCACTTACGGCATCCAGTTCTCGTACCGTCACTGAACAAGCCCCAGATTCGCGCCTTTTGAACCAGTTCGTTCGAGGGATAGTAATTTCAGTGCGACCAGGAAATGCTGGTCGGGGAGGAGTGGAGTATGCGATGACTTCATGAAACCTCGTTTGTCGTCCAGCGGGTGCGAAACCCGCCCGATCAAGGGTGAGCCCGCCCGGGTCGGTAGCGAGCCTTGCGACGGGCGCGGCAACGCGCTCGGCGATGCATAGGTAGGCGAGCGTGTGGGCCGTGGGCCATGCAGCCACGAAAGCTATCTCATCCCGGATGCCGAGGGTTTTGAATTACCTGAAGGCAACAGCGACCGCACCGTCAAGGGCGAGGTGGAGTCGCATCCGGCGGGGTCTTCGACCACGGCACGCGCGAACAGGACGACCCAGCAACCTGGGAGGCCCTTGTCTCTCTGCAGGAGAGAACCGGTGTGACGGAGAGCCGGTGAATGATCTCCGACGCTTGGCACGCTGGCAGGTGCGTGCGCCGGGCGGTGAAGAACAAGCATCTGCTCTGCGGTAGGTCGTTGACGAGGGATGACCGGAGCAACGGCCGATGGGGACGAGGGAGTCGGAGGGCTGCATAAGAGCGTGGACGTCGGGGAACGGGGTAGCGGTCCGGACCCGGCCGAGCAAAGGCGGCCCATGTTGAGGTGAGCTTCAGGAGGGGACCATGGCCGATGCATTGATATCGGCGAGCATGTCACCGGAACTTCTGAAGGTAGTGGAGCGAGCGCAACGGGAACCGGAAGGACGGTTCCACTCGCTGGCGCATCTGATCGATGTGCCGGCCTTGGCGCGCAGCTTTCACCGCCTGCGCAAGGATGCAGCGGTGGGAGTGGACGGAGTCACGAAGGAGATCTACGGGGAGGCACTCGATGCCAACCTTGCGGATCTTCACGAGCGGCTGAAGTCGAAGCGTTATCGGCATCAGGCGCTGCGGCGTGGCCACGTTCCGAAGGGTAAGGGCCAATGGCGGCCGATCGGCATTTCGGCGTTCGAGGACAAGATTGTCCAAGACGCCGTGCGCGAAGTTCTGGAGGCGGTTTACGAGCAGGATTTTCTTGACTGTTCGTATGGCTTCCGGCCCAAGCGCAGTGCTCACGATGCGGTACGAGCCCTTAATCGAGCGGTGCACCGAGGCAAGGTGAGTTGGATTCTGGAGGCGGACATTGCGTCCTTCTTCGATAGTTTGGATCGCACCAAACTCAAGGAGATGCTCCAGATCCGGATCGCCGATGGATCGCTGCTGCGGCTCATTGGCAAATGCTTACACGTGGGAGTGCTGGACGGCGAGGCATATTCCGAGCCGGAGCATGGCACGACTCAGGGGTCGGTGCTCTCGCCGCTGCTCGGTAACGTCTACCTGCATTATGTGCTCGACGTGTGGTTCGAACGGGAAGTGAAGCCCCGTCTTCGTGGCGGGGCGACACTCATCCGCTACGCCGATGACTTCATCATCGGTTTTGAACATCACGACGATGCCGAGCGGGTGGTGGCGGTACTCGGGAAGCGATTCGAGCGCCACGGATTGACCCTGCATCCGGACAAGACCCGCTTGATTGCGTTTGCGCGCCCACCGGCGAGCCAACGAGGCGGGAAAGGTTCAGGTACCTTCGACTTTCTCGGGTTCACCTTCTATTGGGGTCGAACTCGCCGGGGTCGTTGGATGATGGTGTGTAAGACCCGGCATGCGCGCCTGCGACGGGCAATGCAGTCCGTCGCCGAGTGGTGTCGTCGCAATCGGCATCTCCCGGTTCAGGCGCAGCATGCAGCGCTCACGAGACGGCTGGTCGGGCACTTCAATTACTTTTGGAGTGAACGGCAACTTCCCAGCCTGGCCTGTCTGGTCGATGAGACCAAACGCGTGTGCATCGCCATAAGGTCAGTCCGCGACTCCGCGTAGCCGTCGGTGATATGTCAGCCTTTCCTGTGGAAATTCGCCTTGTCGGTTGCTCCTGCAGAGTCCATGGTAGCCCAATCGTAGGAATGTCCGCGCGGTCTGGCGGTTGTCAGATCGCCGACCGGCGCACGCGCGTGGCGCATGAGCTAATGCCAGCTCATGCCGAGCGGCGCGTGCCGAAAGGAGACGAGAAGAGAATCTAAAGTCGAGAAGCGGCGCCCGCCGATGTTCGAGCACCGACGGACGCCTGACCACAGCCACCCTAACTAGGAGGATGACCATGGCTGCCCGTGAGTCTACGTCCAGCTCCCAGCCGGACCGAAATTCTGCCGCCCAAGCCCCATCCAGCCCTACGCCACAGTTGAGCGGCGCACCCGCCGCCGACGGGAGCGAGCTTGCGATGCTGCCCGAGTATCTGCGCGGCCTCATTCGCAACCTGCAGCGCATCATGTCCGTCGTCATCGTGTCGGTGGCGGCACTAGAACACCAGAATGCCGATGTTGACTCAGACGTCGCGCACGTGCTGCGCAGCTACGCCGGCAACAAGCTGTACGGCGAGATCGAAAGCGCCGGAAAGCTGCTCAAGGCACTCGAGCGCGCCTCCCGGCCGCCGGCCGAGTAGCGATGGCTGCCGGTGCCGACCGCGTGCGGCCGAGGGTAGGTAGGGTGCCTATTGCGGTCCACCCGGACGCCCATGGACGGCTGGCGCCGCTCGATGTACCACGACGC
>Ga0209341_10005595_pt1 | contig 11332 bp, 8 predicted proteins | sample RifCSP13_2_FD_184020 | JGI IMG/M metagenome (GOLD analysis project Ga0209341, IMG submission 184020) | Soil microbial communities from Rifle, Colorado - Rifle CSP2_sed 13_2 (SPAdes) (version 2) | ecosystem: Environmental > Terrestrial > Deep subsurface > Rock core/Sediment | place: Rifle...
GGTCGGAAAAGTGTGAAGTCAGGAGTCTGTAGTTCGTGGCTCCCACCTGTCATGACGGCGCGGTTGTGTTCGCCGATCGGATACCGTAGAGGGGTGTTCAACACTCTCCGGGTGGCGGTATGACCGACGGCGGACGACAGCGGCCACGCCTGACCGCCACCGTCACCGATCTTGAAGTCCGGCGGCAACGCGCCTTTCTCATCGCCGCCTACAACGACGACCGGGAGGAACGGCTGCGGTCCCTCATTGAATTGGCGCTCCTGACCGCAACGGCCGGATCTGACCCGATCGAGTCGGAGCTGGTGCGCCGGTCGCTTCCCGATCCGGCCACCTTCATCGGACGCGGCAAGGCGGGGGAGTTGGCCGCCGTCACCGGGTCCCTGGATATCGACGTTGTGGTGGTCGACAACTCGCTTTCGCCTGCTCAGCAACGCAACCTTCAGGAGATCTTCGAATGCGACGTTGTCGACCGGGAAGCGCTGATCCTGGACATCTTCGCTCAGCATGCCACCAGCCGGGAGGGCATGCTTCAGGTCGAGTTGGCCTTGTTGCGGTACCACCTGCCGCGCTTGCGCGGCCAGGGCGCCCAGCTGAGCCGGCAAGCCGGCGGTATCGGGACCAGGGGTCCGGGCGAAACCAAACTCGAGTCGGATCGCCGCCGGATTCTGAGCCGCATCTCCAAACTCGAACGGGACCTGCGCTCGCTCGACTCGACCCGCGCCACGCAGCGCAAAGCGCGCCGCAAAGCCGACCTCGCTCAGGTGGCGCTGGTCGGCTACACCAACGCCGGTAAATCGACGCTGCTCAACCGGCTGACCGGCGCCGGTGTGTTGACCCAGGACCAGCTGTTCTCGACGCTCGACCCGACCGTTCGCCGGCTCGACCTGGGCAACGGGCGAGCCGTGCTGCTCTCCGACACGGTCGGCTTTGTCCGCCGCCTACCGCACAGCCTGGTCGAAGCATTTCGCTCGACGCTCGAAGAGGTGACACAGTCCGACCTGCTGCTGCATATCGTCGATGCCGGTGAGCCATCACTCGACGGACTGATCGCCGCAGTCAGATCTGTGTTGGAGGAAATCGGGGCCGCCCACCTCCCCGAGCTGCTGGTGATCAACAAGATCGACACCGTAGACACCACCGCCCGGACAAGGCTCTCCCGTCTCTATCCGGACTCCATCGCGCTGTCGGCGCTCAACGGCCGGGGAACCGAGCACCTCGTCAGCGCAGTCGACGAGGCCTTACGGAGACGTCTCACCGAAGTCGACTTGACCATTCCCTACGAGCGCGGCGACATCCTCGCCGCCGTCCACCGCCAGGGAGAGGTCACCAAGGAAGAGCACCTTCCGGACGGGACCCGGATCCACGCTCGCCTCCCACAACCGCGGCTGGCCGGATTCGAGGAGTTCACCTCATCCGAACCTGCGTGAGATACCGCCCACCTCAGCCGCGCCCACCTCGACGCCCGACGGCCCAGACAGAACCTGAAGGTTCAGGAACGATCCCCGGCGGTCAGGGCGGCACCAACGATGCCGGCTTGATTGCGGAGCTGGGCGGGCACCACCTCGGTGTCGAGCACCAGGTACGTCCGGAATCTCCCGATCTTGCGGCTCACACCCCCACCGATGATGAAAAGGTCGGGCGAGAAGATGTCCTCGAGATGCTGGAGAAACTCATTCACTCTCGTACCCCACTTTTTGTAGGTGAGCTTCTCCGCTTCCCGGACCCGCGCCGCCGCGTACAGCTCGGCGTCCATGCCTTTGAACTCGAGATGTCCCAGCTCGGTGTTCGGATGTAAATGGCCGTCGACGAAGACGGCGCTGCCGATCCCGGTGCCGAAGGTCAAGATGAAAACCACCCCGCGGCGATCACGGCCGGCCCCAAACCTCATCTCCGCCTTCCCGGCCGCGTCGGCATCGTTCAGCAGCGTGACCGGTAGGCCGGTCGCCTCGCCAAGCAGCCGCTCACCGTCGATGCCGATCCAGCTCTTGTCCACGTTGGCGGCGCTGTACACCACACCCTGGCGAACTATGGACGGGAACGTACAGCCGATCGGTCCCTCCCATTCGAAGTATTCGACCAGCTGCGCAACGACCACAGCTACGGCCTCGGGGGTCGAAGGTTGCGGGGTGAGGATTTTGTGGCGGTCGCGGGTCAGGTGGCCCGTTTCCAGATCGACCGGCGCTCCTTTGATACCCGATCCGCCGATGTCGATCCCGAGAAGTTCCATGCGATAGGTTTCCGTGCGGGGCTATCAGCGTACCCGGCAGGCGTTCAGACGTCCTCTCTCGATTCGCCGATCGAAACCAGGCCGCACGAGTGACATACGTTACGGGTCAACCCGCCGGGAAGGCGGTGTTCCTGGAAGACGTGCTCGTGGCTCTCATTGGGCCGGACCCGAGCCGGGGCGGCAGGAAGCCGATCGAAGGGAACGATCCCGGTCTGGCGAAGCTCGTCGGAGATTCGTAACGCGATTCCTTTGAGACCGTGCCAGAAGCCGACCATCACTCTGCTGAAGGCCTTCTTGCGAAGCGGGCGGGCCTGTTTGATGATCCGTGGTTCGGCCGACAGCTCGACCGGTTGTCCGCGGGGTGCTCTTGGCCCGCGCGGTGGCTTGGGCGCCTTCTCCCGGGGTGACCCGGATTGTTTCTCGGGGGCTCGACGGGGCGGAGCGTAGGGGGTGCTCCGAAGCCGCCTCTTATCACGCGGCCGATCGGGCGGGATGTCCGGTACGGGCAGGGCGTCCCACGGGGAAGCCGGTTCGACCGGAGGTTCGGGCGCGGCGTTCGGAGGGCGGATCGTGGGGACCGGAACGGGTCTAACGCGGGCCGGCGTCAACTCGACCGGCCCCGGGGCTCGTTCGACCGGGTGGGGAATGGAACCCGGCTCATCGACAGGCCCCACCGGATCGGCCGGAGGGGCGGGGCCGGTGGGGGGTTCGGTCGGAGCGATGGTCGCCCGGAATGTTTCGTCCCGGCGAAGGCGCTTTCGTTCCTTGCGATTCGCCGTGAGGGCTTCGGCCTCTCTCAGCTTCTTGGCGCGGGCCTTACGTCGCATACCCTTCTTGGTCTCTTCGACCGGCACCAGATCGACGGTGGCGGCCGCGAAATGGCCAGGCCGGCGCGGTAAGAAGGTCACTTGCTCTTCCTCAATATCAAACGCGAACCAGCCACGCCCGATGGGAGCAACCTGGACACTGTCCTTCTCCCAGCGCCCCAGCTCACCGCTGCTGTGCCCGAGTATCAAGAACCGGTCGTCGAGTTCGACGATCACCTCGAGTTCGGGCGCGGCGTCACCATGCAGCCGGATGCGCCCGTCAAAGACGGTGTCTCTCCGTTCTCCCTGGGCTTGCGACACGGTCATCTACGTCGTATCGGCTCCTGGTTCACGATCTAAAGCACCCAAGAAATATCTCACTTGGAGATCGCGGACCACATTACCCACAGAGGTAACCTCCGGGACATAGCCCAGCGCCTGCGAGGAACCCCATGACCGCCACCGCCCATATCGGCCTCATTGGACTTGCGGTAATGGGCCAGAACCTGGTTCTCAACATGGACGATCACGGTTACACGGTGGCGGTGTTCAACCGGACGACCTCCAGGGTCGATGATTTCCTGTCCGGCCCGGCCCGGGCCACCCGGGTCATCGGAACCGGCTCGCTCGAGGAGCTGGTTGCCGTGCTCGAGCGTCCCCGCAAGGTGATGCTCATGGTCCAGGCCGGCTCCGCGGTCGATGCGGTCATCGACCAGCTGCTGCCGATGCTCGACGTCGGCGACATCATCATCGACGGAGGTAACTCGCAGTTCACCGATACCGTCCGGCGCACCGCCCGGGTGGAAGCCGCCGGGCTGCTCTATGTGGGGACGGGAATCTCGGGCGGCGAGGAAGGCGCCCGATACGGGCCGTCGATCATGCCCGGCGGTAGCCGGGCCGCCTGGCCGCACTTGCGGGACATGTTTCAGGCCATTGCCGCCCGGGTCGGTGACGGCACCCCGTGCTGCGACTGGGTGGGCCCGGACGGGGCCGGACATTACGTGAAGATGGTCCACAACGGCATCGAATACGGGGATATGCAGGTGATAGCTGAGGCCTACCACTTCCTGAAGGACGGCGTCAACCTATCCCACGACGAGATGGCGAAGGTCTTCCGGCAGTGGGGTGAAGGCGTGCTGGACTCGTATCTGATTGACATCACCGCCGACATCCTCGCTTTTCGCGATGAGGAGGGATCTCCGCAAGTCGAGTCGATTCTCGATGCCGCCGGTCAGAAAGGGACCGGGAAGTGGACCGTCATGTCCGCCCTGGATTTGGGCATGCCGACCACCCTGGTCGCCGAAGCCGTATTTGCCCGGATCGTCTCGGCCTTGAAGGACGAGCGAATCGCCGCCTCCGGCAGGCTGGCAGGACCGCGCGGCGATGTCCTGGAAGGCCTCGCCCCCGCCACCCCGCCCGAGACCCGCCAGGAGATCGCCACCCACAAACGGGCGATCTGGATTGAGAAGCTGCAGCAGGCCGTCTACGCCTCGAAGATCATTTCCTACGCCCAGGGGTTCATGCTGCTGCGAGCCGCCGCCGACGAGTACGGATGGGATCTGGATTATGGGAGGGTTGCTTCGCTGTGGCGGGAGGGGTGCATCATCCGGGCTGCGTTCCTCGACGACATCGCGTCCGCCTTCACAAACGATCCGGGCTTGACCAACCTGATGCTCGATCAGTTCTTCATGCGAGCTCTAGCCGAGTCGGAGAAGGGGCTGCGAGCCGTGGTCCGTCAGGCGGTCCGGATCGGCATCCCGGTACCTGCCTACTCAACGGCGCTGGCCTTCTACGACTCCTACCGCTCAGGCCGGTTGCCCGCCAACTTGATCCAGGCCCAGCGCGACTACTTCGGCGCCCACACCTACGAGCGGACCGATCGCCCGCGGGGCGAGTTCTTCCACACCAACTGGACGGGGAAGGGTGGCGACACCACCGCCGGAACCTACCAGGCGTGACCTTCCCCGCCTCACCCCGCTGCTTTCGCCAACGTGATCAACACCGAACGGTGCTCGGACCCCAGACTTGGACCAACCTGCCGCTCGATCGTCGTCAGCTCAGCGCTGTGAAGGAGGTGGTCGATGGGTACTCCGAAGGGACCGAGGACGGCCGGCCATGATGCTTGCGGGCCAAAGCCCTCCAACGAGTTGACCAAGTCGGAATCGGCCAGCGGTCGGTAGGCATGCGACCAGGGAGAGACATTGAGGTCGCCTACCACGATCACAGGTCGGTCCTGGCCGGCGGCCCATTCCACCACGCCGGCCAGTTGCTCGTCTCGGGAAGTGGCCTTCCGACCGGAGGTGGGTGACGGGGGGTGTACGACAAGGATACGGATCGGAACCTCCCCCATGACCATGTCGAGTTCCCGGGCCCGGGGGGTGTTCGGACCTACCCGAACGCCACGAAGTTCCACCTCGAGCCCATGCCGGACCAGGACCGCATTACCGAAGCTGAAGGCAGTGCGTAGGCCCGGCGAGAGATCGTAGGAAAGCTCAGACCGGGTAATTGCTTCTTCCCACTGTGGGCCGCCCTCGAAGATGAAGATGAGATCGGCGCCGCTCGTCTCGAAAAGCTCGATCACCTCATCGGTTCGTTCGTTGTGCGCGGTCACGTTGAAGATGAGGATGCGCAAGGTAGGAGAGTCGGGGGCAGGCGGGGCCGGTGATCCGAGGTAAAAGGGAAGGACCAATGCGGCGTTGACCAGAACCCCCGCCACCGCCACCCCGAACGGCCACCAGGAACGGGCCACCGCCAACAGACCGGCTGCAACCACCAACCCGACTGCGTAGTGGGGTCGAAAGTGTGATGCGAGGTCGAGCGGCCACCAAAGGCGGCCCAGGAACCCGAGGATGGTCGCAGCCAGGAATCCACTCCCAACAACCAAGCCGGCCCCCCGCAGGGAGCGCCTCCCGGCATCGTGATCGCCCTGGGAGCGCTGGTCGGTTTCCTCGATGGCCACACCGCGAGGTTAGATAGCTCGCCCCCGCATTGGATCTACCTGGAGCGACCTTCGGCCCGGCGGATACCGACGGTCGGCGTATCGACCGGGTGAGGCGGTCCGGACAGCGTTGAAAGGGCAGACCCGAGGAGAAAGGGCGTGCTGTCGCTCCGAAACCTCGACCAGCGGTACGGCTCCGTCGTCGCCTCGATGGTGCGCTTCCTTCGCAGTGCCGGCGGACTTCGTCGGATTCCTGAGACCAAGCTGTGCGGCAAGGCTACGCGACGATGAAGGCGTTCGTCTCCCGCCGGCAACTGATGCTTCTTGCTGAGCGTAGGCTCGGAAACATGTGCGACACGATGGTGGTCGTCGAGCCGGGACGGGTCATGTTCGCCAAGAACTCCGACCGCGACCCCAACGAGGCGCAGCTGCTGGAGTGGCAACCGCCCCGCGCCCACCCGGCAGATTCGACGGTGCAGTGCACCCGGATCAGCATCCCGCAGGTGCCCGAGACTCATGCGGTATTGCTGAGCCGCCCGTTCTGGATGTGGGGCGCCGAGATGGGCGCCAACGAACACGGGGTGGTGATCGGCAATGAAGCCGTCTTCACCGACCAACCGTACGCCAAGACGGGGCTCACCGGCATGGATCTTCTCCGGCTGGCCCTGGAGCGGGCCGCCACGGCAGCCGAGGCAGTCCGCGTCATCACCTCTCTTCTCGAACAACACGGCCAGGGTGGGGGTTGCGGTCACGAGGACCGGAACTTCACCTACCACAACAGCTTTCTGATCGCCGACCCCCGCCAGGCATTCGTCCTGGAAACCGCCGGTGCATTGTGGGAACAGGAACGAGTCAGCGGTGGCGCCCGCAGTATTTCCAACGGGTTGACCATCTCCGGGTTCGCCGATGAGCATTCCGATTTCCTGAAGACCCGCGTTTCCAGGTGCCGAACCCGCCAGCCCCTCACCCAGGCCGGGGCAGGGCGAGCGGCCGACCCCGGCGACCTGATGGCCATCCTGAGGGACCACGGCGGCGGCATCGAACCCGACTACTCCTTGCTGAACGGGGCCATGGCTGCTCCGTGCATGCACGGCGGCGGAGTTGCGACCGGATCACAGACCACCGCTTCGTGGGTAGCGGAGCTGTCACCCGGGTCGGCCCGCCATTGGGTAACGGCCACCGCCGCCCCGTGCACCTCGCTCTTCAAGCCGGTTCGGGTAGACCAACCACTCGACCTGGGACCCGACCCGACCGATGCTTACGATCCGCAGACCGTATGGTGGCGTCACGAGCGACTCCACCGCCGGGCGGTAATGCACCCGGCCGGTCTCTATCCCCTGTTCACTCCCCAGCGTGACGAGGTGGAGCGGACATGGCTGGCCGATCCACCCGACCCGTCTGACGCTTTCGACCAGGCCGATCGGCTGGTTCGCGCCTGGACCGGGGCCGTCCAGCGGCACACTCCCGATACCAGGCCCTGGTATGTGCGCCGCTATTGGCAGGCCCGGAACCAGCGCGCCGGTCTGGCGTAAACCGAAGACTCACCAGGTGATCGGCTTGGGTTGGAACTCTGCTTCTCGCTGCGCCAGACCCAGCTTCACGAACATCCAAGGGGCACCGATCACCCCCCAAAACCCCACCAGGGAATACCGGACCAGCCTCAAGATGATGGCGGGTTCCCGACCGTCGAACAACGCCCGGAGTCCCAGCCAGAGTCCGGCCAGGACGGCTATCCCCACCAGAAACCGGACCGCTCGTTGCAGCAGCGTACCCGCCACGTCGAATCCGACCAGGCGGCGCTCCAGCACCAGGCCGGCGCCGAGTCCGACCATCGTGCCGCCCCCGGTTACCATGTCCTCGGTCGGCCAGACGGCCATGGCCAGCGCCGGCACGGCCACGATCAAGATCAACTGGTGGATGGTCTCCTGCTCGAAGAACCACTGCTCGAGTCGAACCCCGTACCGCAACCACAGCCACAACACCAGGGCGCCCAGCACGTACCCGCCCAGCACATCGGTCGGGAAGTGCACGCCTAGATAGACCCGTGACACGGGAACCAGCACCATCAACACCCCAGCCAAGACCCAGAACCATTTCTTCCGCACCACCGACCCGAGAACCCCCCACACCACCACCGCGCTCTGCGTGTGACCGCTCGGTATGCCAAACCCGTCCTCACCAACGATCTGCACGACCCGCGAGTCGTACTGGTAGGGCCGGGGTTGTACCGCCAGGTGTTTGGCCACCTGGTTGACTAGACCGGACAGTAGGAACACCACCATCAACCGCACCCCAACTGCCCGGTCGATGCTCCAATAGATCAGCGGGAGGGCGATGAGAAAGAACTCTTCGTCGCCGAGGAAAGTGAACGCCGCGAACACGGCATCGAGCTGTGGGCTGGCCTGCTGGAACCACAGGACGACTTCGATGCCCCAATCGAGCACTCGCTCCATGCTTCCTCCTCAGCCGGCACGATACCGGAAACCGTGCTCCACCAAGGCGTTACCATCGGCAGGTTGCGAAACCAAGGAGCCGAAGTGACCGAAAGCCGCTACCGCCTTCCCCGACACGTGGTCCCGCACCGCTACGACCTCACCATCGAACCCGACCTCGAGCGGGCGACCTTCACGGGCCGGGTAGACATTGCCATCACGATCGAGGAAGCAACCGACGAGATCGTCCTCAACGCCCTCGAACTGGAATTCGGCGAGATCGCACTCACCAACGCCCGGGGGCAGACCCGATCGGTCACGGTCACTTTCGAGAAGGAAGAGGAACGGGCCCGGCTGGTGCTGGCGGATGAGGCCGCCCCCGGCGATTGGAGTCTCTCCATCGCGTTTGAGGGCATCCTCAACGACAAGCTGCGCGGGTTCTACCGGAGCACCTTCATCGACAACGAAGGCAATGAACGGGCCATCGCCACCACCCAGTTCGAGGCCACCGACGCCCGCCGCGCCTTCCCGTGCTGGGACGAACCCGATTTCAAGGCGGTGTTTGCCATCACGCTGGTGGTCGACGCCGATCTGCTCGCCGTCTCCAACAACCGCCAGATCGACCGACAGCCAGCCGGCAACGGCAAAGTTGCGGTCCGCTACGCCGACACGATGAAGATGTCGACCTATCTGGTCGCCTTTGTGGTCGGCCCGCTCGAAGCTACCGACCCCGTCGACGTGGACGGTATCCCGCTGCGGGTCGTGCACGCACCCGGCAAGGGCCACCTGACCGGGTTTGCCCTCGAAGCCGGCGCCCATTTCCTCCACTGGCTGGCCGACTACTACGCCATCCCCTACCCCGGCGACAAGATGGACTTCATTGCCATACCCGATTTCTCCTTCGGGGCGATGGAGAACCTCGGGGCGGTCACCTTCCGTGAGAACGCCGTTCTGGTCGATCCCCAGGTCGCCCGCCAGGTGGAATTGGAGCGAGTCAGCTCGGTGATCGCCCACGAGCTGGCCCACATGTGGTTCGGCGACCTGGTCACCATGAAATGGTGGAACGGCATCTGGTTGAACGAAGCGTTCGCCACCTTCATGGAGATGCTGGCCTCGGATTCTTTTCGACCTGAATGGAAGACGTGGTTGGAGTTCGCCCCCTCCCGGGGGTACGCCCTCGACACCGATGCTCTGGCCACGACCCGTCCCGTCGAGTTCGACGTGGACGCCCCGGATGAAGCGGACCAGATGTTCGATTCATTGACCTATCAGAAGGGATCGGCGCTGCTCCGGATGTTGCAGCAGTTCCTCGGCGAAGAGACCTTCCGGCGGGGAGTCGGGGACTATCTGCGAGCCCACGAGCACGGCAACACCGAGACGCACGATCTGTGGGCAGCGTTGGAGCAGGCGTCCGGTCAACCGGTCGGAGCGATGATGAACTCGTGGATCTTCCAGGGTGGCTTTCCCGAGGTCGAGATCTCCCATTCTCCGGATGGTGACGGTCTGCTGGTTGAGCAGCGACGGTTCGGTTATCTGCCCCAGGTGGCTGGCGGTGAATGGCACGTGCCGCTGGTAGTCCGCATCAGCGACGGTGCAACCGAGGAAACCACGACCGCCATCGTCGGAGCCACCCCCGAGGAGGTCCGGGCGCATGGTCCCGTCGAATGGGCGGTGGCCAACGCCGGTGGAAACGGCTTCTTCCGGGTCCGGTACACGCCCGAGTTGATGGACGGCCTGGTCGCACGTCTCGACCAGCTCGATCCCTTGGAGCGGTACACGCTGCTCGACGACTCTTGGGCTCAGGTGAAGGCGGGCCGGGTCGACTCGGGTACCTACCTGGACCTTGCCTCCCGCTATCAGGGCGAGACCGAAGCGGCCGTGTGGGGACTGCTCGCCGGGACCCTCGACCGGTTGCACCGCATCGTGCAGCCCGAACGGCGGCCGGCATTCGAAGGATGGGTACGCGGCCTCATCGAGCCTGCCGCCGAACGGCTCGGTTGGGTGCCCGAGGAAGGGGAGGATGACCTCACCCGCAAGCTGCGCGGCACCCTGCTCCGGGCCCTCGGCACAACGGGCAAGCAGGGCCACGCCCGGGAGCAGGCCCGCCGGATCGTCGACCGGTTGCTCGAATCACCCGAGTCGGTCGATCCCGACGTGGCGGTGGCGGCCGTCTACATCACCGCCTCGGCTGGAACCGAAGCCGACTATCAACGGTTCTCCGAAAAGTACCAGCACGCCACCGACCCCCAAGCCGAGGACAGGTTCATGTACTCCCTGGCGGAATTCCCTCAACCGGGTCTGGCCGAGGAGACGTTCACGATGACGCTCGACGGCCGTATCCGGACCTCGAACGGACCGATGGTGGTCGGCCGCCTGTTGGCCGGCGAAACCAACGGCGACCTGGCCTGGGAGCTCATCAAGATCAACTGGGACCGCCTTCTCGAGCTGTTCCCGCCGATGATCCTCAAACGGGCCGTCGAGACGATCTGGACCCGGCACAACAGGGCCGACGATGTGCGGGCTTTCCTGGCGACCCACGAGGTGCCCCACGGCGACAAAGCGATCGCCCAGGCCCTCGAGCGACTGGACGTCGCCGAGGGTCTGGCCAAGCGGGAGTCGAACCGGCTGAGCGCCTATCTGAACCGCAGTTGATTGCTGCCGGGAACACCGGCCCGCCTCTCGTGCCCTCCCCGGCATGAGGCGGGGGAGGCGGGTTGGCTCGTCACAGCCGAGCCGGCGGGGGTACTCCCAGCACCAGACCGGGAAAGGGGCCGAGCCAAGCGAGGTTGGAGGGGAAACTCGCAAAGCAGAGGGTCTGCCATCCGGCAGGGCGAACCGCCCCACTAATCTGCCGCGGATGGACGTCGCCCTCGCCGATCGGTTCTTCGCCCTCATGACCCTGGCCGCCCTGGCGGGAACCATCGTCATC
>Ga0209341_10005596_pt1 | contig 11331 bp, 10 predicted proteins | sample RifCSP13_2_FD_184020 | JGI IMG/M metagenome (GOLD analysis project Ga0209341, IMG submission 184020) | Soil microbial communities from Rifle, Colorado - Rifle CSP2_sed 13_2 (SPAdes) (version 2) | ecosystem: Environmental > Terrestrial > Deep subsurface > Rock core/Sediment | place: Rifle...
GGCCGAGCGCGGATCCCGCGCATACGTCGACGACGCGGGCAACGCGGTCGGGGAGTTCGGCGAGGGGCCGGTGCACGTCGTCCTGCTCGGCCACATCGACACCGTGCCCGGGGAGATCCCGGTGCGCGTCGAGGACGGCGAGCTCGTCGGGCGCGGGGCGGTCGACGCGAAGGGGCCGCTCGCGGCGTTCGTGTCGGCCGCCAGCGTCCCGGTGCCGGGGGTGCGCGTGAGCGTCGTCGGCGCGGTCGAAGAGGAGTCGCCCACGAGCGCGGGGGCACGGCACGTCGCGCTCGGACCCACGCCCGACTGGTGCGTCGTCGGCGAGCCCTCGGGCTGGGACGGCGTCACCGTCGCCTACAAGGGGAGGCTCGTCCTCGAGATCGGCCTCTCGCGCGCGGGGCGTCACGGCGCCGCGCCGGGCGCGACGATCGGCGAGGAGGCGCTGGCCCTCTGGGAGCGCGTTCGGGATGCCTCGAGCGAGCTCGCGGCGACGGACCGCGCGTTCGACCGGCTGGACACGCGGCTCGAGGGGATATGGGCGGGCGACGGCGACGGCCTCCGGGAGCACGCTCGGCTGCGCGTCGGGTACCGCATCCCGCCGGGCCGCAGCACCGACGCGGTAGAGCGGGACGCTCGCGCGGCGGTGGCGGGCCACGCGGGAGAGGCCTCGGTCACGCTCGCGCGTATCGGGGCGGAGGAGCCGGCCCGGACCGAGCGGACGAGCGACCTCGCCCGCGCGTTCGCGCGCGCGATCACCGAGGCGGGCGGTCGGCCGACGTTCATCGCCAAGAGCGGCACGAGCGACATGAACGTGCTGGCGCCGGCGTGGGGATGCCCCATGGTCGCCTACGGTCCGGGGGACAGCGCCTTCGACCACACTCCGATGGAGCGCCTGCGCCTGGAAGACCACGCACGGGCCATCCGGGTCCTCCGGGGCGTGCTACGCCGTGCCTCCGACCGTTAGCATCTCGGCCACTCGATAGAGAGCAGCGCGCTGGACGGTCCGGTGACGCTCAACGTGCACGTCCAGCAGTGCCCGGGAGGGCAGTAGAAATTGTTCCGGAACCGGAAGCGGCGTCAGCGCGCGGTCCTGGCGCTCATCATCGGGCTCGGGACGCTTCTCGGCGCGTACCTCACCTCCGCGCGGTACTTCGAGAACAACATCCAGGCCGCGGTGTACGACTACGTCATCACGTCCGCGCCAGCGGAGGTCCGGAACCAGATCACGATCGTCGCCATCGACGACGCGACGATCACGAAGTACGACCGCTGGCCCCTGCCGCGGCAGGCCTACGCGGATCTCCTGACGGCCCTCAAGCCGATGGCGGCGAAGGTGATCGCCTTCGACGTCGGCTTCTTCGACCCGTCCGACCGGCCGCAGGACGACCAGGCGCTCGCCGCGGCGATCAGGGACGCGGGCAACGTGATCCTGGCGATGCAGGGCGAGGGCCTCGCGGAGTACCGCGACCGTGCGCAGCACTTCCCCGGTCTGAAGCTGCCGCTCCCGATGTTCCGAGACGCCGCGGCCGGGCTCGGCGCCGTCAACGTGAACCCCGAGTTCGACTCGCGCGTCCGCGAGGCGCAGCTCGTGATCAAGGGCCCGGACGGTCAGCCCCACTACGCGCTCGCGCTGGTCGCCAGCATCAAGCACCTCGCGGGGGACCTCTCGCGAGCGACGATCGAGGGCGACCAGCTCCTCGTCCCCGCGCCGCTCGGGGTGCGGAACATGCCCATCAACGAGGGCGGCGCGATGCGCATCTACTACGCGGCCCCGCCGGCCCCCGCGGTCGAGGCGGGCCAGCCCGCCTGCCAGACCCCGGGACAGTTCTGCGTCGTCTCGATGAAGGACGTCATCGAGGGCAACATCCCGCGCAACCTGCTGCAGGCGCGCTCGATCTACGTCGGTGCGCACACGCTGTCGGCCGTGCCCGACAACTACCCGGTGCCGAACAGCGCGAACGAGAAGATGTGGGGGGTCGAGATCTGGGCGAACGCGGCCCAGTCGATCTTCACCAACCGCTACCCGGTCCCGTACCAGGGCTTCCTGCCGACCGTGCTCCAGGTCTTCGCGCTCCTCGTCGCCGGCGCGATGCTCGTCTTCCGGCTCCGGCTGCTCGGCTTCCTGCTGGCGCTCGGCGGGCTCGCCGCGTACTCGTTCGTCCAGCTGGCTCTCTTCCTGTTCCAGGTGGAGGGAGCCATCGGGAACGGTCCGGTGCACATCCCCTCGATCGGCTACTTGGCGCCCAGCGTGTTCTGGTGGGTCGTGACCCTCGGCTACCTCCTGGTCGAGGAGCAGCTCGCGGTCGCGCGCACGCAGTCCACGTTCGGCCGCTTCGTCACGCCGTCCGTCGCGCGCACGATCATGGACCGTGAGGAGCGGGGCGGCCTGCACCTCGGTGGCGAGATGCGCGACATGACCGTGCTCTTCGGCGACATCCGGGGCTTCACGACGATGTCCGAGGGGATGGACGCCGCGACGCTCATGGGAACGCTGAACCGCTATTTCGACGGCATGGTCGGAGTGGTGAACCGGTACGAGGGCACGGTCAACAAGTACAACGGCGACAACATCATGGTCATCTGGAACGCCCCGGTGGAGGTCCCCGACCACGCGCGGAAGGCGGTCGAGTGCGCGGTCGAGCTCCAGAAGTGGATCGTCGCGGAGCGCGCCAAGGGCGGGCCCGACGTCTCGTTCGGCTTCGGCATCAACACCGGCGCCGCCATCGCGGGGTTCCTGGGCGCGTCCGGTCGCATGGAGTACACGGTCATCGGCGATCCGGTGAACGTCGCCTCGCGTCTGACCTCGAACGACATCGCGCGCCGCGACCAGGTGGCCTGCAGCGCCGAGACGCTGGCTCAGCTGGGCGACGACGTCGTGAAGGTGGACCTCGGGGCGATCTTCGTGAAGGGCCGCTCCGAGCCGGTCCGCTGCTACCAGATCGACCGCATCGGCCTCTCCGCCAACCCGAACCCCGCGCCGCCGCCCGAGATCCCTGTCGGGAAGGCCGCCGTAGCGGGCTTCCATTAGTGGGCCGGTCCCCCCGCGGCGGATCGCACGGAACGTTCAGGGCGGAGCCGTCCTAGGGGCCGTGGCGCTCGACGACAGGGAGACCCTCGTGCTGGTCACCCTCGGCCACCTGCAGTTCGAGAAGGACCGCCACACCTACCTCGAGCGCCTGGTGGACCTCTGCTCGCGTGCCTCGGACGCCGAGCGCTGCACGGTCTACGTCGTGGACCACTCGAGGGCGGAGATCCATTCGGCCGTCGCCCAGCGCGTGGGGCTCGAGATCCGGCTGCCCATCGGGCGAGGGCTCGCCGGCCACGTGGCTTCCACCGGGGAGACGATCAACGTCCCCGACGCGTACGCTGACGCCCGGTTCGACCGGAGCGTGGACCGGGTGACGGGATTCCGGACGGTGAATATCCTTGCCGTGCCCGTGTGGGGGCAGGACGGCCGGACGGTGGGTGTGATCCAGGTCCTGAACAAGCGCGGCGGCACTTTCGAGCGGCACGACCAGATGCTGCTCGAGAGGATCGCCGAGGCCTGCGGCCCGGTACTCGAGCAGGTCGCCATGCACGAGACACGCGCGCGAGGAGGGGGGACGCCGTGAGCGACGACAAGCGCCGGAACAGCGATCGACGCGGCGACGACCGCCGCGCGGCCGAGCGGCGCGCCGAGGCGGAGCGCCGGACCCCCGCGCGCCGCGCCGGGAAGGACCGCCGCGCCGGGAAGGACCGCCGCGCCGGGAAGGACCGCCGCGGTCCCACGTCCAAGGCGCCCGGCCGGGACGCGCGCAGCGGCGCGGATCGCCGGAACGGCCAGCGACGCAGCGGTGCCGATCGGCGCGCGACGGGGCGCCGCAACGGCCCTCGCCGCGAAGCGCCGCGCCGCAACGACCAGAGGCGAGCGGGGGAGCGCCGCGAGCGAAGCGGCCCGACGCCCGGGGGCCCCGAGCCAAGCTCTGACGTAAGGGCGAGGCAGATCACCGACACCGGACGCCTCGCCCTGATCCTCGGTGTCACGCGGCAGCTCATGAGCGTCACCGACCTCGGTGCCCTGCTTCGGCTCATGGCCAACGCCACCACGACCCTTCTCGACTGCGACCGCGCGACGGTGTTCCTGGTGGACCTGGAGAAGGGCGAGGTGTGGTCGAAGGTCGCGCTCGGGGCGGGGGAGATCCGCTTCCCGGTCGGCCGGGGGATCGCCGGGGCCGTCGCGGCCACCGGCGAGACCATCAACATCCCCGACGCGTACGCCGATCCGCGCTTCAATCCCGAGCCCGACCGGGCCAGCGGCTACCGCACTCAGAGCCTGCTGACCTTTCCCATGACCGGCCACGACGGCCGGGTGATCGGGGTCTTCCAGGCGGTCAACAAGCGCGGCGGTCCGTTCGACGAGGAGGACGAGGCGACGCTCGCCTCCCTCGCGGCCTCCGCCGCCGTCTCGGTCGAGAACGCGCAGCTGGTGGACGCGCAGAGGCAGCTCTGGATCTCGCTCGTCGAGACGCTCGCGGTGACCGTCGACGCCCGGGACCAGCAGACGGCCGGGCACAGCCGCCGCGTGACGCGCTACGCCGAGGTCATCGCGCGGGCGATGGGGCTCTCTGACGCGGAGGTGGAGCGCGTCCGGACCGCGGGGCTGCTGCACGACTACGGCAAGATCGCGGTGCGCGATCGCTTCCTCCAGAAGGCGGGGAAGCTCGACGACGCCGAGTTCGCGTACATGAAGGCGCACGCCGAGAAGACCGGCGAGTTCCTCGAGCACCTGCGGTTCCCGTCCGACATGCGCGACGTGCCCCTCATGGCGGCGCAGCACCACGAGCGCATGGACGGCAAGGGCTATCCGAATGGCCTGGCCGGGGACCAGATACACATGGGCGCCCGGATCGTGGCGGCGGCGGACGTGTTCGACGCGCTCACCGCTCCGCGCTACTACAAGCCGGCGTATCCGATCGACAAGACGCTCGAGATCATGGACGGCATGGGCGGGAACCATCTCGACACGGCGGTCCTGGCGGCGGTCCACGGAGCGCTGCCGCAGCTGCTCGAGACGGTCGAGGAGCTGAAGGTCACCTGGCCGAAGCCCGGCGACGAAGGCATGGGCTCGGTGCAGGAGGCGGCGGGGCTCTCCGAGCGCGACCAGGCGCTCGCGAAGCCGGCCGCGGGGGCCGCATGAGGATCCGTTTCTGGGGAACCAGAGGCTCGATCCCCACGCCGGGGCAGCGCACCGTCCGCTACGGGGGGAACACCGCGTGCGTCGAGGTGCGCGACAAGGACGGGGCGCTCCTCATCCTCGACGCGGGCACCGGCCTCCGCGAGCTCGGCCTCCAGCTCGCCCAGAACGGCAGCACGCCGCTCGGGCTCGACCTCTTCCTGTCACATCTGCACTGGGACCACATCCAGGGCATCCCGTTCTTCCGTCCGGCGTACGACCCGAATACGCACCTCCGCATCCACGCGCCGGTCCACCCGCGGCCGCTGAAGGAGCTGCTCGGGCTGGGCATGGACGACCCGTTCTTCCCCGTCGACCTCGACGCGGTCCCCGCGCAGGTCGAGATGGAGGAGGTGCCGAGCGGCGCCACCAAGAGGGTCGGTCCGTTCAGGGTGAGCGCGATGCGCGTCCATCATCCCGCGCCGGCGCTCGCCTACCGCGTGGAGGCCGACGGCCGCTCCGTGGTCTACGCCACGGACACGGAGGACCCGTTCTCCGGGAACGAGAACCCGGTCGTGGCCCTGGCCAAGGACGCCGACGTCCTCATACACGACGCGCAGTACGACGACGACGACTACAAGAAGGGCTGGGGCCACTCGACGATCGCCACCGCCGTGGACGTCGCGGTGCGCGCCGGTGTCAAGCGCCTCGTCCTGTACCACCACGATCCCGACCGCTCGGACGACATGCTCGACAAGGTCGGGGCCGACGCGCAGCGCCTCGCGCGAGAGCGGGGGAGCACCGCCGAGGTCCTCGTCGCCTACGAAGGGATGGAGCTGGAGGTCTAGGACTCTCGCGGGTCGCGCCACATCGGCGCGCGCTTTCTCACCTTCTCCACGAGCGCTTCGTCGAACGCGGGGAGCGGATGCCCGTTCGGTTGCGGCGGCTCCACCGGCCAGCCCATCGCGAGGAGCACCGCGTCCGCGTCGTAGTACTCCTCGACCACTGCGAGCAGCAGCGCGGCGAAGACATCGGGCATCGCGGCCTCGACCTGGCGCAGCGCGTCCGCACGGCGGGCCGCGCCCGCGGCGAGGAAGGCGTCCTCGCCCCCGGCCGCGCGCGCGATCTCCTCGATCACGGGTCGGTGCGCCTCTCGGCCCGCCTCGACGCGAGCCGTCACGCCCGCCGCCGTCGCGGACGGGAGAGCGGGCGATCCGCCGTCGCCGGGCAGCAGCGCGTCGACGATAGCGCCGACGACCTCGGACCTCACGACGCGAGGTCCTCCGCGACGCCGTCGGCGATCCGGAGGGCGAGCGCGCCGATCGTCGCGCCCGGGTTCACCGCCCCGGCCGTCGGGAAGAGGCTGCCGTCGGCGACGACGATGTTCGGGACGTCGTGCAGGCGTCCGCGCGCGTCGGTGACGCTGGTCGCGGGGTCGATGCCCATGCGCGCGGTGCCGAGCAGGTGCCAGCCGGTCAGCGGCGCGAGGGGGACGCGCACCACGCGGTATGCGCCGGCCGCCCGCAGCATCTCCTCCGCGCGGTCCAGACCGAAGTCCAGGATCCGGCGGGCGTTCTCCGAGAGCGCGTACTCGATCCGGACCCCCGGGAGGCCGTCCGCCTCGGTGGCGCGCGTGAGCGTCACGCGCTGCGCCGGCTCGGGGAGGTCCTCGGCGACCACCATGACCGACAGGGAGTGGCGGAACTCCTCGCGCACCAGGCGGTGGGCCGCGGCGCCCCAGACCGGACCGAGGCGCAGCGCCTGCGCGAGCAGGGAGTTCTCGCGGGTGATCTGCAGCTGGATGTGCTGCGTCTCGTAGAACTCGTGGCTGTAGACGCACGCGCCGACGGGTCCGCTCGGACCGTCGAGCTCCTCGTGGAACATGCCGCGCGCGTAGGCGACGGGATGGAACATGAGGTACCGGCCGAGAGGGCCGTCGGGATCGCGCGCGACCTTCGACGCGAGGAGCAGCCGCGCCGTCCCGACGCCGTTCCCGGCCACCACGACGAGGTCCGCGGGCTGCTCTTGCGTGACCCCCGCGGGGTCGCGATAGACGACCGCCGCGGCCCGTCCGCCGCGGACAACGATCTCCTGCGCGATGCATCCCGTGCGCAGGTCGACGCCGCGCCACAGGGCGGCCGGCCAGTAGGCCAGGTCCGCGGACGACTTCGCGTGGATCGGGCAGCCCAAGAGACACGGTCCCGCGTTGCTGCACGCCGGCCGGCCGGCGTGGGCGACCGAGTTGATGGCCGCGTCGACCGGCCACCAGTGCCATTCGAGGGCGTCGAAGCCGCGCGCCGCGGTCCGGCCCATGCGTCCGATGGGTAGGGGCGGCAGCCGTGGCGAGCGCTTCGGCGGGTACGCCGGATCGCCGGCGAGGCCGGCGACGCCCAGCGCGATGTCGTTCAGGTCGTAGTAGGGCTCGAGATCCTGATAGGAGAACGGCCAGTCGTCGCCGACGCCGTCGAGCGTGCGCCGGTGGAGGTCGGAGGGATGGAGGCGCGGGACGTGCGCGGCCCAGGTGATCGTCGACCCGCCGACGCCGTTCCACATGAGCGGCTTGATGGGGGAGGACGCGTCATCGATGGGGTAGTCGGCGGATGCCGTCGCGCCGCTCGCGAGCCGGACGTTCGGCGAGGTCGCCCACGGCCCGAGCGCGGCGCGCTGCCAGTCACGGCGCAGCGCGGGCATCGCGTCGCGATCGGGCCACCCGCCGCGCTCGAGGCACACGATGCGAAGGTTCGGCGCGCGCTCCGAGAGGCGCGCCGTGAACGCCGAGCCGCCGAGTCCCGCGCCGACGACCACGACGTCGACCGGGTCGAGCTTCGTCACCCGGCGACGTTAGCCGGGCCGCTAGCGGAGCTGCAGGGCGAAGCGAAGCGCATCGTCGAGCGACTCGATCTTTGTCTCAGACAGTCGTCCGATCCGGCGGTCGAGGTTGGTCTTCCGGATCGTCTTGAGGTCGTCGCAGTTGACGGCGCAGAGACGGGGGAAGCCGTCGCGATGATCGAGAAGCACTTCGGTCGGCAGGCCGCGGACGGTGCTCGTGATGGCGGCGACCGTTGTTCCCTCGCGCCGCCCGCCGACGTCGTCACGCGAGACGATCACCACGGGCCGCCGCTTATCCACGGCCACCTCCCAGATCTCCCCGTGCTCGGTCGGACGGGCCATCGCTAACGCCGCTTCCGCGCAGGCGGCTTGGGCGCCTCATCGAGCGTGTCCCCAAAGTGCTCCTCGTTCCATCGGAGGAAGGACAGCTCATCGTCCGTGAGAGGGCTTCGCTCATAGCCTCGGAAGTAGGCCTCGATCTCTTCTTCCTTCGAGCGCTTCTTCAGGTACTCGATCGCGGCTTCCTGAAGCCAGCCGCTCCGGTCCTTCCCGGCGCGCTTGCGGGCGCGCTCGATCTGCCGGTAAAGGTCGTCCGGGAGGGAGATGGCTGTCCTCTTCGTCATCAGAGCGAAGTATTACGCGTAGTAATACCGACGGTCAAGCCAGGATCCGTGGTGCGAGGTGGCTAGGTCCACATGACGCTCCGCGACGATGGGCGACGCTGCTATCGCTTGACCTTCGGAGAATACGACTCGATCCACCTGCTGGACTGGATCTACGCCGACACAGATGGACCGTGTCTTGACCGCAAGCGTGCGATCTGGATCGCCCATCGCAAGCGTCATGCGTCGCATCCGGCACCGACCGGTCTCGGTCGGTGGGCGAGGAGGGACTCGAACCCTCACGCTCTTTCGAGCACTGGACCCTAAATCCAGATCGTCTACCGTTCCGACACTCGCCCCACGTCCATTGTGACGGCACTCGCGCTCGCCGACTACGACTTATCCGTTCTTTGATCGACGCTCGGCATTTCCTGCTGGCGTGCTCGAGTCAGGATCTGGGGGGAAACACGCGACACCGTTCCGACAGCAAAGCCCAAGAGCCCCGCAAGCGCGAAGAACAACGGGACTAGCGACTGCCACTGCGACTCCAGGACAAAGGGCACAGGCGCCTCGATCCCGAGCGCAGAGCGCTTCGGTGAGATCCGACGTGCGGACACTCGGGAAGCGTGTGAGCACGGCGCTCACCGAGATCGCGCCTCGCATGATGGAGATCGAGAGCCACTGCGCTCCGATGCCGGCGAGGACGGCGAGCGCGACGGGCATCCGCGGCACTCGAAGTCGCGACCAAAGCTCGAAGATCTCGGGGAGCTCCTGACGGAGTCCCTCCCGCAGCACGAGATCTAGCCGGAGGTCTTCTTCGCGCGCGCCTCGACGCCCGAGAGCTTCTCGATCGCCTTGATGAGCGAGTGGTTCCCCTCGCGCCCGCCGCCGGCCCGCTGGAGCGCGGTGTAGAGGGTGTGCGTGAGCGCCGTCCCGGGGAGCGACGTCTTCGTCGCGTAGGCCGCATCGAGCGCGAGCCGCAGGTCCTTCTGCTGGAGGTCGACCATGAAGCCGGGCGAGAAGTCGCCGGACAGGATCTTCGGCGCGTAGTTCGCCATCGCCCAGGATCCGCCGGCGCCGCTGGCGATGACTTCGCGCGTCTTCGCGAGGTCGAGACCCTGCGCCGCCGCGAATACGAGAGCTTCGGACACGCCCAGGTTGTTCAGGACGACGGCGATCTGGTTCGCGAGCTTCGTCGCCTGTCCCGCGCCGTGCGGCCCCATGTGCACGATGGTCTTGCCGAGCGCGCGGAAGACGGGCATGGCCCGCTCCACGTCGCCGTCATCGCCGCCGATCATGATCGTGAGGCGCGCCTCGATCGCGCCGATCTCGCCTCCCGACACCGGCGCGTCGAGCGTTCGGAAGCCGCGCTCGGCGGCGCGCCGGGCGACATCCTTCGCGACGTCCGGCGAGATCGTGCTCATGTCGACCGCGAGCAGACCCGGGTGGGCGCCGTCGGCGATGCCGTCATCGCCGAACGTCACCGCCTCGACGTCGGACGAGGTCGTGACCATGCTGATGACGAGGTCGCTCTGGGAGGCGACCTCCTTCGGCGTCGCGCAGACCGTCGCGCCGTCGGCACGCAGCGGCTCGGCCCGGGCGATCGTGCGATTCGTGACGGAGACCGGGAAGCCCGCGCGCAGGAGGTTCCGCGCCATCGGGAAGCCCATGATCCCGAGCCCGACGACGCCGACGCGCTCAGGCATCAGCTAGTTGTCCGTGTCTCGGCGAACGAACACGCTGCGCGTCTGGTCGTCCGCGCTGACCAGGAAGGTCCCCTCCTCGCTCTCGTCGACGTTCACCGACGCGAGCAGGCGGTCGTCGGTCACGTGGAGGAAGCCGCTCGAGCGCTCCAGCTCGTTCGCGATCGCCTCGGAGAGCGTTTCCTCCTCGTGCGCGCTCACCAGGAGAGCTTTGGCCTTCTTCACCAGGTCGAAGAACTCCGCGGGCGAGAAGGCGCGCGCGTGGGCAAGGAGCACGGCGGTCCCGAGCTCGTCGTCGCCCTCGTGGATCTCATAGAAGTACACGCTGCGCTCCCATACAGTAGACGTCTCCGATGTCGACCGACCCCACCACCGACGCGGGCGCTTCCACGTCCTCCGAGCGCACGACCTCGGCCGACTCGTCGTTCCGGTACTCCGTGACGCGCCATCCTGGATCGCTCGCGACGATCGAGGTGGAGGCCGACGCGGCGCGGCTCTCCGCGGCCGCGGACCGCGTGTTCACGAAGCGCAACCGGCAGGCGAGCATCCCCGGCTTCCGCCCGGGGAAGGCGACGCGGGCGATATACGAGCGGCACTACGGCGCGCAGCACCTCTGGACCGAGGGCGCCGAGGACGTCATCGACGAGACCTACCGCGAGATCGTGCAGACCGAGCGCCTCGACCCGCTCGAGCATCCGCGCATCGAGATCCAGCAGCTCGAGCCGGAGAAGGACCTGCGCTTCGCCGCGAACGTGACGGTGCGGCCGGAGGTCACCCTCGGGGACTACGCCGGCCACGGCGCCAAGGTCGAGCCAGCGGCGCCGACCGACGAGGACGTGGAGCGCGTCATCGCCGGGATGCGCGAGCACCACGCGGAGCTTCGGCCGGTCGACCGGCCCGCGCAGGCCGGCGACGTCCTCACGGTGGACGTCGATGCCGTGATCGACGGCCGCGCGATGCCCCCGATGGGACGGAATGCCCACATCGAGCTCGGGCACGAGTACGCGATCCCCGGCCTTGCCGAGGGGCTCATCGGCGTCGCGGC
>Ga0209341_10005598_pt1 | contig 11324 bp, 11 predicted proteins | sample RifCSP13_2_FD_184020 | JGI IMG/M metagenome (GOLD analysis project Ga0209341, IMG submission 184020) | Soil microbial communities from Rifle, Colorado - Rifle CSP2_sed 13_2 (SPAdes) (version 2) | ecosystem: Environmental > Terrestrial > Deep subsurface > Rock core/Sediment | place: Rifle...
TCTTCACAGAGCCTATCAAATCTTAAAATCTGAGATCCAACCGGCAATTTTGGTATCCGATGCGCCGGAATTCATGTTGACTTATTAAGTTTACCACCTATCTCCCTCTGACATCAAAGATGGCCGTGCGTTCGGTACTGCTAAGTGTAGCACAAAGTCCCGGGTTAAAGGACCAGCCTACAGAATAAACCAATAAATGCCTAAAATAGGCACCGCTAAGGCTGGTGTCAAACTGGAAAATGTTGGGTGCAAGGCGAACTAAATGTGAGCGCAAGGCGGGAAAAGGAAGTCGGACATTCGTATCCGGTCGTCTATGGGGTCTTGCAATCATACATCTGAATTTCCAAGCGAGTGAACCAAGTCGCGTGTTACCAAGGTCGGGCGGGGAAGCATACACGCCGCTTTTGAGTAGCCGTCACTTTCCCGCCTGGGGTTTGTCGAAGAAGCCGCTTTTCTCTGACGCGTCGAGGTAGCGCCGATCTATGAGGTTTTGCTGCCGAGAAAAGGAAAGAGAGCGAAACTATCTCCCGCCGTAGGCGGCGGTCACCTTTTCAATGTAGCCGCTTTCGTCCAATTTGCGAATGAAGCGCGGCTTGATGAGCTCTTCGATTCTCACGCCGGCCACCTTGGGGTTCTGGAGCGCCATGAGTCTCTGGATGTTGCGCATCGCCTCAAGCGAAGGGTAGGGTTTTCGGTCCACGCTGGTCAAGTAGTCCTGATAACCTTCCTCGGCCACGCCGGCGTCGGTGATCTGAAAGCGCTTCATCATGGCCTTGAGAACGACCGGCTTGTTCGCCGGCGCCAGGGTGAAAGCAAGACGCTCCACCAGGGCCATCGAAATTTTTTCCGCGATCTCCGAACGTTTCTGCAGATAAGTTTGCGTGACCACGACTCCCTGGTTGCGCATGGGAATATTGGCGGGCTGCAGCTCCGCGAACACCGAGAAGCCCCCGCTCTTGAGGCGGCGGACAAGGACGCCGTCGAGAACCGCAGCGTCGATCCTTCCGGCCTCCAGCGCCTGGCCGATCAGCACCGAATCCCCGATGACGAGAAGGGCTAACCGACCTTTTTGCGCAGATCTTCGAGCATCTTCTCGGGAGATTCCTTGGTGAGAATGCGGCCGAACTGGCTGCGATAGTTGGCCACCACGCTGATGTTCTCGATGACAAAATCGTAACACCACCATTGGTTGTTCTTGAAGATCATACGGAAGTTGATCGGAGTCTCGAGCTTTTCCGAGATGATCTTGGTGTCGACTTCGACGCGGTTCTCGCCGAGCGGTCTTTCTTTCCCGATGACGATCTCCTGGTCCTTGTAGGATAGGATTTCGTCCATATAGAGTTTTTCAAGGAGCGCTTTATAGAGCTGAATGAACTCCGTTTGCTGGTCCGGTTTCAACTTGTCCCAGTATCGGGAAAGGGTGCTCCTCGAAAGCTCGGTGTAATCGAAGGTGTTATCGAAAATCGCACGCAGCCGCTTTTTCTTGAGCTCCTTGGCCGATTCGCTTTTAAGGGCCGGATCTTTGAGCACCGCCAGTACTTGGTTTATGCGCGATTTGACCGTGTCGACTCCCGAGTCGGCATGGACCTGAACCGCAACCATTAAGAGAACGAGAAGGCTCAATCCGGTACGCAAGTTTCTCATTGGTTACCTCACTTTTTTTCCTTGGTTGGCTTTTTCTCCACGTCTCCAAAAGCGTATTTGCCGATGAGCTCCATAATATCCACGGGCGGCTCGGTGTCGGTGATGGTGCCGCCGGCCTTCAACAGGCCGCCGCCGCCACCGGCGTCTATTTTTATGTACCGGTCGCCCAGCAAGCCGTTGGTTTTGATCGAGGCCATGGCGTCTTCGTAGACCTTGACGCCGTTGCCGATCCGCAGCTCCACCACCGCCACCTGATCTTTCTGATCCATAGTAAAACCGGCCACCCTGCCGATCTGCATGCCCAGCATCTCCACCGGGCTGCCGACTTTAAGGCCGGACACCGAGGTGAACTTGGCGAACACGGGATAAGAGCTGTCGCCTAGGAAGGAAACCTCCCCGAGCTTCAACGTCAGGTACGCCACGCAGAGAAGACAGATCAGTACAAAGATCCCAATGGTGGTTTCCAGCGAGTACTTTTTCATGGCAAGGGCCTCCGCATCTTACGCCAACGGCCAGCAATCTTCATATCAAGAAGGACGTGATCACATAGTCCCCGACCAGCACCACCACGCAGGAGATCACCACAGCCGCGGTGGTGGACAGACTGACGCTTTTGGCGCCGTGGGCCTCCGCGCGCATGTGGGTGAAATAGCCCTGGAAGCTGCAGATGGTGGAGACCATGACTGCAAAAATCAGCGCTTTAAGAAAGCCGCCCATGATGTCCTTGGTGTCTACCCCGGCCTGGATTTGATCGAGGTACATCCCGGCGTTTACTCCGAGTAAAATGACCCCGGTAAAGTAGCCACCAATGATGCCCATGACATCGAACAGGGCGGTCAACAGGGGAAAGCTCAAGATCGCGGCGGCGATGCGCGGGCTGACCAGGTAACCGAGGGGATCGATGCGCATGGTCTGGAGCGCGTCGATCTGCTCGGAAATGCGCAGGATGCCGATTTCCGCAGCCATGGAGGAGCCCGCCCTGGCGATTATCATAATCGCCGTCATGACCGGCCCGAGTTCTCGGATCAAGCCCAGAGCCACGGCATTACCTAGCATACCCTGGGCGCCGAACTTCGCCAAGGCATAATAAATTTGCAGCGCCATGACCATGCCGGTGAACAGACCGATCAACGATACGATGGCCATGGTTTTGGCGTCGACGTGGGACAACTGCTCAAAGACACGGGGCATCTGGTTGCGCTGGAAAATCTGCGCGCAAGCCTTCGCGAAGAAGATGGTAGCTGCGCCGATGTCGTTGACCCAGCTTATAGCGACCCGGCCCAATGGAGCGAACGGTGACGGCATAGAGGGTTACTTGGCTCCGGCTCTACGTTTTCCGGATGGACTGTGCGCGTGAATTTCTTTGGAATCCATGATTAGCTTTCCCCGATTCCCAAGTCCGCGATGCTACCAGATGTTGCGGAATGCGCGTAATGGCCCCTGCTGTATTTTCGCGGCGAAACCAGATACCTTGTCACGCGATCGGGACCCATGCGCCCAGGGGGATTCCTATGAGATGCCCAAGCTGTCACGCCGAACTCGCCGGAGAACCGAAATATTGCAGCGAGTGCGGTTCTAGTATCCAACCAGACGCGCCGGTTCAGTCTTCCGCCTCCGGCTCGGGAATCGCGGCTGCCCAGGATTCAACGGCTGGCGGCGAGCGCACATGGAAGCCGCCCGCCGGCTTTAGCCGCACGCTTTCCACTGAGCTGGTTGCCAGGCAAATGGAATTACGCGCCGTGGTCAAATTGGGCACGCTGGTTCAGAACCGAACCTACCAGCCGGGAGAAGTCCTGATGCACAAGGGCGAGACCCACCGAGACCTTTTTATCTTGACCCACGGCCTGGTAGAGATATCGAGACAGGAGGGGGAGGCGGATTTTGTCCTGAACGAGATCGAACCCCCGTATATTCTCGGCGAGATCGCTTTTCTATTCGGCACGCCGCGCACGGCGACGGCGACAGCTACGACGGAAGTCAAGGCGTTCGTTTTGCGCTATGAAGAGTTCAATGAGCTGGCCAAAGATCTCCCGGCATGGCTCCCGCCCCTCCTGACCTCGTTGGCGAGCGACATGAAATCGCTCCATCATAAGGTCAAAATTTCCGAGAAAAAGATTTTGGAGCTGGAGAAACAAAGCAGACAGCGAACTTAGAACAGAGGAAAAACCGTGAGCGAGCCACTGATCGAATTCAAAAACGTCACCAAGCGTTTCGGCGAGCGGACGATCCTCGACAGGGTCAATCTGGAAGTCCGGGACGGCGAGGTAACGACCATCATTGGCAAAAGCGGCACGGGCAAGAGCGTGCTGCTCAAGCATATGATCGGGCTGCTTGCGCCCAGCGAAGGGGAGATCCTGTTCAGGGGCCGGCCCGTGGAGTCGATGAGCCGGAAAGAATTGGACGAGTTGAGGAGCCAGTTCAGTTACTGTTTTCAAAACAACGCCCTGTTCGACTCGCTCACGGTCTTCGAGAATATCGCGCTGCCGCTGCAGCAAACCACCCGCATGAGCCGGCAGGAAATCGAAGGCAAGGTCAGGGAAAGAATCGATCAACTGGAGCTTTCGGAGGTCACCTACAAATATCCCTCCGAGCTGTCGGGCGGAATGCAAAAGCGGGTCGCCCTGGCGCGCGCGCTAATCACGGATCCGAAGATCGTTCTTTTCGACGAGCCGACCACCGGCCAGGACCCGATCCGAAAAAACGCCATCTTCAGCATGATCGTGCACAACCAGAAGAAATTCGGCTTTACCACGATCATGATCAGCCACGACATTCCCGACGTGTTCTTCATCTCCGACCGGATTCTCGTGCTTTACGACGGCCAGATCATTTTCCAAGGTCCCTACGAGGAGATCGACAAGCTCGAGCATCCGATGGTCGATGAGTTTGTCAAAAGCCTCGAACACTTCCAGGACGAGCTGACGGGCCTGTACTCCAAAAAGACCTTCACGAAGGTCTATGAAAACGCGGTGAGCCACAAGCAACCAGGGGAAAATCTTACGGTCGCCGTGTTCACCGTCGCCGACTTCGATGGCGTGAGCGAGAATCTCGGGCATCCGACCGCCCAAGAGATCGTGCAATCCCTGGCGGTATACGTCAATAAGCACTTCGGCGACGTGGGGATTTCCAACCGCTCCGGCAGAGATCGGATCTTGACGATCCTGGCCTTTACCGGACGCGACGCCGCTGAGCGCTTGATGGAAAATCTCGCCGGTGATCTCGGCCAACGGGGACTCATCGATATCCAGGCGGAAGCGCACCCCTCGAAGTTCTATACTTTATCCATCCTTGGCGGCTTAGCCGAAGGAAAAGCCGGCGAGGACATAGACGTCATCGCGGCAAGGGCCCAAGCCCAACAAAAAGAAATCGCCCGCTTCCAATGCGGTTTGCCGGGGTGAGGAACCAGGATTCAGGTCAAGCGGATGCTCTCGGTCCTTTGACTCGAGCTCCGGCCTTGGACGGGCCTCTCGCCCAGGATTGCCGCCCCACGGGAATACTGCAAGGCGCCACAGCCGCTAGAATTCTTTCGGTAAGCCAGCCTGTTTGAGAATGCCGTTTGCCGTGTGGCGGGAGAGAATCTTGTTATCGACTGGGAAATAACGGTTCGTTTTGGGACTGCACCAAATCTCGTGGTCGCCTTTGCCCTGGCGGTGAAAGTAACACCCGCTGGCCCGCAGAATCTGCTTCACCTCGGGCGAGTAGTCAGCCATTCAGTCGTGGAGCGAGATAAGTTCGCGGTGGGCAATCAGATTGATAGGAACTTCGCGGACCGAGTCGCCTACCAAAATACCGTTCGCTTCCAGCAGCTCGGGGATCATGACGGAAAGTTTTTCCGCCAGAGCCTCAACGGTCTCGGCTTCGGTGATGAGCCCGGGGACATCGTCGCTGGTCGCGACCCAGACTTTGGCCTCGGGGTCCCATTCAGCGTTTACGGTGATTTGCTTTGTTGGCATTTAACGGAAGTCTAGGCTGACGACTTGCCGTTGTCAAATACCTGATTTTCTCAGTTAAGCAGAATGGTCTTTCCTACTGAACAAAGCCTTCCGGCCCGAATTTAGAGATGTGGAGATTGGAGCGTGGGAAAACGCCAAACCATTACGATTTTGGCGGGAGGAAAGCCGTTGAAGTTGGCGACGGCGCTGGCGGAGGAGTAGGCGCCGATATTTTTCACGTAGACCACGTCGCCGACGTAAAGCTCCGGAATTTCCACGTCGAGCGACAACGTATCGAAAGAGTCGCAGGTCGGCCCGGCCAGCGCGCTCAAGAACGTCTGCCCGCGGCGGAGCGTCTTGAATTCATACTTGCAGTGATCAAAAACCATTCCTGAGAAGTCCCCGTAAACCCCGTCATTGAGGTAGTAATAATTTTTGTTGCTGCGGAACGCTCTCCCGGTGACCTGGGTCACCAGAATGCCGGCCGGCCCCACCAAGAAGCGGCCCGGCTCGGCGATGAACTGAACTTTCTTGTCGAAGAACCGGCGGATCTGCTTCCGTATCTCGGCCGCCATGCGCTCGAAATTGACGCCGATCTCGTCATCGAAATGCTGGATGGGAAATCCACCGCCGATGTCCATGATCCTGAGCGGCACATCATGTTCTTTGGCCTGGTTGAAAATATTCGCGGAGATTTCGAGCGCCTGAAGATAATTCTCCACGTTTTTGGATTGCGATCCGACGTGAAAACTGAGACCCGTGGGAACCAACCCGAGGGAGCGCGCTTTGCGCAAGATCAGATGCGCGTCTTCCGGATCGGCGCCGAATTTGAGCGAGAGGTTGACCATGCTTCCTTCATTGCCCACTTTGATCCGCAGCAGCACATGTGCCCTCGGATAATGCTCGGCAATCTTGTAAAGCTCCGGTTCGTTGTCGAAGGTCATCATCCGCACCTGGCGCCGGCGTGCCGTGATGATGTCCTCGGCGGACTTGACGGTGTTGGCGAAGATGATTTTATCGCGGGAGGCTCCGAGGGCGAGCACCTGCTTCATTTCCGAGGCGCTGGCGACGTCGAAGCCGGCGCCCAGTTTGACGAATGCCTTGATGACCCTGGGGTGCGGGTTCGCCTTGATCGCGTAGTACGGCATGACTTCGGGCAGACATTTGCGAAAGCGCTGGAACTGCCTCTCAAGAACACTGCGGCGAATCAGCATGAACGGCGTGCGATGCTTCTTCAGCATCGCGCGGATCAGATTTTCGACGCCGCTTGAGTCCGGTTTGGCTTTTGCCGGCTTCGGACTAGCGGACAGCCTTGGCAGTGGTATAGGCACGGTTTCTCTCCGCGTGATCGACCAGAAACGTGGTGAACTGCCAGACGTCCTCCTCAGCGGGACGGGGAATATCGAAGCGAGTGAATTGGGTATTCAAATTTTTAAGCGGCGTCCAGTCCACCGCCTCGGAAACGAACGGGCTGATGTAGGGGATGCTGATTTTCAAAATGTCTTCGTGATCGATGTCGTCGGGTAGGCAGACCCCGCTTGTCGGATGGGCAATCATCCAGATCGCCGCCGCGACGACGGAGATTGCGACCTGCAGCGTGGTGGCCTGCTGGTGCGGCACATGCTTGCGCGCGTCGTGGATGCTGAGAAGACTACCGCACCACCAGGAGTTGAAGTCGTGGCCCATCAGCAGCACGCCGAGCTGATCCTCGCCGTCGATGATTTCATCGCTCATGATGCGCTGGCTTTCCTGCAGTTTGTACTGGCGCATTTCCAGCTCGTGCAGCGAATTGATCGCGACATCCGCCGGGCAGTAGGCGTAGTGGACCGTGGGGCGGTAGACCGCTTCGCCGTTTTTCCACACAGTCAGGCGATCGGAAATGCTGAAAGCCTCGCCGTGGCGGATGACCATGCCGGTGATCTCGCCGCAGGGCACCCAGGAGCGCACCCACGTTTTCATGCCGAGCGTGCGCAGGCAAATTTGATTTCTCGGGCCGGTCTTGTGAAAAAAGGCGTTCTCGGGGACGTAACGCTCGTGGGTGCCCCAACCCAATTCGGCGGGCGCCACGCCTTCCTCGAAGAAGCCTTCGATGCTCCAGGTGTTGACGAATTCGTTCACCCGTTTGGGCTGGTCGGTAACCTGTGTATCCCGCTCGCTGATGTGGATGACTTTGACATCGGCGAGCTGGGCGAGTGCGGGAAAATCTTTGTCCGCGAGAGCTTTTTCCAATGAGCCGCGCCGCGGGTCCCCCGGTTTCTCTTTTAAGATTTTCTCGGCGATGCCGAGCAGGGCATGTTTCATGAAGTGGGAAACCAGGCCCGGATTGGCGCCATGATCGACCACCGCCGACGTGCCTTTGTTGTCGCCCCACTTCTCGATCATCTTCCGCATCTCCATGTGCCGGTGGTAGAGCGTGTATTGGGTCGGGTCGTTGCGCTGCGAATCCTGGTACGGATTCCACACCTCGACGGAGGTATTGACGTAGAGCACCTGGTGGTCGCGGCACCACTGGAGCATGGCGTTGCATTCGATATTCCACGCGAGGTCGATGATCAGGTCGCCGGCGCCGACGTATTTTGCCAGCAGCTGTTGGTAATTTTCTTCCGTCACGCGGTCGAAAACATAATTGACGCCGCGCTCCAAGGCGTCTTTGACCCGCGGGCGGTTATCGGCGAAATCCATGATCGTGATATTTTTCGCGGGCATATCCATGAATTTCAGCACCAGCGGCACGGCGCACTGCGATACAGAACCGCAGCCGATGATGAGTAATCGTCCATTAAACTTCATGCAGAGCTCCGTTCAATTGAGAGAGATGAGCGGAAGCTAACCTGATGAACGTTTTCATTTCAACTCAACGAGAGTTTTTCAACCGGCGGCGCTAGGTGGCGCGGGGGTGGGTGTGAGTACTGATGTAGTTCCCACGCGCCCGATGCCCCCACCGTTCAGCGCCATTCATGCTTGGGATACCGGCGCTGTAATTGCTGTTTGAGTTTCGGATAGGTTTCACGCCAGAAAACCGACAGGTTCTCTGTGATCTGAACCGGGCGGTTATTGGGCGCGAGGACCTGAATGCGCACGGTGACCCGGCGGTTGGCGATCCGCAGCGCGTCTCTCACACCGTATAAATCCTGGATGCGCGCCGCCATCGTCGGCGGACCGTCGGCGGAGTAGACGACCTTCACGCTGCGGCCGGTGGGCAAGGTAATCCGCTCGGGCGCATGCTCCTCGACACCCGCCTGTTGCTGCCGGGTGAGCCATGACTTAACGACGGGCAGAACCGGGCGATCTTTGATTTCGTCGTAGCGGAACGCGCCTTCGCAAATGTGCTCGATCATCACGGCCCGGTCCTCCGAACCGATGGCGGGCAAGGCCAGCTCCGGCATCCATTCGCGCAACCGATTGACGCGCAGGAGCCATTGTTCGACCGTTTCGTTCCAGTTCTCCAGGGCACAGCGCCCGGCCGCAACTTCGCGCGCTAGAATACTCGCGGCTTCGTCAGCCGGTGGATTGTCTGAGAGTTTCTCTTCCAGAACCAGATCGCGGAAGCGCGTTTCTTCCCGGGCAATGACCCGCCGCAACGTCGGGTCGTAGACGACGGCATGGACTGCCTTGAAGTCGTTTGGGAATAGCTCGCGCAACCACTCTTCTTTGATCGCCGTGGCGAGATTCAACATGACGTTCAGCGCCCGGTCCCTGCCGCCGCCGCTTTCCACCTCGCGCACCTCGGAGACAACGAAAAGAGGCGCTTTCACAACGCTCTCCCGGGCCAACACGCCGCGCCGGCCATGGACCAGTTCGCAACGAAGCGAGCGGGTGTCCAGACGCTTGGCAATATGATCGGAAAATCCAAGCAGGACGCAACGCCGCACGGCGTCTTGGGTACTCTGCTCGACCGGCATTTCGCTCGTGTCCAAGCCTTCCTCTGCGGCGATACGCAGAAACTGCTCGAACAACGGGGCGACCTGACGCGCCGCTTGCGCGTGAATGCCCATTCGGCGGCAGCGGTCGATGTCATAGCCGTTGCGCTCGGCGTAGCGCCAGGCGCGCATCAGTACGAAAAAATCCGACTCCGTCTCATCAGTGAATGAATCGTCGCGCGGGTCTTCAACTTGTTTTCCTTGCCGGCGCATGAGTAAGTCCCGCCCTTGCGTCAGGGCGGCGATCAACGCGACGGACCGCACACAGCCATAGTCGTGGGCGGCCAGCAGCATGCGCGCGTAGCGCGGATGGACCGGAAAGGCGAGCATGCGCGTCCCGATTGCCGTGATGGCGCCCGTCTTATCGTCGATGGCACCCAAGTCGGCGAGCAGCGTTTCCGCGCGCTCCAGCGCACGCGCTTCAGGGGCCTCAAGCCATCGGAATGTCTTCGCGTTCTTCACGCCGCTCGCCTTGAGCGTGAGAAGCACCTCCGCGAGATCCAGCCGTTTCACTTCGGCAAGTTCCTGGGCGGGACGCGCTCTCTGCTCATGCGCCGTCCATAGACGCAGGCAGTGTCCCGGTGCGGTGCGTCCGGCCCGACCCGCCCGCTGGTCGGCGGCGGCGCGGCTGATTTTTTCGACGAGCAATGTGTTGATGCCGCGATAGGGGTCATGGCGGGGAATGCGCGCCAAACCGCTGTCGATCACCAGGCGCACGCCGTCGATGGTGAGCGAGGTTTCGGCGACGTTGGTGGCGACGACGATTTTGCGCCGGTCATAGCGGGATACCGCCGCGTCCTGCTCGACCGGCGGCAGTTCGCCGTGCAAGGGAAAGACGACGAACTCCTGTCCGAGCGCCTCGCGCGAAGCCTGTACGGTGCGAGCGATCTCATAGGCCCCGGGCATGAAAATAAGCGCGTCGCCTTGGGGATACTGGCGCACCAGGCGTTGGAGTTCCTTGACTGCAAGTTCCCAGACCGGCGCGTCTCCGGCAGGTTTGGCCAGATATTCGATGGCCACGGGGTAAGTGCGGCCTTCAGACGATAACAGAGCGCAAGTGTGAAGATACTTCTGCACCGTCGCTACATCCAACGTCGCCGACATGACGATGATGATCAGATCGGGCCGCGTCGATTCCTGGATTTCGAGCGCGCGGGCCAGCGTGATATCGCCGTAGAGATGGCGTTCGTGAAATTCGTCGAACAGGATTGCCCCGACACCCTTCAAGTCGGGATCGGCCAGCATCCGGCGCAGCAGCACCCCTTCGGTCGCGTAACAGATGCGCGTGGCGGGAGAGGTGACGTTGTCGAGCCGCATCTGATAGCCCACCTCGCCGCCGAGTTTTACGCCACGCGCTTGCGCGACCCACTTCGCGAGCATGCGCGTGGGCAACCGGCGCGGCTGCAAGACCGTCACCTGGCCATCACCCAGCAAACCGCCGTCGAGCAGCATCTGCGGCACCTGGGTCGATTTGCCCGAGCCGGTGGGCGCGGTGAGAACCAACCGTTTCTGCGTGGTCAGGGTTTCGAGCAATCGCTGCTCGATTTCGAAGATAGGTAAATCCGGCTGTCGCATCGCTTGAGGCAACTTAACACAATCAATGGAGAGTTGCCGTCAAGGCGGTCTCGCTTCAGATCAAATTACCCGCAAGTTGCCTATAATTGCTCCCGGCTCCACCGCGCTTATCCTTTTGTTGCGGATTTGCGCAATTGAGCAAACGTGCAAGTTCATGCTGAGCGGCAGTCGTGGCGCTGAACGGACGGCAAGACGCTGGAGCAGATTTCGAGAAAGCGGATTGAAGTGCCGGTCGGATTCAATTGTTTTGATA
>Ga0209341_10005599_pt1 | contig 11323 bp, 9 predicted proteins | sample RifCSP13_2_FD_184020 | JGI IMG/M metagenome (GOLD analysis project Ga0209341, IMG submission 184020) | Soil microbial communities from Rifle, Colorado - Rifle CSP2_sed 13_2 (SPAdes) (version 2) | ecosystem: Environmental > Terrestrial > Deep subsurface > Rock core/Sediment | place: Rifle...
CCCGCCGCTATCGGAGGTAGCGCTTACCGCACCAGGAACAGCTTCTCCTGCCGGCGCAGCGCCCAGCGCACGGAGCCGCCCGCGTCGACGATCGCGTCCTCTTCCTGCGCCATCCGGACCGGCTCGCCGCCCCACTCGGGCACGGGCGTCGTCGCCTGCAGCTCGATCGACCACCACATGCTCGGGATCAGCATCGCGTCGCCGCGGCCGGCGACGCCGTCCTGGTAGTCCCACAGGCCGATGATCGGGCCGGCGCCGTGTCCGTGAAGGCCGATCGGGTGCGAGTAGATCGTCCCGTCGATTCCCTGCTGCTTCATGCGCGCGCGCGAGGCGGCGAGAATCTCGTTGCCGGTGCGGCCCGGCCGCAGCTCGTCTATCACGATGTCCTGGAGCGTGTTGGCGTTGGCGAGCGCGCGCTGCAGTCCGGTGGGCGCATCCGCTTCCCCGGGAAGCAGCACGTAAGCCAGGTGCTGCGTGTCCGTGTTGAGCCGCGCCGCAGTAATGCCGAGATCCGAGTGCAGCACGTCGCCGCGCTCGATCACCGGGTCGTCGCCGAGCTCGGCGGCGCTCTTGCCCTTGCGCTGCACGTCCACCGACGGCTGGAACCAGGTGCCGAGGCCGAGGTCGTTGACGCGCTGGCGCCACCACCAGACGAGGCCGCTCGTCTTCGTCTTCCCCGGCGTGATGGCCCGGCTCGAGAACATCTCCTGCGACAGCGACCACACGAGCTCCTGCATGCGCCGGAAGAAGGCCTCCTCCTCCGGCAGGCGAGAGGCGATGAGCTCGAGGGGAAGCGCCTCGGCGTTCCTGTAGCGCACCGTCCACTTCTCGCCGAGAGCCCGGCTCATGCCTTCGAGCTCGCCGCTCGACAGGCCGTCGGAGAACGCGAACAGCGTCGAGCGGTCGATGCCGATCAGCTTCGGGTTGCGCTCCTCGACGACCGCCAGCAGTGCCTGCCACTGCTCGTCGCCCCACAGCTCGGCCTGGCGGCCGCGGCCCACGTCCCCGGCCGCCGCCTTCGTGGAGCGGCGGGCCTCGAAGATCCCGCCCTGCGACGAGCCACCGAGCGCGATCCGCTCCACGCACGAAGGCGAAGGCGGCTCACCCGTCGCCGCGCACTTGTCGAAGAACACGTAGATCGTGCGGCGCCGGGCGGCGAACGTCTGGGCCGAGGTGATCGCGAGGAACACCGGGTCCTCGTTGTACTCGCGCATCGGCACGACCCACAGGTCGATGCCGTGCTTGCGCAAGAGCCCGGGCAGGAACGTGTCGAGCCGCTTCTGCAGCCATTCCTGCTGCATCGCCGCCTGCTCGCGCAGCGTGCCGAAGGGGCGCTCGGCCGCCGGCTGCGCCGAGACGCCAGCCGGCAGCACGGCGAGAAATGCCAGCGCGACGAAGACAGGGAGCTTCATAAGCGCGCATCTTACCAAGCCGGATGTCGATGCCGCGGAGCCCTGGCCGCTCGGGTGCGCGCGTCCTACGCCCAGCGGCGGAAGAAGAGCGCCTGCTCGTGGACGGGCCGCGCCTTCTCCTCGAGCGCCGCCATCTGGGTGGCGCTCAAGGGATTGAACTCCCGTGCGAGGCGGACGTTCTCCCGTACCTGAGCGACCGAGTCGCAGCCCACGATCACCGTGCTGACGGGCAGCGACAGCACGTAGCGCAGCGCCTCCTGCATCTTCAGGGTGCCCGGCCCCTTGTCCTGGGGCCTCCGGCCGGGGTCGCCGACGGGCGGGGGCGTGAAGCCCGCGAGCAGCCGCCCGCGCGCCGGGATCTTCATCCCGATGATCCCCATCTCCTTCTCGACGGCGAGCGGCAGCAGCTTCTCCTTGAAGCTCAGGTGATGCGGGTCGGCCGCGTTCAGCGCGAGCAGGATGGTATCGAAGTCGAAGCGGCTGAGCGCCTCGACGAGCACGGCGGGGTCCGCGTGCCCGGTGACTCCGACGTGGCGGACGATGCCCTGCTCCTTCGCTTGCTGGAGCGCTCTCACCACGCCGTCGGGCCCGAAGATCTGCTCGACCTGCTCCATCGTCTGCAGGTTGTGGATCTGCCAGAGGTCGAGGTGGTCGGTCTGGAGCAGCTTGAGCGACTGGTCGAGGAGCTTCAGCGAGCCGTCGCGCGTGCGGTCGTGGGTCTTGCTGGCCAGGAACGCCTCGCCGCGGCGGCGCTTCATCACCTGGCCGATGTAGGTCTGGCTCCAGGGCGTGTCGCCCCCGTAGCGGGCGGCGGTGTCGATGTAGTTGATCCCGAGGTCGAGCGCGCTCTCGACGATGGCGACCGCGGCCGCCTCGTTGTTCGGCTGCTCGACCGCGGCCTGCCCGCCGAGGCTGAAGAGGCCAACCGAATAGCCGGTCCGGCCCAGGTTGCGGGTGGGCATCGCGGCCGGCGTTCGTGGATTCTGCGGCAGCGGCCGCGCGGCCGCCGCGACCGCTCCTGCCCCGAGGCCGGCCCCGACCGCGGCGCCGCCGACGGCGGTCGCCCCGCGCTTCAGGAACTCGCGACGGTCCTGCTGCTTCGCCATGGCGTGCCTCCTGTCCCCGACCGGACCATTGGTCCTTCCCGCCGCGCTGAGCGCAATGGGCCGCTTGACCTACGGGAGGTTCGTGACCAGCCGCGAGCTCCCGGACCCCGAGGCGACGATCCCCGCCCCACGCTCGTCGAGAGCTGGTACGACGAACCGGAACTGGGGGCCTACGGCTTCTCCTTCGGCGCGATCGTGGCGCTCGAGCTCGGCGCCCGCGAGCCGCGGCTGCGCGCGCTCGCGCTCGAGGGAACGTCCAGCGACCTGCAGCAGCAGCTCGCCTTCGAGCACCGGAAGTGGGGCGCGCCGGCGCTCTGGGGCGCGCGTCTGGCCGTTCGTCACGCGGGCTTCGACCGGCGGGCCCTGCACCCGCTCGACTCCGGTCCGGGCGCTCACCGAGTCGCAGCCGCAGTGGGTGGACGATCCCGAGGTGGCGGCGCGCCTCGCGCAGTACGAGATGGCGTTCCGCATGCAGACGAGCGTGCCCGAGCTCACGACCTGGCGAGCGAGCCCGCGCACGTGCGCGCGGCGTACGGAGTCGCGGCGCTCGACGGGCAGCTTCGCCGCCAACTGCCTGCTGGCGCGGCGCCTCGTCGAGCGCGGCGTGCGTTTCGTGCAGCTCTACCACCGCGACTGGGACCACCACAGCCGGATCAAGGGCGACATCGCCATGAAGGCGCGCGAGGTGGACCAGCCGACGGCGGCTCTCATCCGCGACCTCAAGCAGCGCGGGCTGCTCGACGAGACGCTCGTGATCTGGGGCGGCGAGTTCGGCCGCACGCCGATGGCGCAGAGCGACGGCGGCGACCACCACATCAAGGGCTTCTCGCTGTTCCTCGCGGGCGGCGGGATCAGGGGCGGGATCGCGCACGGCGCGACCGACGAGCTCGGCTACTTCGCGGTCGAGGACGGACGTGGTGAGCGTCCACGACCTCCACGCCACGATGCTCTACCTGCTGGGCATCGACCACACGCGGCTCACCTTCCGCCACCTGGGACGTCCGTTCCGGCTCACGGACGTCCACGGCCACGTAGTGAAGGCGATCCTGGCCTGACGCGCCACGGGCGCGAGGCCGGTGGTGGTAGGCTTGCTCCGACATGGCTGTCCATACGCCCGGCGTGCGGCTCTCGATGGATCTCGACGATCCGCAGGCGGTGCCCTATTTCCTGTGGGACGAGCCGATGAGCGTGGCCGAGCTGCGCTCGCGACTCGCGAGTGGGCCAACCGAGCGGCTGAGGCTCCTGGGCAAAGTGCTCCGCGAGGCGCGCGATACCGACGTCTGGCGCTTCACGACGCCCGGAGAGGTCACGACGCTCTGGCCGCAGTTGCAGCGCCATCTCGGCAGGCGAAGAGCTTTCTGGCAGTTTCTGCTCGAGCGCTGGCGGGCGGTCGCTCGCGATGGACCCGCCTAACAGCCGGCTCACCAGGCTCCAGACGGAGGTCCTCGGCGCCTTCTTCGGCCGTGAGCAGCGCTTCTACCTGACTGGTGGCGGTGCCCTCGCTGGTTACCACCTCGGCCATCGCGAAACCCACGATCTCGACCTGTTCACCCTGTCTCCCGTGATGGAGGATGGGTTGCGCGCGCTGCGCGATGCCGCCAGGGAGCTCGGGGCGTCCGTCGAGGAGGTTCACACGGCTCCCGAGTTTCGGAGGGTCCTTCTCTCCCGGGGCGGTGAATCGGTCGTGGTCGACCTCGTTGTCGAGCACGCCCAGCAGGTTCACCCGGAGAAGCCAGCACACGGCATCGTCCGGGTCGATCCCGCCGAGGAGATCTTCGCGAACAAGCTCTGCACCCTTCTCGGACGCTCGGAGATCCGCGACCTCGTCGACGCACGGGCGCTCGAAGGCCTCGGCCTGTCTTTGACGGACGCGCTCACGGCCGGTCAGCGCAAGGACGGTGGGCTGACGCCGGCGCAGCTTGCGTGGGTCTTGTCCCAGATCTCGATCGGCGGAGACGCCGCGCTCCCGGGAGGGGTAGCCCCGAGGGAGCTGCGCGACTACCTGCGTGGCCTGATCGACAGATTGATCCGTCTCGCACACCCGTAGGCGAGCCCAGCCTGGGCTCAGCCGTCTCCGCTGTCCTGCTCGTCGACGAGAGCCACCTCGAGGATCTCCTCGGTCATCGCCCGCAGCACCTCGGAGAGCCCCTCCGGCTCGGGGTTCTGGCCTTCGGGGACGTGCCAGGTGGCGAGAACGCGGTGATCGCCCTCCACGGAGAGGCCCTGCATGCCGTGGATCTGGCCGACGAGATCAGCCACCGAGCGCGCCCGGCCCGGCTGGGTCCGGAGTACCAGGTTGGTCACCAGCATCAGACGAGCCTCGCTTCCATCGTGATCCGGGCGTTCAGCAGCTTCGAGATCGGACAACCGCTCTTCGCCCCTTCCGCCGCCTTCTCGAACTTGGCCTTGTCAGCGCCCGGAATCCGGACCGTCGTCTCGAGGTGGCTCGAGGTGACGGCGAAGCCGTCGCCCACCGCCTCGAGGCTGACGGTCGCCTTGGTGTCGATCGACTCCGCGGTCATCCCCTCCTGGCCGAGGAAGAGCGCGAGCGCCATCGAGAAGCACGCCGCGTGCGCCGCCGCGATCAGCTCCTCCGGGTTCGTCCCCTTCTCCTCCGCGAAGCGCATGCCGAAGTTGTAGGGCACGTTGGACAGGGCGCCGCTTCCCGCCGAGACCGTTCCCTTGCCGTCCTTGAGCCCCCCACGCCAGACCGCGTGGCCGCTGCGTTTCATCCTCGCTCCCTCCGTTTCTGCTTGCTAGTGCGCCTGAGGAGCTGCGACGGGTGGCGGCACGGCGGGAGCCAGAGGTGGCGTGATCCCGGCCTCGCTCGTCTTCGCCCCGGCTGCCAGCGGCGGCTCGGTCCTCTCCCGCATCAGCTCCTCGGCGCGGGCGAAGAGCTCCTGCCGCGAGATCCTTCCCGCGTCGGCGTCGGCCAGGATCGAACGCTGCGCCTTGTAGTCCCGGTTCTCGATGCCGGCCTTGCTCTGCAGCAGCCGCCAGGCCTTGCGGCGCTCCACGCAGAAGAGCACCAGCTGGCGCGAGATCGCACGGTGCTCGATCCGGTCGCCGAGTTGGATGCGGATGAAGACGCCGAAGTCGGGCACGTAGGCGCGGTGCGTGGGATTCAGGGCGCGCCGGTACACCACGTCGTTCTGCGTGAGCCGCACCAGCATGTTCTCGAGCGGGACGAGCTTCTCCGCCTCCTCCGGCTTGATCTTCTTCAAGTGGTTGCGGAAGCGGGCCTCCGTCGCGCACCAGTGCGCGACCGTGTAGCGGTAAGGCTCCGCCGTCGCCTTGAAGCGCGTCTCGTACCAGTCCCGGTCCTTGGCGGGGTTTCCGGAGACGTCGAGCGCCTCCGGGTAGGTCTCGCCGACGCGCGGGTTGAACACGAACTCGGGGGCGCCGCGCGAGTCGCGCACGCGTTGCGCCTGCATCAGCGACATGTCGTCGGCGACGCCGTGCTCCGGCTGGCAGCTGGTGAAGCACTGCAGGAACGCGGTGCCGCGGTACTCGAGCGCGTCGAGCATCGCCTTGTAGAGCTTGGGCGCGTTGGCGATCGAGACCTGCGCCACGAACGGCGAGCCGTGGCCGGCCAGGAACGTCTCGGCGACGGTCTTCTTCTCGACCGACTTGCCCTGGGTGGCCGCGCCGAACACGTTCATGTCGCTGCCCCCGAGCATCGGCGTCGAGTCGGAGTTCTGGCCGCCGGTGTTCGAGTACACCTGGGTGTCCAGCATCAGCGCTTTCACGTTGGGGCGGTTCTGCAGGATCACCTTGGATGTGTTCTGGTAGCCGATGTCGCCCATCCCGCCGTCGCCGCCCAGCGCCCACACCTTCGGCAGCTCGGCGATCTCCTGGTCCGTCATCAGCGCGTCGCCGAAGTGCGTGAGCTCGTAGTACGCGCGCGGCGTGATCACCTCCCGGTCCCGCTCCAGGAGCGCGTCGCAGAGGCGCTCCGGGATCACCGAGCGGCGGGCATGGTCCATGATGAAGCTCTCGCCCATCAGCCAGCTGATCGTGACGCCGTCCTGGAACAGCGAGTTCATCCAAGGGTAAGGGTGGGGGTTGTTGGGAGGCGTCGACCCGTAGACGGTGTTGCAGCCGGTGTGGGCTCCCATCGCCATCACCGACATGCCGTTGGCGAGCCGCCCGTCGATCGACTGCAGATCCTTGTGATTGAAGGCCTCCTGCCGCATCACCGTGGTGAGAGCTGCGACGATCTCGCTGTCCTCGATCTGCCCGTGGCCGGCGATGCGGGCCTTGGTGTCGGCTTCGTCCTCGCCTCCCAGGCCCATCAGCAGGTGGGCGACCGCCTGCTTGAAGAGCGCGTGCTCCTCGGGGCTGCGGGCGGCAAGCTCGGCCAGCTTGCGCGCGCCGAGCTCGTCGAGCCGGGCGGCCTTGGCGCGGAGTCGGTCCGCCTTGGCGTGGTAGATCGGCCGCATGTACATCTCGGTCACGGACGCGAGCGAGTGCAGGATGCTCTTCTCGCCGCAGCCGGCGCAGGCACCGTCGCCCGAGACGAGCGCGTCGTAGTTCTTGCGCACCATCAGGTGGTTGCGCAGCGCGGCGGTCTTCGAATCGTGCGGGCTCTCGGCGTTGAAGAGACCGAGGTACTTCTGCGAAGTATCGGGGAGCATGTTCAGGAACGCCGTGCCCGTCTCGTGCTCCGCGTTGACGTCCTCGGTCTCCTGCACCATCCGAAGCGCCTGGTGGTCGCCGCAGGCCGAGACGCAGGCGGCGCATCCCTTGCAAAGGTCGGAGACGAAGATCGAGAAGATGCCTCCGCTGCCCGGGCTCTTGCGCTCGGGCGTCGCGAAGATCGCGTTGGCCTTCTGATAGGCCATCGGGACCTTCTCGAGGATCGTGAACAAGTCCTGCTTGGCCGCGTCCGAGAAGCCAAAGGCCTCCGCCGTGACCTGGCGGAGGATCTGGGAGAGCGCAGGACCCTCTTTCTTCTGGGCCGGCTCCCGCATCAGGTCGCGGGCCCGCTTGTCGATCTCGGGGACGGCCCGCATCATCTTCAGCCGCTCGCCTGGGTCCCGGACGTAGTTCTGGATCGCCGTCCGCAGGATCGTGTCCAGGTCCTGGGCGCAGTTGGGGAGAGCTGTGTCCGGGCAAACCGCGATGCACTCCATGCACTGCGTGCAGTTCTCGGGGATGAAGAGCGGGGTCTCGCGGCGCGCCACGTACTTCGAGGCCGTGTCGCCGCTGGCCGCCGCCATCACCCCCACCGAGGCCAGCGCCGAGGCCGGCTGGTTGTAGCCGAGGCCGGCGCGGAACTCGTGATCGAAGGTCGCGATGCGGGTGACCGGCACGCGTTCGAACTGTGTCTCGGGGGCCGGGATCGTCCGGCATCCTCCCGCGCATCCGCCGCCGTCGCCGTTCACCGGTAGCAGCGCCAGGCCGCGCAGCGTCGAACGGTCGGCGGCGCCCAGCTCACCGACCGGGATCTCGCGCACCCGCTCGAATCCTTGGATCATGACCTCCATGTTGGAGCTCACGACGGCGTCGCCGAGGCGCCCGAACTTCTTCTGGTACTGCTTGTGGACGACCTCGCGGAAGTGCACCTGGTCGATCTTGAACTCCTCGAGCAGCGGTGAGACGGCGAAGAACGCCCCCAGGAAGGCGTTGCCCTGCATGCGTAGCTGCAGGTCGGGGCGGTCGGTCGCCTTCCGGGCGATCTGGAAGCCGGGCAGCGTGTAGACGCGGATCTTCTTTTCGAGGATCTGCTTGCGCGCCCAGCCCGGCAGCCGCTCCCACGCGCGCTCGGCTTCCTCCTCGGACTCCCAGACGAGCGCCCCGCCTTCGGCCATGCCGTCGAGCGGGTTCGTGTGGGTGAACGCCTTGGGGTCGCAGCACAGCACCACGGTCACGTGGCGCAAGTCGCAGTTGACGCGGATCCGCTCCGGGGCCACCACCAGGAAGTAGGACGTCGGCGCGCCCTTCTTCTCCGACCCGTACTTGGGGTTGGCGCTGACGTGGATCACCTCCTTGGGGCGGCCCAGCTCGTCCGCCGCGTGGTCGCGCTCCGCCACGTAGTCGTTGAAGTCGCCGATGATCGCGCCCAGGTTCTTGCCGGTGGTGATGGCACCCCAGCCGCCGATCGAGTGGAAGCGGACGGCGATGGCACCCTCGGGCAGCAGCGAGGGAGCGTCTTTGGACTTGACCTCGTAGGGATGGTCGACACCCAGCACGATGAACGAGGCGCCGTCCTCCGCTCTGCGGCCGTCCTTGCGCGCGAGCGTCCCGGTGGCGTACTCGTATGCCCCGAGCACGTGCTCAGGTCGGAAGTCCCGCGACCCCAGGCCGTACACGCCGTCGAAGAGGCGGGGCAGCTCGTGGAGCTTCAGCGCGGGGATGTCGGCTTCCCGTGGCTGCCCGTTCGAGGCCAGCGCCTTGGTCAGCGCGGTTCGGATGTCGCGCCCCATCGGGTTGGCGCCGGCGAGCGGCTCGTCCGTCCGCTCCAGCACGATCGCGTTCTTCTTCCCGCGGAGCGCCTCGACCACGGCCGCTTCCGGGAAGGGGCGGATCACGTTGAGGTGGATCGACCCTACCTTCGCCGAGCGCTCGCGGCGCAGGTGGTCGACCGCCGCCTCGATGTTCTCCGCGGCCGAGCCGAGCGACACGAAGATGGTTTCCGCGTCCCCGGCCTTGTATTGGCTGACGAGGCCGTAGTAACGGCCGGTCAGGCGGCCGAACTCCGCGTGGGACTCTTCCAGGAAGCGCAGGATCGGCTCGGCGAAGTTGTTGCGCCGAGCGACGACGCCCTGCATGTAGTGCTCCTGGTTCTGCACCGGGCCGAGCAGCACTGGGTTCGTGAGGTCGATCATGCGCGGAACCCGCCGCCGCGTGGGGCCGAACAGGACCCGCTGCGCCTCGGTCGGGCACTCGATCACGTCGTCCGGCGCGCCCAGGAACTCGCGGATCAGCTCCGCCTCGTGCCGGTAGAACGTCCGCTCCAGGTGCGAGGTCAGGAAGCCGTCCTGGACGTTCATCCCGGGGGTGAGGCAGAGCTCCGTGACGCGGCGCAGGATCAGGGCCTGGTCGGCGGCCTGCTGTGCGTCCTTGGCGAAGACGACGATCCAGCCGGTGTCGAGCGCGCCGTAGACGTCGTCGTGGCCGCAGTGGACGTTGAGCGCGTGCTTGGTGAGCGCGCGCGCCACCACCTCGAGCACCATCGTGGAGCACTTGCCGGGGGCGTGGTAGTACTGCTCGACGCCGTAGACGATGCCCTGTCCGGACGTGAAGTTCACGACGCGCTTGCCGCACACCGACAAGGCGATGGCGCCGCCCTGGGCCGCGTGCTCCCCTTCCGCCTCCACGGCCAGCGTGCTCTGGCCGAACACGTTGAGCCGCCCCTCCCCGAACGACTGCTGGTAGAGCTCGCCGCCCTCGGTCGAAGGTGTAATCGGGTAGAAGACTCCCCCGTCGGCGATCCTGGCCTCGGTGTGGTACGAGACCAGCTGGTTGCCGTTGACAGTGACTCGAGTCCCCGGATAACGAGGCTTGGCGTGCATCTCGCCCCCTCTCCCGGCAGGTCCCGGCTGTGTGTCGAGAAGTTGGGGTACTCTAACCAGAGTCTACGGCCGAAAGCAACCTCCCTCAGCAAGCTCGGGTAGAATCCGCGGCCATGAGCACGAGCCGCAGGCAGTTTCTGGCGTCAGGTGGCGGGCCCGCCGCCGCGCTGGCGCTCGCGCCGCGAGCGTTCGCGCAGTGGCAGCCGAGCCAGCGCTATCCCGATCCCGCGGTGAAGGTGCTCGACCCGAGCTTCGCGAAGTACCGCGTCGGGCTCGCCAAGGTCGAGCGGCTCGCGACGGGCTTCCGCTGGTGCGAGGGGCCGGTGTGGTTTGGGGACGGCCGCTACCTGCTCTGGAGCGACCTCCCGAACGACCGCATCCTGCGCTGGGACGAGGAGACGGGCGCGGTGAGCGTGTTCCGCAAGCCCTCGCGCAACGCCAACGGCAACACGCGCGACCGGCAGGGCCGGCTCGTCACCTGCGAGCACGACGCGCGGCGCGTGACGCGCACGGAGTACGACGGCTCGATCACCGTCGTCGCCGAGCGCTACCAGGGCAAGCCGCTCAACTCCCCGAACGACCTGGTGTGCCGCTCGGACGGCTCGATCTGGTTCACGGACCCGCCGTTCGGCATCCTCGGCTACTACGAGGGCCACAAGGCGACTCCCGAGCTGCCCACGAACGTCTACCGCGTTGATCCTTCGAACGGCGGCATCGCCGTCGTGGCCGGCGACGTCGAGCGGCCGAACGGCCTCGCGTTCTCGCCCGACGAGTCGAAGCTGTATGTGGTCGAGGCGAGCGGGGCGCAGCGCTCGATCTACGCCTTCGACGTCGTGGACGGATCGCGGCTCGCGGGCAAGCGGCGCCTCGTCGACGCTGGCCCCGGCACTCCCGACGGACTGCGCGTCGACATCGACGGCAACCTCTGGGTGGGCTGGGGCATGGGCGAAGAGGGGCTCGACGGAGTCGAGGTCTTCTCCCCCGCGGGCCAGCGCATCGGCCGCATCGACCTGCCGGAGCGCTGCGCCAACCTGTGCTTCGGCGGCCGCTACCGGAACCGGCTGTTCATGTGCGGATCGACGTCGCTGTACTCGCTCTATGTGAATACGCAGGGCTGCTAGCGGGGGTTCGGGGGGCGCTCAGCCCCCCGCCAAGCCCGTCCGGCCCTTCGGTGTCCTTGCCTTTGTTCAAGACCTGCCCCTCGCCGCTCGCCCAGAGCGAACCGCTGGACGACGAACCGGAAACGAAGAACGAGGTCAGGACTGTTGACGGGTTTGCGGGGGGCTGA
>Ga0209341_10005601_pt1 | contig 11320 bp, 12 predicted proteins | sample RifCSP13_2_FD_184020 | JGI IMG/M metagenome (GOLD analysis project Ga0209341, IMG submission 184020) | Soil microbial communities from Rifle, Colorado - Rifle CSP2_sed 13_2 (SPAdes) (version 2) | ecosystem: Environmental > Terrestrial > Deep subsurface > Rock core/Sediment | place: Rifle...
CGCGGGGTCGCTGGTGCCGCCGCCGTCACGGTCGTGACCGCCCCAGAGCGAGTCGCGGACCTGGCGGTCGATCTCGAACCAGCGGTCCTCGGCCGCGCGTACGGGTAGCTGCATCTTCCCGAGGAGAACGTCGATGGCCCGCTTCGCGCTGTTCGGCGTCGCCGCTCCGTAGCCCTCGAAGAGGACGTTGATGTCGCCGTTGTACGGAGCCGTGAGCGGGTACGGGTAGATCGGGATCTGCTGCGCGTTGTCCTGGTTGAGCGGCAGCGCCGTCTTGAGGACGGCCTCGCGCAGCTCGCCGCGCGTGAGCTTGCCGTCGGACAGGTACGGGCTGCCGGCGATCGGGAAGCCCTCCGCGACGACCTGGCCCGGCCGCTGTCCGGCCGCGCCGTCGCCGATCTGGCGGCGGATCGCCGTGAGCACGGTGCCGAAGACGCCCGCGGTGTACGGCGTCGCGGCGGACGTGCCGCCGAACGCGCACTGCGAGACGGTGCCGGTGCGGCAGGCCGACGGGAGGTTCCCGTCGCCCCAGCTGCTCAGGTGGGCCGGCGTGCCCTCACCCACGATGGCGCGCTGGTTGTCACGGCGGATCGCTCCGACGACGACGTTCCAGTCCGGCCCGGTGGTGGAGGTGCCGTACGTCGGGCTCGGTGAATCGAACGCGTTCGCGGCGCCGTTGCCGGCGGCGAAGAGCACGGTCTGCCCGCGCTCCACCGCCTCGCGCGTCGCGCGGGCGGGATCGCTGCCGATGAGCTGGAAGCCGAGGTCGAGCGGCAGGTTCGCGAGCGTGCCCCAGCTGTTGGAGTTGATGTCGGCCCACGCGTACTGCGTGGTCGTCGACGTCCCTGAGCCGAGGCCCTTGCCGAGGACGATGAGGCAGGTCGGGCAGTACCCGTAGCGGTTCCCGGCACTGACCGAGCTCGAGCCGGTGCCATGGCCGTCGTCGTCGAGGATCACGTGCGCGCCGACGGCGCAGTTGCTGCACGAGAGCGTGCCCGGCTGGATGGCGCCGACGATCTTGGTGCCGGGGATCCAGTAAAGCTTGCCGAACTCGAGGCCCCACGGAGCGCTCCCGCTCTTCTGGTCCCAGATGGACCCGTCGGGGACGCCGTCGCCGTTGGCGTCGGGGCCGCGGGCGTCATCGACCGGGAAGTACCCCTTGCCGAGCGTGATGGGGATGGCCTGCGCGTCGGCCGGGAAGCCCGGGATGTACTGCGAGGGGTGCTTGGTGAAGCTCCCGGTGAGCGCGAGGACGTCTGGATCCGGGTAGGTCTGGGCCGAGAACTCGAGGTGGTAGGGGTTGATGCCGCTGTCGTTGAGCGCGATGACCGTGATGGCGGTGGTCTCGGCCGCGAGCCGGGCCGTGGAAGCCACGAGCACGCTCGTCGTCTCGCGGCGCTCGAGGCCGTTCGCGTCGGTCGCCTTCAGCGTGATGAGGCGGCGGCCCTCGCCGAAGCCGCCGGTGAACGAGGTGCCGCTCACGTCGAGCAGGCCGTTCTCGTCGGTGTCCCAGCCGGCGGAGACCGGCTGCGCCCCGCCGGTCACCGAGCCGCCGATCGGCTGCGGCGCGCCGACGGCGAACCGGTAGGGCCCGCCGCTGCGCACGACGGGCCGCGGGTCGGCCGGCACGCCGGTGCCGGTAACGACGACGGTGACGTCGTCCGGCAGGGTCGCGAACTTGTCCACCGCGGCGGTCCAGGTCCCGGGGACCGGGTCGGAGACGGCGGTGTCCTCGAACTCGCCCGGGGCGTTCCCGGAGCTGATGGCCTCGCTGCCGTCCGGACGGAGGACGCGGAGGTCGTAGTCGTTCGTCGGCACGCCCCACTCGACGTGGAGCGTGATGCGCGACGTGTTCTCGGGGACGGTGAACTCGAACTCGATGGTCCCCGGTGCGCCGATCCCCAGGACGCCCGGGGTGGCGTCGGCACGCGTCTCGTCGAGCAGGGTGCTCTCGACGGGCTCGTAGACGACGAAGCTCACGGTGTCGCTGTCGGACGCACCCGCGCCGTCGGTGATGGCCAGCGTCGCGGTGTAGATGCCGGGCGCGACGCCGGTCGCGTCGACCAGCGCCGTGGCCGAGTCCGCACCTTCGAGCGTCCCGGCGGTCGTGCTCCAGGAAAAGGCGTAGGGGTCCGTGCCGCCGAAGCCGGCGCCGAGCAGGACCGCGGTGGAGCCGCTCGCGACGAACGGGCTGTCGCCGGCGTCGGCCACGAGGGGCCGCGCGGCGGGCGCGTCGGGTGCCGCCGAGCTCGGGATGGCGATGCCCTCCGCGAGGGTCTTGCCGAAGAGCTTGCCCTTGACCTCGCCGGCCTTGACATCCCGGCCGCCGACCTGGTCGATCTCGATGACCGCGGATCCGGCGTTGGCCGGACCGATCGCCAGGACCGAGGCCAGCACGGCGACGGTCGTCATGACAACGAGCGTGCGTCTCACCGCTTGTGTTCCTCCCTATTCGCCGCGCGTCCATCGCTGGACGCGTCAGCGCGATCGGGGGCGCGCGGGGGGATCCGAAGGTCCGAGGACCGCCGGGTTTTCGCGCGCCCCTCGATCGCGGTCTGCAAGGCTCGGACACGGAGCGTCAACGAACGGTCAACGGGCGGGCAACGTTCGGTCAAAAGGGCTAGCGTGCGAAAGGTGGGAAGGCGGATCCTCGTCGTGGAGGACGACGACGCCACCAGGGGACTGATCGATGTCGTGTTCCGCGAGGCCGGCTACGTCGTGGATCAGGCCCGCGACGGGATCGAGGCGCTGGAGGCGGTGCGGCTGGCGCCGCCCGACCTGATCGTGCTCGACAGGCAGATGCCGCGCATGGACGGCACCGAGTTCGCGAGCAGGTACCGTGCGCGCCGCGGCGACCACGCGCCGATCGTCGCCCTTTGCGCGGCGGTCGATTGCCCCGAGTGGGCCCGCTCGATCGGCGCGGCGGCCGCGCTCACGAAGCCGTTCGGGATCGACGAGCTCGCGTCGATCGTGTCGCGGATCCTCCAGGCGACGGCGACCGCCGCTCGCGAGACCGCCCCGCGCTAGATCGGCGCCCCCTCGCGCGCGGCGGGCACCTCGCCCGCCTCGAGCCTCTTGCCCGCCGGCGAGCCCTGGAGCGGAAGCGCGACGTGGACCTTCGTCCACTTCCCGCGCTCGCTCTCCATCCAGATCCGCCCGCCGTGGCGCTCGACGATGCCGCGCGTGATGTAGAGCCCGAGCCCGAGGCCGGGCGTACGCCGCGACTCGGCCTCCTCGGTGCGATAGAAGAGGTCGAACACCCGCGTGAGCTGATCGGCCGGGATCCCCATGCCGCGGTCCTCGACCGTAAGGTGCGCCTCGTCGCCCTTGGTCCTCACGAACACGCTGACCTCGCCCGCCACGGGCGAATACTTCATCGCGTTGTCGAGGAGGTTGCCGACCACCTGCTCGAGGTGATCGCGGTCGCCGAGGATCACGGGGGAGCTCCCGTTCACTCGCACCGAGAGCGAGCGTCCGGGCGCCCCGAGCTGCATCTGCTCGGTGACCTCGCGCACGAGCTGCACCAGGTCCACGGGCGCGAGCCGGAACTCGAGCCGGCCCGACTGGATGCGGGAGACGTCGAGGAGCTCTCGGACCAGCCGCCCGAGCTTCGCGGACTGGTCCTGGATGACGTTCAGCTGCCGGACGAGGCGCTCGAGCTCCTTCTGCCACGACGGATCGGGTGGAGGCGACGCCCGCAGGCGCTCCTCGAGAGCTCGGACCGCGAGCTGCGCGAAGCCCGACACCGCGGTGATCGGCGTGCGCAGCTCGTGCGACGCGATCGACAGGAACTGCGACTTCAGCTCGTCGAGCTCCTCGAGCCGCGTGATGCGGCGCAGCAGCTGGCGCCGCTCGAACCCGCGCCGTACCGTCGCGCGCAGCTCCTCGGGGTCGCTGGGCTTGATGAGGTAGTCGTACGCACCCTCTCGGAGCGCCGCGAGCGCGCTCTCGAGCGACGCGTAGCCCGTGAGCATGACCGACACGGTCGCGGGCGAGCGCTGCCGGATCGCCGCGAGGATGTCCTGGCCGCTCATGTCCTCGAGCCGCAGGTCGGTGAGGACGACGTCGTAGTCGTTCTGCCCGATGAGCTCGAGGGCGCGCTCGCCCGAGCCGGCCGTGTCGATGTCGTACCCGTCCATGCGGAGGATCGCCTCGATGGTGACGAGGACGTTCTCTTCGTCGTCTACGACGAGGATCCGGCCGCTCACGCGGCGCTCTCCTTCGGCGGACCTTCGACCGGCAGCACGATGGTGAAGACCGTCCCACGACCGGTCACGCTCCGCACCTGGAGCGATCCGCCGTGCGCCTGGACGATGCCGCTCGAGACCCAGAGCCCCAGGCCGCTCCCCTTCGCGCCCTTCGTCGAGAAGAACGGCTCGAAGACGCGCTGGAGGTGCTCCTCGGGGATGCCGACGCCCGTGTCGCGCATCTGGATCTGCACGCTGCGGCCGCTCGGCAGTCCGATGCGCGCACCACCGATCAGCGTCGTGGTGACGGTGGCGACGCCGCCGTCGGGCATGGCGTCCGCGGCGTTCAGCATCAGGTTGAGGATCACCTGCTTGATCTGGTCGCTCGACGCCCGGATCGCGGGAAGCTCGGGGTCGAGCCGCTTGTCGAGCTTCACCCCGCGATCGCGGAGGCGCTTCTGGAGCAGCGACTCTGCCTCTTCGACGAGCTGGTTCACGTTCGTCTCGACCATCTCGAGCTTCGGCCGGTAGAACCCGAGCATCTCGCGCAGGATGCGCGACATCCGCGCGGTCTCCTTGCGCGCGATCTCGACGAAGGGCCGGTCGGGATGGTCCTCGGGGATCCGCTCCACGAGCACGTAGAGCGAGTTCTGGATGGCCTCGAGCGGATTGTTGAGCTCATGCGCGATGGAGGCCGCGAGCCGACCCGTGGCCGCCAGCTTCTCGGAGTCGAAGAGGACCTGCTCGACACGCCGCCGCTCGAGCTCGCGGAGGCGGCCGATGTCCTGGATCGCGGCGACGATGCCGACGACGGCCCCGTGATGGTCGCGCACCTCGGTGGCCGTGATCGCCATCTCGAGCGGCTCCTCGGTCTCGGGATCGGTGAGGGCGAGCTCACCCGACCTTCTCTTCCCGGGTTCGAGGTTGAACTGCGAGATGAAGGAGGTGAGCCGCATCTCGTTCGACAGCTGGATCTGCCGCGGCCGGTCCGCAGGGCCCGGCTGGCCGCGCACGCCGCCGAAGAGACGCAGCGCCGCGGCGTTCATCGTCATCGGCTGATCCCCTCCGCCGAGGACGACGATCGGGTTCGGAACGCTCCGCAGCACCAGCTCGAGGCGGTCGCGCTCGATGCGGACGGCTTCGCCGGCCGTCTGCAGCTGCTGCTGCCCGCGGGCTAGCTCCTCCGCGACATGGCGGAGCCCGGTGACGTCCCTCAATACCGAGATCGTGCCGCGGCTGCCGTCGCGGTAGTTGGTGGCCGCCCGCGCGATGACCTCGTACACGATCTCCGTGCCCTCGGTCGGGTCGACGAGCGTCACCTCGCGCGGCGCGGCGGGAGCGGTCGGCTCGAGCTTCCACGAGGAGAGGGCCGCCGTGAAGAGGAAGTTGTTCATCCAGATGGCGTGCCGGCGGCCCGCGCTGTCGTCGTCGTGCGCGAGGAAGAGACGCTCCGCCTGCTGGTTGCGCATGAGGATGTCGTTCCCCTCGCTCGTCAGGACCACCGGGTCCTGCGGAGCGTTGACCATCCACCAGAGCCATTCCTTCTCGATGGCCTCGGCCTCGCCCGCGTCACGGAGCTCTTCGGCATCGCGCGCGCGGGCGAGCACGTCGCGGGCGCGGTTCGTGACCGCCACCAGCCCGCGGAGCTCCTGCTGCCCGAAGGGCTGCTGGCGGGACAGGATGACGACCCCGAGGGGCTCGCTCTGCGTCCCGTGCATGGGAACGAATACGGCGCGCTGGAAGCCGGCCTCCCCGAGGATGTGCCGCGACGTCTCGTGCAGCCGCGGATCACGCGCGATGCTGTCCACGCGCTGCGGCTCGCCCGACTCGAGCGCCGCGACGAGGACGCTCGGGTGCTCGCTGATGGGGATCTCGAAGGCGTCGACCAGCTCCGCCGGGACGTTGTACCCGGACGCGCCGCGCAGGACGTGGCGGTGCTGGTCGTAGACGACCATGAGCCCGCGGTCGCAGCCGAATGCCCGCGCGAGGTCGTCCAGCATCGGCACGAGCGTCTCGGAGATGCCGCCGGCATGCCGAGACGTCCGTTCCGTCCGATCGAGGATCTCCGTCACCGGGATCTCCTCCGCGGGCTTCTTGTCGCGCTACACCGCCTCGCGCGCTGGCGCGATCGCGGGCCGCGCGACGGGCTGGCTCAGACCGAGGGCTTCGGCGTAGCGGAGGTACGTGTCGATCGAGGCGACGACGACGCGGGCCTCGACGGTGATCAGGTCGATACCGACGAGTGAGACGCGGACCCAGGCATCGATGACGATGCCCTTGTCGAGGATTCGATCGAGGACATCGATGAGGCTCGTACCACCGGCAGCGCGTTCGACGGGCATGGTCCCCTCCTCTGCTATCTCTTCCGCGGACTCGGACGAGCGCTCGTGGGCTTCGCGGCCGCAGCGGGTCTTGCGGACCCGAGCTGCTGCTCGAGCGAGCGGATCCGCTGCTCGAGCCGCTGGATCTCACCCGGCCCGCCGCCTGGAGAGACGAGGTTGCGGTCGTGGCGCCACCAGTTCAGTCCGATCTGCTCGGCCTTGTCGATCGAGCACACGAGCAGCCGGATACGGATCGTGAGGAGCTCGACGTTCGCGAGCGACACGCTGATGTCGCCGGCGATCACGAGGCCCTTGTCGAGGACGCGGTCGAGGATGTCGATCACGCTGACCGCGGGCTGCTGGAACGGGCGACGCGCGTCCAGGGTCATACGAGCTCCCCCAGCGGCCCGAGCCGCATCTTGAGATCCTCGCGGGTCAAGCCGAACCGAGCCGCCATCTCGCTCATCTTCTGGTCGAGGCGCTCGAGGGCGATGCCCACGCGCTCGACCTCGGCTTCGGTGAGAGATCCGTGCTCCATGCGCCGGACGGCCTGACGCTCGAGGAGCTGGCGGACGAACTCGACGATGGTGAGGACGAGCTTGGCCAGACCCTTCTCCACCTCGTCGGGATCCACGTTCACCCGCTCGGGCAGCTCCGCCGACAGCGGAGCCGGACCCTCGCTCGCCTCGTTCTTCGCGTGCAGGGCGGCACTCATGGCTCCTGGCCCGCTTGGCACGTTCCGTGCCAAGCCTCCGCTCGCTCGGGTGTCCGGCGGGCTCGCAGTCCCGCTGGCCACCCTCTTCATCCGGTCCACCGAGGTCAGGGCCACGTTCAGGCCGAGGTAGATGAGGTCGACGTCGGCGACGGAGATGGTGGCCTCGCCGTCCAGCACCACGCCGGTGTCGAGCAGGCGGTCCGCTATGTCGAGCAGGGTGATGTCGTCGCGGCCTCCGAGCACGTTCACGAGCCGGCACCGCTCGAGCGGTACGGCGGCCACGGGCCGGTCGCCCTCAGCTCGTAGCCTCTCGTCGCCCAGTCGCCGTTGAAGCGCTGGACGGCGTCCGCGAGCCGGTGCTGGTCCTCCCGCCGCACGAGATACGTCGTCCGCGCGACGAGGTCACCGGCATCCTGGACGACCGGCTCTTCGAAGCTGTGGCGGCTCACGCGGGCGAGCATCTCGTGCGCCGAGGCCGCCGCCGCGTCGTCGAGGCCTCGGAGCTCCGTGCGGCGCGCCGTCTCGGAGCTGCGCTCCTCGAGATACCGGCGCCCTGGCCCGGTCGCGACGTGCTCGCGGTGGGCCATCGCGTCGCTCACCGTGGAGAGGTGCTCCGCGGCACGCACGACGTCGCGATGCAGGCCGACGACCCACTCCCCCTGGCCGCGCACGCTCGCGAGCTTCGCGCGAAGCTCCTCGGTCCGTGCGCGCAGCATCTCGCGCACGCGGTCCTCGCTCACGTAGATCGTCCCGAAGGGCACCGGGAGCACCGCGTCGAGCGCGGCGTGCGCCGCGGCGTTCACCTCCTGGTGGGCGGTCGCGCGAGGCGTGAGCCAGCCGCCGTCGCGCACGCGCTCGTCGAGAGCGCTCTGGTCGTAGTCCTCGGCGGGCACGTCGCTCACGATCGCGGCGAGGCCGCCCTCGAGAGCGGCGCGGACCGAGCCGCGCTCCAGGCCTTTCGGCCGCACCTCGGCGACCCAGCGCGCGGCCTCGGCGGAGCTCACCGCGTAGACGTACACGAGCGTCGCGGTCTCACTGCGCGCGCCCGTCCCCGTCATCGGAGCTCATCCGGCATCTCGACATACACGCGCCTGCCGTCGGCCGCCTCCGCGGCGTGCTCCTCGGCCTCTTCGCGCAGCCGCTCGCGTCGCCGCTCGCGGACCTCGCGCAGCCGCGCGAGGAGCACCGTCTCGCGCGACACGTATGTCCGCTCATCGATCGTGCCCTCGTCCAGCTCGAGCTGGAGCTGCAGCAGCTCCTCCTTGATGGGCTCGTCGCTGTTGAACTCCGCGTCGGCGACCTCCACGACCTTCTCGATGCAGTAGCGGATGCCGGCCGCGGGAAGGGTGATCGGGAGGCCGAGCAGCTTCAGGAGCATGAGCGGCGCACCCCGAAAGGACGTTCGGCGTGCGCCACTACACGCCGGCCGAGCGCTCGAGCGAGAGACGGATCGTGACGAAGTTGTACGGCGGCCACGGACCGGTGTACTTGAAGGTGAGCTTGCCCTCGTACCGCTTGCCGATCTCCTGGACCTGACGGTCGAAGGCCTCGGCCTTCTCGCGCGCGACGAGGAACGCCGCGTTCATGATCATCTTGTCGCCGATCACCTTGTTGGACCGCGACGCGATGGCGGCGTCCTGCAGCTCGGCGTAGATCTCGCGCACGTAGGAGTCCGAGCGCTCCACGAGCGCCTGCTCCACGAGGCGGCCGAGCTGCATACGGGCGAAGTAGGTGGAGCGGGCCTGATCCGTGGTGAGCTCCGCCTTCAGCCGGCTGATCTCCTCGTTCTCCTCCTCGATCTCCTTCAGCACCGCGTCGCGCTCCCAGTTCACCTTGAGGCCGTACTCGAGCTTGCCCTTCATCTTGTCGAGGACGTCCCGGAGCGCGTCGTACGTGTCCTTGAGGAACTCCGAGGTGTCGCCCTCGGTCTTGAACAGCGTGCCGAAGCTCATGGGCACAGGCGTGAATCCGGCCTCGATGAGGACCTCGTTGACGTGCTCGTGCGCGAGCGCGTTCTCGCGCGTCGGGTCGTATACGACGAGCGGTGTCTTGCTCACGACCGCCGCGAGGTCGCGGTGGTGGACCGTGAAGACCTCGTCGCCGCGGCCGCCGATGCCGACCCGCCCGAACGTTCGCGGCTCGGCGCTCTCTACGATCGAGTACACGTACACGCCTTCGCCGGTCGGCGGCTCCGCCGTCGCCGTCGTGCCGCGCTCCTCCGCCATCCGACTCCCCCTCCTGTACGCAATGCGCCCGGCCGGGGGATCGTAGCGCCCCGGATCGTACAAAAGCCACCCCGACCCATGACAGGCAAGCGGTCGTCTCGTTCTTCTAGGGTCCGTGGCGTGGAGCGACCACCCTCCGTCCCGCTGACCGCCCTGGCGCGCGCCTGGGCGATCATCGGGTCCCAGTCCGTCGGCGGCGGGGCCAGCACGCTCTTCCTGATGCGGCGCGAGCTCGTCGAGCGGTACCGCTGGCTGTCCGCGCGCGAGTTCCTCGAGGACTACGCGCTCTGCAAGCTGAGCCCCGGCATCAACCTGATCGCTCTCACGGGCCTCGTGGGGAACAAGCTCGCCGGCCCGCGCGGCCTCGTCGTCTCCGTCGCCGCGATGCTGTTGCCCGCGGGCGCGATCACGGCGCTGATGACGGCCGGGTACACGACCGTCCGGGACGAGCCGCTCGTCGCCGCGGTGCTCTCGGGCGCCGGACCGGTCACCGCGGGGATGACCGCCGGGGTCGCGTTCACCTTCGCGCGGCAGGCGATGCGCCGCGGCTGGCGCGCGGGGGCCGACTGGGGCTACCTGGCGCTCGCGGTCGCGGCCGGCCTCTTCACCGGGGTCAGCACGCTCGCGCTCATCGCGGTCGGGCTCGCGGTGGGCGCGCTCTTCCTGCGGGGTGAGACCACGCGCGCGTCCGGGGATCCCGGCACCTAGATGGATCCGGTCGGACTCTTCACTGCGTTCCTCAAGGCCTCCGCCTTCTCGGTGGGCGGGCTGTCGGGCCTGCCGCTCCTGCGCGAGCAGCTCGTCGTGCCCGGGTTCGTCTCGGAGCAGCAGGTCGTCGAGTCCCTGACCATCGGCCGCCTCTCGACCGGACCGAACGGCCTGTACGTCGTGAGCCTCGGGTACTTCGCGTACGGCTGGGCCGGCGCGGGGATCGCGATCCTCGCCGCGACCCTGCCACCGCTGCTCATGGTGCCCGCCGCCGCGGTGATACGGCGGCAGCTGCTCTCGCCCTGGGTCGCCGGCATGGTGCGCGGGGTCACCCTCTCGACGTCGGGACTGCTCCTGGCGACGGCGTACACGCTCCTCGTGCGCGATGCGGCGATCGCCAGCGTGCCGGTCTGGCAGATCGCGCTAGCGCTCGTCGCGGCCGCGGTGACGATCCGCGGCGGCATCCATCCCGCGCTGCTCATCGCGGGCGGGGCGGTGGTCGGGGTCGCGCTGGGGCGCTAGAGCCGCTCGAGGACCTCGAACTTGATGGCGCGACGTAGCGACAGCGGGCCCTTTCGGAATGGCAGCAGCTTCGCGCGCTCGCCGCGCACGTAGCCCTCGTAGCGCGAGCTGCCGGCGGCGTATTCGTCGAGCGCGCGGAGATCGCCGAGGGTGTTCTCGTGCCAGATCACGCCGCGCTCGAGCGATCGGAAGATGCCGGCGGCCTTCACGCGCTCGATGGCCTCGTCGGCCGCCGCATCGCGCTGGTCGGCATCCTCGCTCTGGCGCAGATGCGCGCGGACGCGTCCGCGCGCTACGACGCGGGGGATGCGGCTCGCGTCAGGCCTTAGGTCGAACAGGAGGCCGTGCGGCTCGAGGGCCCGGTGCGCTCGGTGGAGGGCATCGACCATGCCCTTTATCGGAACGCATCAGAGCGACCAGGACAGGATCGCCAGATCGAATCGCTCCCGGCCGGTGTGCAGTTCACGCGCGTCGGCCAGACGGAACTCGATGTTCGTCCGGCCCTCCCGCCGGGCCCTCTCACGCGCCATGTCGATGGCATTGCCATGGGGATCGACGCCCAGAACGCGCCGGGCGTACCGGGCGACGTCGAACGCGAGGCGCCCGACCCCCGTCCCGATGTCGATGACGCTCTTGCCGCGG
>Ga0209341_10005607_pt1 | contig 11313 bp, 12 predicted proteins | sample RifCSP13_2_FD_184020 | JGI IMG/M metagenome (GOLD analysis project Ga0209341, IMG submission 184020) | Soil microbial communities from Rifle, Colorado - Rifle CSP2_sed 13_2 (SPAdes) (version 2) | ecosystem: Environmental > Terrestrial > Deep subsurface > Rock core/Sediment | place: Rifle...
GGGGCGCCAAAGTCTGGCGATCGAGTGGCAGTCGGCTTCGCCAGCGCGGCCATCCGACGGCCGGCCTGGAGAAGACCCTCGAGGGATGTTCGGCCCCGGGCAGGCCTCTTCCCGCGTTACAATCCCGCCGATGCCGCCGGCGCTCCGTCTCCCCCGCGACTTCTTCGGCCGTTCCACCCTCACCGTCGCCCGTGAGATCCTCGGCCAGCGCCTCGTCCGGCTGGAGAGGGATGGCCGGAGGCTCTCCGGCCGGATCGTGGAAGCTGAAGCCTATATCGGCACCGAAGATCTGGGATGCCACGCTCGTGCCGGCCGCACGGCTCGCAATGAGACGATGTGGGGAGTTGCGGGCCACGCCTACGTTTACTTCACCTATGGAATGCATTGGATGCTCAACGTGGTCACGGAGGCCGAGGGCTTCCCGGCCGCCGTCCTGATCCGCGGCCTCCTGCCGGAAGAGGGCCTGCGCGCTATCCGCCGCCGGCGCGGCTCGCGGCCGCTGGGCGCTCTGGCCGACGGGCCCGCCAAGCTCTGTCAGGCTTTGGCGATCGACCGCCGCCTCAACGGTCACGACTTGTGTGCCGCAGGCGCCCGGCTCTTCGTTGAGGCCTGCCCACCCGTGCCGGACTCCCTCGTCACGCGGGGGCCCCGGGTGGGGTTAAACAGGGTGCCGGAACCGTGGCAGAGCCTTCCCTGGCGATTCCGGGTGATCCCCGCGGGGCTGCGAGTCCAGGATATAGAGGTAGGTGGATGAAGCTTCTCGAAGGAAAGACGGCCCTCATCTTCGGCGTCGCCAACGACCACTCGATTGCCTGGGGGATCGCCCAGGCGATGCACGCTCACGGCGCGCGGCTTGCCTTCTCCTACGCTGGGGAGGCGCTGGAGCGCCGCGTGCGTCCCCTGGCGGCCTCGGTGGGCTCGGAGTTCGTCGAGCCATGCGATGTGACGAGCGACGCCCAGATCGACGGGCTCTTCGCCGAAGCCGGCCGCCGCCTGGGCGCCCTTCACGTCCTGGTCCACGCCGTGGCCTTCGCCAATCGGGATGAGCTCACCGGCCCCTACTACAACACCACCCGGGAAGGCTTCCGCATGGCGCTTGACATCAGCGTCTACTCCTTCACGGCTCTGGCCCGCGCCGCGGCTCCCCTGATGCCGGAAGGCGGTTCGATGATGACCCTCACGTACTACGGCGGACAGAAGGTGGTCCCGCACTATAATGTGATGGGGGTGGCGAAGGCGGCGTTGGAAGCCTCCACCCGCTATCTGGCGGCCGATCTGGGGCCGCAGGGGATCCGGGTGAACGCGGTCTCCGCCGGCCCGGTCCGCACGCTGGCCGCTGCGGGAGTCGCAGGCTTCAAGCGGATGCACCGCCAGTTCGCCGAGCTCGCTCCCCTGCGCCGCAATATCACCCTGGAAGACGTCGGCGGCGCGGCGGTCTGGCTCGCCTCCGATCTATCGAGAGCGGTGACGGGCGAGGTGGTCTTCGTCGATTCGGGCTACAATATTCTGGGGGTCCCCGATCTTCCCGAGAGCGGAGGCGTGGCTTCCTCCGATTGATCGAGGTTCTCATGCGGATGATCGACAGAGTGCGCGACAGTCTCCTTCCCAGGATCAACCCCTCCCACCTCCCCGAGCACGTCCGCCACGCCCGAATCGTCGCCTGGGCGCTCATCGGACTGATCCTCCTGTGGACAATCAGCGACGTCTACTACGCACTCACCGCCGGGTTTGACCCGGGTTTCCGCCTCACCTACGATGTCGGCGGCATCCTGACCATGGCGATCATCAGCGCCTCGGGACTGATCCTGCTTCGGCGTCAGCGTGTGGTCGAGGCCGGCTATCTCCTCGCCGCCGGGTTCTTTCTACTGACGGCGGTGACCGCTTTCCTCTTCCCCAGCCTGATCTTCCCCGTGTCGATTGGCTACCTGGTCCCCATCTTGATCACGGGCGGGCTGATCGGCGGCGCCTCGCCCTACCCGTTTTCCATCGCCGCCTCCCTTGCCGTCCTGGCCACCTGGCTTGTCGGGGGCGATGCCGTTCCGGCCGAGACGTTCGGCAGCCCGACGCTCCTGGGGTGGCTCTTCATCTTGGGGAATGCGCTCCTCTACAACGTTACCGCCTTCACCCTCACCACCGTCTCTCGTCAGGCCAACGAGATCCAATCCGCCCTCCAGGATCACACCGAGCGCCTGACGGCGCTGGCCCACACCGATCCGCTCACCGGGCTGGCGAACCGCCGCCAGCTGATCGACCTGATGCAGAGGGAGTTCAACCGCGCCCGCCGCTATCGCCGGCCTCTGGGCCTGCTCTACCTCGACCTCGACGGCTTCAAAGCCATCAACGACCGTTTCGGCCATATGTTCGGCGACGAGATCCTCCGCAACGTCGCCACCACACTCCGAGCCGTCTTGCGCTCGACGGACCTTCTGGCGCGGATCGGCGGCGACGAATTCGCCGTCCTGCTGCCCGAGACTCCGATCGGCGGCGTGGAGAACGTCGCCCACAAGCTTCATCGAGCGCTGGCGTCGTACAGCCAGCGCCTCGGGCCTGCGGTCACCCCTCTCACCTTCTGTGTCGGTGCCAGCCAATTGAGCGACAACGACGCCTCGATCGACGATCTCCTCACGCGGGCCGACGACGCACTGCTCGAAGCCAAGAACGACACCCCCGGTACCACCCGCACTCACGTCGATCCGCTTCCCTGAGCAGGCGCCAGACCGCTGGCCGCACGGCCCCCGACACTCACCTCAGTGCCCTCCGCCTCACCCCCCAGCCCCCTCTCCGCTTGCCGCGCTCTACCTGTGCGTCGATCCGAAGCGGAGAGGGGCCGGAGGTCTAAGGAGGCAAGGGGCGGCTCCGCCGCCCCTTGCCTCCTTAGGTGATCTCCCCTCCCCCGGCAAGTCCCTCTGTGACTATCTAATTCGAACAACTGCCGGGGGAGGGGCAGGGGTGGGGGCAATCTGGCATACCTCAACCGCGGAGAAGGATCCCAGGGATGACGCAAAGGCGAAGGGCCTTCGTGGGGAAACGGCCCGCCGCCAGTGCGCTCACATGGCCCCGGCTGGGCACTGCGCCCTATCTCGCCGGCCCGGCCAGGGTACACTGGTGACATCTCGGCCCCGTTGCGGCGACACGCCTCCGGAGGGACCATGGTCAAGACCGACGAGATCCGCCTCACCACACGCGGCAATGCAGAGATGCACAACCTCACCCCGGCCGTCGAGCAGGCCCTCGACGAGTCGGGCCTGAGGCAGGGTACGGTGACCGTGTTCACCCCTTCGTCGACCAGCGCTATCACGACGATCGAATACGAGAGCGGCGCGCTCGACGACTTGCGACGCCTGCTAGAGACCGTCGCCCCGTCGACTGCCGACTACCGCCACAACCTCGCCTGGGGTGACGGCAATGGCCACGCCCACCTGCGCGCCGCCCTGCTCGGGCCCTCACTGAGCGTCCCGGTGATCGAGCGACGGCTCGCGCTCGGCACCTGGCAGCAGATCCTCTTCATCGATTTCGACGTGCGGCCGCGTCAGCGGCGGATCATCGTCCTGCTGCAGGGGGAGCCGGGTTGACGGGCCATGGTATGATTGCCACTCGCTTCGCTCGAGGGGAACCGTTGCTCCATGCTGGATCGCCGCCGACTGCTGGCCGTCCTGGCCCATCCGGATGACGAGACCTTCGGGATCGGAGGGACCCTCGCCCTCTACGCGCGTCGCGAGGTGGACGTCCACCTGGTGTGCGCCACGCGCGGCGAGGTGGGCTCCGCCCCGCCCGAGCTCCTGCGCGGCTTCGCCAGCGTGGCGGAGCTGCGCGAATCGGAACTGCGCTGCGCCGCCGCCATGCTGGGCCTCGCCAGCGTCTCGTTCCTCGACTACCGCGACTCGGGGATGCCCGGCTCGCCCGACAATCATCATCCTCAGGCACTGGCCGCTGCCCCTCTCGAGGAGGTCGCCGCCAAGGTCACCCACTGGATGCGCCGCCTCCGCCCCGACGTCGTGATCACTTCCGACCCGCAAGGCGGCTATCGTCATCCAGACCACATTGCCATCCAGCGCGCCACCCAGGCCGCCTTTTTCACCGCCGGCGACCCCGCCCACGACTCCAGCGGCCTCGCCCCGCATCAGCCTGCCCGCCTCTACTTCCACACCTTTCCCCGGCGGGCGATGCGCCTCTTCGTCCTCCTGATGCCCCTGTTTGGGAAGAACCCCCGCAAGTGGGGGCAAAACAAGGATATCGACCTGGTCGCGATCGCCAACATGGATATCCCGGTCCATGCCCGGATCGACATTCGGTCGGTGATGCACATCCGCAACGAGGCGAGCGCCTGTCACGCCAGCCAGGGGGGCCGAGCCGGCGGGCGGATCACTCGCCTGCTGTCACGCATGCTGGGAGGCCGCGAGACGTTCATGCGCGCCCAACCTCCCGCTCCGGCGGGCCTCCACGAACAGGATCTCTTCGAAGGCCTCGACGCCGCGCCTCTCCGGGCCTGACGCTTTTCGAGGCAGGCTCCCTCCCGAATCGCATTGGTGGACCCGATCCATTGGACCCTCAGCTCCTGATCCGTGGGATCGTCATCGGCTTTTCCATCGCCGCCCCGGTGGGGCCGATCGGAGTGCTCTGCATCCGCCGCACGCTGGCCGGAGGGTTTCGCCTGGGCCTGGTCTCCGGCCTGGGGGCCGCCTTGGCCGACGCGGTCTACGGGTGCGTCGCCGCCTTCGGGCTCACGGCCGTCTCCGAAGCCCTGATCCGCCAGCATGACGCCCTTCGCCTCATCGGGGGCGCCTTCCTGTTCTTCCTCGGCGTGCGCACCTTCCTGGCGCAGCCACGCCTGGAGGCGCCTTCCGGCGACTACCGCTCCCTCGCCGGCGCCCTCACCTCCACCTTCTTGCTGACACTCACCAACCCGATGACGATTCTTTCCTTTGCCGGGGTCTTCGCCGGCCTCGGTCTTGCCTCGTCCGGCGGCGACTTCCGGGCAGCCGCCGGTATCGTGCTCGGCGTTTTCATCGGTTCAGCCTCGTGGTGGCTTTTCCTCAGCGGCGTGGTGGGCCGGCTCCGAAGGCAGGTGGCCCCGGGCCTGCTCCGCTGGGTGAACCGCGGTTCCGGGATCCTCATCACGGGATTCGGCCTGGCTGCGATCGCCATCGCCCTCTCCGGGTGAGTACAGAGGTCCTGCCCCGGCTGCCCTTCGACGGGCCGGGGGACGCATGGTAAGATAGCCGCCCTCGCCTCACCTCAGGAGCCGATCCATCGTATGCAGCCAATCCCAAGTCAGAGCGTAAGCCTCCCCAACGGCGTCAGCCTGCCCCGGCGCCTGGAACGACTGGCGGACCTTGCCTACAACCTCTGGTGGGCGTGGACCAGCGACGCGGAGCGCATCTTCAAACGCCTGGACCCGGAGGGCTGGGAGACCAGCGCCCACAATCCGGTGGACCTGCTGCGCATCGTCTCGCGCCGTCGCCTCAACGCAGTCACCCACGACCGTTCCTTCATGGATCACTACTCCAGGGTCATCGCCGCCCTCGACGAATACCTGGCCTCGGCGACCACCTGGTATGCCCGGCAATATCCCGACCGGCTCAATCAGCCGATCGCCTACTTTTCGACGGAGTTTGGCCTTCACGAGTCTTTGCCGATCTACGCCGGAGGCCTCGGCATTCTCTCCGGCGACCATCTGAAAGAAGCCAGCGACCTCGGCCTGCCCCTGGTGGCCGTCGGCTTTCTCTACACCGAGGGCTACTTCCGCCAGCACGTCACCGAAGACGGGTGGCAGGAGGCGCGCTACACCACACTGGCGTTCAAGGATCTCCCCGTCCTCCCCGCCCTCGATGCGACAGGCAACCGGCTCACGGTGAACATCGAGCTCCCCGGGCGCGAGATCTCGGCTCAACTCTGGCGGGTCCAGGTGGGCCGAGTGCCGCTCTTCCTGCTCGACGCCGACGTGGAGAGCAACCAGCCCTCCGATCGCTCCCTCACCTCACGGCTCTACATTAGTGATCTGGAGCTTCGCATCTCCCAGGAGATCATCCTCGGGATCGGGGGCGTGCGCGCCCTGCGGGCGCTGGGGTACAACCCCGCCGTCTGGCACATGAACGAAGGCCACTCGGCCTTTCTGGCGCTCGAGCGGATCCGCGAGATGGTGGCTGCCGGCCACGGCCTCCAGCAAGCCATGGAGCGCCTGCGGGGATCGACAATCTTCACCACCCACACGCCCGTCCCCGCCGGCCAGGACGAATTCCCTCTCTGGCTGATCGACAAGTATTTCGGCGGCTACTGGCCTCAGCTCGGCCTGGCGCGCGATGCCTTCATCGACTTGGCCCGCGAGCGCCACCCCTGGGGCGAGAACTTCAGCATGCCCGTCCTCGCCATCCGCGCCTCGGGACAGGTCAATGGAGTCTCCGAGCTTCACGGGAAGACGGCGCGAGCCATGTGGGCCCATCTCTGGCCAGGGCGGACCGGCGACCAGATCCCGATCGGCCACATCACCAACGGAGTGCACACCGACACCTGGCTCGCCCGCCGGCTCAAGCTTCTTTTCGACCGCTACCTGGGGCCCGATTGGCGCGACCACCTCGAAGAGCTCGCCGTCTGGGAACGGATCGACAACATCCCCGACGAGGAGCTGTGGTCGATCCGCCGGCACCTCAAGCGCAAGCTGGTTCACTACATGCGCGAGCGGGCGCGCCTGCAATGGCTCGAAGGCGATGTTCATCCGGTGCAGGTCGTCGCCAGCGGCAGCCTGCTCGACCCGTACGCGCTGACGATTGGATTTGCACGCCGCTTCGCCACCTACAAGCGCGCCAACCTGATCCTGCGCGACCCCGATCGCCTCCTCGATCTTCTCAACCGGCCCGGCATGCCGGTGCAGGTGATCTTCGCCGGCAAGGCCCACCCCGCCGACGAGCCTGGGAAGCAGCTGATCCAGGAGGTCTATCGCCAAATCAAACGCGCCGAGACCGGAGGGCGCCTGGTCTTCCTCGAAGACTACGACATGAACCTGGCGCGCTACCTCCTGCAGGGCGTGGACGTCTGGCTCAACACCCCGCGCCGCCCCAACGAGGCCTCCGGGACCTCCGGCCAGAAGGCCGCCCTCAATGGGGTGCTCAATTTCTCGGTGCTCGATGGCTGGTGGCGCGAGGCCTACAACGGACTGAACGGCTGGGCGATCGGGGAGGAAGAAGACCTGAGCGATCCGGCCGCGCAAGACGAAGCCGACGCCGAAAGCCTGTATGAGACGCTGGAGCGCGAGATTATTCCCCTCTACTACGCCACCCCGCTTCACGACCACTTCCCGGTCGAGTGGATCCACCGGATCAAGGAATCGATTTCCACCCTGGCGCCTCAGTTCTCCACCCGCCGGATGGTGAAGGAATATATCTCCGAGGTCTATCTGCCCGCCCTCCCGCAGCCGGAAGCCGTCTGAAAGATCAGCGATGCTCGAGCTTCTGCATCTGCCTGCCTGGCTTCTCCCCCTGGTCATTTTCGCTCTGCGGGTCAGCGATATGTCGCTCGACACATTGCGCGTGCTCTTCGTCATCCGGGGCGGCAAGGCGGCTTCCTGGATCCTGGGCTTCTTCCAGTCGGCCATCTGGGTCGTGGCCGTTACCAGCGCGCTGCGCAACCTGAACGATCCCTGGAATCTGATTGCCTACGCGGGCGGCTTTGCCACCGGCAACGTCGTGGGGATGGCCATCGAGGAGCGCCTGGCGGTGGGTCACGCCAACCTGCGCGTGATCAGCCCGGCCCGGGGCAGCGCCGTGGCCGAAGCGATCCGGGCCTCGGGATACGCCGCCACCGAGCTGGCCGGTCATGGGAAAGACGGGATGGTGTCGGTGGTCAACAGCAGCGTCCGACGCCGTGATCTCACCCGCCTTCAGCGAAAGGTCCAGGAGGTCGATCCCGCGGCCTTCCTTACGATCGAAGAGGTCCGCCCTCTCCACCGGGGCTACTGGCGGGCCTGAGAGGCAATGTATGAATCGGACGGGGACGTGCGCAAGCATGGCTCACCGCCAGTACACCGATCCAGTCTCCCTGATGTCTTATGCCCTTCCGCCTCACCCCCCGTACCCCCCTCTCCGCTTGTCACGATTCCTCCACGCATTGCGCGAAAGCGGAGAGGGGGATGGAGGTCTAAGGACGTGTCCTTAGGTAACCTCCCCTCCCCCGGCAGATCCGCATCACTCAGCGAACGGGATCCACTGCCGGGGGAGGGGCAGGGGGTGGGGGCCATAGAGGACGCGCCGGCCTTGGTTAAGGGAGCCTGGCCAGTCGATCCGGGATTGGCCCACAGGCTCTGAGCCGCCGTGTCTCATCCTGCGCTAGAGGCTTCAGCCTTGTTCATCCTGGTGGCATCGTCGCCCTCGGCGCGGCGCGCCGGCTGGGACGAGATCCCCGCTCTGCTGCTGCCTCTCCTGATCTTTGGCCTGCGAACCACCGATCTCACGCTATCGACACTGCGGATGCTGGTGACCGTTCGCGGGCGTCGGGCGGCGGCCTGGGTCCTCGGGTTTGGCCAGGCGCTGGTGTTCATCAGCGCCGTGGCCGGAGTTCTCAGCCGGCTCGAGGATCCCTGGAACTGGATCGCCTACGCGGCGGGCTTCGGGACGGGCAACGTGGTGGGCATTCTGCTTGAGAGCCGTCTGGCTCCCGGGCACAGCCTGCTCCAGGTCGTCAGCCCGCGCCGCGGCCAGGCCGTCAGCGAAGCGCTGCGGGGCAGCGGCCATGGGGTCACGACGCTCGCGGCCCGCGGTCGCGAGGGGACGGTCTCCCTCATTCTGTGCTACGTGCCCCGCCGGCAGGTCGAGGCCGCGCACACGGAGATCCTTGGGGCTGATCCGGAAGCGTTTGTCACGGTCGGCCATGTCCGCCAGGTGCGGGGCGGCTGGAGGGCCTGAACGTGCGTCGAGCGTCTCCCGCGAGGCCGATGTTTGCATTGCCTGAGCCGTGCCTGTATAATCCCGCCACCCCAAGCACGCCAGCGTTGACGAGGCCGTAATGGCGCTTAAGGGCAATCTGCGGGACTTCAGCGTTACACAACTGCTGAACCTGATCAACTTAGCCCGCAAGACCGGCACGCTCAGCCTGGAAAGCTCCGGCGCCGCCGCCTGGGTCTCGTTCCGCGAAGGCAAACTGATCTACGCCCAGCTGGGCAACGAAGATGCCAGCCTCACCGGCGTTCTGGCCAAGACCGGGACGATCACCACCCAGCAGGCTCAGGTGATCAAGACGCGGGCCGGCGAACGGCCCGATAAGGAGATCGGAATCCTGCTGATCAACGCCGGCTACCTCACCCAGCAGACCATCCTGGCAAGCATCCGTCAACACATTCTCGATATCGTCTACCAACTCTTCACCTGGGGCGAAGGGTTCTTCCGCTTCGACGCCGAACTGCTGCCACCCGAGGACCGGATCACCATCCGGCTCGACCTGGAAGATATCATCATCCAGGGCTCCCGCCTGCTCAAGGAATCCGAACAGCTGCAGGAGGAGATCCCCAATCTGGATATGGCCCTCGATTTCGTCGAGAGGCCCGGCGCCAATATCCGGGATGTCAATCTAAGCGTCGAGGAATGGCGGGTGGTCTCCTATATCAATCCCAAGAACACCATCCGCCAGATCGCGCGTGCCAACAAGATGAGCGACCTGGAAATCCGCCGGATCGTTTTCGGTCTGCTCCAGGCCGGGCTGGTGGATATTGTGCGGCCCGTCGGAATGCCGCTGCCGGCCGGGGCCAAGCAGCTCCCTCCGGTGGACCGAAAGCAGCAATCATCGCTGGTGAACCGTCTGATCCAGCGAGTCCGTTCGCTCTAGGCGAGGATCGCCGATGCAAACCGTCAAGATGGTGGTCACCGGTCCGTTTGGTGCAGGGAAGACGGCCTTCATCCAATCCATCAGCGAGATCGACGTCGTCTCCACGGAGCGCAAGATCTCCACGGAAGCCGAACGGATCAAGGAAACGACGACCGTGGCCATGGACTTCGGCCGCATCACCGTCGACGACGATCTGGTCCTCTACCTCTTCGGCACGCCCGGCCAAAAGCGCTTCGATTTCATGTGGGAGATCCTCTCCGAAGGCATGCTCGGCTTCGTGGTCGTCGTCGACAGCGCCCGGCCGGAGACGTTCCGCGAGGCCAAGGGAATCCTCCAGACGTTCCGCGCCTACGCCCCCACCCCCTACGTCGTTGCGGCCAACAAACAGGATAAGGAAGACGCCTGGCCGGTGGAAGATCTGCGGATCGCCCTCAAGCTCGATAAGAAGGTCAAGATGCTTCCCTGCGTGGCCAGCGACCGCGAGCAGGTGAAGAAGGTGCTGCTCGAGCTTCTCTACAGCATCTTGGAGGAGATGCAGGAGAAGTAGAGGCGGCCCGTCACGCTGTGCGGCCCGCCGGCTGCCCCCCCCGCCCCTCCTCAGGCGGAACGATGAGCAATCCAACGAGAGCACCCGCCCTCTACTACCCCAACAAACTGGGGCGAATCGTGCTGCTGGCCTTCGAAGAGGTGCTGGGCCACAACGGCCTCACCGCCGCGCTCAACCTGGCCGGCCTCCACCATCTGATCAATAACTACCCTCCCAACAATCTCGACCTCGGCTTTCGGTTTGAAGACCTCTCGGCGCTGCACCGTTCCCTGGAGGAACTGTATGGCCCGCGGGGAGGGCGCGGCGTGGCCGCCCGGGCCGGCCGCATCTGCTTTAAGTACGGCTTGCGCGAGTTTGGCCCCGAGCTCGGGGTCTCCGATCTCGCTTTCCGCCTGCTCCCCCTCAACATGAAGCTCAAAGTCGGGGGAGACGTCTTCATCTCTACGCTCAACCGCTTCACCGAGCAACTCCTGCACTTCGAGGAAGAACCCGGTACCTACCTGCTCCACGTGGATCACTGCCCCGTCTGCTGGGGACGCAAGGCCGACGCACCCTGCTGCAATCTCACCGCCGGTGTCCTCCAGGAGGCGCTCTTCTGGGTGAGCGGCGGCAGGAACTTCATGGTCGAAGAAGTGGCCTGCATCGCCGCCGGCGACCTCACCTGCCTCTATCGCATCGACCGTCAGCCGCTCGACTGATCGGCGTGGGTGCGCCCGCTCTGACGCCGCGCTCGCCTCGTGCAGGGCGAGGGCACTCCCTTCCACCCGCCTGGAGTGCGCTCGGGGCCGGCAGGTTCTCGCCCTCGCTCCGCCCAGAGCCTGTGAACCAACACCGGATCGACTCGTGAGGGCCTCTCTGCAGTCGGGGCGTCATGAATTGCCCCCACCCCCGACCCCTCCCCCGGCAGTTGCTCGAATTCAACTGCCGATGGCCACTTGCCGGGGGAGGGGAGGTTG
>Ga0209341_10005608_pt1 | contig 11311 bp, 14 predicted proteins | sample RifCSP13_2_FD_184020 | JGI IMG/M metagenome (GOLD analysis project Ga0209341, IMG submission 184020) | Soil microbial communities from Rifle, Colorado - Rifle CSP2_sed 13_2 (SPAdes) (version 2) | ecosystem: Environmental > Terrestrial > Deep subsurface > Rock core/Sediment | place: Rifle...
AAAATAACCCGCCAAACCACCGGCCAGAGCGCCCCAGCCACCATAGTCTCCCAACGAGTTGCCAATCTGCGCACCGGCCAGGGCACCGCCCAGCGCATTGGCGCCCTTGTTGGGTTCCGCCTGCTGGTAGGTGGCTGAGCCGACCCCGCCGTTGCCCATGACGCTGGACTGCGCGCCAAGCGTCTTGAACGGCCATTCACGCGCATCAAGGTATTGGTTGTAGGCGGCGGTACGTTCGCCCTGCTGCTGGCCCTGCAAGGCGTTTCCGGCCTGTTGCATGGCCTGCAAGTCGGTGTAGTCGGTAGCAGCCATCGTGGGAGCGAATTTTGTCGCGTCCTGTTGCCGGTTCAGCGCGTCATTGTTCAGGTTTGAGCGGTTCTGGTAATCGGCAAACTGCATGTTTGATGCGGTGCGGCCCATCTCCTGCGCAAGGTTTCTTTGCTGTTCGCCCTGGATTTGTTGCAGACCGCTGTTGCCAAAGGAGCCGCTCTGGACCATGGATGACTCGGTATTTGGCTTGACCGCAAGGTTGTAGTTGCGCGCCTGGTCTGACAGGGCGCTGTCTATCGACTGTTGCAGGTAAGGGTTGCTTTGTTGCAGGAAGGGGTTGGAGCTGAATTCACCGCCGTTGATGGTGTTTTGCAATTGGCCTTGCGCGGCACTTGTCACGCTGGAGCCCTGCATCCCCCGGTTAAAGGTGTTTTGCCAGGCGTTTTGCTGCCACGGATTGGCGCCCACCTGGGTCGATTGGCCGAATCCTGTGTAGCCAAGATTGCCAATGTTTTGCGCCTTCCCCGAGAGGTCGGTCATAAATGCGGTGTTGTCAAAAGCCATGATTTTTCCTTGGTTGCCGGAAACTATTCAGTTCCCCGTTAATTCTCTTGCCTGCACCCAGGTGCCGGGTGTACCGCTTGCCACGCAACGCCAGCCTGCAATCGTGTATTTGCTTGCCGCTGCACCCAGTTCAACCGGCGCGCGGTTTGCCACAAAATCGCCCTGGGTCCATGTCCCGGTCGTTGGCGCTGCCGTTCCTGACTGGTAATAGGCGGCAATTCTGCCCTCTGAAAGCGCGTTGACCTGATTGGCGATCTCCCGGTACCAGCGCGCGGTATCAATATCGACATTGGCGCGGCTTGAGGTGTTGAGCTTCATCGCTTGCCCTGGGCCTTGATTTTTGCCGCGATGCCGAGTACCCGGGTGGTTCCGGTGAAGCTGAATTTGGCCCGGTGCCAGCGCGCCGATTGCAGCACGTCAAACTTGCCATCGCTGACCGTACCGGAGGCGCGAGTGCTCAGGCTGTCGCCGCTTTCCATTTTGCTGAAGGTCTGCACACTGGCTGATGCCGGTTTGAAGTCTGGAGAAAACCTTATCCTGATACCTTGCAGCAGAGACACCGTGTCATCGTCTCCAAGGTCACCGGTAGTAAAGCCCGAGGGCATACCCGGTCCTGTCAGCAATTGAATCTGGTGCGCTGTGTTGAAGATGCCCAAGGTCATTGATCCGCCATTCCAGAAGGCTGAATCAAACGAAATTCCAGCCAGTGAATCTATTGTCGGGAAGGGTGTGGCCATGCCGTGAATCGATTGGCTGGGCGTTGTGTAGTTCAATACCGATTCAATCGGAAGCGCAACCGCGCCCCATTGCTTGGTTTTGATGTTGTACACCAGCGCATTGCTTAGCGTGGTGCTGCCGATGGCGACGTAAAACACCCACACCATGTCATTGGCGCGGTCGTAAATGGCCTGTGTTTTGTACAGGTAATTTGGCTCTGAATTGGCGTAAAACCAGCGCCTGACCTGACCGCCGCCAATGGCAACCGGGCGGGAACCATCAAACAGCCAGAAATTGCCACGCCCAACGATGAAATGAACGCCGCCAATATCACACCATGCATTGATTCCGACGCATCCGGCCTCGTCGCCTATCACCTGTAGCCAGTCCCAGGCCGCCGGTGCGCCGACAAACTGGCCCAGATAAATGGCTTTTTCCTTGTAGGCAACGGCATACTCGCCAAGTCTTCCCCCGGCTGTTAACTCGCCCGGTGTTGACACCAGTTCGCCGGTTGTCGCCAGGGTGGAGACCGATGGCGTCCAGTCGGCGTCGTTGTAGCTGGCGCTGCACCACCATCTATCAGGGCTGACGCCATAAGTCGCATCGCTGGTATTGAGTGCCATCATGAAGGCACCCACGCTGAAAATGATTTTGGCTTTTAATGCGTAGGCGATGGGAGCAAACACGCCTCCTGTTGAGCGCTGTATCACATCGGCGTTATTCGATGCCAGGGTGCTGTTGCCGAACTGCGCAAAAACCCAGCGCGAGTCAACTCCGCCGGTATAAACGCCGGTCGGGGCGCCGGCCGAGACATCTGACCATGCCTCTGCAATCATCTCATAGAGTTTTGTCTGGGTTCCTGCAAACAGGCGCTTGACACCATCAAGCTTCGTGATTGCACTGGCCCCGTTGCAGGATGCCGCCAGCGCTGGAATACCAGCAGGAATCACGCCGCTGCTGGCTGACTGCATCCCAAGCTCATGCGGGATCATGTTTTCGCACGCGGTCATCACCCCGGCAGCGGTTGCGTCGGCGTCCGGCGTGAACCCAAGTAATGCCTGCATGTTAGCGCCTTGGCTTTATCTGCAAGCTGCCTGAACTGGGTTGCCACTTTCGCTCAGCCAATCGCCTGACCGAATCAATCAGCCCGCTAACCATACCGCCCAGCGCCGCGGCTTCCGTTTCATCTCGCAAGTACTTGGCACCCTCAAGCGCGCTGGCGTAGAGGTACAGGTCTTTGGCATTGTCCAGCAGCCAGTTGGTTGTAACGCTGTCAGACAGGGGAGCAATCAGCGGCGTGTAATAGAGTTTCACGGTAGTTGTGCTGCCTGCTCCGTAAACCCGAATCTGTCCATTTTCAAAGCCATAATTTCCAATATGGCCGTCCGACCTTCTTTCAACCGGAGAAATATAATCCAGCGTTTTTTCAATTGAGCCCACGGTCGTTGTCAAGCGGACAATGGAACCAAAGTCTGCCGGCAAAGTCAGATATTCGCCAACAGTCGCCAGAGTAACAGCGGTCTGAATGTCCTTGATGTTGATCTCGCGAAACATCGAGGTTTCGGCAAGCGCAATGAATGACGGGATTTTTGCCGTCAGGTCAGTGCGTTGCAGATAGTCCGCAATGTCGGCTTGCAGCATTGTGTAATTCACTTCAGGAACCTTTCAAAGGTGACAAACTTTGGATTTGCCCGCAGCCAGTTGAGAAGGAACACCTGACGCTCGGTTGCGCCCTGAATCTTCATGGCCTCGCCATAGACCGCCATCGGCACGGAGCCGACCTTGCGGCCCTCGCCCCAGCCCATCCCGGCAGTCATGGCGCGCTCCGCGTGAGCCGCCTCAAGAAGGGGCTCGGCGTCATAGGTGAGTTTGGTCACTGCCTGGTCGCCCTCGAACGTCACCTGCTTTTGTATGCCGTAGGCGTTGACGCCCTCATCGACGGTGAATGATTCCATGTGTGGCTCCAGCGTTTCACAACGTTAAGAATTTGGATAATAAAAAAGCGCCACAAGGCGCTACTAGCAACTAAAATAACGAAGCCCCGTAGTGCTATCAACACTACGGGGCCTCTGACCAAACCATTGTTTTAAAGGAACAACAGCATGGCTACTAATAATCTTACAGCAGAACAAGCCCGCCACTTTTTCAAATATGACCCTGAAACCGGCATATTTACATGGGCAGTAAGCCGCCAAGGTGTCGTACTAGGGGCCGTTGCTGGGTTCACCGATAAGGACGGTTATCGTTTCATTTGCATTTCAAGGCGACACTATCCAGCCCATCGAATTGCGTGGCTTCACTATTATGGCGAGTGGCCTAAACAAGTAATAGACCACATCAATGGAGTAAAAACCGATAACCGGATATTCAATCTGCGCGACGTGCCTAATAGCGTAAATCTTCAAAATCAACGTGTTGCAAGATCAAGAAACAAGGCATCAGGACTGCTTGGCGTCTTTAAAAGCAACAGTCGCTGGCGCTCAAGAGTTCAAATCGGCGACATAAGACACAACCTAGGTAGCTTTGCCACGGCAGAAGAAGCACATGCCGCATATATCACCGCAAAACGATTAATACATCCTGGCTGCACTATATAGGGGCCAATCCGAAGACTGGCCCCCATCGGCCCGGGTGGGCTGCACACCACATTAAGGCGTGAGGTCGGCAATCTTGCCTTGCGCCGTCGAGGCGCGCACGGTCAGCGCGCAGTCAGCCGTCACCAGCACGCGATCACTGTCGCCGGTCTTGGCCAGGTCGCTGGACTTGAAGCCGTCCAGGAAAGCCATGTCGATGTATTCGCTGTTGAGCAAAAACACGTTGGTGGCGCCCGACATCAGGTAGTGCGGGACAATCGAGATGGCGCCGAAGTCGCTGACATACACGTCAGCCGCGCCAACCACCGAGCCTTGCTGCTTGCCCTTGGGCATGTCAACACGGTTCACGGCAATACCGCCAAACGCGCTGAACAATGCCTTGTGGCTGGGCGACATGACCGCCTGCTCTACAAACGCGCCGCTGGCCGAATAGATCGACTGGCAAACCGTTTTGAGCAGCGCCTCGGTAAAGGCCCTGGGCGTTCCGGCGCTTGCGGCAACCGTCGGCGCGCCGGAGGTCCATGCCGCTGTTGAACCGGTCGCACCGTGCGAGGTGTTGGTGTACAACTGCACACCCAGCCCTGCGGACTTGCCGGCCACCGAAGTGGTGGAAGCGACCGCCGGGTTGCCGGAGACCACCATGGCTTCAATGTCGCGCTTGAGTTCCAGCATGGCCTTGGCTTTGACATAGGCCAGTTCTGAGCCGCGACCGGCTTTTTTCACGATGTTGGCACGCCGCGAAACGCCGGGCTTTTTGCTGAAAATCTGCAAGTGGTTGCCGACGCGGTCGGTAGCCACCTGTGCATCCAGCGTGACATCATCGCCGTCGATCATGGCGTTGTTGGCATTGGCCGCGCCCAGGGCGTCGCGTTGCCATTCGTGGAATACACTGCTTGCGGTGACACGGCCAAAAGAGGACGTGAGCGGGGTTTCGGTGGGGCTGGTGTTGAAGATTTTTTCAATCAGGTCTTCACGAGCGCCATTCAGCGAATCACGCTGATAGAGATTGGTTGGGACTGTCATTTTTGGATCCTTAAGTTAACGTAATAGTTGAGCTAAATCGTCGAGCTTGGCGCGACCGTTTCTGAAGCGGTCGTTAAGCGCCTTGTCGCGACGTTCTTGTGCCGGGTTTGACTGTCTGCTTGGAATCTTTGGAGCATCAATAATGTGTTTGGTCACTGCTGGCTTTTGCGCCTTGAGCGCTTGATAAGCCGTTGCATCCCGCAACACCTTGACGAGCCGATGGTCGTAAACGCTGCTCAGCTCCTCAGCCGAGTAGCCGTAGTTTTTGGTGACGCTGTCATAAATCTTGGCAAGCGCCTGCTTGTCAATCTTTTCCTTGGCAAGCTCGGCCCAGGTCGCCTGGTACTGCTGTTGCAATGACTGCTGCTGAACCTGCGATTGCTCTTGCAAAGCGCGCTGTTTTTCACCGTTGATCTGTTGATCAAGGTTGTTGATAAACGCGCCTATGGTTTGCTGTCGCTGTTGTTCTGCCACCCAGGTTGCCGGGTCTGTGCTGGCGAGTTGCGCCATTTCAGACTCTGATCGGATTCCCGCCATCTGTACCACCGCCGCCCGTGCAAGTTCGGCCTGTGATAGATAGTGATTCCTGAATTCGTCGTGTTTGGTTTTGACGAACGCCACCGCCTGACTCTCACGCTCGGCGAGCGCCTGGGTCTTTTTGGTGTAGTCCTTCTGGCGTAAAAAGGCCGCCGGGAGCTCGTCTTGCGACAACTCAACCGTTTCCTCAGTGCCATCGTCGCCCTTGACTTTGAAGGCAACTTTTACAGCGGGTGCAGGTTCTTCTTCTTCGTCGCCTTGCGGCTCGTCAGATTCTTCCTGTTCGCTGGGTTCAGCCTCTTCCGTGTCGTCTTCGCCGGGATTGGCGTTGTCGGTGGATTCGTCTGTAGTTTGGTCTTCGTCTTCCTTTTTTTCGGATTCCTTTACGGGAGTGTCCAGGAACGAAGCGAGATCAATCAAGCCGCCTTGTTCGGGTGCAGATTCTGCTTGTCCGTCCATTTTGGTTTCTTTCAAAAACCCCCTCCATTGCACCAAGAGGGCCTGCGGCGCATCGCTGCGTTCGCTAAAAAGCTAGGTGCCTAGCCGGTAACTGGTAGTTTTATTCCGGGGAGTTCGCCGCGCGCTTGCATGGCGATCAACTTGTCGCGAATCTCGATTTCAAAGGCCCTTGCGCCTAGCCACCACGCCTTGTCCGGGCTGGTTTCTTCTTTTTCGTCTCTATCCCAGACGAGGGGCGAAACGAGGTGGATGTACTTTTTTGCAAGGTTTTTGTTTCTTGCCATGTCGGCATCGAATTCACAGGCAGCCCGCATGCACACATCAAAGTAGATTCGGCCCAATGACATCAGGCGATTTTCCTGAGCAGACCGCGCACTTTTGACTCGTCACGAAGGTTGTCAAGGTCAATCCTGTGCTTGGCAAGCTTGCCGTTTTCCACCATGCCGACCAAAATTGCCTCGAACTTGTCGGACAGCTTGGCAAGCTGCAACAGCAGCATCTGGCCTTCGCGGTCGCGTACCGGGCACTCTTTCCACTGCCACACAACCGCCTCTTTGAGCTGTGTCATGGCCTGCTTGAAGGCTTCGTTGTCCAGCACCTGAGTGGCATCAATGCCAAGTTGCAGCGTTTTTTGTTCTTTCGACATTTATTTCCCGTTCATAGCAACAATGCAATCAGGTCTTCTTCTTCTTGCAATTCAAGCTGAATCTGGATGATTCGCTCAAACTCGGCGTTCCAGACCGGCTGACTCAACTCTTCCAGCATCAACCCGCGATAACGCGTTTTATGCTGTTCATAGTTTTCAACCGTCTCGGCAAGCGCAGCCACTTTTGCGGCAGCCTGAATGACCTTTTTCTTGATGACACTCCGCGTCCTATGGCCTGGCCGCTTTGCGGTGTAGCCTTCGTACGAGATTCCAAACCGGGTAGATATTTGCTCGGCAGAAAAGAAAGCAGCCGTGTCGCTTCCGGTTTCAACTGCTGCAAGCGCTCCCTGTACCTGTGCCGAGGCGCTGAATGCCGCTGTATCTACAGCCGATTCAGTAGCTGCAATCGACCCCTGTGACAGCAATGTGCCGGTAAACGCCGCCGCGTCTGTGCCAGATTCAGTGGCCGCAAGGGTTCCGGTTCCAGTCTCAATTGCGCTGCCGGTAAATGCCGCTGTGTCTGATCCTGTTTCGGTCGATGCAAGCGTGCCTTGCGCCAATGCTGTGCCAGCGAACGCCGCTGTATCACTTGCCGCCTCGGTCGCTGCAATCGCACCCTGAGCGAGTAGCGAGCCGCTGAATGCGCCGGTATCGGTGCCGCTTTCAGTTGCTGCCAGTGTGCCTGTTGCCCCACCGCCCGCCGCAACCGTCCCGATCAACAAACTCCTTGAAACAAGCCTGAATAGCTGCCAGGGGTTGGCAAGCAGAGGCCCCAAGCTCTGACCGGCAGCGATGGCGATCAGGTTGAACTCGGCAATCAGGTTGCCCTGTCCGCTCTGGCCGTTGCACAGCCGTGTGATCAATCCGCCAAAGTTGTAGTTTGTTCTGGCGCCTGTCGTCTCAACGCCGTTCAGCACGATACGATAGCCGTCTGGACTGATCTCTGCCAGTATGACGGCTGGTTGCCCACTGGCAATCGAATTGCTTGAGGTCAGAAGGGCCGTACTAGAGTAGCCGATAACCACAAAGCCGGTGCTTGTGATGGAGATATACGCGCTGCCAGAGCTCAGAAAAAGGGCTGAGCCAACCGTATTGCCGGCAGAACTTACCCACTTGTCAAGCACAAAAAGGTGCGACAACAGCGGACCAGAGGCAATTCCTGACGCAGGGATGGTCGGCCCATTGGCAACAGCCACACCGTAGGGAGTGAAGTTGCCGCCGTTGGCCGATCTTGTCGCAATACCGGTACGCCCGGTTTTAAGCGTTACGCCCGTTTCGAGAGTGTACTGAGGCCCGGCAATCGGGCTATAGGTCGGCGTCGCACCGTTAAATGCCAGCAGCACTCCATTGGTAAACGGATTGCTCCAGTCAATCTCGGCTCTGCCCTGCGGCTGGCTTAGGCGTGTTCCGCGCAGCAGCATGGCTTACACCGTGGTGAAGTTTGTGATCTCGCTAAGGAATGCCTCGCACACCACGGCCTGGCCGGTGTTGCCTGTTACCTCAACCTCAAGGTGCATCACTCCAGCGTCAACCGCGATGCTCTGCTCGGTAATGGCATTTGCAGTCACGCCACCGCCAAAGCTCCAGAGGGTTTTCCAATCAGTGCCTGCACTGCCAGCCGTCGGCGTTGCGCCGGCGTTATGCGCCACCAGCACATTGGCCGTCGCCTGCACCGTCGGCCCGGTCGCTCCGTTGGTAAGTTTGATTGTGAGTAGCCCGCCATGGGTCGTGCGCAGGTCAAGCGTGCCGCGTGTGGTCGCCGCTGCGGCGTTGCTGGTGGCCGCTGCGATGAGGGTTCGTGCGGTTTTTACGGGGGTGGTGGTGCTCATGGGGGTCCTTAAATCAGTGAGGTGCCGTCATCGGCCCAGATCGCCAGGCGCACCGCCATCGGATCAACCGGATCAGGCACTTGAGCGGTCGCCATCAAGGCAGCACCGGCAGGTCCGGGAATCAGCGAGGCGGCCATGCCCTGAAAGCCGGCGGATCCAAAATCAAGATCGCCCCGGTTGAGCAGCGTAAAGGCCCACTTGACAATCGAGTTGGTGGCAGACAGCGCTTGCAGGTTGTCCAGTAGCGCAGCGCCATCGACCGGCCCGAGTGTGTCGAGCACCAGACCAATACCGCCCAGCCTGGGTTGCAGCCGGGTGCGGCCTGCGCTCAGCGCGGCGGCGATAGCCACCTCATCTTTGGTCGCCAGCAAAGCGGCTGGCAGCGCCTGGATTTGTGCGAGTAAGGTCATATCAACCCTTACGCGTGGGTGAGCGTGCCGGAATTGATCGTGATCGCCTGCGACAGGGTGAACACGTTGTTGTCCAGCACAATATCGGTGCCCGTGGTGCCGACCGTCAGCGCATTGGTCACCACATCGACGTCGGCTGAGGTCGTGATGCTGGCCTTGGTTGCCGTGCCTGCCGCGCTGGCCGTGGTGTTGAGTATGCCCGCCGTTGCGCCATTGGCATCCGAGAACGTCAGGACGGACCCGGAAACTGTTCCTGCCGTGGCCGCAAGGGTGAAAGTGGCCAGCAGCGTGGTGCCGTCAGCGGCCCACAGCTTGAGCTTGCCGGATGCGCCGATGGCGGTCACGATGGCCGTCATGCGGGCGGTTTTGGTTGCTGCTGCGTAAACGATGCTCATGATGTTTTCCTTGGGTTAATAGCCCTGTACGCGCCCACCGGCGTCTCTGTTAATCGGCTTTACCATCCCGCCTATATCGACCCCTACAGCCTTGCCGTCCGGGCCTCTGACGATCTTTCTGGGTGCCTGCAACTGTGCGTGCATGGCGTCCATTTTTCCGCTCATGGCCTGCAACATGGCGGCCATGTCAAACCCTCTGGTTGTTGCGCCATTGGGTCACCCAGCGTCGAGGAGACCTCAAGACCGGCTGCGTTCTGCGCACCCAATGAAATGCTGTCGAGCGTGTTCAGCGCCTTGATCTTTGCAACTTCAATTATCTGTTGCGGCCTTGAGTTCTGCAATCATGCGGGCTGAATCCAGCCTGATCTGCTCCAACTGCATTGAGTGCATCTGGTCTGAGTTGTATTTTTCCTGCGCAATCTGCGCGTCCAGCTTGGCTTTTTCAGCTTCAAGCAGTTGCGTGTTCATGGTGTCTCTGGCCTGCATCTCCTGCTTGTTTTGCTCTAGCTGAATATCACGCTGTATTTCACGCTGTTGCAATTGATCGGCCAGTTGTGCCTTGAGCTGTTCCGTCTGTTGAGCGCCTTGCAGCTTCATCTGCTCGATCTGCAACGGCAGCGGCACTTGCGGTTGTTGCGGAGGCGCTTTGTCCGGGTCCTGAATGAAGTTCTGAATGTCCTTGAAACCGGCGTTTTCTACCAGCTTGGCCTGGGCGTTGTAGATATGCTTGGGTGTTGCCAGACCCAGTGCGAGCCCCGATTGCTGCATCTGCAAAATCATCATCAACTGCTGGGCCTTTTGCTGTGTGTCTCCGGTTCCCAGACCGACGTTGACCGTCATGTCGTACTGGTCGCGCCATTCGTTCGGGTCATACTCGATAAACTCGTCACGCAGCCGGAACGCCAGCTTTTCCATGCCGCCTTCGGTCAACAGTTTCAAAATCCCACGGAAAATGGGCTTGAGCAGCGTCTCGGCGGCGATGCGTGCGATCAATTCAATGCGTTGCGCTGCGGCGCTGGCGTCGATCTGCCGACCGGTGGCGGTGTTGTTGAGTGAGTCCGGGTTCAACCCCTGGCTGGTGCGACTGACGCCGGTCCGGGTCTCGCGCATCTGCTCCACATATTCGAGCATCGGCATGGATGCGCCAGCGCTGAAGGGCGTTACCTGCTCGGTGACTGCATTGGCGTCGCGCTGCCTGATAATGCCGCCGGCACGGCTGTCAAGCAGGTCATCAATGTTGGCAAGCGGGCTCCAATTGGCATCCGTCAGCACCTTGGTGCGCGGATTGTTTGTCAGGTACAGGTTGTTCAGGGTCTGCCGCAACAATTCGGTGTGCAGCTTTTGCAGGTCTGACACCACATCGGACATGCTCATGCCGTCCCAGCGATGCGTGTTCAATATTGGGCTGAATGTAGCAATCGGGACGTGGCTGCAAACCTCGGTCTTGAGGATTTTGTCCCGCAGCCGATAAACGCAAATCCGCTCTGCAATGCCATCGCCATCGACATCGGCCAGAATGTACTCCAGCCGCAGCCAGCCCTCGGCCATAGAGTCGTCGTCAGTTTGCTCATCGTAGCGATGTTCACTAAATAGCGCGTCGGCCTGATTGACTTTACTAAGTCGAAACGATGCGTCGGCGCTGTAGTCAGACTGGTCGCTGGCGCGCAGCTCCATGGCCGTGACGTCTTTAAAGCCCATCAGCTTGACATCGCTCAGGCTGACCAGCATCATGCGGGCCACATACGGGCACTCGTCAAGCAGCGGACTTGTCCAGTCGCGAGCTACCAGTAAATCTTCAGGAGCAAAGGATTCGACCTTGATGACGGTTTTTTTCTCTGTCATCTTGATCCTGCCGTTGTAGCCCATC
>Ga0209341_10005609_pt1 | contig 11310 bp, 10 predicted proteins | sample RifCSP13_2_FD_184020 | JGI IMG/M metagenome (GOLD analysis project Ga0209341, IMG submission 184020) | Soil microbial communities from Rifle, Colorado - Rifle CSP2_sed 13_2 (SPAdes) (version 2) | ecosystem: Environmental > Terrestrial > Deep subsurface > Rock core/Sediment | place: Rifle...
CGCGCGGCCGGGCTACGACATGCTGCTCCAAGGGCTGGCCGGGATTCTCGGCCGGCACCGTCTGCCCGATGGCATGCCGGTCAGCGCCGGCGTCTGGGTGGCGGACCTGTCGGCCCCGATGGAGCTGGCCTATGGGATCGCGCTGGGGCTCCTCGCGCGCGAGCGCACGGGCCAGGGACAGCTCGTGACGACGTCTCTCCTGCACGCGGCGCTCGCGATGCAGCTCGGCGACCTCGTGCGGGTCGAGCACGAAATGGAGCGCGCCGAGGCGGGAGCCGATTACTCGGCCCAGGCCATGTACGCGCCCTACCGGTGCGGGGACAACCGGTTTCTCGTCATCGTGGTGGTCCAGGACGAGCAGTGGCGTCGCCTCTGCCGGGCGGTCGGCCGCCCGGACCTGGCCGAGGATCCCCGCTATGCCACCCCGCACGGCCGGGCCCGCCGGAGCGCGGATCTGTCGCGCATCCTGAGCGACATCTTCCCGACCCGGGATCGCGACGCGTGGGTGACGGCGCTGGCCGAGGCCGACGTGCCCTGCGCCCCGATCCTCGAGCCCGACCAGGTGCTCGACCAGCCCCAGGCGGTGGCCAACGGCATGCTGGCCGTGACGGCGCATCCCGCCGCGGGGCGCACGGTGATGGTGAGCCAGCCCGTGCGCCTCCAGGGATGCGACGCCCCGGGCGTCCGCCCCGCTCCGCGGCTCGGCGAGCACACCGAGGAGATCCTTCACGAGCTGGGCTACTCGCCGGCCGCGATCCAGGAGCTCGAAGCGCAGCAGGTGATCGGGCGCCTGTCTTCGGCAGGCGCGATCCATTCCACCTAGATCCCCGAGAGACGGAGGTGCAGCCATGACAAGGAAACGGTTGTGGGTCGGGATGTCGCTGGGCGTGATGGCGGGGTGGGCGGTCCTCGCACCTCCCGCCCCCGCGGAGGCGCAGGAGCCCGTGAAGCTCGGTATGATCCTGGCGATGACGGGACCCGGCGCGTTCTACGGTCAGGTGATGAGCCGGGGCGCCCAGCTCGCGGTGGACCAGATCAACAAGGCGGGCGGCATCGGCGGCCGCCGGCTCCAGATCCTGATCGAGGATCACAAGAGCGGGGATGCCGACGCCGCCGTCACCGGCGCCCGCAAGCTCCTGGACGTGGACAAGGTGCCGGTCATCCTCACCTCGTACTCCGCCCCCACGCTGGCGATACAGCCGCTCGCCGTGGAGAAGAAAGTGCTGCTCCTCAATGGCGGGGGCGTCGGCTCCGTCCTGGTTGGCAAGCGCAACCTGTACAACACGCGGATGCTCTCGAGCCAGACGGCGCCCTTCGTCGTGCAGTGGGCGGTGAGCCGGCACAGCGCCAAGCGTGTCGCGACGCTCTTCTGGAACGACGCCGCCGGCCAGGGGGTGAACGGCGCCATCAAGGAGGCCTGCGGCAAGCTCGGCTGCCAGGTGGTGGCCGAGGAGCCCCACGACATCGGCGCCAAGAGCTACAGCGCCCAGATCGCCCGGATCAAGGCCGCGCGGCCCGACGTGCTCGCGCTGGGTTCGTTTGGCGACGACGTGGGCTACATCCTCACGCAGGCGCGCGCCTACGGCATCACCGTGCCGATCCTCGGCGTCGAGTGGACGCCCAATGCCCAGAAGATCGGCGGCAAGACCATGGAAGGGTACGCGATCGCCGTGGACCGCTTCGACCCGGCCGCCGGTGACGACAAGACGAAGGCGTTCGTGGAGGCGTACAAGGCCGCGCACAAGGACTCGCCGGAGTTCTACGCCGCCAACTACTACGAGCACGTGGAGCTCATCCTGCGGCCGCTCATGAAGCGCATCCTCGACCGCGGCGGCGACCCGGCGAAGCCGGGCGAGCTGCTCGGGGAGATGGAGCGCGCCCTCAGCGCCCGCCTCAAGTTCGCGAGCGTCTACGGCGGCGACATGCAGATCCACGCCGACGGGACGGTGACGAAACCGCTCGGCGTGTACGAGGTCAAGGGCGACGCGCTGACGCTGATCGGCCGCATCGTCGACGGCAAGATCCAGGCCAGGCCTTAGCGGCGTCCCCGTGCTGGCCCTCGCCGCTCAGCTGGCGACCAATGGCCTGATCAGCGGGAGCCTGTACGCGCTCCTCGGCGTGAGCTGGGGACTGATCTTCGCGACCACGAAGATCTTCCACTTCGCCCACGCCCTGACGCTCACGGTCGCCGTCTACGCCGCGGTGCTGGCCGTCGGCCAGTGGGGACTGGGGCTCCCCGCCGGTTTCTTCCTCGCCGCGCTGGTGGGCTGCCTGTTCGGGGTCGCGACGGAGCGGGTGGTGTACCGCCCGCTCCGTCGCGTCAACGCCACCTCGCTCAACATCTTCCTCGCCTCGCTCGGACTGCTCATCGCCGGGGAGAGCGCGGTGCTGATCGTCTTCGGCCCCCAGGCCCGCGACCTCCCGGGCTTTCCGATCAGCGGGATCGCCCTCGGCCCCGTGGCCTTCACCACCGTCGAGGGACTGTGGCTCGTCGGCAGCTGGGCGCTCCTCCTGCTCCTGATCGCGTGGCTCTGGTGGACGCGCTACGGCCGGGCCATCCGGGCCGTGGCGAGCAACCGCGAGCTGGCCCAGTGCGTCGGCATCGACCCGGAGCACGTGTCCCTGCTCGTTTTCGGTATCGGCTCGGCGCTGGTCGGGCTCGGGGGGATGCTGCTCGCGCTGCGCGACACCGTTTCGCCCACCATCGGCGTCCAGCCCGTTCTCACCGCCTTCATCGCCGTCTTCCTCGGGGGCATCGGCAGCATCCCCGGCGCGGTGCTCGGGGGGCTCGTCCTCGGGCTGGCCGAGAACATGGGCGGCCTACTGCTCCCGGGGCACTGGCAGGGGGTGATCGCCTTCGTCGTCCTGTTTTCCGTCCTGGTGTTCCGCCCCAGTGGCCTCCTCGGCGTCCGGACCCGCTAGCCCCGAGCGCGCCTGACCGTGGACTTCTGGCTCCACGTCGTCAACATGATCGGCCTCTTCATCATGCTGGGGGTGTCCCTCAATCTCCTGCTCGGCTACGGCGGGCTCGTGTCCATGGCGCAGGCCGCCTTCTTCGGCGTGGGGGCGTACGCGGCCGCTCTCAGCGCCCGCGACCTCGGCCTCCCCTTTCCGCTGACGCTCGTCGTCGCCATCGTCGTCACCACGCTCCTGGCCGGCGTCGTCACCTTCCCGGCCCTGCGCGTGCGCGGGGAGTACCTCATCCTCCTGACGCTGGCCTTCCAGATGGTGATCTACGGGCTCATGCTCTCCTGGGTGGACCTGACGGCCGGCCGCACCGGGATCTCGGGCATCCCCCGCCCGCGCCTCTTCGGCAAGACGCTGGTGACCCCGGCCGAGTTCCTGCCCCTGATCGCCGCCGGCGCCCTCGTGACGTTCGCGATCGCATATCGGATCGGCGAGTCGCCGCTCGGGCGCGTGCTCAAGGCGATGCGCGACGACGAGACGGCCACGCTGGCCATCGGCAAGAGCGTCCTGCGCTACAAGGTGCTCGTGTTCTGCGTGAGCGGCGGGCTGGCCGGCGTCGCCGCCGGGCTCTTCGCCCATTACCAGGCCTTCATCAACCCGTTCAGCTTCAACCTCGATCGCTCCATCTTCCTCGTCGCGCTCGTCGTCCTGGGCGGCACCGGCAACCTGCTTGGCACCGTGGCCGGGGCGATTCTCTTCGTCGGGCTCCCGGAGGTCTTGCGCTTCCTCCAGGCCAGGCAGGACATCGTCGACGCCATCCGGAACCTGGTGTTCGGCCTCCTCCTCGTGCTGTTCATGCGGTTCCGCCCTGAGGGGCTCGTCCCCGAGCACGCCCGAGGGCGGCGCCGGCAAGGCGTCGGCCAGCCGGCCCCGGCCTTATCGGGCCCCGGAATCCTTCCCTCAGCCGGGCCGGCGCATGACGGCGCCGGCCCCGCGCTCGTCGCGCAGGGGCTCAGGAAGAGCTTCGGCGGCATCAAGGCAGCCGACGAGCTGAGCCTGGCGCTGCCACGGGGCAAGGTCACGGCCCTGGTCGGACCCAACGGCGCCGGCAAGACCACCGTCTTCAACCTCCTCACAGGGTTCCTCGCCGCCGAGGCCGGGACCGTCGCCCTCCAGGGCGAGGACATCACCCGACTGGCGCCGTGGCGGACGGTGCGGCTCGGCCTGGCCCGGAGCTTCCAGGACGTCCGGCTCTTCGAGCGCATGACGGTGCTCGACAACGTGCTGGTCGCCCTGCCCCAGCAGCCCGGCGAGCGCCTCGGCCCGCTCTTCTTCGCCCCGCGGCGCACGGCCGAGGCCGAGCGCCGAAACCGCGACCAGGCCCTCGGCTCCCTCGCCTTCGTGGGGCTCGTGGACAGGGCGGGCGAGATCGCCTCGTCGCTCGCCTTCGGCGAGCAGAAGCTCGTGGCCCTCGCGCGGCTTATCGCCACGGGGGCGGATGTCCTCCTCCTGGACGAGCCCTCCTCCGGCGTCGACCTGCAGTGGGTGCGGCGGATCCTGGACCTCATCCGGCAGCTCGCCGCCGCGGGCAAGACCGTCTGCATCGTCGAGCACAACCTGGAGGTCGTCACCGCCGTCGCCGATCACGCGTACTTCATGGAAGCCGGACGCATCATCGCCGAGGGCCGCCCGGAGGAGCTCATGGCGGACCCGCGCCTGGCCGACATCTACTTCGGGAAGGCGCGCCGATGAGCCTCCTCGCGGTCGAGGGGCTGGCGACGGGCTACGCGAGAAAGCAGATCGTCTTCGGCGTCGACCTGCGGGTCGAGGCCGGGGAGATCGTGGCCCTCATGGGCCACAACGGCGCGGGCAAGACGACGAGCCTCAAGGCCATCGCCGGGCTGCTGCCGCTGTGGTCCGGCGGGATCGTCTTCGACGGCGAGTCCATCGGGCAGGCCTCCAGCGCCGCCCGCGTCCGGCGCGGCCTGTCCCTCGTTCCTCAGGAGCGCTTCGTCTTCGCGGACCTCACCGTCGCCGACAATCTGGAGCTCGGCGCCTTCAGCGTCGCCGACCCGAAGATCGCCGCGGCGCAGCGCGAGAAGGTGCTGACCCTGCTGCCGGTCCTGGCCGAGCGCCGCCGGCAGCTGGCCGGCACGCTGAGCGGCGGGGAGCAGCGCATGCTCGGCCTCGGCATGGCGCTGATGCGGCGCCCGCGGCTTCTCCTGCTCGACGAGCCGTCGCTCGGCCTCGCCCCGCTGCTGGTCGAGCGCATCATGGAGACCATCCGGGACATCGCGCGCCACGACCACCTGACGGTGCTCCTCGTGGAGCAGAACGTGCGGCACGCGCTCGCCATCGCGCAGCGGGTCTACATCATGCGCACGGGGCGGCTCATCGTGGAGGAGACCGGGGCGGTCATGGCGGCCCGGGGCGAGTGGTGGGACCTGTTCTGATCTCCCGGCCCCGAAGATCGGGCGGATCTCGCGGGAGCCTGGCCCGGTTGGCGTTCGGGCGGCGGGGCGGTCGCCGGGCACCGGCCCGGTGCCGAGAGAGGGGCTTTCTGTCGCCTACCCTCTATCCTCAGAATGGGAACTACGCGCGGAGGCGGAGGGTGAACCGCGTCCGAGCGCCGGCCTTGCCGGCGCAATCCGGTTCCTGCGGGGAAGCAGGCCGAGCGCGGACCGTCAGGTCCGCGCCGGCCGTCGGAAGGGGGGCAAAGCCCCCTCCGAGTTAAGCACCCGAGTAGAACGCGTCTGTGCCGCGCTGATACGTCCGCTGCTGCTGGTTGGCGTTGCGGTTGACGAGCGGCCGCATGTAGAGCGGGTTCGTCATACTCCGGACTTCGTGCTCGATCTCGAAGAGCACCTTCTTGGTGTCGAGATCCACGATCTCCTTGAAGCGCCACTCGTACGGGCCGTTCTCCATCGAGAGGAGCCCGAGATCCTGGAGCTTCTTGTACGGCGTCCCGAAGTCGGAGATGTAGATCGCGACGTGGTGGCCGTCGTACGCCGGGATCGGATCGTTCGTCTCCCGGAAGATGAAGGAGAGCTGGTTGCCGCCGATCCGGACCTTCGCGGCCGGCTTGCCGTTGCACTCGATCATCGTCGAAGGGGCCCCCATGATCTCCTCGTAGAACCGCCCGATGCCCTTGGCCGACCCCGGCGGCACCGTGAACTCGACGTACGGCATGCCGAGCGTCATGTCCCCGAACTCGGGCCCGGAGCGTGGCAGCGGAGCTTGTTGCCCCACGGGCACGTGACCGCGAGGCGCTTGTCCTCGTTCGCCCACTTGAACTGCGTCCCCTGCAGGCGCGGCTTCACTTCCTCGAGGCGCGTGCGGAGCGCTTCGAGATCCGGCACGACGATGCCGGCCACGCCGCGCAGCACCTGGGGCTCGCGCGTCGGCAGGTGGAACTGCTGCATGCTGTGGCATCGGGCTCCTGGGGCGGCCAGCGTCCGAGTATGGGCGATTGAACGAAACCGCTTCGCGGTGAAGGGTGGTGAATCAAGCCGGTTGGAGGTGAAGGCCCCCGTCTCAGCCAGCGTGCCGTACCTGTAGCCCCCCGCCTTCGATCGTCGTCGCGTCCGCTTCTCCTGTCGCGCTCCTCCTACACTGCAGGACGTCGGATTGTTCACTTCACACCTGCAGAGGAGGACGTCATGGGCAGATTCCACGACCGGATGGACGAAGATCTCCGCATCCGTGGCTACAGCGCCAACACGCGCGCGAGCTACCTGCGCTGTGTTCGGCAGTTTGTGCGCCACTTCATGCGCCCGCCGGATCAGCTCACCCCGGAGCACATCCGCCAGTACCAGCTGTACCTGACGCGCGATCGCCAAGTCTCCTGGCCCTATTTCAACCAGGTCGTCTGCGCCCTGCGCTTCTTCTACCGCCAGGTGCTCAAGACGGACTGGGCGGTCGCGCAGATCCCGTATCAACGGACGGGCCGCCGGCTGCCGGAGATCCTGAGCCCGCAGGAGGTGGCCGCTCTGTTCCGGGCCACCGCCAATCTCAAGCACCGCGCCCTGCTCATGACGATGTACGCCGGCGGCCTGCGCGTCGCGGAGGTGACCCACCTGCGCGTCACCGACATCGATGAGCAGCGCGGGGTGATCCGCATCGAGCAGGGCAAGGGCCGCCAGGACCGCTACGTCATGCTCTCCCCCCATCTGCACCGCGTCCTCCAGGAGTACGGACGCACCCGGCGCCCCACGACCTTGCTCTTCCCCGGTCCCACGGGCCGGCCCCTCACCCGAGAGAGCGTCAATCGCGTGTTCCACCAGGCCCAGCGACGCGCCCGGATCACCAAGCACGTCTACCCCTATTCGCTGCGCCACGCCTGCGCCACCCACCTGCTGGAGCAGGGGACGAATATCCGGGCGATCCAGACGCTGCTCGGCCACCGGAGCCTGCGCACCACCCAGCGCTACACCCACGTGGCCGCCACCTACCTGCAGGAGACCCCGAGTCCGCTCGATCGCCTGCCCGATCTCGCGAGCCTAGTACCGCCCACCCGATAGGGATCGGCGTGAGCGCACACGCGCTCCGGGCCGGCCGCCTGGAACTCGCCGACATCGTGCGGGCGCACGCAGGCCAGCTCACCGGGCTCAGCGGCACGCAGCGGCGGGTCGTGCAGGCCATCACCGCGTGTCGCACGGCGGCGCTGGGGGGCCATCGGCGCGCGTGCGCCCAGTGTGGCCATCAAGAAATCGCCTACAACTCCTGTCGGGATCGGCATTGCCCCAAATGCCAAGGCCTGGAGGCCGCGCGCTGGATGGACGCCCAGCAGCGGGACCTCCTGCCCGTCCCGTACTTCCATGTCGTCTTCACGGTCCCCGCCGAGTTGCACGCCCTCTTCCTGGCCGCCCCCAAGGCGACGTACTCCCTGCTCTTCGCCGCGGTCGCCGAGACCCTGACGCAGGTCGCCCTCCGCCGGCTGGGCGCCCAGATCGCCGTCACCGCCATCCTGCACACCTGGACGCAGCTGTTGCTGTTCCACCCGCATATCCACTGTATCGTCCCCGGCGGCGGGCTCGACCCGGGGCACACCCATTGGATCGCCGCCCGCGCAGACTTCTTCCTGCCCGTGCGAATCCTCGCCGAGGTCTTCCGCGGCAAGCTCCTGGCCAAGCTCGAGACGGCCATCGATCGCGCCACGATCCCCGCGCGCCGCGATGACGACCCGCACGACCGGCTCACGCGCGCCGCCGCCCAACGCTGGGTCGTGTACTGCAAGCCGCCCTTTGCCGGGCCCGAGCAGGTCCTCGCCTACCTCGCCCGCTACACCCATCGCATCGCCCTCTCTAACGACCGGCTCATCGCCCTCCATGAGGGGCAGGTAACCTTCCGCTGGAAGGACCGCACTCACGGCAACGCCCCTCGGGTCGCCACCCTGGAGGCCGAGGCCTTTCTGCGCCGCTTTCTGCTGCACGTCCTGCCGCGCCGCTTCGTGCGCATCCGCCACTATGGCTGGCTGGCCAACACCGCGCGCAAGCGGCTCCTGCCCACGGTCCGCGAGGTGCTGACGCCCGCGGCCCCCGTGGCCCAGACGCCCGCGCCTGGCGAGCCCGACACGTGGGAGATCACGCTGTTCCGTCTGACGGGGAAGGACGTCACGCGTTGTCCGTGCTGCGGGGCGGCGGGATTCCTCATCGTCGAAGCGCTCCCAGCGCGCGCAGAGCTGCGGCACTTCCACTGGCGAGGCCGAAGCCCATGAGCGATCCCGTCCGCCCGCCGTCCGTTGCTCTTGGTCAGCACCCGAAGCGCCGGCCACACCCGCCCTGTGTCCGTCGCCCTTCGAGGGCCGGAACGGCTTCAGCCAGCCGATCCGCCAACGCCCTTCCACGCGCTCGGAGGAGCCATCGCGCCGGCCCCCTGCACCCGATGCCTCCAATCGCCCCGCTTCCGAGACCGACCGCGCGCCACCAATCCCCATAGCCGGAGTCCCGTTTCGTTCAATGCGACTTTTTCACGCATCGCGGGATCGCGCGCCCTCGTCCTTCCTGCGCGGCGGCGCGACGCGCGAAAAAGCCCTCTTCATTATGTCACGGGGCTGGGGGCCACGAGGGGGGCGGGCGGTGCCGGAGGACGTTCATGTTGACTTGTATGAAGCGGCTGGCCGTGTCAAGTCGTGGTGTGTGTCTCCTTGTATTGGGTGCACATCGTCACGGCTGAGTCATGGGGCAGTGGACTCCGGTCTCGCGAGGTTCCGTCAGCCTTGTATTCGCGCTCGTCAAGGGCGAGGGGCACTCGCCGGCGCATAGGGGGATTCGAAGGGTGGGGGCGCCATCTATCCTGCGGCCCTGCAGCAGCGGCCAAGCCAACATTCGCGCTCACCCACCCGTCGAACCTGCGAGAGACCATGAGGCTCACCACACCATTACCGTCCAGTCAGTTCCCTCGGCCCTCACGCGTGCAGCGCGGCGACGGAGTCAGGCAGGGCCGCGGGGGGCCGGGGCGCATACACCGTCCCATCCCGAAGGAGGGCGTACAGAATGCCGGCCAGGCGGCGGGCCAGCGCGACGACGGCGACGTGCTTGCCCCGGCGCGTGGCGATGCGCAGGGCCCAGGTCCAGAGCGCCTCGGCCGCGGGGGGCCGGCAGCGCAGGATCGAGCGTGCGGCTTGAATGAGCAGCCAGCGGGGGCGCGAGTGCCCGGCCTTGGTGATCGGGCCGCGGCGCTGCGTCTCGCCCGAGCTGTACTCGCGGGGCACGAGGCCGAGGTAGGCTTCGAGCTGATGGGCGTGGTGAAAGCGCTGCGCGTCGTCGACCGCGGCGAGGAAGGCGGCCGCGGTGACGGGGCCCACGCCGGGGACGGAGCGCAACCGCGGCACGCGGGGATCCTGGACAGCGAGGTGCTCGATCGTCGCGTCCGAGTACGCGAGCTGCTGGTTGAGGGGACGCAGGACGGCGAGCAGCGGCGCAACCACCGAGCGCAAGCGGCCCGGCAGGGGCAGGCCCCGAACGCGGTCGACAAAACGCTCCGCACTGCCGGAGGGCACACCGTAGCCGTGCTGGCGGAGCAGGGCCCGGATGACCGAGATGTAGCGCGTCCGCGTGTGGACCAGGGCGTCCCGGACCCCGAGGCGGCCCCGCACGTGCCGCTGGGGATCGGAGAGCCGATGGGCGGGGCGATAGGCGCCGAGCAGGCAGGCCTCGGCCAGCGCCCGGGCATCGCGCCGGTCGGTCTTGACCTTGCGGGAGCGGGTGGCATACATGGGCGCGAAGTTCGGATCGGCGACGATGACCTCGTGCCCGAGGGCCTCGAGACACCGGGCCACCCATTCGCTGTCGGTCGAGGCCTCGATCAGCATCCGGGCGCGGGGCCGGGCCCCGAGCACGGCGGCGAAGCGCTCGGGCTCGGTGCGGATGCGCTGCTCGATGATCTCACCCCCCTCGGCGAGGATGTAAATCTGGCTGTCCCTCTTGTGGACGTCGATGCCAATATGGTCCATGGCTGGCCTCTCCCTTCTTGCGGCGTTGACCGCGGGGTGCTCTTGTGGGGCAGCTTATGCCACCACGTCAAGCGAGAGGCCAGCCGCTTCATCCCATCTATCCTCCCAAGGCGTCCGTCTGGACCAGGGGGAAGCCGGCGGCGGTGAAACGGGTCGTCGTCGCGTGCCCCCGGGGGTTGGTCACCACGGTCTGGGTCACCGCGCTGCCCGTGACGCTGTAGGCGAACGTAAACACGCCGCCATCGGCCTGGGTCTGGCGGCTGACCCGGCCCGTCGTCGGCTCGTACTCGTTGGTCAGGTAGGTGATCCCCCGCGGGTCCGTGATCGTCAGGATCCGATGGCTCGCATCATAGGTGTAGCGCGTCGTCCCGCCGGCCGGGTCCGTCACCGTCTCCACCCGCCCTGTGGGATCGTAGGTGTAGCGCACCTGCCGCCCCAGCGGGTCGGTGAGGAACTGGACCCGCCCCAGGGAGGATAGATGGGATGAAGCGGCTGGCCTCCCGCTTGACGTGGTGGCATAGACTGCCCCACAAGAGCACCCCGCGGTCAACGCCGCAGAAAGGGAGAGGCCAGCCATGGACCATATTGGCATCGATGTCCACAAGAGGGAAAGCCAGATCTATATCCTCGCCGAGGGAGGTGAGGTCGTCGAGCAGCGCATCCGCACCGAGGGCGAGCGCTTCGCCGCCGTGCTCGGGGCCCGGCCCCGCGGCCGGATGCTGATCGAGGCCTCGACCGACAGCGAATGGGTCGCCCGGTGTCTCGAGGCCCTCGGCCACGAGGTCATCGTCGCGGACCCGAACTTCGCGCCCATGTATGCGACGCGGTCGCGCAAGGTGAAGACCGACCGACGCGATGCCCGCGCTCTGGCGGAGGCGTGCCTGCTCGGCGCCTACCGCCCCGCCCATCGGCTCTCCGATCCCCAGCGCCACGTGCGGGGCCGCCTCGGG
>Ga0209341_10005612_pt1 | contig 11306 bp, 10 predicted proteins | sample RifCSP13_2_FD_184020 | JGI IMG/M metagenome (GOLD analysis project Ga0209341, IMG submission 184020) | Soil microbial communities from Rifle, Colorado - Rifle CSP2_sed 13_2 (SPAdes) (version 2) | ecosystem: Environmental > Terrestrial > Deep subsurface > Rock core/Sediment | place: Rifle...
CATACGGCCTGTATGCTCGCTCGTCGCGCCTTGCGATCCGGGCGCCGCGCCCGGGACTTATGCCACGATCCACTGGGACGGGACACTAGGCCGTGTTGGAAGGGAAGCGGGTACTCGTCATTGGCGGTGCGGGATTCGTCGGATCCCACGTCGTCGATCAGCTGACGGCGGAACCCGTGTCCGAGATTCTGGTCCTGGACGACTTCGTTCGCGGAACGCGCCGGAACCTGAGCGACGCGGCGCGGGACGGCCGAGTCCGGATCGTCGAAGGCACGATTCGGGACACCGACCTGCTGCGGCGGGTGATGGGCGGAGTGGATTACGTCTTCCACCTGGCAGCGCTATGGCTTCATGAGTGCGTCGAGCACCCGCGGGCGGCACTTGAAGTCAACGTCGTCGGAACATACAACGTCGTGGAGGCCGCTCATCAGGCGGGCGTGGAGAAAGTGGTTTACTCGTCGTCGGCGTCGGTTTACGGTGACGCCGTCTTCACCCCGATGACGGAGGACCATCCTTTCAACAACCGGACGTTCTATGGCGCGACGAAAATCGCGGGGGAGCAGTTCCTCCGGGCCTTTCATGAGCAGCACGGCCTCCAGTACGTCGGACTTCGCTACATGAACATCTACGGTCCGCGGATGGATGACCGGGGCGCGTACGTGAGCGTCATCATGAAGGTACTGGACCGCCTCGAGCGCGGGCAACCTCCCGTGATCCATGGCGACGGCACGCAGTCCTACGATTTCATTCACGTGGAGGACGTCGCACGCGCCAACATCCTGGCGCTGGAGAGCGAGGCCACCGATGACTTCTTCAACGTCGGGACCGGGATCAAGACGAGCATCAACGAGCTGACGGAGTTGCTCCTGCGAATTACCGGGTCGGATCTGCGCCCGGCGTACCGGCCGAACGAGCAGATGTTCGTGACCCATCGTGTGGGCGGCACCGAGAAAGCGGACCGAATGCTGGGGTTCCGCGCGCGGACGCCGCTCGAGGAGGGGCTTCGCTCCGTCGTCGACTGGCGTCAGGATCAGCAGGGACCAAGCTAAATTAAACGGTTACCGATCTGGGATTGCGAACATTGCCGACATACTCGATCGAAAACTACAGATTTCTGCTGCGGACGGCGCTCGACCAGGGTTACCAATTCGTCGGGTTCCTCGATCCCGACGACGGAATCGGTCGACGCATCTACCTTCGACATGACGTAGATTATTCTCTGGAAATGGCGGTTGAATTGGCGCGAGTTGACGCCGAATTCGGGATTGCCAGTACCTTTTGCTTATTGGTTCGGTCTCAGATTTACAATTTACTTAGTAAGTTCTCACTCCAGCATGTGGACGAGATTCTCACCCTTGGCCACTCCGTCGCCTTGCACTATGCAGCCCCTGCCGTCCTCCCCAGTTCGGACGCGGAATTGGCAGCGCTTGTGTTGGAGGACTTCAGTATTGTTCAGCGAAACGTCACAGCATTGGTACTGCCGGCCTTTGCCTGGCACAACGTGACAGCCGAACTTATCAGCCGGGGCTTGAATCTGGAGATACCCGGCCTGGCGAACATCTACGGCCGGAGCTTCATTCGTGATATTCCGTACTTTTCCGATAGCAACATGCGGTATTCGGTGGGGGAGTTCGAGGAGATCATAGGCCACGGTCGTCACCGATCCCTACACCTGCTCTTTCATCCACTGAACTGGGTCGCTGGGGGCGGGGACATGATGCAGATTTTGGTGAGGACCTGGCCATATGTCATCCGTGAGCGGGAACTCGACATGCGCCTAAATCGCGAATGGGCCAAATACGCCGCTACTGGAATACCAACAGGAGTGCTCGACGATTTTGTCACCGGTCTCGAGCGATCGCTCAGGAATAGCGGGCCGACGTCGCACGGAAGCCAGGGGTAGCCGATGGCGCGAATCGAGATTCGCACGGCGCTGCAGCTGCTGGGCGACGAGGTCATACGGGTCGTGGGCCGACAGGAAGGAACGCTGACTCATGCAGCGTCGATCTGGGACGCCCACAATGAACAGGCGATGACCTTTTGCAGCAAGAGCGGAACTCAAGCGGCAGATTCCATACGATCAACCAAAGCGGGCGTAGTGCTCTGCGCAGATGACCCATTGCTTGATACTTTGGCTCATAGCGGGAAGACACTTGTCGTTGTCAGGGATCCACGACTGTCTTTTCTCCGCCTAGTCGCAGCTTTGTTCACGGAACCTGGCCCGCGCGGGATTCATCCGACCGCCGTCATCGATTCAGAAGCGATCATTCACCCGGACGTCTACATTGGTCCGTTCGCGACCCTCGGTCGATGTGAGATCGGACAGGGAACCGTCATCCACGCACATGTTCACATCTATTCAAAAACCAGGATAGGCCGCGAGGTCGTTATTCACGCTGGGACAGTCATTGGAGCAGACGGCTTCGGGTACCAGCGCAATGAGGCCGGCGAATTCGAGAAGTTTACGCACGTGGGCGGGGTTGTCATAGAGGACAACGTCGAAATTGGAGCGAACACTTGCGTCGACCGAGGAACGCTCGGAGACACCATCATCCGCGTGGGCGCAAAGATCGACAACTTGGTACACATCGCCCACAACGTGGTGGTAGGACGTCATACGGCGGTCATCGCGCACGCCATGGTTGGCGGCAGTACACGGATCGGCGACCATGCTTGGGTCGCACCGTCGGCTTGTCTGCGGGATGGCATCTCGATCGGGAATAGCGTGACGATCGGACTCGCAGCGCTGGTTGTGTCCGATGTGCCCGACGGTGCGATCGTGATGGGGGCTCCGGCTAGACCCAGTAATGAGTACAAACGGTTGATCAGCGCTCTGAAGCAATTGGCGGGTATCCAGTGAAATCGGCCATCCCACCCCCTGCTGCCTCTTCATTGACAAGCTGCTGTTGCGATTCATAACTGCCCCTGAGTTCTGCGCCGACCTACTCCCTCCGGGACGGGCCGGATCCAAGCATCGATACCGATAGGAGTTAGCGCGCTTTCATGCGAATTCTGCGAGTCGTGCAGGACTATTGGCCCTCAACGGGCGGAAACGAACGGTGGGGTTTTCAGCACGACCGCTGGTTCACCGAAACCGCCGGCGACGAGGTACAAGTGCTCGTCCTCAGACCGGAGTGGTACTTCAACACACCACGATTCCGCGATCTGATGAAGGGGTTCACCTTTCCCGGGCCATTCGACGTTCCGGATCTCCCGAAGGTACGGGCCTATCAGGAGATCTTTCCAAACTGCGGAAGCTGGCGGAAGGCCCGCGCCTACTACAAGTGCATTCGGCCGTGGCTGAATGAATCGGTCGATGTCGTGATCACGCAGCTATTCCAGCGCCATGCGTACCTGAGTTGGAAAGACTGGCCGGTGGCCTTCGAGGCACCGTGGCTTCTGGCATGCACCTACTCGTACCACAACCCCGGCTGCCGGCGGAGCGCACTGATGTGCGCAGCATGTTTCCGCCAAGGCGGACCGCGTTGGTGGTTGGGTGATCAGATGAAGCTCGCGCTGTATCGTCGATTTGACCTGATTCTTGGCGATGAATTGATAGCAAGCGACCTGCGAAAGGTAGGCATGCAGGATCGCGTGCATATCATTCGGCACATCGTGACAGCAGGTGAGACGACGTGCAGGGCAAGCGAGGCGACTCAAGGAGAAGAGAAGGCCATGGTGGATCGGTTCGCGCGCCGGTTCAGATTCGTGCTGATGCAGCTCAATCGGCTGCATCCGGCGAAGCATCCCAGTCTGCTGTTGGACACCCTAGAACGGCTTCCGCCCGACCACGGCGTGGTGTTCGCGGGCGATGGTCCGGAGCGGCCGGCGTTGGAGGCACGAGTGAATGCCTCGGACGCCCTGCGAGACAGGGTTCTGTTCCTAGGCGCTGTCGATGCAAACTGTATCGGTTCGATCGCGGAGCACGTCTCTGCGTTTGCTCTGACATCGAAGGTGTCCAATCACAATACCGCTCTATTCGAGACGATGGGTTTCGGCATCGGGCCGGTAGTCGCCGTGGACTGCCTCGATTTCCCCGACGAGTTTCAAGAGATGGAGTTGATCCTCAAAGTGCCTCCCGATCCAGAGCAGATGGCGAGAGATATACGTCAACTGCTCGAGAACCGGCAACGCTGCGCGGCCATGGTGGCGGCGGCGAAGACGTACGTGGAGCTCCACCACTCACCAAGCCAAATGTGGGCCTACCGCGAGCGGTTGCTGGAGCTGGCGGACCGCTACCACAGCAGGCGCCGGTCGTCGGCGACGTGATGGCTTCATCGGCCTCACTGGTGCGACAGGTGTGACCATTCCCATTACGCGCCCATGCTTCGGGCCCGAGGAGCTCCGGGCCGTCCAACTTCCGCTCGAGAGCGGTTGGGTGGTTCAGGGTCCGTTCGTGCGCTCCTTCGAAGAGAAGTTTGCCGCGTACACCAGCGCGCGATTCTCTATTGCCGCCACGTCGTGCACTACTGCGCTCCATCTCGCCGTCCGGGCGGTCGGGTTGGAGCCAGGAGACGAGGTGGTCGTTCCAGCTTTCACCTGGATTTCGACGGCTAACGTGGTTGAGTACTGCGGTGGCCGACCGGTCTTCTGCGACGTGGACCTGCAGACCTTCAATGTGAATCCCGCCGCGGTCGCCGATGCGGTGACCGATCGAACGGTAGGCCTGCTGCCCGTACATCTCTTCGGACTGTGCGCCGAGATTGAGCCGCTGCTCGACCTCGCCCGCCGCCGCAGTCTCTGGCTGGTCGAGGACGCCGCCTGCGCTCTGGGTGCCCGTTACCGGGGTCGACACGCCGGAACTTTCGGGGACGCTGGATGCTTCAGCTTCCATCCCCGCAAATCGATCACGACGGGCGAAGGTGGGATGATCACGACGGACCGCGCTGACGTGGACGCCGCGGCCCGCGCCCTCCGCGATCACGGTACGTCGCGCTCTGACCTCTCACGCCACCAAGGCCAGGGTGGATTCCTGCTCGGCGACTACGAGCATCTTGGCTACAACTACCGGATGACCGACATACAGGGCGCGCTGGGCGTAGCGCAGATGGATCGCGTCGCGTGGATTTTGGCCGAGCGAGCCCGGCGCGCTCGCCTCTACGACGAGATGCTGGCCGATGTCGAGTGGCTCTGCCGACCGGTCGTGCCGGATGGCCATGAACACGGTTACCAGGCATACGTCTGCCTGTTCCGGCCTGAGGATCCGGGGTGGCACAACGTGGACCGGCTTCACGAGCGCCGGAACGGCGTCATGGCCTGCCTCGAGTCCGCCGGCATCGCCACGCGGCAGGGAACGCACGCCGTCGTCATCCAGCGCTACTACGCCGAGAAGTACGGTCTTCGGAAAGAGGACTTCCCGAACGCCTACTTCGCGGACCGTCTCAGCCTGGCGGTGCCGCTTTACCCGCAGATGACGGATGCGGAGCAGGCCGAGGTCTGCGACCGGCTGCGGGAGGCGCTGGATGGATAGGTCGCTGGTGGAGCTGCTGGTCGACCCGGTCTCTGCAGCGCCTCTCGCGCTGGAGGTCGAGGCCGAGGGACCCGAAGGCGAAATCCTGGAGGGATCGCTGAGCAGCGGCGAAGGCGAGCGCTACGACATCCGCAACGGGATTGCCCGGTTCGTCACCGTCTCCGACAGCGGGCAGGCCCAGACCTCGGCCACTTTTGGCCTCAAGTGGCGGCGGCGCGACAGTTACGATTCCCCGGCGATGCGCGGTGCTTTCCAGGACTGGATGGTGAAGCGGTACGGCTTCGGCGAGCTTCGCGATATGCAGGAATTCTTTGCGTCCCGCTCCCGCGTGCTCGACGCTGGATGCGGGAGCGGGTTCAGCACCTGCCTGTGGCTGACCCCTTCCTGGCGCGTGCGATCGACGACGCTGGTGATCGGCGCTGACGTGTCGGATGCCATCGATGTTGCGCGGGAACGAATCGGAGAGACTCCTCTCACGCAGTTCGTACAGAGCGACCTGATATCCCTGCCATTCGGGGGCGCGTTCGATGCCATCATCGCTGAGGGCGTCCTGCACCACACCCCGTCCACCCAACGGGCACTGGAACGCCTAGTACGGCATCTCCACCCGGGCGGTGAACTGCTGTTCTACGTGTATCGCAAGAAGGGCCCTGTGCGGGAGTTCACGGACGATTGTGTCCGCGAACGAATTTCGTCGTTTCCGCCAGAGGAAGCGTGGGAAGCTCTCCGACCCCTGACGCGCTTGGGTCAGGCGCTTGCCGAGCTGAAGACTGAGGTCGAGGTGCCGGAAGATGTCCCGTTGCTCGGAATTCGTGCGGGACGCTACGACATCCAGCGGCTCGTCTACTGGAATTTCGCGAAGATGTTTTGGAACGACTCTCTGACGTTCGAGGAGAACCACCACGTCAACTTCGACTGGTACGCTCCCCGCTATGCGCACCGGCACACGGAGGAAGAGATCCGTGGGTGGTGCGACGAGCTGGCCCTCTCGGTCATCCATTTCGACCGGGAAGAGAGCGGGTTCACGGTGCGCGCTCTGAAGGGTTAAGGGGAACGAGCTGATGTGCGGAATTGTCGGCGTGTGCAACCTGAATGGAGAGCCAGTGGCGGAGGGACTCCTCCGGCGCATGACCAACGCGATCGCCCACCGCGGACCCGATGGCGAGGGGCACTACACGGACGGTCAGGTCGGGTTGGGGCACAGGCGGCTGGCGATCATCGACCTCACGACGGCGGCGCACCAGCCGATGGCCAACGAGACCGGGAAGGTCCTCCTCACGTACAACGGCGAGATCTACAATTTTCAGAAGCTGCGCGTCGAACTGGAGGCGTTGGGGCACCGCTTCCATTCGAGCACCGACTCCGAGGTGGTGGTCCACGGCTGGGAGGAGTGGGGAGAGGAATGCCTACTCCGTTTCAACGGCATGTTCGCGTTCGCGATCTGGGACCGGACCCAGCGACGCCTCTTTCTTGCCCGAGACCGTTACGGCGTGAAACCTCTGTACTGGTACCTCCGGGACGGCCTGTTCCTGTTCGGCTCCGAGATCAAGGCCCTGCTGGTTCATCCGCGAGTGTCCGTGAACGTGTGCCGCCTCACGCTCGATGAATACTTCACTTTCCAGAACGTTTTCACAGACCGGACGCTCTTCGAGGGAATCCGACTGCTTCCCGCGGGCTGCAGCCTGACACTGGACCTGATGAAAGGCGGCGACGCGACCGTTCGGCGCTACTGGGATTTCCCTGTGCCCGACGAGGGTCTGGACGTCGACGACGAGGAAGCGGGGCGGCGCATCCATCACCTGTTCCAGGAGGCGGTCACACGCCAGCTCGTGAGCGATGTGCCGATCGGCGGCTACCTGAGCGGCGGGATGGATTCCGGCTCCATCGTGGCGGTCGCCGTTCGTCACCTGCCTCGCCTCATGACGTTTACCGGCGGATTCGATCTCACATCCGCGTCAGGTCTTGAGCTTGGATTCGACGAGCGACGGAACGCGGAGATGCTCGCGAATCTCTTCAAGACCGAGCATTACGAGGTCGTGCTTCATGCTGGAGACATGGAGCACGTGCTCCCGAAGCTGACCTGGCACCTGGAGGATCTCAGGGTCGGGCAGTGCTACCCCAACTACTACGTGGCGCGCCTGGCAAGCAAGTTCGTGAAGGTCGTACTTTCCGGCGCGGGGGGCGACGAGCTTTTCGCGGGGTATCCGTGGAGGTACTACCAAGGCCTCGATAGCGCCAGCCCCGAGGCGTACTTGGAGCGCTACTACTCGTACTGGCAGCGGCTGGTGCCGGACGACGACAAGAGACGGCTCTTCAATACCGATACGCAGCGTGCTATCAGCGGGCATTCGTCCTTCGACGTCTTCCGGAGTGTGTTCGAGGCCTGGCTGGCTCCGCTGCGAGGGAACGCCGACTACCTGGCGGTGTCCCTCTACTTCGAGCTCAAGACCTTCCTGCACGGAGTCCTTATGGTCGAAGACAAGTTGAGCATGGCCCACTCCCTGGAGACGCGGGTGCCATTCCTCGACAACGACCTGGTGGATTACGCAATGCGGATCCCCGTGCGACACAAGCTCGGAGATCTCGAGTCAGGGGTTACGATAGATGAAAATCTCCCAGGCAAGCGTCGGCTCTACGAGCAGCGGACCAACGACGGCAAGGCAATCTTGCGGCGCGCGATGCTGCCCCTCATCCCTCGAGAAGTCACCGAGCGTGCGAAGCAGGGTTTCAGCGCTCCGGACGCGAGCTGGTTCCGGGGAGAGAGCATCGACTACATCAACCGGCTCCTGCGCGACCGCAAGGCCCGGCTCTACGAGTTCATTCAGCCGGCGTATGTGGAACGCGTGCTCGATGAGCACTGCTCAGGGCGTGTCAACAGGAGACTCCTGATCTGGTCCTTCCTGAGCTTCGAGTGGTGGTGCCGCACGTTCCTGACCGGCGAATTCGATGGCCGAAGCGCTTTTGCTGCCGACGGAGGGGTTCTGCACACTGGCCGGGTGTGAGTGCACATGCGCGTCCTCTTCTTCGGCGCGACCGAAATCGGGCACCGGTGCTGTCGACAGCTCCTCGAGATGGGCGAGGAAGTCGTCGGGATCTTTTCGATCCCAGAACGCTTTCAGATTTCCTACTCGATCGGTCCGGTTCGCAACGTGATGTTTCGCTCGTTCGAGGGTCTCGCGGCTGACGCTGGTGTGCCGCTGATTTACGTGACCGGGAACATGACCGATCCTGGCTGCGAAGAGGCAGTCCGGAGGTTGGAGCCCGATTTCGGTCTGGTCATCGGCTGGTATTATCTGATCCCGAAATCATTACGGCAGGTCTTTTCTCGCGGCGTGGCGGGGATTCATGCGTCGCTTCTGCCTCGCTACCGGGGCGGCGCTCCGTTGGTCTGGGCGATTATCAACGGAGAGTCGGCTACTGGCGTCAGTCTGTTCTACCTGGCCGACGGAGTCGACGATGGTGATCTCATCGCGCAGCAGAAGTTCCCGATTGGCTCCGATGATGACATTCGTGCCGTCCATGACCGGGCCGCCGAAGCTTCAGTTGAGCTGATCAGTCAATACACGCCAATGATCCGGCGCGGGAACGCGCCACGGATTCCGCAAGATAACACTCAGGCTGAGCGCTTCCCGCAACGCAGTCCCGAGGATGGCCTGATCCCTTGGGAGACGAAGTCGGCCCGACAGGTCCACGACTGGATCCGGGCGCAGACTCGGCCCTATTTCGGCGCCTACTCGTGTCTTGAAGGAGAACGCATCGTCGTGTGGCGTTCCTTGCTGTCGGATGCTACGGCCCCTCCGACAGCCGGCCCCGGCACGCTGGTGGTGAACGGTGACGCGCTAAGCGTCTCGTGTCGCGACGGCCGCCTCTTGGAGCTTCGAGAGGTCGGCCTGGAGGACGGCTCTGTGGCCACGGGGTTCGAGTTCGCCAAGATCCGTGGCCTCGGAACCGGGCAGTCGTTCGATGCTGCTTGACGCATCCAGACTGTGAACGTCTATCTCTGCTGCCTCCAAAGTCCGAATCGGTGGAATATCCCGAGCTACGGTTTCTGGCTCCGGAACTTCAAGCCCGCGTTGGAGGAGATGGGATGCCGGGTCTTCGAGCCCTCGAATATCGACCTGGCCGAACCGCTGGCGCGCTGCTTCGACCCGGACTGGCTCGAACACGGGCGCGCGCGTCTCGGCGAGGCGCTACTGCAAGCCGTGAAAGAGGCGCACCGGCGCTTCGGGATCCAACTCTTCTTCTCCTATTTCTATTCGGCGCACGTCGAGCCGGGCATCCTCGAGGCGATCCGCGATCTCGGCATCCCCGTCGTCAATTTTTTCTGCGACAACCTGCGCCAGTTTGAATCGGTGCGGCCCCTGGCGCGATCGGTGACGCTGAACTGGGTGCCAGAACGGGAGGCACTGCCGCTCTATCGGAGTCTCGGTGCGCCGGCGCTGCACTTGGCGATGGGCGTTCATCCGGGAGCATACCGCGTCACCGGCAGCGGGGAATTGCGCCAGGTGACCTTCGTCGGCTCGGTCGACCACTTGAGAATGCAGCTTCTCGAGCCGGTCCTCGAGACGGCGATTCCCCTTCGGATCTACGGGCAGGGTTGGGGCCGGCAGTCGCCGTCTGGCGATCGTGGTCCTCATACCCCGGGGTCGCCGCACGAAGCACTTCGCGAGCCGCCGCCTCTCCCCTGGTCGTGGCGGCGCCGGCTTTCGGCGAGACAGCACTTGCGCCGTCTGCGAGACTACGGGCTGGCCGGAGAATGGCGGTACTTCGAAGCGCGGCGGATGCGTGCGCGCCAGGCGTCGAGGTTCGATGGCGTTTCATTCCCGCCACTGCCGCACGACGACTTCGTGGCGGTGACGGCGCGAAGCGCGGTCACGCTGGGGATCAATCGCTGTCCGCACCCCGGTTACCCCTTCAGCCGACCTCTGGTCTACTCACGGCTACGGGATGTCGAGGCGCCCTCCATGGGTGCATGCTATCTCACCGAGTCGTGCGTCGATCTCGAGTCGATGTACGACCTCGGCACGGAAATCGAAACCTATCGCGACGCGGAGGAGCTCGTGGCGAAGGCGGAGGCGCTTCTGGGCGACGCGCCGCGCCGGAGAGGTCTCCGATCCGCCGGGCGCCAGGCAGTGCTGTCTCGACACACATGGGGACATCGCTTCCGCGCGCTCTTTCGCGAGCTGGGACTTCAGGATCCTCTGCACTGAAGACGTGCACATTGCGCTGACGGCCGATCCAGAGCTTCCCGTTCCGCCCGGGCTGTACGGCGGGATCGAGCGGATGATCTTCGCCCTCGCGACAGGCCTGGTCGAACGCGGCCATCAGGTGCGCCTGTTCGCGAACCGCGACTCGAAGGTGCCATGCGCGTTGCATCCGTACCCAGCCGACCGGAGCCGGGGAGGGCTGGCCGTGTTGCGCAACACGTGGCACGTCTCGGCCGGCGTGCTGGGGAAGGGGGTCGACATCGTCCACAGCTTCGGCAGGCTGGCCTACATCGCCCCGTTGCTCCCAGTCGGCGTCCCTGTGTTGATGAGTTATCAGCGGCCGATCACAGCGCGGTGGATCGGGTCGGTCGTCAGAACCCGCCTCCGCTTGAGAACCGTGCGCCGGCACGGCGTCTTTATCGTGCCAATGGAGGAATTGCCGAAGCTCCTCTCGCTCTACGAAAAGTACGGGCTCGGCCGGGAGGAACGGGAGGAACGAGGCGCAGCTGCGGCGTGAACGCGACGTGAGTGCCTTCATGGTGATGTAGGGGGACGTGGGGGACGTAGGAACGCGCAGACGCTTACGGAGCACTTAGCGGGAGCGCGTAGAGTCTGTCGGCCTTGTTTGA
>Ga0209341_10005613_pt1 | contig 11305 bp, 11 predicted proteins | sample RifCSP13_2_FD_184020 | JGI IMG/M metagenome (GOLD analysis project Ga0209341, IMG submission 184020) | Soil microbial communities from Rifle, Colorado - Rifle CSP2_sed 13_2 (SPAdes) (version 2) | ecosystem: Environmental > Terrestrial > Deep subsurface > Rock core/Sediment | place: Rifle...
TTTGAGTCGAGTAAATTCGCACGAGGAGGATTAAATGGTCAGTACCATTCTCGGATGGATTTTTGTCGTTCTTGGCATCCTGGCTTTCCTGGCGGGATTGGTGATCTACATTCGGTCTGCCTTCGCTACCCCCCAGGCGAAGCGAGCGCATACCTACCAGTCTGTGGACCTGGGTGAACTCGCTAAACTGATCGAGAGCCTGTCCAAACTGCTCGAGAACTTCACCAAGCTGAGCATCCCGGTGCAGTGGGCGCTGCTGGGATTGGTGATGATTGGGGTCGGGTCGTACCTGCTGGCGACAAAGCCGTTTTAAAGCCTTCGGGAATTTGTTAATCGGATTCTAGCGAGAAACGCGCTCAATCTGCCGTCCTCAGGGGAGAGATCTACGCCGTCAGTGAAACGACGACGGCGCAGAGAGCGCTTTTACACCCCGAACTAATTGAACTTACAGACCACAATTGTTGTGTCATCGGCCAGGGGTTGGCCGACGCTGAAAGCCTCTAAGCTGGCGCGCAAAGCCCTGGTCAACTCTCTGGCTGGTTGCTGCCATTCATCTTCAACGAAGGCTGCCAGGCGCTGCGCGCCAAACTGTTCGCGCTGCTGGTTGGTAGCTTCGGTGACGCCATCTGTATAAAGCAGCAAGATGTCGCCAGGCAGAAGTGGGATAGATTGGGCCTGGAAATCAGATCCTTCGACCAGGCCGATGGCAGGCCCGGTGGGCTCCAGCCAGGTGGTTCCATCCGTTGGATGTCCATTAGGGTGGAAAACGAGGGGGGGATTGTGCCCGGCGTTGCAATAGGTCAGGGTTCGGGCGTTGAAGTCCAGCATGCCGAGGAATAGCGTCACGAAGGAGGAAAAGTTGATGTTGTGTTGGTAGAGGTGGTTAATACGTTGCACGACTGCCGCCGGGGAATCGCTGGCCGGGACCAGAGTGTGCAGGGCGGTCTGCAAGCTGGCCATTTGCAAGCTGGCCGACACGCCATGCCCGGCCACGTCAGCGATCGCCAATCCATGGGAGCCATCGTTGAAATTTAAGAAGTCAAAGTAATCGCCGCCGACGATTTGAGCTGGGCGACTGAAGGCCGCCATCTCCAGGCCGGGAATTTGCGGGGGGTGTTGGGGTAACAGCGACCGCTGCACGGTTTGGGCGAGTTCCAATTCAGATTCCAGCTGGCGAGCTTCATCCGGGGAGAGATGATCGAGACAAACACAGCAGGTGTAATCCATTTCCAGGCCGGGAATTTGCGGGGGGTGTTGTGGTAACAGCGACCGCTGCACGGTTTGGGCGAGTTCCAATTCAGATTCCAGCTGGCGAGCTTCATCCGGGGAGAGATGATCGAGACAAACACAGCAGGTGTAATCCATTTCCAGGAGTTCAGAGCCGATATAGTCATGGCACACTGTGCAAAGCCCTAATGTCTGGGTGGAGGTCTTTTCGATAGCTTCATCGAGCAGGCTGAGATGGGTGGTGAATTGCTGTTCATCCGCCGGCCCAAGGCGGGTTGATTTATTCTCGACAGGGGTTGTGCTAAGCCAATCGGTGAGAAATTTGCGTTTTTTAAGCAGGTTTTCTCGAAAGTGTTGGAAAGTTGTAACGTCCATCAGCTTTCTCCATAACAAACATTACCAGTAAATTTGAACAAGTGTTCTATATCGTCTGGATTATACTCGGGAATTATTTAATTCGCAAGTGTAAAAGAAGACTTTTGAAGTGTTATTTGTCTTTCTCTTCCAGCCTGGCCTTGGCCTCCCCCAGGTGAGTCCCCTGTTCGGCCAGGCTCGCCTCAAGCTCGGCGATCTTTTTCTTCTGTGTGGAGATGGTTGACCGGCTATTGAACAGGGAAGGGGACGAGATCAGGAATCCGACCAGCACCCCGGTGACCAATGAGATCAGCAGGATCAATGCCAGCGAGCCTTCAAAATTCCAAAACAGGAAGTTGATCGTCACCGGGGACGTATTCTGAACGCTGAAGATTACCGCCAGCAAGGCGATGACCAGGGCAATGAACAAGGAAAACTTCATACCGAACCTCCTCATGTGAGGAGCCGCATCCCGCGCGGGGCCGACCAGCGGGATGCGGTGTCACTAAGGATATGTACCTACAGACCCTTGACCAGGGTGGCTATGGCCAACACGGCAAAGGCGATGAGAGCGAGCCAGAAAGCAAACCCGGCTAAGGCAGACACAATTCCGAGTTCCCCGAGCAGGCCAAGGATCGCTATGATCAGCGCGACCCACCACGTAACTTGCTTGGGAGCGGTGAGCTTCATTTTGCACTCTCCTTATTAGAAAAATGAAATCAACGAAGAATCTGCTCTTACAGCCCCGTGGCTGGTCGCCAGTCGCTAAGAGCACCCAAACTCTTGCACAACTTATTATAGCATAATGGGGGGTTGATCGCCAACTTGAGGTGATTTGCATTTATAATACCCACCTGTGAGTCTCTCCGTCATCGCTATCGTCATTGCCTCTACGTTCATGCACGCGGGGTGGAATTTAATCGCCCGTTACGAGCGATCTGAGAGCCAGGTCTATAAAAAGACCCTCATCTTCATTGGCCTTGTCGGTTTTATCCCGGCAGTGGTGAGTGAAATCATCGCCCGATCGATGACGCCTTTAGCCTGGGCTTGCGTATCCGGATCGGCGATCTTCTCTGGAATATACCTTTTCTTTCTGGCGCGTGCTTACGGGTCGTCAGATTTTACGATCGTATACCCAGTGGCGAGATCGTTGCCGGTGATCTTTATCGCCATGATCGATACCTTGCGGGGCAGGCATCTGACTTATTATGGATGGCTGGGCATTCTGCTTGTAGCAGTCGGCTGCACGCTAGTCCCATTGCAATCTTTCCGGGATATTTCGATTAAGCGATACATCAATCCGACCAGCCTGTGGATGCTTCTCACTGCGTTGGGCACAGTTGGGTATACGTTTTTGGATAAGGTAGCTGCCGAGGTGGTGCAGTCCGGCCCGGCGACTGCGGCGCGCTACGGATATTTCTACTTTGCTTTCTCTTACTTTCCTTATATCCTCCTGCTGCACTTTTTCAAGAGCGAAAGAAATCAAAATGAATCCGCCAGCTGGAAATATGCTATCCCGGTCGCCCTTTTAGGTTTTTTGGCCTACTGGTTGATCTTGTGGGCCTATCAGCTCAACCCTTATGCCGGGTATATATACGCTTTCCGGCAATTCAGCATTGTGATTGGAGCGATCTTGGCTTTTATGATCTACAAAGAAAAGGGGGTGGTGGTGCGGATGACCGGGGCCCTATTGATCACTTCGGGTCTGGTGTTGATCGGCATTCTGGGACGTTAAGTTTGTATCAGCGTGCCTCGGTGGCGCAGGCTATACCGGTGTTAGTCCAGCAATTGTACTGTTGGACTAACACCGGTGGATAATTATAGTATTCTGAGCAGAATCCTATAGGCTGCTGCACCAAGCAATCCAGTAGCGGGGATGGTGAGCACCCAGGCCATCAAGATCTGCCCGGCCAGGCCCCAGCGCACCATTTTCACGCGTTCGGCAGCGCCGGCTCCAACGATGGTTGAGCTGATCACCTGGGTGGTGCTCACCGGGCCACCGAGCAACGCAGACCCCAAGATGACGGCTGTGCTGGCGATCTGCGATGCGAAGGCATGCATGGGCCGGATGCGGTAAAAACCAGTCCCCATCGTCTTGATCAACCGCCACCCGCCCAGGGCAGTGCCGAGCGCGATCGACGCCGCGCTGGCGGCGATCACCCACGCAGGCACGCGAAAGCTGGGCAACACGCCAAACGCAACCAGGCCCATGGTCATGATCCCCATCGTCTTTTGAGCATCATTGGTGCCGTGGCTCAAGCCCAAGGTGAGCGAGGTGAGCCATTGACCTTTTAAAAATACCTGGTTGACTTTAGGAGTCAAGTTTCCCCCGATCCACAGGATAAAATTCATTACTATCCAGCCAAAGCCCAATCCAAGCAGGGGGGAGACGAACAACGCTAACAGTACCTTGAGCAGTCCCTCGACATGGATGACGCCTACACCGAAGCCAGTCATCGCTGCACCGATGAAACCCCCGATCAGGGCGTGAGAAGAACTGGAAGGGATGCCAAAAAACCAGGTCAGCAGGTTCCAGAATATGGCCGAGATCAAAGCCGCCATTGCCACTGGGATAGTGACAGCTTCGCTGCTGACCACCTCGTTGCCGATGGTGGTTGCCACTGCCACGCCAAAGAGGAACGGGCCGACCAGGTTTGATAGGGCAGTCATCGCCAGGGCGGCGCGCGGTGACATAGCGCGCGATGCGATCACCGTCGCCACGACATTGGCGCTGTCATGGAAGCCGTTGAGGAAGTCGAAGAGAAGGGCGGTGGCGACGAAAATCAGTAAAACGGCACTCACAATTTGACCTTAGATGGGTGATATGCTTTGTACCAAGTGTCATCCAGGAAAATGTGGGGAGGATGATGGGGCATTGACTAATCAGGTGTTCCGACTAAAGCCTCGATTCCGGGAGGTGGGGCTGGCTGAAGATGATCCTCACTTTCGCTCGGGACTACGGCCTCGATTCCGGGAGGGGCGGAAGTCTCATCGTTTCAGGGATGGGCACACCGATCAGGCACAATACCGTCGGGGCGATCTGCAGGTGGGAGACTACATCGCCGGTGTTACCCCTTCCAGGTTTATTGGACCCGATCAAGAAGAGCGGGACCTCGCGCACATCAGGGGTGGTGCCGCCGTGCGAGCCGTCGGCATTGATGCCGTGGTCACCGGTGACCAGGATGGTATAGCCGCGCGACAGCCATTCCGGCACGAGACCTGCCAGGATCACATCCTGTCGGATAGCCTGGTTGCGGTATTGGGCGGAATCGGAGCCGTACTTCTCGCCGATGTAGTCCATGCCCATCGGATGGGCGAGCAGGTAATCCGGAGAAAAGCGTCGCACCAGCATGGCAGCCGTAGCGAACAGCTCGACGTCCGGGTAATCGTCCTCACTGTAGAAACGGCCATGCTGGATGAACAGGCGATCGTCATCCACCTCGCGATCGTCGACGCGGTCGTACGGAGCGCGGTTATACAGCTCAGAAAACCAGCTGTAAGCAGCCGCAGCGGTGGTTTTGCCAGCCTGGACAGCGGCCTGGAAGAGGTTCGGCTTGGTGGAGCGGCGTACGATGTGGTTGGCGGTGATACCGTGCTCGGAAGACAGCAGGCCAGTGTGAACAGTCTCGTACATCGGGCGCGACATGCTCGGCAGCTCGCCAATTACTTTGTAAAGACTGGCCTGCCGGGTCTCCACCAGGTGACCCAGGTAGCCCATGCTGGCTACGGCAACGTCGTAGCGCAGCGCGTCGGAGAGGACTAAAATTATTTTGGACAATGATTAACCCTTTCTTATGAAGACATTCTTCGCTAACCGAGGAACCCCAGAAGCGTTGGGTATTTGCATTTCATCTCTATAGGGATTCCTCGACCCTGCACAAAACGCAGGGTCTCGGAATGACATGATACTTATTACTTGGTAATGAAGCGGTGTTTTGCAAGTATAGGTCTCGCAAAACACCGCATATCCCTTGAAAAGATTTCCGTGATTTTGATTGAAAGGTATTACGCCTCTGCCGGGAGAGAAATGTCCTTCCCAGGATGCTCCAAGATCAAGACCGCCTCCCGCGAACAGGTGATCTCGGCGCGATCACCGAGCTTGGGCAGCTCGAGGAAGGGGTTGTTGAAGGTGTCCATGTAGTACTTGTGATTACCAATGAGCACCTGGACACGCACGATCGAGCCGAGGAAGGTGATGTTCTCTACCGTGCAGTCGATCAGGTTGGGTTTTTTCCCTTCCGAGGAAAAGCTGAGCCGCTCCGGGCGGATGGCGATCATCACTTTATCGCCGCGCTGGCGTTTGCTCAAGTCTTCGGCGGTGTGCAGGGTCTGACCGTCGAAGGCCAACAGCTGGTTAGCCGGGTCGAGCACTTCGCCCTGCACCGCGTTGAGCGTGCCGACGAAGGAGGCAACGAACTCTGTCTGAGGGAAATTATAAATCTCGAAGGGCGTCCCAACCTGTTCCATGGCGCCGTTGTACATCACCACCACCCGGTCGGAAAGCGACAGGGCTTCTTCCTGGTCGTGGGTAACATAGATGGCAGTGATGCCCAGCGTCCGTTGGATAAAGCGGATTTCGGCGCGCAACGAGACGCGGATCTTGGCGTCCAGCGCCGAAAGCGGTTCATCCAGCAGCAGCATCTGCGGACTCAAGGCCAGGGCGCGCGCCAGGGCGACGCGCTGCTGCTGCCCGCCGGACAGCTGGAAAGGATAGCGGTCGCCAAAGCCCGGCATGTGGATCAAGGACAGCATTTCCTCCACCCGTTTATTGATCTCTTCCGGAGGCCGCTTGGCGATCTTGAGACCAAAGCCAATGTTATCGCCCACGGTCATGTTGGGGAAAAGGGCATAGGCCTGGAAGACCATGCCCACATCGCGTTGGTTGGGGGGTTTATTAGTTATGTCCTCGTTATTCATGAGGATCTGGCCCGTGGTGGGGGCCTCAAAGCCGGCTACCATGCGCAAGGTAGTAGTTTTACCGCATCCGCTGGGGCCCAGGAAGGAAACCAGCTCTCCTTTTTCCACCTGCAGGTTGAAATCCTTGACGGCTACCGTGTCTTTACCGAAGATCTTGGTGACGTTGTTGATCTCTAAAAATGCCATAATATCCTCATTAACGAGCGCCGGCGATCTGGCCCTGGCCGGGGGCGCCGCGGCCGATCCGGGCTAGCAGTCCAATCGAACCCCAGGTGAGCAAGAAACTGACCACTGCCAGGGCCTGTGGGGCGTAGGCCTCTTTAGCGCCGAGTAATTCCATATAAGGTCCGAAGGCTGGCCAGACCAGCAGGTTGGCGAAGGTGAATTCGCCCATCACGATGGCGAAGGTCAGGAAGACACCGCTCAGGATGGCCACACGCAGGTTGGGGAAGATCACCCGGAAGATGATGGTGGGCCAGCTGGCGCCCAGGCTCTGTGCCGCCTCAGTCAGGGTGCGTACATCGATGGCACGCAGCCCGGCGTCAACTGCTCGGAACATGTAGGGTAATGACAGAACAATATAACCGGCGATTAGTAGGATGGGGATACTGACCATAAAAGTATAACGGCCATACATTCTTATAAAACCAAAGACCAACACCACCGCTGGCACCACAAACGGCATTAAAGTGACGAACTCGACCGCTGGGCGGAGGCGCGGTAAACGCAGATGTACCCAGTAGGCCGTGGGTAAGACAAGCAGGAGAGTAATGATAATCGTTAATATCGCCCAAAGCATTGAAAGGCCAAAGCTGCGGAAGAATGCAGGGTCGCTGAAGGCTATCCGATAGGCCTCGAGGGAGTAGCGCCCTTTGATCGCCCGCAGGCTGAACTCAAAGGTAGCTAAGAGCGGCAGGAAGAAATAAATCAATCCGATGCCTAAGATAATCCAGGACCAGAGGTTGAATTTTCTAACCCGCTTCCAAGTTTTGACAGGGGTTTCTACGATAGCTTTAACCGTTGCGGTAGGTGCGATCGGCGGTCTATCTCTCATCGTGTCCACCTCGCTGCCCTGCGCTGCATATAAGCGTAACCGATCATACTGATCAACATAATTACGATCATACCCAGCGCCAGGGCGTTGCCCAGGCCAGGGTTGAAAAGAACATCGCCCTGGATCTGGGCGCCAATCAGGATGGTGACCAGGTTAATGAAGCTGCCGGCGAAGGCGTAGGCAGTGGCATAAGCCCCGAAGGCATTGCCGAAGAGCAGAATCATCGTACCCAGCAGAGTGGGCATCAGGATCGGGAAAGCCACGTAGCGCCAGTAATGCGCTGTCGAACCACCCAGGTTCTCACAAGCTTCGCGCCACTCACGGCGCAGACCATCCAGGGCGGGGGCCATGATCAGCACCATCAAGGGGAACTGGAAGTACATGTAGACGATGCTTAGCCCCCAGATGTTATAAATCGTAAAGCCGGTAGCGTGAATATCAAACCCTAGAACAGTCTCCATCCAGCGCGTCACCAACCCGGCATTGCCCATAGTGGCGATAAAGGCGAAGGCCAGCGGTACGCCAGCGAAATTCGACGCCACCCCGGAGAAGGTAGTCAGAAATGTGCGGATACCAGCCGGCAAGCCACCCAGCACCACGGCGTATGCCAGCAGGAAGCCGAAAATTGCCCCTGCCAAGGCGGTGATGACACTGATGCTCAGGCTGGCCTGGTAGGCGTTAACAATATCAGCTTTTGTAAAAAGGGAGATTATATTCTCAAAAGTGAAGCTGCCATCGGGTGCCTCGAAGCTGCGGATAAAAATGGTGGCAGAAGGTAAGAACAGGAAAAAGATGGCAAACAGGAAAAAGGGGATTACCCCCAGCCAGGCCCAGTTGATTTTTTTCGGAGTTTGGGGAGGCGCCACTGGCGCCTCCCCGGTTCCGAGCCGGATATCAGATTCGCGGCTCATGTTGTGCACTCCTAGCCTTCACCTAAGACGACCTTGCGCCAGTTCTCGACGATGTACTTATTGGCAACCTGGAGTTGTTCAACAGTCAGGAAAGTCGCTTTGGCATAATTTTCAGCCGGCGGGAGTCTATCCAACATCTCTTGAGGCACCACGCCGCGGCTGGCCATGTCGTTGAAGCGGATGGGGTGAGCATAGCCCTTCAAATACAGGTTCTGGCCTTCATCGCTCATGACGAACTCCCACCACAAGCGGGCGGCATAGGGGTGCGGGGCGTAGGCGCTGATGCCACCAGCATACGGCCCGGCTATGACGCCGGTCTTTGGCACAACGACCTCGATCTCGGGGTTGCCCGCCAGTTTATCGCGGTTGGCCAGGCCGAGATAGTCCCACTGGATGGCGAGAGGAGTCTCGCCCTGGGAGATGGGCCCTATGTCAGCGATCACCGGGATGAAGTTGCCAGCATCGTTCATTTCCTTCCAGAACTGCAGGCCCATCTCGGGAGCTTTCTCGATGTCGCCTCCACTACGGGAGAGCCCCGCGGCCATCACAGTCTGCACCGCCTCGTTGGATTTATCTACAGCACCCGCCATGGCGACCTTACCCTTGTATTCCGGCTTGAGCAGGTCTTCCCAATCCTGGGGGGTGTTCTCGATGGCTGGCTTGGAGACCTCGAAAGCCAGCACACCATAGTACTCAGCCCACCAGTAGCCATCCGGGTCCTTCATTTCAATGCTGTCCCAGGTGGAGACTTTGTACGCTCCAAGCAGGCCTTTCGTCATGGCGTTTGCGGTGTGGCCGACGCCGATGTCGACCACGTCCGGGGCTTGCGGGCCTCTGCTCTCCTTGTTGGCTTCGATCGCCGCCAGCTCGTCGGCTGAACCGGCATTTGGATCGAGTTCGTTGACCTTCATATTATATTTTGATTTGAAGGTTTCGATGATCTCGCCGTAGTTGGCCCAGTCGTGAGGCAGGGCGATGGTGGTCAGCTCGCCTTCTTTCGTCGCTCCAGCGACCAGATCGTCCATGGACATGGTGACCGGCAGCTCGCCGGTTTCGGCTGCCTTGGGAGCGCAGGAAGCCAGCCAGGCGGAAAAGCCGGCCGCCATGCTCAATTTCAAGAAATCACGGCGAGACATCGGGCGTTTTTCACTTGTAGTCATATATTCCTCCGTAAGTAACTATGGTTGTAAGCGGATAGGCTGAAAATATTGTATTTTTAGAGAAGTTGATCCGGATTCACCTCCTTATTTAGTTGAAAGGTCCGATAGTCTTGTAGTCAGATAGTCAAGGTCGACAATTTTATGTGACCCAAGAATTACTACAAACATTCACAAGGACCATCAGTTCGATGTGTCGACGAACCGAAGCGTTACTCACACGATTCTTTAGCGCGCGAGGCTTCTCCCCGATTAGCGACCTCCAGGGTTATTGGGTATGTCTGGGACGCGCGGGGAGGGTATTAGGATTTCTTGCATGCGGGTAGGGGAAGCTGCCAGTTTTCCTTGCACAGGTAATCGATGGCTAAAGAAATGGGTGGCGGATCAGACTGGTCTTCAATGCCTTGCACCACCGGTCACGAATGGTTGCCCCAATTTTAGCATCATTATATTCAGGCGTCAATTTAATCCTACCTTAACAAAATGGCTTTTATGTGTGAAGCACCTCCAGCTAAATTTTTAGGTCGCCTATCAAGCCATGTAGAGGACCCCTAAGGGTCTTTTGTCGGAGTCTTGAACGCATGCTATGGGGGAAGCCATATTAAACTTCCCGTTCGGCAGGCTATCAAAGACCCTTAGGGTCATAAGTCACTGATAACTGACAACTGATCACTGACAACTAACTACTCAACCGGGATCGCCTTGTACACCTTGTTGACATCGATCCCCTGGCGCTTGCGGTAGGCGCTGAAGCCGAAGTAGATCGCTGCAGCCACTGCGTAGTTGATGATCATGAACAGCATCGAGGTGGCGTTCGACCAGCCGATGGCGTAAAGTGGAAAATCAAAGGGCGGCACGTGCGGATCCCAGAACCACTCCACCAGCAGCCAGTCGAGGAAGAAGAAGAAGATCAACCCGGCCAGGGTGACCAGCGGCATCATCGATCCGCCCAGGATGCGCTTGCCGACGTAATACACCAGCCAGACGATCACTCCCGCGTTGACCACTGTCAGGAGCGCGACGACGATCACCATCAGCCAAGTTAAGGTAGATGCACCAATGCCGCCCAGGTTGGCCAGCACGGTTAAACCGTAGCTAAAGGAGGTGTAGATCAAGTACGCGCCTCCGACGACGAACAGCAGCATCACCACATAGCCCAACCAGGAAGGCGCCTTGAACTTGGCAATCGGGGAGCCATCGTAGACGTCTTTAACCCTCCAGGGTAGGATGATACCTGCCACAGTGGTACCCAGGAAGGTCACCGCGATCACCAGCGTGGCGTCCAGCACCAGGCTGCTGAAATTGGAGACGTCGAAGGCGTACAGGATGGCGATGACGATCGAAGGCACTACCATCAACAACAGGGCGACGACGGGGGTGCGCGTGCGTGGCTCTACGTAGGAGACCCACTCGGGCAGCATGCGGTCGAAGGCGGCGGCAAAGATCACGCGCGTCGAGCTCAGGAACACCGTCCCGGACCAGCCGAACCACCACAGGCTCATCAGCAGGATAACCAGGAACTGGATCGCCCGGCTCTTGACCATGAATGCCGCGAACAAGGCCGGGTAAGGCCAGAAGGGCAGCGGCGGCGCCTGGTCGGTGAAGCCCCAGGTGAAGTTCCAGAACGCCCCGTTGGCCTTATTATAGAAGTCCCAGCCAAGGGTTTTACCGATCAGGGCGAAGAA
>Ga0209341_10005614_pt1 | contig 11302 bp, 18 predicted proteins | sample RifCSP13_2_FD_184020 | JGI IMG/M metagenome (GOLD analysis project Ga0209341, IMG submission 184020) | Soil microbial communities from Rifle, Colorado - Rifle CSP2_sed 13_2 (SPAdes) (version 2) | ecosystem: Environmental > Terrestrial > Deep subsurface > Rock core/Sediment | place: Rifle...
TGGCGTCGCGCCTGCCGATCCTGCCCAGCGTGTCGGTCAACCCGATGTTCGCCTCGCTGACCGGAGTCACCGACGACGTCGGGGATGAACCGACCAACGCCTGCGACGACGCCCCCACCGGCTACGTCAAGGGCTGCTACCTGACCGCAAGGTTCGGCCGGGTGCGCCGGGACACCAACACCATCGACATGAACGACGTCATGCTGAAGCTCAACCGGGGCGATTTCACCGATCTCGTCCTGCATGGGCAGATGCTGGGGCTGACCGACCTCGTGCCGTCTGGCATCACCCAGGACGACGTGCTGAACATCATGACCGCCGCCGAGATGATCGGCGTGGGTGTGCGCACCGAGCGCCTCCTGACCAGGCAGACCTGGCAGGGTACCTGGGGCGTGAACAACGAGTTCCCCGGCCTGGATAGCCAGATCGCCACCGGACAGGTCGATGCCAACACCGGACAGGCTTGCCCGGCCCTGGACAGCGACGTCAAGAACTACAACTACGCCGCGCTGACCACCAGCATCGTGACCTACGTGTCGCAGCTGGAGTGGTTCCTGCGCCACAACGCCCGCAAGATGGGGCTGGAGCCTGTGCAGTACGTGATCACCATGCGCGCCGACCTGTGGTTCGAGCTCACCGCCATCTGGCCGTGCGCGTACAACACGAACCGCTGCTCCCCGGCCGCCGACACCGGAGCCACCGTCGTCATCGACGGGCGCGAGAACGTGTCGGAACGGGACGCCATGCGCAACGGGATGTACATCGACATCAACGGCCGGCGCTACCCGGTCGTGATCGATGACGGCATCTTCGAGCACAACAGCACCAACAACGCCAACCTGATCCCCGGCGAGTACGCTTCGAGCATCTACATGGTGCCTCTGAGCATCGTCGGCGGCCTGCCCGTGACCTACCGGGAGTACGTCGATTACCGCCGAGCGCAGCCAGACGTGGCCTTCCTGCGTAACATGGGCACGTTCTTCTGGACTGACAACGGGGTCTACACCTGGGCGGTTGAAACGTCCAAGTGGTGCTACAAGCTGGCGCTGAAGACCGAACAGCGCATCGTGCTGCGCACCCCGCAGTTGGCTGGGCGCATCGACGCCATCAAGTACAGCCCGCTCCAGCACCTGCGCGACGCCGATCCCGACAGCCCGTACTGGGTCGACGGCGGCGTGAGCGTCCTGCCTGGACTTTCAGCCCCCAACGCCATCTGGGCGTAACCAAGTCTCGCACGAAACCCCAGACTACAACTTAATAGTAAACGCCCCTCTGATTTTCAGAGGGGCGTTTCGCACTTCCATCAGGATGTGTTTAGGGATGCTCATTTAATCGTATTCGTTGATGTCGATGGCTTTTTTTACCAAATACGCCGCGACGATCAACCCTAATGCTCCGGCTAGGTAAGGCCCCCAGGTAGTATTTGAAACTACATAGAATAAGCCTATCCCGCCGAAAATAATCACAACCGCCATCAACCAACGCCAAATTTGTCTCATTAACTGCTCCTTCTTTTTTGGAATTTATTTCTAAAGATCATCTGGGTGTTCAATATGATAATCAATCGCCGCCTTAACAACTGCGATGATGACGATAATCATCAATCCAAACGCCAGGATTTTGCCCCAATCCGTCAATATGACTGCGAGTCCCAGACCGAGGCTCCCCAAAACAATCAACATGGCGAACAACCAGCGCCAGATCATTGGTTGGCCTCCTGTTTCGGATCCCCGGCAACCAGGATGATCACCCCAGACCGCTCTCCAAAGGTAACCGATTGGATCGCCTTCATATTGGGGAACACGGCGACCTTCTGCGATACGCCAGAGTAGAACGGCGGCATGGTCTTGCGATTGGCCTTGAACCATTCATATCCGAAGCACGACGCCCACACCGCCCTGCCGTCGAATGCGTACGCGAAGTCGGTGAGCAGGCTGTCTTCCCACGGCCAGGGCCAGCCCTGGCTGACCTGAGTTCCATCCTCGCGGTCCAGGATGAACTTTTCGACCAATTTCCTGAACCTCCGCTCGGAAGTCGTCTCCCGGATGGCTTCGGGGATGCCTTCTGGATATCCGTCCCAGGCAATGCTCCCCAGCCACTCGGCGTCCACCCCCCGCCCAACGTAGAAATCAGCTCTGGTTCCCATGTATGACCTCGCGGGTTGAAATCATGTATTTCAGGGTTCTTTCGTAGATAATGGCCTTTTGATGGTCATCGGCTGGGTTGATTACGATACTATGGCCCGCTTCTAGCAGTCTGAGGATCTTTCCCGAATCGGTTCCTGTTAGAGTCCCATCGAGTTCAATCCGGTAAAACCTTCCGATTGCTGAACCCGTCATATCATAAACATCCAGATCGATAAAAATAATCTCAATCAACTTTGGGCCGTCCATGTCTGTCTCCTTAATTTTCTTTCTTTGGATCATCCGCTCCACACCATGTAGTAGTCGTCCTGGTCGGGTTGCGCCAGGACGTATTCAATGGTCTCCTGGACGATCTCAAGGGCTTGCAGGTAATAATCTTCTGCAAGTTGTTTGTACTTGTAAGATTTATATTGTTGGCTGACTTCCTTAACGCGCGCTAGACAGAATTCCCAATCGATCTCCGGGTTAGGCGTCTGATCTGCCACCCCCATGATCTCAAATAATCCAGGCAGCCCGATGCGAGCCATGTAACGGTTGATCCCGCTGTCATTGTATGATGATACGAAGCGACCGATCTTGAACAGGTGATCAGGGTATTTAGCACTATCAATCCAAATCGTTTCACGGAGTTGCGACTGCCCCCAATCGCCCAGGCCGAGTTCCTGTTTGACCGCCTCGGCGCGCTGGACGGCTTCATGTTTTTGCCCCACAGTCATCTGGTTGTAATCGCCATACTCGGCCCAGATCGCCTCGGACCGCTGGTTGTACTCTGCCTCCACCCGGTCGGCTTCGGCGCGGTCGGCGCACTTGTATAGATAAACGTTGAGTCCCATGTTAAGCCTCCTTTGCATCCTGAACGTCAAGCGACTTCAGGGCGCGCCCGCGGGCGATGTCCCGCCCAACGCGATAGCTGAATTGATCCGCGAGCGAACAGGTCGCCCGCCCGTGTAACTCAGAACCATCAAGCAGAGTGATGATACAAACCGTCCGCCCGCCGCGCGGGGCGGGTTGCGGAACCCCCAGAACACCGTAAAAATCCCAATCGACTGGGCCTAACCATGACCTTCGTCCCCTGGAATATCTGACCAGGATCTCATCTGGCGGACGCCCGCGCCGCTTTGCGCCCCGCGGGTCGTTCTGCGGGATGCGGAAATGCTGATACTCTATTTTTAGATCATCCTGCCCGTCCATGCTACATCTCCTGTTCTTGAATTTGTTTGACCGCCGCCCGCACCTGAGCGGACGTCAACTCCCAGGCGTCCTCGGTCAGGAGGGCTACCACCTGAAACTTGAATTTCTGATAGTAGATCAGGGCGAAGTCAACGTCCCCGTACTCATGGCACAGGATCGCCAACGCCAACTGGGCCGGCCCACTGCCCCCGTAACCCCATTCAAACCCTGTTGGGCTGTGATTCATCACGTCGTTGCGCGGCGGGAGCGACTTCCCGTTGACTGTGACGGTCGCCGTCCCCAGCCCGGCCCGATGTCCTTTGTAGACGTACTTTTGAGACATGCGCTTGCTCCTTTCCAATGTTTATCTATTATTTATACTGACCAGGATCCAAAAGTAAGTCGTCGCCAGCGTGATCGCTAACTCGGCCGACACCGCGGCGTGGATCAGTGCCAATATTGTGAAGTATTCTGGCACAAAAAACCACGCCGCCAATACTCCCAAACCCAGACCGAAGTCCAGCGCCGACCCGATCAACAGGACTACGAAGAACCAGCTCACTCTATCCTCTCACACAAAACCGACTTCTTTATCATCGTGTTTCTCGCCACATTCCGCGCACTCGTAGTGAGTGATATAGGCAGCCATCTGACCTGGGTCGTTGTTTCTGAACTTATATTCGCTACCATCCAGATCGCGCAGCTCAAAACCGGTTTGCTTCCAATCGTGTCTATGGTTATCTGCAATGTTATTCCCATGCCTAGACAGAAACCAAATTAACCCACTAATAATGGCAATTCCGAACACCCCATAACAAACCACGTCTATGACGTTCATTGCAAGTCTCCATAATTGCATTCTCCGACCACCAGAGAGTAGCCCCTGGCGATCAGCTTGCGTTCAACCTCCCCGTATTCTTCCGTCCCGACTGCCAGATCCTTGGGGATGGTGACGGCATCTTTGGTTGCTCCAGGTTTGACGTAAACCGGTCTTCCAGTCACGTTGCGCAGGAGATCGACCTGCTTTTGCAGTTTCTCGCTCAACTCCGAAGCGTTGATCGCGGTGGGGGGTTCATCAAAAATCGGATCAATTAACATATCCAGCCATCCTTATCAGCCGCGCCATAACGAGCTCATCGTTTCCATCGTATTCAACTTGACAGTTATTGCACAGCCTGACGCGGCCGTAGTTGTAGTATTTCCTGAGCGATGAGCAGTTTCGGCAAACTGCCAGCCCGCAGGAAAAGCAACGCCCACGGGCTGGGATTGGTATCAAAAGGTTTGCGGGGGAAGTACAGAACTGATCCACCACGCAACAGGTTTCGACCATCAGAACCGCTCGCCGGCGAAGTCGCTGATCAGCTTCGGGGCCGAAGTGTCAAACCCGACCACGTCCAGCATGCCGCCATCGGTCGGATCGGCGATTGAAAATTGAGTAGCCACCATCCCGACCACGATCAGGCGGGCGTCGATCCCCATGGCGTCCCGGTACTGCTTCAGCGCCTGGAACGGATGGATGTTTCCCGCCCAGGTTTCATTATCGGTGTACACCACGAAAGTATCGATGGCCTTGCGGTCGTTCTTGGCGACCACCATCGGGAGCGAGCAGTCCGTCCCGCCTGCGCCCATCCGGTTGATCTTGTGGACTACCGTGTCCAGATCGTCGTCGCGTTTTAGGTCGGCCTCGTGCAATCGTCTTGAGAACGCCATGACGTGCGTTTCGGGCTCGGTACGGAACGTGACCATCGCCATAGCGGCGGCCGCCTCACGGGCGTGGATGTGGGTGTTATTGATCAGGCTGGAGTCCCAGGACATCGACCCAGACACGTCCAGGCACAGCATGAACCGCTTACCGGCCGGAACCACATTCTGGAACGCCAGGTAGAAGGTCTCGTTGAGGGCGGCGTTGATCTTAACGTTCGGACTCCAGGTCAGGCTGCCCCGGACGCCCTTGCCGGCCGCGTAGGTGGTTGCCCCGACCAGCACCGCGAACGGATGCAGGCGGGACTTCTGGATGTATTCCTGGTTGACCAGCCGCGCCGTCACCAGCTCAACTATCGCGGTGCTGCCTTCTAGCAACCCAATGGACGTCATGCGCCCCAGGTTGCGCAGCATAGCAGTCAGCGGCAGAGCACCTGAACTCAACAGGGCTGCCCAGACTTCGGGCGACTTCAGGTGCTGGGTGGGCAGCGCCTCCCACGGCAGGCGATATTTCACCACGGCGTCGATCACCTCGGCCTCGGTCGGGGCGCGCTTGGCCAATTCAAACCCGTAGATCACCGAATCGACCAGCCCTTCGGGTGGGGCGGCGAAGGTTTCATCTTCCCAGCCGTCCACGACCCACTTGAAGATCGCATCGTACACCGCATCAGGCGGGGTCGGGCGCGCCAGCCGCAGAACGTCGGCCATCGCCCACTGATCCCGCGACTGGTACTTGACCACCTGATAAGCCAGATCGGCCGGTTTCTTCTCAGTGAACCACTTCTGGACGCCGGTCTGCCGCACCCGCCCCCAGCCTGCGAGGTTGTCCAGGTAGGCGACGAAGTGGAGCAAGTGCGTACCCGTCCGCGCCACCTGCGGCAAGACGTCCATCGCCAGCTTGCGCGTGGCATTGTCTGGATTGTGGATGGGTGCAGCGCAGAACGCCAAGGCGAACAGGGCCGGCTCGTTCTTGATCGCCAGCCCCGCGTCGCTGACTTCCACGATGCGGGCGATGGTGCGCTGCGGGTCGGCATCCACGCAGGCGGCGAGGCATTTGACGTTTTCAAACATCAGTTCCTCTTTATTGGCGTAGTAACTGTTCGCCTCGTTGCCCAGGATCAGGAACCGATCCAACTGCTTCCACAGGTCGAGCTTGAAGACGTACCCGCCCGCCCGGTTTTCAACCTGATCCGTTCTTCCTGGAACCGGGATCTGCTGGTGGGTCTGCTTCTGTCCGTAATTTCTGTAAACGCTCATGATTAATCTCCTCAATTTCTCTGTGTTGATTCCAGGTTGATGGTGTATATCGTGTAAAACTTTGAGAAAAACATATCGATTGACTTGACAATGCCCCTGATGGTGTATATATCTTCCTCGAGATTGACATTCGATCCGATGGGCGGCAACGGGGGGCAAAACGGCACATTCCCATCCGAAGTCATCGAGGCAAGTTCTCGCCCATGCTCATCCTTGAACCTGATTTCTATATTAATTCTCGACATCAGTCCTCCTTTTCAGGACAAAAATAGCGGCGAACGACATGGAGAGATAATAACATCCAGTCGTTCGCCGCCGCTACAACAGGACGAGTTGCGCCAGAGGATAATTTCGAACAGCCGGGAGGCCGTTCAAACATCCGTAGAAAGGGTGGGGGTAACCCTCCAGCTCCAGTCCTGTAATTACCATTGGGCGGCGAACGAGTTATGCGCCACGGCGTAATTTATAACGCGGGTTTGAACCGCTCACATGCTGATCTTTGGGATTCACATGCTTTAACCGATAACCATGACACGCCGGTTCGCCTGTATTCGGTTGTAAAAGTAGTGGACGAGGTGCGCCTTACGAAAGACCTTTCCGGGAGGATGAGCCTTGCGGCCGACCCCGGCTTCAGAATCGAACTGATAACCGTAAAGCTTCAGTCCACCAAGGGGGCTGGGCAGGATTCGAACCTGCGTTCAACTTCTGGATCAACACGGCAACACCGTCCCAGCCAATCCAGTCCCTAACCACTCGGACACCAGCCCAAGATGCCGCCACTGCCGCCCAGTCTTTTTGGGGTTTCACCTTGCCGTGGCTAGACGCAAATTGCGAACGAGTGTGCGATGCAGGGGTATATTAGCAAGATAACCCTACATCTCCGGTTCGCAGGGGTAAGCGGCGGGTCTCGAACCCACGGCCTCCTGGGTCACATCCAGGCGCTCTGCCGTCTGAGCTACGCCTACCGTATAATTCCGGCCGAACGAGTGTGCGCTATAGGGGATAATCATTTGGGATAACCCTCTAGCTCCGGTTCGGCTTGCAACACCTGAGAAAACAGGGGGAGACGATGGGACTCGAACCCATGACAACCCGATTAATAGTCGATAACCCACTCACATCGGTTCTAAAGAACGAGGAGCGCAAATGGGTGTTTTGGCGCTCTGCCAACTGAGCTACGTCTCCCGTATATAAAAACTTGTAAAAGTGCAGCGGGCCGGGGCGGATGTGTCTAGACCTGCCTAGCACCCGGCCCTTAAAATGGGTTTTCATGGGGAGTGACCCAGCCTTGAACTGGGTGTCGCCCGCCCAACCGCAGATTTCAGATACTACCATCCAAAACTAGGAAAGGAGAAAGCATTGGCGATCTTCCGGGGGTGGAAGAGACGAACATCGGTTGAAGCGGGGGTTTTGCCTGGTAAACTACACTCCCAGGTTGTTAAAGTTCTGGATTGGCCCGTATCTGAAACAAGCAACCTTGACTTCTAAGGCTACCTGTATTATAATAAATTAATAGCGTCCTGTCAAGGGCAAAAGGCATCAATTTGAAAGACACTTCCCGCAGCAGAATCCCTCAATTTATCAAGGATCAACTCTCTGACGTGAAAGGCCGGGGCAGCAGCCGCATCATCACCGTCACCATCGACCCGCAACTGTTGGCCGAGAGCGACATCGTGGCCTCCGCCTTAGGTTTATCCCGGAGTCGGTTCTTCAGGGAAGCCCTTGAGTTTTACATTCATCATTTGATCGCGGTCGAGGTTGATCATGGCGCGTAAAGTTCTTATATCCATCGATCCATCTAAAGGGGTTGAAGCCAGAGTCCTTACCCCCGATCTGGAAGCGTTGATCGTATCCCAGGATCGGAAACCGAGATATCCCAGCGCGCCCTACGATAAGGTTGTAACACTCAACTATCTTGAAGACAAGGTGCTGGGCGGGGACGTCTCATACTGGCAGGGTGAGATCAATTGGCCAATCTATTCAACTCAGGCTAAATTCGTGTTTATCCGGGCCGCGTTTGCTGGAAGTGCCGGTGGGATATTTGAGGACATCAGGTTCCAGGAGAACGCGGCCGGCGCGGAAGCGAACGGCGTGATCTACGGGTGTTATTTCTTCTGGCGCGCCGACATCGATCCAGTCGTGCAGGCCAACTTATTCTGCACGTTGATCGCGGGCAAATCCTGGAAACTTCTGGCAGTTGCCGACGCAGAGGTCGATGACGGACAATCTCCAGAAGTGTGCCGGAACAATCTGATTATTTTTATCAATACGGTCAAGGCGACCCTCGGCATCGATAACATGCTACTGTACACCCGGTCGACGTTCTGGAACGTCAAAGTTGCCGACACCGTCCCGGCCAGCGACCTCCAGTGGGAAGTGCTAGAACTGTTCATCGCCCGCTACACAATTCAGCCGCTGCCGTGGGGCAACCCAGGAGATCCAGCGTACTTAATCCCGCGCGATCATACCGCCTGGAAGTTCTGGCAGTTCACTTCAACGGGGCCTGGGGCGACGTTCGGGGCATCCAGCACCTACATCGATTTGGTTTATTTCAATGGCACTTATCAAGAATTTCTAGTCTACGCAAATGCAACTCAGGAGGAAACTATGATCAGGGAACCATACAACCCGGCTTTGATTACTTTGATCGCTGCGGACGGCACCAACATCTTATCAACCCCCGCGGGCGACGTTCCGGTTGGCGGTTATATTGAGATTTATGCCATCGCGCTCAACTGCACCAAACCAATCAACGATGCCAGGATTTACCATAAGCGCGCCGACGCCCAAGTGATCCCGCTCGGCCGTGACCGGCTTGACGGGGCGGTTGCTACCGCGCTGGGCCGCTACACAGTTCTGGATCCAGGTGATGTGATCCAGGCAAACCTGTATGACTGCCCAGCCGGGGCCACCATTACGTTATACATGAAAGGAGCGAAATACACCCCAGCATGAGAGTAGTAGTCCTGACCTCTGACAAGTACCTGCCAGCAGTCCGCCCTTTCGCCTATCTGTTTGGAAAATATTGGGGATCCGACGTTCCGGTAACGGTTGCTGGCTATTCAAGACCAAACTTTGACCTGCCCGCAAACTTTGATTTTATCAGCCTGGGAAGGCAGGAGGATTACCCGTTCAACAAATGGTCTGATGCCCTGATCAAGCTCCTGGGCTCGATGATCGATGAGGCGTTCGTGCTGATGCTTGAGGACTATTGGATCACCCGCCCCGTCAATCGAGACGCCGTGCAGATCCTGTTCGACTACGCCGTCCAGTTCGGGTACGTGCTGAAGATCGACATCTGCGCTGACCGGCTGTACGCATTTGGGACTGACCTCGACTACAGCCACGTTGCTTACCTGGACTTGATCAAGTCGATGCCAGGCAGCCCGTACCACATGTCGCTGTATCCCGGCATCTGGCGGCGGGATAACCTGCTGCGGTGTCTGGTGCCTGGAGAAAGCCCGCACGAACTGGAGTTGGTCGGGACGACCAGAGTCAGCCATCTGCAGGACATGATCGTGCTGGGCACCCGCCAATGGCCGTTAAAGATCACGCTCGGTCTGCGCGGGCAGGATCCAAACCACATCAACCTGGAAGAGCTGTCCCCAGAGGATGTCAAGGCGATGCAGGATTTGGGTTACTTCAAGGTGTACGGAGACAAACCATGAAAATATTAATAACATTAACGATTATACTGTTGGCATCCTTGGTGATTTCTGGATGCGTGAGTGATACTATTTACGGTGTTGTCACTGCCAAAGATTCAAACACATTGACAATTACTGTAAATGTGTATGAGAATAGGGGCTTTTTTTATAAGCTGACTGACAACTATGAGCAGATAGTTGTGTCTGAAGAAATGTTTTCAAAAATCGAGATTGGTGCCACGGTTACAATTGGTCGGGGCGACGATGGATCACTTGGTGTTTTTGATTGGGTGATGAGTCCAGCTAATCCAGGTGGTCCGTTGGGAGATTGGTGATGAACTATCGTAAGGTCACCACCGGCGACTTCCGCGCCACCGACCGCGCCCGCCAGTTGGTCAACGAAGTTTTGGACTCCGGGCGCATCGGATACGGCGAGAAATCTAAAGAGTTTGAGAAGAAGTTCGCTGCTTTGCACGGGTGCCGATACGGCATCCTGTCTAACTCTGGCACTTCCAGTCTACACGTCGCTCTGCAGGCGCTGAAGGAATTGCACGGCTGGGGAGACGGCGACCGGGTGATCGTGCCGGCCACCACGTTCGTCGCCACTGCCAACATCGTGCGGCACAACAAGCTCGTGCCGTCATTCGTGGACGTGTCCCCGGATACGTTCAATATAGACGAGTCCTTGATTGAGCGGGAAATCAACCGCGACACGCGGGCGATCATCCCGGTTCACCTGTTCGGGCAGCCAGCCAATCTGAAAGCGATCCGTTCTCTGGCGCGCCAATACAATTTGAGCGTCATTGAGGACAGTTGCGAAACCATGTTCGTCAGACAGGCGGGCGAGCTGGTGGGGAGCGTGGGCGACATCGGTTGTTTCAGCATGTACGTCGCCCATCTGATCGTCACCGGCGTCGGTGGGATCGCCACCACCAATAACCCAGACTATGCGGCGAAGATGCGCAGTCTGGTCAACCACGGGCTGGACATCGATTTCCTGAACGTGGACGACAACTTTGCCCCTCAGCCCATGCTCAACCGCAGGTTCCGGTTCAACACCATCGGCCATTCTTTCCGGATTACCGAGTTCGAGGCAGCGGTCGGGCTGGCACAACTTGACCAGGATTACATTACTCATTTGTTGCAGAAACGAGCCCGCCACGCCATTGATCTGATCTTGGGTATCGGGGCCATCAATAAAATACATGGGGGCGTTCTCAAGACTCAGGTACTCCCACCCGGCACGGAACACGCCCACATGATGTTCCCCATCGTGGTCAGAGACGAGCAACTGCGCGACCCGCTCCTGGATTTCCTGTACGAACGCGGCATCGAAACCCGCGACATGCTCCCCATCCTGAACCAGCCGATCTATAAGTGGCT
>Ga0209341_10005616_pt1 | contig 11299 bp, 9 predicted proteins | sample RifCSP13_2_FD_184020 | JGI IMG/M metagenome (GOLD analysis project Ga0209341, IMG submission 184020) | Soil microbial communities from Rifle, Colorado - Rifle CSP2_sed 13_2 (SPAdes) (version 2) | ecosystem: Environmental > Terrestrial > Deep subsurface > Rock core/Sediment | place: Rifle...
TCCGATCTATCGGCGGCTCCATCTTGCGCGATTTCAAGTTGTGGCATAATGGGGGATGATGCCAGATGCCGCCATCGCTCAAGGTCTGGCTCAGGCTGAATTTGTGCCCTACGTAGAAGATTAATCCGCCTCAGATCGCTACCCGGTCGCTCACCTTCTCCTGTAATACCTGCCCCAGGCGCAGGATGCCCTCCTGAATTTTTTCAGGGGTAGCGTTCGAGAAATTAAGCCGCATGGTGTTGTGGCCGCTGCCGTCAGGGTGAAATGGCTGGCCGGGCACAAAAGCCACTTTTTGCTGCACTGCCAGCCTGAGCACCTCCGCGGCGTCCAGGTGTTCGGGCAATGTCCCCCACAAGAACAGGCCGCCATCAGGATGGGTCCAATCCACTTCGGGCGGGAAAAAGCGGTCCATGGCCGCCAGCATCACATTCCGGCGCTCCTGATAGACCCGGCGGATGAGTTTGATATGCTCATCCAGGAAGCCCCCTCGCGAGACTTCATGGGCCACTAGCTGGTTGAAGGTCGCTGTGTGCAGATCGGTGCCCTGCTTTGCCTGAACCAGCTTGTGGATTACCTCCGGCGGCGCGATCACCCAACCCAGGCGGACACCCGGCGCCAGTGTCTTGGAGAACGTGCTCAGGTAGATCACGTTGCCGTGGTAGCAGTGATCGGAGTTGTTACGCAACTGGTCATCCAGCACCACCACCGATGCCAGATGATCCCCTTCATAGCGCAGCTGACCATACGGGTCGTCTTCGATGATCGGAACGCCATAGCGTTCAGCCAGTTCCACCAGCCTGTGGCGGCGTTCCAGCGAGAGAGTGGCGCCGGTCGGGTTCTGAAAGTTGGGCAAAACGTAGATGAACTTCGGTCCGCTGCGTAGCGCCTCCTCCAGGGCATCGGTGTTCATGCCTTGCTTGTCCATGGGGACGGTGACATACTCCGCGCCATAGGCGTTCCAAGCCTGCAATGCTCCCAGGTAGGTGGGAGATTCGACCAGTATGCGATCGCCGCGGTTGATAAAGATCTTGCCCAGCAAATCCAGCGCCTGCTGCGAGCCGGAGGTGATCAATACGTTTTCAGGGGTGATATTCAGATCGTAGCGGGAGGTGTGGCGGACGATTTGCTCACGCAGCGGCAGATAGCCTTCCGTGGTGGAATACTGGAGAGCCTGGGCGCCAAAATTGCGCAGGACTTTCTCGCACGCCATCGTGAAAGCCTCCAGCGGAAAGATCTCCGGGGCGGGCAGCCCTCCAGCAAAAGAAATGATATCCGGTTGTTCGGTCAATTTCAGCAGCTCACGAATCGCCGAGCTGCCTATACGTTGGGTACGCTGAGCATAGCGGTAATCCCATGGGGTACGCATGAAAACTCCTTATTTTGGAAACCTGCTTAAGATAATTGCCGGCGTGGGGATTGTTGCCCGGTCGCCGAGCGTTAATTCTGCGGGCGCCTTTCCGGCTTTTTCCGCCGCGCTTTGATAGATGAGCAACGGAGCGCCCTCTGCAGCGATTTTCTGTTCGATAAAAGCCTGCCCGGTCAGAAAGCCTTCGCTGTCAACCGCGCAGCTCGTCACCCAGCCGATCACCCGGCCGCGCTTGTCCATCACCGGGTCGCCGTTGTGGGCCATGCGCACAGCCTTCTCTACGAAGTGGAAGCGGACCACGACGCTTGTGCGCTCCTTCTCTCCGCTCAGGTAAGCCTCCCGCCCGATAAACCAGGGTTTATATACTTTCACATAGCTGCCAAATCCAGCCTCTGCCACACCCAGGTCTTTCGCGCCGCGCTGGCCTGAGCCGGCCCCCATCTCGTGACCGTAGAGCGGCAGGCCTGCTTCTGTGCGCAGTGAATCGCGCCCCCCGAGACCCACCGGCTTGAGACCAAACGGCTCGCCAGCTTTGAGCAAGTCTTGAAACAGCCCTGCGGCGCGATCCGGGTGAACGAATAATTCAAAGGCCATCTTCTCGCCCGTATAACCGGTGCGCGATACCACCAGGTCGTAGCTGCCTGCAACCGCATCGCATAACTGGGTGCGTTTGAGACCCAGGATGCGCTGGCGCGTTTCGGAGTCGCAGCCCAGCGCCAGGAGCACGTCGCGCGAGCGTGGTCCTTGAAGGGCGATGTCTACACGCATATCGGCGCCTTCGCGGGGATCGCGCAGGTTGCGCAGCGTCACGTGGCGTCCAAATGCTCGCGCCCAGGGTCGCCGGTTGTCCACCAGCACTTCCCCCCTCCGGACAGCATTCAACCAGGCCCAGTCTTTATCGTCGTTGGAAGCGTTGACCACCACCAGGAACTTTTCCGCCGCCCGCCGGTAAACCAGGGTGTCGTCGATGACTTCTGCATCAGGATCGAGAAAATGGGTGTAGCAGGATTCGCCCACGCCCAATCCGCCGATATCGTTGGCGCACACACTGTCTAAAAACGCAGCCGCCTCGGGGCCTTCCGCCTGGTACACCCCCATGTGGGCAACGTCGAACAGGCCAGCCGCCTGGCGGGTCGCCAGGTGTTCCTCGATCACTGAGGTATACCAGACCGGCATCTCCCAGCCAGCGAAGGGGATCAGCTTGGCGCCCAGCTGCTTGTGCACCTCGAAGAGCGGGGTGTGGCGTAGTTCCGCTTCAGCCTCCTGCCATTTAAACCTGGGCAAAGCTTCTGCCCCAGCCTCGGGCATGCCGATGAAATAGGGTTTATCCGAGCCGTGCGCCAGGTCGAGTACGGGCGCATCTTTACAATCTTTCTGCACCGGCTGGGCAGAGGATTCCTCCACCACGACCGGGCCGGGCAGCTTACCCAGCGGGTCGTCATCGAAGGCTACGTAACCATCTGAAAGGTCGCGCAACCAGGTAGCAGCCAGTCCGGCGCTCCAGGCCGGCACGCTCAGCAGGAACTGGTAGGGTGATAAGCAGGTAAGCGAGCCTTCCACGGTGCCCTGTGGCGTGTGCAGGCAGGTTGGCAGGCTTTCACCGGGCTGCAAACCGCTCAGGTCGGCGCTGAGCGCGCAATCCAGGAACTGGCGCAGGCGGGCGCCGCGCAAATCATAGGCTACCCAGCCGTCCACGCTGGTTGGTTTGTCATCCAGGTAATAAAAATGGGGGTAGCCATGCTGCGAAGACTCATAATCGATTCCTGCAGATTGGGCCAGTTCGCGCACCTTAATCCGGGCCTCTTCGAGCACGCCAAAATCCACTTTAGCCCGGCGTAAGTCCCCTTTGCGACCTTCCAGGCTGTACGGCGTGGTAGCCTGGAGCAGGTCGGCAATCAGGTCTGCCAGTGTTACCATCTCAGCCTCTTTGAGTCCGCGCTGGGTGACCCAAGGAGTGCCCATGCGAATGCCCGAGGGCGCAGCGGCTGACTTATCCCCAGGGATGGTATTGCGGTTGACCACCACCCCGGCGATATCCAGAATGCGCGCCGTCTGGTCGCCGGAAAGCGAAGTGCCATCCGCTCCCTTGATGGTGCTGCAATCCAGGTTGGTCAGGTGGGTGTTCGTGCCGCCGAACGGTATCCGCAAGCCACGCTGGATAAGTTGATCGGTGAGCGCGACGCAGTTCTTCACCACCTGTGCCTGGAGCTGGCGGAAGGCCTCGGTTTGTGCCAGCTTGAAAGCCAATGCCTGGGCTGCGAAAACGTTCACGTGCGGTCCGCCCTGCTCGCCGGGGAAAACCGCCCGGTCGATCTTGCGCGCCAGCGCAGGGTCGGTGGTCAGGATGCAGGCGCCGCGCGGTCCGCACAGCGACTTGTGGGTGGTGAACGTGATCACGTGGGCGTATCCAAGCGGAGAGGGATATACACCCGCCGCTATTAACCCGGCAACGTGGGCGACATCGGCAAACAAGTACGCCCCAACTGCATCTGCGATTTCCCGGAAGCGCGCCCAATTCGCCGCCCAGGGATATGAAGAAAAACCGCCGATGATGAATTTGGGTTTGTGCTGGCGCGCCAGCTCCTCGACCTGGTCGTAATCAAGTTGCTCGGTGTGTGGATCGACGGTGTAGTGCACCACGTTATAGTACTTGCCAGACCGGTTGACCGGCGAGCCATGCGAAAGATGCCCGCCGTGCAGCAGGTCCATGCCCATAATGGTCTCGCCCGGATTCACCAGGGCGTGATACACTGCGTTGTTCGCCGGCCCTCCGGAAAGGGCCTGGACATTGACGAATATTTCATCGGCGGATATTCCATTGGCTGCGAAAGTCTCAGCGCAGCGCCGCCGCGCCAGCGCTTCGACAACATTGGCGTACTCCACGCCTTTGTAATAACGCGGATCGGAGTAGCGCCGGAAGTGCCCCAGGCGAGCCGCGTAATCCAGGATTTCAGCTTCGGACATCCAGCGTGACTCTTCGTCAGGATAGCCCTCAGCGTAGATATTTTGAAAAGCGGAGCCGAGCGCCTCGCGGACAGCCAGAGGGGCGCTGCTTTCGCTGGGAATCAGGATCAGCTTGCGAAACTGCCGCTCCGCCTCGATTTCGGTGAGCGCGTATACATCCGGATCTAGCTCGGCCAGTGTTCCGCGGAACAGGTAATCCTTCATAGAATACTCCTGAATTGGGAGGGTGATACACCATTCGTCATTTTACCGCCCAGTTGAATTGTAGCCTTTCGGATAATCCGGGTCAAGTGATAGATAGCACACTCGCCGCAGCAGCCCGCGCCGCGCCTAAGGCAGGATATTATTATAAATATCGCTCAGGCTCTGGCCCAGCCCGCGCAGGCTGCTAGTGATTTGCTCCAATGGTCCTCCTGCGCCGCTCCTGCCCGGCGCCAGCACAGAAGACCAGCCTGCACCGTAAGTCTGGAGCAAAAAGAATATCAAGATAGCAGTAACGAGGATGAGAAGAACGAAGATGCACGGAAACCTGGTTTTTTCTGCTGGAGGTTTCATTTTGGCTCAATTCAACCACTTGCGATAAATCTGGTAGCGTTTATAAATCCTGGCGCCCATGTGCTCCGCCAGGATTGGGGTCCTTGGGTTGTCGTCTGAAGTCAATGACAAGTCCACCCACTTGTAGCCCCTGGCTGAGGCGCGCCGGCCCATCTCATCAAAGAGCAACGCGACGACGCCCGTATCCCAATATTCAGGCGGGATAAGCACACTTTTGATCGCCAGGCACTCCGGTTGGCGGCGAATGTGCCACGCTAATTGGGCGTAGTTCCAGGGATAGCGCAACCCGTTGACATGGATCAACACCTCGTTCAAATTAGGGATGCCGGGGAGCCAGCCTACTGTCTCACCCTGCCCGGTCTCTGCGAACAGCACCAGTTCCGGATCGATGATCTGGCGGAAGGGTTCCAGCAAAGCTTCCAAAGCCTCACGCTGCCAGGGGATATGGCCCGGCAGGTGCGCCAGGGCGCGGTTCAGCAGGTGGTAAACCCGGTCGATTTCATCCGCCCAGCTGTCCAGGTCGGCTGAGCGGACGTGGAACCGACCCCGCTGGCGTATCCTCTCGGCCAGGCGCCTCAAGCGGATCACTTCGGGTGTGGTCAGGTCCACCGCGATGGTGTAGGCCAGGTTTTGGCCGCGGCCAGGCTCGAATCCATAGCCCTCGAAGAAATCCCGGTAATAAGCGGGCGTATGCCCGCAGAATATCGCCGCTGGGCGGTCGCGGCCTTCGATGAGCACGCCATAGCTGTCCTCGTAGTCCAGGTTGAAGGGGCCATAAAGGGTGTCCAAACCCCGCCAGCGCGCCCAGCTCGCCGCGTGATCGAACAGCGCCCTGGCGATGGCATAATCCTCAAGGCATTCGAAAAAACCGATCAGGCTGTCTTTCCAGGGGTGGGCGTTGTGGGCGGATTTGTCCTCCGCGCAGCAGATTGTGCCAACCGGTCGATCCTCGCGCCAGGCGACGAAAAATTCAGCCATGCCGCGCTGAAAGAAAGCGCCTTGCTGCGGGTCGATCACCTTGCGGCGCTCGGGCAGGAGCGGCGGCACCCAATGCGGATCGCCTGCGTAGACGCGCCAGGGAAAGGTCAAAAAGATGCGCCTTTCCTGGCGGGAGCGGACCGGTCGAATCTCGATCTCGCTCATAGCGTTCCGCTGATTTTCGCTTTTCGGCGCGTTTCTAATTCCCTGGCGAGCTGGGTGTACGATTCCCGCCCCAATGGGTACAGGGAGGCGAATAATATCCCCAGGCAAAGCAGCGCGGCGGGGATTGGCCCCGCTACGATGCGGATGCCGTTCACCGCGCTTACCGGCTGCACTGCGCTGTTGGGGATGTAGCCTGTGAAATCGAGCACCAGCAGCGCCAGGGGTATGGCAACCGAGGAGGCGATCTTTTGCGCCAGGGTGATCAGGCTGTAGAACATGCCCTCGTGGCGCTCTCCGGTGTGCCACTCGCCCCACTCGATGGCATCCGGGATGATCGACCAGGGCAGCACATGCGCTGCCGATACGCCGATACCTGCCAACACGCACAGGAAGAGCAACAGCGACAGGCCGGATGACGGGTTAAGCGAAACCACAACCAGTTGCACAACCGCCCAGAAGGCGATCCCGCCAATGTATGCCATGCGCTTGTTCAGGCGGCGGGCGACCCATTCCCAAACCGGCAGGGCAAGGATAGCGGTCACGAATATGGTCGCCACGATCAGGTCGCTCTGGGCTTCGCGCTGGACGACATACTTGATGTAAAAGATCAGGGTGGTCTCCAGCAGGCTGATCGATACCCAGGTGAACAGGTAGATGCCCAAACCAAAAACGAAAGGCCGGTTACCCCAGGCTGCACGCAACGACTGCCTGACCCCCGGCTGCTCCTGGCGCATGAACTCCTGGCGCTCGCGCGTCCCCCAAAACACCAGCAGCAGGGGTAAGGCTGAAACCAACCCAAACGTGGCGCCCATCGCCAGCACCCGCCCGGTGTTTTCAGGGTGAAAACCGTTCACCATCACCAGCGGCAAGGTGAAGGCGGCCAGGCCGCCAAAGATGGAGAAGAACATGCGCGTGGTTGTCAGGGCGGTGCGTTCGTCGTAATCGCTGGTCAGTTCGGGGGTGAGCGCAAAATAGGGCATGTAGACAAAAGTCGCCGCGGCATCGTAGAGCACGTACACCGCGGCGTAATAGATTCCCAGGGCCAGGCTGCTATTCAGGGGAGGGCGCCACCAGAGCAGGGTAAAAACGAGGGCGAAAGGCAGTGCGCCGAACAGCAAGAAAGGCCGGCGACGGCCCCAACGCGTCCGGGTGCGGTCGGAGATATGACCGATAATTGGGTCGTTGATGTAATCCCAGCTGCGCCCGATGAAGATCGCTGCCGCCGCCACCCTGGGCGAGATGCCCACCACGTCGATCAGGAAAATGGCAAAAAAAGCGCCGATGATCGTCGAGGTCAGGCTGAAACCGACATCCCCAGCGCCGTAGATCCACTTTTCACGCCGAGTCAGGCGAGACAGGGTCATAGCGATAATTGTATAGCCATTAGCAGTTAAAGTAAATAAAATTTACACTTATACGTTAATGATCAAACTGCAGCAGGTCACCCCGCCTTCTGCCTTGGCAAATTCGGAGACATCCAGGGTTTTTAACTGCAAACCTGCCCGCTCCATCCGATCCTGGGTGGCCGGGTAGGCAGAGGGATAAATCACGAACGGGTCGATCCATAGCGCGTTTGCAGCTTGCTGTTCCGAGGGGTGAACTTCGATTATCCGTTTGTGACCGAAGGCCCGGCTATCCACCCAATTGGGACTGACCAGCAGGATGTCCCCTGCCACCAGCGTTACCGCCGACTTCAGGTGCAGGCAGCCCCGGATCTGCACGCCTTCTACGCTGTAGCCAAAAGGTTTCAACAGGCGCTGGAGCTGCTGGATCCCAGAGCGGTTGGTGCGCTCCGACTGGCCAACAAAGAGCCGTCTGCCAATCTGGAGCACATCCCCGCCATCCAGAGTGCCAGGCGGAACAATGCGCAGCAACCTGCGATACGGCTCCAATGCGGCTGCAACCCCCGGGATTTCAAGGCGGCGGATTTTCGCTCCCGGCCGCGCAATCACGGCGATCTCGTCTAAAATAACCACGATATCCTCTACAAACACCGAATCCGGCATGTCTTGATCAGCCGGCAAGCGTTGGACCGCGCAGCCGAGGCTCTCCAGGCAGGCTTCGTAATGTTGATGCTGCAACCTGGCCAGCTCCACGTCGATCGGCGCCCGTTCCAGGTAGGTGAGCTGACAATGCACAATAGCTTCGCTGACTTCCCGGGTTATAGCAATCCGCATTTGATCTCCAGATTCAACCAAGCTGTGTGTTATATTCTAATTCCAAATCCTGAAAATTGCTGCCACTCTTCATCCCATCCGGGTGACCTTCATCCCTTGCCAATTGCAGCCGCATCAGGTATGCTCATTTTGTAATATTTTTCACAATACAATCAGGAGAGTTAGTATCTATGAGCACCGAAATACGTATCGATGCCTTATTGCCACCTGAAATGGCGACCCACGCCGAGTATGTGGGCGTGCGCAAAGCAGAAGCGCCAGCTCTCACCATGTTCACCCTGGCGATCCTGGCCGGCGCCTTCATCGCCATGGGCGCCATCTTTGCCACCACCGTCGCTTCAGGAAGTGTGGCTGTCCGGGCTGTTGACGGCGCCATGGCCTACACAACAGGTCTGCCTTACGGGCTTACCCGCTTGCTGACCGGGATCGTGTTCTGCCTGGGTCTGGTCCTGGTGATCGTCGGCGGCGCGGAGCTGTTCACCGGCAACAACTTGATCGTCATCGCCTGGGCCAGCGGCAAAGTGACCAGCCGCGCCATGCTGCGCAACTGGATCATCGTCTACATTGGCAATTTTGTCGGCTCCATTGGCACGGCCGCGCTGCTCTTCTTCAGTCAGCAGTATCTGAACGGCAGCGGGGCGGTCGGGTTGACAGCCTTGAATATCGCCAAAGCCAAAGTCGAGCTGGGATTTATACCTGCCGTAGCCCTGGGCGTGCTCTGCAACACCCTGGTGTGCCTGGCAGTCTGGATGACCTTCAGCGCCCGCAGCACGATCGACAAAATTGCGGCGGTGCTGTTCCCAATTGCCGGGTTTGTGGCTGCGGGTTTCGAGCACAGCATCGCCAATATGTACTTTATCCCTATCGGGCTGTTTATCCGGGATTACGCCGGGAGCGAATTCTGGAGCACAATCGGGATGACCCCCGCCGACTTCCCCTCTCTGACCTGGGGCGGCTTCGTGAACAACCTGATCCCGGTCACCCTCGGCAACATCATCGGCGGCGGTGTATTGGTGGCGGCAGTCTACTGGGCGGTCTTCCTGCGCCCGACAAAAAAATAGCAACCTGCGAAGCAGTAGCAGGCAGTATAACCCACATGCGGATACAAAAGAGGTAAACCATGAAAGCGTATGTACTGATTCACGTACGTATTGGCTCCATCGGGGAGGTGGTGCGCAATTTACGCCGCCTGGAGGGCGTTATTGAAGCCAATATGACCTTTGGACCTTACGATGCCATCGCCGTCGTTCAAGCGGATGATGCCAACCACCTGGGCCACATGATCGCCACCAAGCTCCAGCCCATACCGGGCGTTCTGGACACCCTGACTTGCCTGGTGGTGGAGCCCTAAATATCCTGACTCAAATTAGTGAGCCACCATCTTCAACACGCCTCCATGCAGGACGGAGGCGGCTTTGTGCTGCTTGCTACCCGGTCCTTTTGGGCATGACAAGAACTATTCTCTTTTTGTAAATTTTGATATATAATATCTGCATACCTAACAATGTTGCAAGGCGGCTTCTGGCATACTCAGTGTGGGTGAGACATCAGCGCCAATGTGGGGGTGAATAGACAATGATCACAATACAGAGAACGAACCAGCGCCCATACCAACGCCAGATAAGAGAAGCACTCGGCTTTAATATCAGGTTTACATCGATAAGAGGGAGAATCACAGCTCTCTGAAGAAGGAGGTGATGTTCAGAGAAGTAAACCAAACCTTTTGAGTTTTACAAATTAAGCAACTGGCCCTAATTTGAAAGCCGTTTCAGTGTGGAATTTAATGCCCTGTTTGCAATACGATCGAAAGGAGCCCAATATGTCTGGTAAAACACCCAGGCGAGCGCTTTCTATCTTCGTTATGCTCGCCATTCTGCTTTCCCTCGTTCCTGCTGCTTCTCCAACAAACGCCCTGGCAGGCACCACTGCCCAACCGCTTACAGAAAAAGCGATTTTCTTCGGGGCAGATGGCATGCGCCCCGATCTGATGGAGCGCTACGCCAGTATGGGTCTGATGCCCGCCTACGCCGATCTGCTAGCGAAGGGTGTGCGCGGCGATAACGGCCTGGTGCAGGCCTTCCCACCCAACACCGGTGTTGGCTGGTATACCCTGGCGACCGGCACCTACCCTGGCGAGCACGGCTCGACCAACAATACCTTTCACCGCACGGGCGAGAGCAACTTCAACAACCGAACCTCGGGACTTTCAGTGGGAATTCCGCAGGCTGACTCTCTTCAGCAAGCCGCCGAACGCGCCGGCAAGAAGATAGCTTCGGTCGAATGGGTTGGCTCGCGCAACTTCGTACCGGCGCTCTCCGGGCCGGTGATCGACTTCCGCAACTTTTTCTCCACCCGCGGTGTGCTAACCTACCCTCTCGTCCCCAGCGAGCAGGCAGGCGCGGCTACCTTTGGTCTTTCATACCAGGTGGCAGCCTTCTCACCCGCTTCGGGCTGGAGCAACGTCCCCGCTGGCGATCCGGCAGCTCCCTCCATGGAGACCATTCTCAACGTGCCCACCACCTTCGCCGCGCAGAACCCGAGCCGCATCTATGATGCCTATATCTACGACAGCGTCCTCGACGGCATAGCGGCGTATGACCACGCTCTGCTGGTCAGGAGCGCGGCTGGTAAGGACGGCAGTCAGGCCTCCGCTGACCTGATGGTGGGCGAATGGGCTGATATCAGGCTGGTGGGAGCCGATGGCTTGATCGGCGCTCGCGCCGGGCAGACGGCTGGGTTCTACACCAAGCTGGTCAGCCTGTCGGGCGACCTGAGCTCATTCAAGCTTTACTTCACCTCGGTAACCCGGGCGATCGCCACCTGCGCCTGCGACCCGAACTTCGAGAGCACGCTGGTCGACATGTTCCCCACCAGCACCGCAGCGGACTTCGCCCCGCTGGAAGCAGGGATTATCGACGAGGATACCTACGTCGAGCAGGGACTCATGTGGGCTGATTTTCACTTCCCAGCCCTGCAATACATCCTGACAACCGTACAGCCGGATACCGACCTGCTCTTCATAGGCAACCCCGTCACCGACGAGTTCAGCCACCAGTTCATGGGATTGGTCACGCCTACTGACATGGATGGCAAT
>Ga0209341_10005618_pt1 | contig 11296 bp, 6 predicted proteins | sample RifCSP13_2_FD_184020 | JGI IMG/M metagenome (GOLD analysis project Ga0209341, IMG submission 184020) | Soil microbial communities from Rifle, Colorado - Rifle CSP2_sed 13_2 (SPAdes) (version 2) | ecosystem: Environmental > Terrestrial > Deep subsurface > Rock core/Sediment | place: Rifle...
GAGCGAAGTCGAAGGGTCGCTCAGCATGACCGTCGGCCAGAAAGCCGAAACGCCTTCGGCGTCCGGGGCGAGGTCAGCCATCCGCCTTGATGTTGGCGATGATCTCCGAGATTTTAGCGTCCGCCTTATCGTCGGGCAACTGGGCGGTTCCGGCCCCCGCGTGCCCACCCCCGCCATACCGGCTGAGCAGTTCGCCGATGTTCGTCCGCGAGGTGCGGTTGAAGATGCTGTGGCCCAGCGCGACGACCGTCTGGCCCTCCCGCCCGTCGAACAGGCGCATGGAGATGTTGGCGCTGGGGAAGAGCGCATAGATCAAGAAGCGGTTGCCCGGCGGGACGTCCCCGAGGCCGCGCAGGTCGGTGATGACCAGTTGTTCCTCCTGCCGCGAGTGGCGTGACAGAATCTTGCGGAACTGCGCCTCTTCGGCCAGGATGCGCTCGCACCGGCTTTTGACCTCGGGGTGCGCCATGATTTTCTCCAGTGGATGCGTCTTGAGCAGTTCGACGAGCACGAGGAAATACTCTTCGTGCGACTGCTTCAGGCCGGTGCGCGGGTCAGCGGTGTACGCCAGCAGGACGTACCCCTGGGGTTTAGTGACGTCGTCCATCGTCAGGTAGGCGCTGTCAATCCGGTCGGTGACCTCGATCAGCTCGGCATATTCCGGGAAGCGCTCTGCGCCGCCGTAATACTCGTAAACCAGCCGCGCCGCGCTCGGGGCCAGGCCGAAACGCCCCTTGAACGTGGCCCGCTGCGCCTTGTCCAGTTCAGAGATGTGGTGGTCAAACCACATCGCGCAACCCGGGTGATAGGGCAGGTTGGCGATGATGCAGTCGGGTGGGATGGTGACGTTGCCTTCCTGGACATCGTGGGGGTAGGCAAAGAAAACGCCGTCAACCTTCTCAATTTTGCCCAACAGCACAGCGCAAATTACCCCGTCCCAATCGGCGCGGGTCACCAACTGCATGGAGGCCTCCCGTCTGGAATCCGTGATGAATAGAAATTATATACGAGGAATTCGCAGGGGAAAAACGGGATCAAACCGGAACTGGCAGGCTCACGGAGCTCATGGATTGTCCAGTATTCGCAGAAATGCCTCGACGATATGAGGGTCAAAGTGTGTACCCGCCAGGGAGCGAATGTGTTCCCGCACTTTCTCGGCAGGCCAGCCAGGGCGGTAGGGGCGGTCGGAGCACAGCGCATCCCATACATCTACGACTGCAAAGAGGCGCGCTGCCAGCGGAATCGCTTCGCGCTTCAACCCGCGCGGATAGCCCGTGCCGTCCCATTTCTCGTGGTGACAGTAGGGGATGTCCAGCGCCGGGCGCAGATAAGTGATAGACAGCAACATCTCATAGGCGTAGGTCGGGTGCTTGCGCATGATTTCCCATTCCTCGTCGGTGAGCTTGCCGGGCTTGAGCAGAATGCCGTCGGGGACGCCCATCTTGCCGATGTCGTGCAGCAGGGCCCCCCGGCGGATGTGCACCAGGTCGGCTTCGCCGAGGCCCATGGCGCGGGCCAGCCGCATGGTCATCTCGGTCACGCGCTGGGTGTGGCCTTCCGTCTCCTTGTCGCGCAGGTCGAGCGCGCGTGACCAGCCTTCGATAGTGGCATCGTAGGCCAATGTCAGCTCGGCGTTGGAGCGCTGGAGGCTGTCGAACAGTTCGGCGTTGTCAATGGCAATCGCCGCTTGCCCGGCGAGCGTTTCGAGGAAGTTCAGCCATTCCTCGTTGGCGTGGAGCGGCGCGCGATGGAAGATTTCGAGCACGCCTTTCACCTGGCCCTTGGCAATCAGCGGCACGCCCACGTAGGCGATGAACCCCTCGCGAGACAGCAGCGGGGAGCGCGCAAAGTCCTGCGACTGCGACAGATCAGGAACTTGCAGCGTGCGGCGCTCAAAGGCGGCGCGCCCCGCGTGCCCCTCGCCTACTCTCAGGCGGGTGTGCTGCAACGCCGAGGTGCGGAACCCGCGCCCATGCGCATACTCCAGGGCCTGCGTGATCGGTTTCATCAGCAGGATGCTGCACGCATCCACTTCGAGTTGAGCGACCACCTCCTCGAGAATGACATTGATCGTCAAGTGAAGGCTCGTGCTGTTGGAGATGGCCCGGTCAATCTCGCGCAGGCTTTCCACCTGATTGAGGCGGCGGTGTGCGTCGCCAAATAACTGCGCGTTTTCGATGGCGATCGCCGCGATGTTGGCGAGCGCGCCGAGCAACTCGGCGTCCTCCGGGCGAAAACGGTTCAGCGTGTAACTTTGCACTTGCACCACGCCGACGACTCGGTCTTTGGCCAGCATGGGGACATACAGGCCCGATTGTACGCGCCGCTCTTCCGGCTCGCCTGGTTGGCGCGCGCCCACCGCCACATTGGTCTGCACGCTTTCGAGATGGGCTTGCAGATCGGCGATCATGATCGGGCGGCGGGTGTGGACGGCTTCACTCTGCGTTCCCCGGCCCGGCGGCTCCAGGGGAATGGGAGGCAAGTTGGACACGGGGACGCGTTCCCCGTCATGTTCACCGTAGGCGGCGGTCAACAGGCTCCTGTCCGGGTCAAACAAGGCGACAAACAGCGTAGAAATGTCGGGCAAGAGGCGAAAGATTGCCCGAGCCAGCCGGTCGTAAATCTGAGGCAGCTCCAGCGTCTCGCTGAGCGCTTGCCCAATGGCGTTGATGGTCGCCAGCTGTTCGGCGCGGCGTCGAGTCTGCTCGTGGAGCGCCGCGCGATGGAGGGCATTGGCCGCCATATCGGCCAGTGCGGTGAGCAGGCGCAGATCAGCCTGGCTGAGGCCGGAGTAGAGCGCCGACGTGTTGCCCCGGCCCCGGCCCACTACGAGCGCGCCAATGACCTGCTCGTGGGTGATAAGCGGGACACATGCGGCGGTATGCAAGTCGGTGAAGATCTCAGCCTGCGGCAGGCGCGGATCCTCACGCACGTCGTCGCTGAGGTAGGGTTGGCCCGTCGCGATCACCTCGCCGACTACTCCCTCGCCGGGCGGCAGACGCAAGCCGGTGTGGCGCTCCCAGCTCCCACGCGCCAGCTCGACGAGCGTCTCACCACTGAGGGAGTCACGCATGCCCAGCGCCGCGCCCTCGACCTTGAGCAGATCGAGCGCCTGGTCGAGGATGATCGGCGCGAGTTCAGCGCGGGTGAGCGCGGTGCGCAGGGAGGTGGCGACGGTGACCATGACCTGCAATTCGCCCTGGCGTTGTTTCAGTTCGGTAATGTCGAACAGGATCCCTTGCGTGAGCAGACGCTGGCTGGCCTCCTCCTGGCGCTGCACGCATTCATCTCGCCACCACAGCACCCGGCCATCGCGGGCGATCAAACGATACTCCTGCGTGGAGGCGCGCCCGGTCGCGAAATGGCTGGAATCTTCGGCAACCACGCGCGCGCGGTCGTCGGGGTGGATCATCCGGTACCACAGGCTGAGGTCAGCCTGATATTCTGCCGTGGAATAGCCCAGCAAGCGCTCAAATTGAGGGCTGACGTAGAGGTTGACGAAGCCGGTCGGGCTCGTCGGGTCGACGGCGTCGAGATAAGTGATCGCCGGAAGCTGTTCGACCAACGTGCGGTATTTGATTTCTGATTCCCGAAGTTGGGCCTCACGCTGTTTGCGGTCGGTGATATCATGCCCGATGCCAACCAACCCGACGACTTTTCCGGCCTCATCGCGCAGAGGCACTTTGGTGGTCAGCACCCAGCGGGTGTTGCCGGCGAGATCAAGCGCCTGTTCTTCCTGGTTGATGAGCGGCTGGCCGGTTTGGGTCACCTGTTGATCGTCGGCATGATACTGGGCCGCCAATTCACGCGGGTAGAAGTCGAAATCGGTTTTGCCAACAACCTCTTCGGGCGAGGCCGCGCCTATCGCGTGCGCATTGGCGAGGTTGTTGAGGATGAACCGGCTCTGCGCGTCCTTGGCGTAGATGAAGTTGGGCATGTTGTCAATCACCGTGCGCAACAACTTGCGCTCGGCCGCCAGTTCGGCCCGGCGATCCTGTTCCAGGCGGTTGCGAAACCAGGAAATCACCAGGAACAGGGCTGAGGTCAGTATCAAGAAAGTCACCGGGCCGGTGATGAGGTCGGCGTAGGCAACGGCTGGAACGAAGACAGGAAAGATCAGCAACCCGCCGATGTCGGCCGCAATGAGCAACGCCAGGAAGGGAGGCGTGAGAAACAGGCTGCCAATTAGGAGAGGCACGACCAGATAATCCAAGAAGCCTGGCGCAAGGTCGTTGCCTGAAGAGAAGACGCTCACAAAAACGGCGACCGAGGAAATGACGACGCTGATGGCCGCCCCCCAGTGATAGCGTCTTGTCCGGCTCAGGCCGTAGGCCGCCATCAAAAAAATGAGCGCAACAACCGTTGAGCGGTAACCGGTATACTCCGGGCCTGATATGGCAATAGTCGCGGCTTCCATCACTGCGCCCAGAGGAATAATGACCACAAGGCAGGCGGCGAGCAGTTGTGCTTGCTGTCGGTGGGCCCGTTCGGCGAGTGAGGCTGTCGGTTCGGTCAGCCATTGCCACATGAGGCGGGCGTTGACTGACGGGCGGGCAGGGTCCGGGATAGGCGGAGGTTGTTCGGGGGGCAGGTCGCTCATAGTCATCGTCTTTCTGTCTCTCGCAATCGGGATGGGAGGGCAGGTCGGCGAGAGCTGGCTTCGCCCCTACTCGGCTCATGGACTATCCTGGGACTGCAGAAATACCTCGACCCTTCTGACTTCCAACCTCCAGTTTCTAATCCCCCTTTTGTCTTCCGCCTCCCGCCTCCTGCTCCTCTAACTCCGCCAGCTTCTGCGCCTTCCGCCAGGCGGGGATTTTGTCGTCCTTGTCCACCAGCGCCTGGCGCAGTTCGAAGATCTGGTCGCGCAGGAGCGCGGCCTTCTCGAACTCCAACTGCTGCGCGGCCTGTTTCATCTGCTTTTCGAGTTCTTTGATCAGCCGGGCCAGCTCGTCTTTGGGCAGTTGGGCCGGAGTCGTGGCATGGTACTCGCCCCGTTCCTCGGCCATCACACGCAGGCGGGCGGTGAGGTCGCGCACCGATTTGACGATGCCCGCCGGAATGATGTGGTGCTCCTCGTTGTACGCGGTCTGAATCTCGCGGCGGCGGTTGGTCTCGTCCAACGCCTTCCGCATCGAGTCGGTGATCTTATCGGCGTACATCAGCACGCGGCCGTTCACGTGCCGGGCGGCGCGGCCAATCGTCTGGATGAGCGACCGCTCGGAGCGCAGGAAGCCCTCCTTGTCCGCGTCGAGGATGGCGACGAGCGAGACTTCGGGCAGGTCGAGGCCTTCGCGCAGGAGGTTGATGCCCACGACCACGTCGTACACCCCGAGGCGCAGGTCGCGCAGAATCTCGACGCGCTCGATGGTTTCCACCTCCGAGTGCAGATAATGAACCTTGATGCCGAGCTCCATCAGATAATCCGCGAGGTCTTCGGCCATGCGCTTGGTCAGGGTGGTGACCAGCACGCGCTCGCCGCGCTCCACGCGCCGGCGGATTTCGCCCACCAGGTCGTCAATCTGTCCCGCCGTCGGACGCATTTCGATCTCCGGGTCCACCAGGCCCGTTGGGCGGATGATCTGCTGCACCACCCCGTTCGGGCCGCGAGACCCGGCCCGGGCCGCGCGCTCCATCTCGTACGGGCCGGGCGTCGCGGAGGTGTAGATGATCTGCCCGGCGCGCTCCTCAAACTCTTCAAAACTCAGCGGGCGGTTGTCGAGGGCCGAGGGCAGGCGGAAGCCGTACTTGACCAGTTCTTCCTTGCGCGAGCGGTCGCCGCCGAACATGCCGCCGATCTGCGGCACGGTCATGTGCGATTCGTCGAGGACGAGCAGGTAGTCGGGCGGGAAATAATCTACGAGCGTCCACGGGGGCGAGCCGGGCGCGCGGCGGTCGAGGTGGCGCGAGTAGTTCTCGATGCCGGAGCAGTAGCCGACCTCGCGCAGCATTTCGAGGTCGTACTTGGTGCGCTGTTCGATGCGCTGGGCTTCGAGCAGGAGGTTGTTCGCCTTGAAGTAGGCGACGCGCTCGGCGAGTTCCTTCTCGATATCCGTGATCGCCGCCTGGAGTTTCTCGGCGTCGGTGATGAAGTGGCGGGCGGGGTAGAAGTCCACCGCCTCGCGCTCCCGCAGGATCTCGCCCGTGAGCGCGTTGAACTCGACGATGCGCTCGACCTCGTCCCCGAAGAAGGCGACGCGGTAGCCGATCTCCGCGTGCGGCGGCATCACTTCGAGCGTGTCCCCGCGGACGCGGAACGCGCCGGGCTTGAGCTCGACGTCGTTGCGCTCGTAGTGGATTTCCACCAGTTGCCGCAGCAGGGCGTTGCGCCGCACCTGCTCGCCGGCTTTGAGATTGATGACGACCTTGCCGAACGCCTCCGGCGAGCCGAGGCCGTAAATGCACGAGACGGAGGCCACGATGAGCGTATCCCGGCGGCTCATGAGCGCGACGGTCGCCGCGAGCCGCAGGCGCTCGATTTCTTCGTTGATGTCGGTCTCTTTCTCGATATATAAGTCGTGCCGCGCCACGTAGGCTTCGGGCTGGTAGTAGTCGTAGTAGGAGACGAAATACTCGACCGCGTTTTCGGGGAAGAATTCTTTGAACTCAGCATAAAGTTGAGCGGCGAGCGTCTTGTTGTGCGCCATCACCAGCGTGGGCTTTTGCACTTGCGCGACGACATTGGCGATGGTGAAGGTCTTGCCCGTTCCCGTCGCGCCCAGCAACACTTGATGCTTGTCGCCGCGCTTCAGCCCGGCTACCAGTTCCTCAATGGCCTGCGGCTGGTCGCCGGTTGGCTTGAAATCAGAGTAGAGTTTGAAGGGGGACATAGAAGCTCAACACAGACAGGGATCAGCGGCTCAATTTTAGCACAAATGTACGTTCTTTTTGGGGGGGGCGAGAACGGGCGCAACGATGCGGGATTGGCATGACTTGGAAAGTGGGAGTACACTCATCAGCAATTGGACCTGACACGGCATGACAGTAAGCACGAACATCGGACACATGGCTATTCCACAACCCGGTCGTCCGGCCAAGTTTTCGATTCCTGCGCGCCCGGCCGATCTTTTGCGGCGGCCGCGCCTGCTCAACTTTCTCCACGAAAATATCCAGCGCAAACTCGTCCTGGTCTCGGCCGCGGCGGGCTACGGCAAGACGACGTTGATCGTGGATTTCGCCCACGACACCGAATACCCCGTGGCCTGGCTCCATCTCGACGAGACCGACCGCGATCTGAGCGTGCTCGTCGCCGACCTCGTCGCGGCTCTGCAACACACTTTCCCGACTTTCCCCTCCGGCCTCCTGGCGCTGGCAGCGCAGCCCGGCGCCAGCGCCGAGGAATTGGCGTTCGCGCTGAATCGCGCCGTGGAGTCGGCGGTGGACGAGTACTTCGTGCTCGGCCTCGACGACTTTCATCTGATTGACGATGCGGCGCCCATCATCCGCTTTTTCGACGCCTTGTTGGTGGATGTGCCGGAACAAATGCACCTCCTGATGGCGGGGCGCGCCCTTCCCACGCTGGACTGGATCCGGTTAGCGGCGCGCCAGGAGGTCGCCGGACTGAGTGAGGAGCATCTACGCTTCACGCCGGCCGAGGTGCAGGACCTCCTGCAGTTACGCAACCGGGTTACCCTCCCGGACCGGGAAGCCGAGGACATGGTGGCCGGGACGGAAGGGTGGATCACCGGCATCCTCTTGACCACGCATTTTATGTGGCAGGGTTTGATGGCCAGCCTGATCCAGGCGCGTCAATCCGGCCCGCCCCTCTACAACTATCTGATTGAAGAGATTCTGGCGCAACAGCCGGGGACGCTCCGGCAGTTTCTGCTCGAGTCGGCCGTGTTACCTGAGATGGAAGCGGCCGTCTGCAACCGGGTGCTGGGAAGATCGGACAGCGCAGACATGTTGCGCCAGGCCGAGGCGCGGCGCTTGTTTATCGGCGTCGTCGGCGACGAATTTCGCACCTATCAATATCACCATCTCTTCCGCGATTTTCTCCTCGCCCGATTGCGCGAGGACGACCCGGAACGATTGCAGACGCTGCAAACCCGCGCCGCCGAGTGGTACGCCGCGAATGGCATGACCGAGGCGGCGGTCACGTTCTTCATCCAGGCGGGTCATTTGAGCCGCGCCGCTGCCCTGATCGAAGAGCATGCCCCGTCCATGTATATGGCCGGGCGCAGCGCGACGCTGCGCCGCTGGGCCGAGCAGTTAAGTTCCATTGCGCTCAAAACGCCGCGACTTTATTTGAATCTTGCCAAAGGGGATATTGACACCGGGGATTTGTCGGGGGCGGAGGCCGAGTTAGATCAAGCCGCCGCCGGTTTTGCGCAGAACCCGGAAGATCACGTCGGCCGGCTCGAACTCGATCTGCAACGCAGCATGTTCCTCTATCGGCGCGGCCAGTTTGAGCCAGCGCTGACCATCGCCCAGTCCGCCGCGGGTGAGGCGCGCGCGCTGGGCCAGACGGCCTTCGAGGCCGCAGCGTTGCGCTATAGCGGCCAGTGCCAGGTGGCGCTGAAGCGGCTCCCCGCTGCGGAAGCATCGGTTCGTCAGGCCGAGGCGCTGCTGCGCGCGATCCATTCGCGCTATGACCGCGCCGCGAACCTGGATGACTTGGCTAATATCCTCAGCCTGCGCGGGGACACGGCTCAAGCCGCCCGGGTGCGGCAGGAATCCCTGGCGCTGTGGCGCGAGTTGGCAACGCCCGGCACGCTGGCGATGGCGCTCAATAATGTGGGTTGGGATTTGCACCTGTTGGGCCAGTACGAGGCAGCCCTGGCGACGTATCGCGAGGCGCTGGAGTGGGCGCACCGGGCCGGGCATGGACGCGCGGAGGCCACCATCCTCATCGGGCAGGCGGATTTATCCGCCGACCTCGGCGACCTGGCGCGCGCCGCCGAACTCTATCGTCAGGCCATGCCGAAGGTCGAGCGCTTTGCAGACTGGGGGTTAATGGCCTATCTCTACCGCGCGTTGGCCCGTCTCGACCGTTGGAGCATGAACTTCGTGGGGGCCCTCGAATGGCTGCGCCGGGCGGCCCTGGTCGCCGGGAAAGCGCAAACCGTGTCGGCGCTGTCCAACCTGGATGGCCTGCGCGGCATCGTCTTGGTCGAGATGGGGCGCGGGGCGGAAGGAAGAGAGGTCCTCAATCAAGTGTGCGCCGATCTCGACCGGTCGGGTATGCTCGTGGATCTCGCCCAGACGCTGCTCTGGCGCGCCTGCTCTGAATTCCGGGACGGCGAGGCCGAAGCCGCGGGTAAGACGTTAGCTCGTGCTTTGGCTGTGGCCGAACAGGTCGGCTATGACCAAATGCTGTTGAGTGAAGTATGGTCAGTCCGGGATTTGCTCGAAGCCCATCGCGCTCACCCCAATATGGGCCCCCGTGTGGCGGCGCTCTTGACTCGCGCCGAGGCCAACCGGACGCGGCGTTTGGCAGATCAGCCGACTGCGCGCGCGCCTGAGCCAGCCCCAGCGACCCTGGAGGCGCACGCCCTGGGACATAGCCGCCTCCTGAAAGACGGAAAAGAGGTTTCTCGCGCCGAGTGGGAAACCCAGCGGGCCAGAGAGCTGTTCTTTTTCCTCGTGGATCACGCGCCTATCTCGCGTGACCGGGTTTTGGAACAGTTCTGGTCAAATAGGCCGGCAGCCCGCGCCTTAGCCAATCTGCATCAGACGCTCTATCGGCTGCGCCGTGTTCTGGGGGATGAGGTGGTGATTTTGCAGGGTCAGGAATGCCGTTTGGCGCCGGGTCTCAGCCTGGATTACGACGTGGCGCGGTTTGAGGCGCAGGCCCGGCGCGCCTTGGCGTTCGCGCCGGGCGATTGGCGCCGCTTAGAGGCTCTGGCTTCCGGCGTGGAACTCTATACAGGCGAATACCTGGCCGACCTCGCCGTGGATTGGGCTTTGGATCGCCGCCTGGGGTTGAACGATCTTTACGTCCGTCTGCTGAGCGCGTATGCCGATGAATTAATGAGCCTGACCCGCTATGCGGAGGCGCGCGAAATCTTGACCAAGGCGTTGGCCGTCGAAGAGCTGCGCGACGACCTGCATCAAAAGATGCTGGTCTGCCTGGCCGGGCTGGGCCGCCGCCACGAGGTCGTGAATCACTATCGCCGCTACCGTGAAACGTTGCGCACGGCCTTGGGGTTGGACCCGCCGCCGGAGATGAGGGCGCTCTATGCGCGCTTACTCGAATAAACATAAACGGGCTGGCCCTGCAGGGCCAGCCCGTTGTTTGTGCCTGTGAGTTTTCTGTGAGTGGTGAAGGTGTAGGGTGGGGGTATTCAGGAGACCCCCTATGCCAAACTACACCCTTCCACTCACTTTTCGTTTATCGCAGGCCGCGCTCTGGCTGGCCGCACATCCTTCCCTGGCGCGGGCCGCGCTGGTGATCCTGCCGCTCACCGCAGCCCTCGTCGCCGCCCTGTTGGCGCACAACCCGGCCTATGCCTGCCCGGCCGGCTCCACAAGCTGCGCGACCGGCGGCTGATTCACACCTGTTTCTCTTTACCGCTCTGAGGGAGGCGAGCGAAGAGTCAGGAGCATCGGGGCGTCTCTCCCGAGACGCCCTGGTGCGGCCGTGCGTCAACGCTTGACAGGAGGCATTCATGTCCATTGAGGGATTGCGCGACCTGGTTGGGCAAGGCGTCGTCAGCGACGAGTTTTGCAAAGGCATCATGAATGGCAAACGCGCCGAGCTGATCGCCAGGTTCGATCTCGACCCTGACGAGATCGCCGCTCTCCTGGCCATTCGCGCTGACACGTTATATGAATTCGCCGTGGCCGTCGAAAAGTTCTTGAGATCGCGCACGCCTCTGGCGATGAGGCGCAGTCGAGAAGTGGAAGCCTGGATGATGCTGGAGTAGTGAGGGCGCTGATTGGCCGATATTTCAGCCAGGAACTTGTGCTTCGCTCTCCTTTTGCCAGTCTCCGCGCTCGTTTGCTGTGGCTCGTGCTCATGGCCATTCTCCCGGCCATGGGCCTGGTGTTGTATACCGGCTTAGAGCAGCGTCGAGAAGCCGCTGCCCAGGCGAAAGACGAGGCCCTGCGCCTGGTCCGAGTGGCTTCGGCCAACCAGGCGCAGTTGATCGAGGGCGCGCGCCAACTCCTCATCGCCCTGGCGGAACTCCCAGAGGTGCGCGGCGGGGATCCGGCGGCCTGCCATGCCCTTTTCAACGCCCTGCTGAACCAATATTCCCTCTACGCCAATTTAGGTGTGGCTGATCCGAACGGCGACGTGTGGTGCAGCGCCGTGCCGCTCACAGGCCGCGTCAACATATCTGACCGCATCTAT
>Ga0209341_10005620_pt1 | contig 11293 bp, 6 predicted proteins | sample RifCSP13_2_FD_184020 | JGI IMG/M metagenome (GOLD analysis project Ga0209341, IMG submission 184020) | Soil microbial communities from Rifle, Colorado - Rifle CSP2_sed 13_2 (SPAdes) (version 2) | ecosystem: Environmental > Terrestrial > Deep subsurface > Rock core/Sediment | place: Rifle...
AAATACATATCAATTTTAAGAATATAATTTCACATAACAAAATTATTTTGAAATAAAATAATTCAAGTACATTAAATACATGATAATTAGTTATATATTTAATAAATAGTTTAGAATAATAGCAGATTAAAACACAAATTCCTTAATTCATTTAGGCTTTGATATTCTGAGTTCGAATGAATAACATTCTTCCAATTGTCCGGTCCTCAACCAGCCACCGTTACTGAAAATCTATTCTATTTCTAATACCAATGCGGTCTTTGGTTCCACCTCCAGCCCCTCCAGTTGAAGGATTTCATCGGTAAGAATATCCTTCCCCTTTCTGCGTCCGTTCAAACACTCCTCAAATCGTGCTGTATCGAATAATTTTTTGTTACCGGAATTATTCAGGACCACCATGATTGTTTTTTCTTCATTCATCCTGAAATAGACATACATATTTTCACGGGGGATAAACTGGATCATTGCACCGGTATGAAGCACGGGGTTATTCTTCCGATAGTTGAGTAACCTGGAGGTATAATTAAATACTTCGTTTTCCTTTTCGGTTCTCCCTGCTCTGGTAAATGCATTTCTGGCATCCCCGGGCCAGCCTCCGGGGAAGTCGCGCCGTATATCACCATCACCTTTGTTTTTCCGGCCACCCATGAGGATCTCGGTACCATAGTATATCTGTGGTATTCCGCGTGTTGTAAGCAAATGGGCTATGGCCAGTTTATATTTCTGTACGTCTGAACCGATATGTTCCGCAAATCTTTCCGTGTCATGATTATCCATAAAAATAAGCATGTTGTTCGGATCTGCGTATACGTAATCCAATGCATAAACATTATAGAATCTTGAGGCTCCTTTGTCCCATTGCTGGACATCCTCATTAAAAGCCGCAGCGAAGGCATCCGTGAGCGGAAAATCCATAACGGCCGGCAGGTAGGAATCATATCCGTCATAGTTGTGGACACCCGACTGCCAGTAGGCTATTTCAACCGGATTATGCTGCCAGCATTCACCCATTATGTTCAGGCGGGGATATTCCCTGAGAATGGACCTGGTCCATTCCGCAATTTTCCATTTGTCATTGTAGGGGTAAGTATCCACTCTTATTCCGTCAAGACCTGCAAACTCAATCCAAAAGATGGCCAACTGCTTGAAATAGGTTAATACAAACGGATTATGCTGATTCAGATCAGGCATTGAAACATCAAACCATCCGTTGGCATTCAGCATCCTGTCATATGCTGAAGCATGCGGATCGTTCCAGGTTGAGATGGAATAGTTGGACCTTGTGAATTGCGGGAACTGATGCACCCAATCCTGCATAGGCATATCCTTCATCCACCAGTGGTCGCTTCCGCAATGATTTGGCACCAGGTCCATGATCAGTTTTATGCCTCTCCTGTGACACTCGCCGGCAAGCTTTTCATAATCCGCATTTGAACCGTACCGGCCATCGATCTTATAATAATTGGTAGTAGCATAGGTATGATAGGAGTAGGTGGCCATATCATCCTCGAGCAGGGGTGTTGTCCATAATGCAGTTATCCCCAGTTCCTGCAGGTAATCGAGATTGTTGATAATTCCCCGGATGTCCCCCCCATGCCTTCCGTCCTGGTCGTCACGATTGGCCTTTTCTTTCAGGTTTTCAACGGTATCATTAGATGGATCGCCATTGGAAAACCTGTCCGGCATCAGCAGGTAAACCACATCCCCGGGACCAAAGCTGCCTCTGTCAGCAGACCCGGGTTTTCTTTCCCTTAGTTCAAAGGGATAGGTCAATATCACTTTTTTGCCCCTGTAAAAGTCTATTTTCACAGTTCCCGCAGCAGCGTTATCAGCGATTGTGAGCGTGAGAAAAAGATAATTGGGATTTTCTGTTCTTGTGGTGGTTTGAAGTGTTACACCGGCATACTTGATTACCGGGTCCAGTTTCGAGATATTGGTGCCATGAATTACCAGCATGAGTTCGGGATTTTGCATGCCGGTCCACCACATGGGTGGATCAACATGATTGATGGTAATCTCTTCGGCTGCCAGTAAGCCCTGCAGGCTAATCAAAATTGTCAGTACGACTACAATAATCAATCTATTGGGAGTTTTCATAGATCCCGGGGTTTGGGGAATTACTCCAGGCAATGCACCACCAGCCCGCTCCTTAGTTTTGGCTCAAACCAGGTGGTCTTGGGTGGCATAATGTTGCCGGTATCAGCAATGCGGATCAGCTGATCCATTGTAACCGGGTAAAGGGCAAAAGCAGCAGCCATTTCCCCGCTGTCAACCCTCTTTTTAAGTTCGGATAGTCCTCTGATGCCTCCTACAAAATCTATGCGCTGCGAGTTCCTCAGATCCTTTATATCGAGCAGGTGGTTGAGCACATGATTGGAAAGCAGGGTGACATCCAGACAGCCAATAGGATCGTTGTCGTTATAAGTTCCCGGTTTAGCTTCCATCGCATACCATATTCCCCCGAGATACATGGAAAACTCATGCAGCTTGGAAGGCTTGTACTCTTTGCTTTCCTTTGGTATTACCATGAAAATATCCTCCAGTCTTTTCAGAAATCCGGCAGGCGTATTCCCGTTAAGGTCTTTCACCAAACGGTTGTAATCGATTATCGAAAGCTGACTTGCAGGAAAATGGACGGCCAGAAAGAAATTATATTCTTCATCCCCCTTATGCCCCGGATTATTCAATTTCCGCTCTTCGCCAACATGGGCTGCGGCTGCTGTCCGGTGGTGTCCGTCGGCTATATAAGTATGGGGTATCTCGGTTCTGAAGATCGATTCAATCCGGTTTATGGTATGCTGATCACTGATGATCCACATCTGATGGTGGATCCCGTCACCGGTTGTGAAATCATATTCCGGCCGTTCTTCGGTATACCGCCCGACCAGCCTGTTAATCTCATCATGGTCGGGATAGGCAAAAAATACCGGTTCGGAGTTGAAATTGGTCACCCGGATATGCGTCTTTCGGTCTTCTTCCTTTTCAACCCGCGTAAGTTCATGTTTACGGATGACATTACCCAGGTAATCCGCGACTGATGCACAGGCAACCAGTCCGTATTGTGTTCTTCCCCACATGGTCTGGGCATAAATATAAAGACAGGGTTTTTCATCCTGTATAAATATTTCATCGGTTATGAATTGATCCAGGTTCGCCTTTGCCTTTTCATATACCTCTTGTCCGTAATGATCGGTGCCGGGCGGGAAATCTATTTCCGATTTGATCACATGATAGAATGAAATGGTATTTCCTGCGGCTTCCAGGGATGCTTCTTCGGATGACACTACATCATATGGCCTGCTTACAATTTCAGCTGCCAGTCCTTTTTTTGGTCGATACCCTTTGAATGCTTTAATAATTGCCATATGGGAATATTATTCGTACAAATTTAATACAAAAAAACGATTCATTATAAAACACATAGAGACGGGTTTGAAACCCGTCTCTATACTATTTTCAAACCAGCACAGATTATTATCCGTTTACCTGGAATGTTTTGTCTCCTTTGGTGAGGAAATTCACGATCTGCCTGGCGGCCGCCAGCCCTGCATTGATATTGGCTTCCTCGGTTTGAGCTCCCATTTTCTTGGGCGTTGCATAATACCTTGCACTATTTTCCGCTTTTATTTGTTCCTGGCAGTCAGGTGCAACATCGGTCACATAGCGAAAATCTTTCCGTTCTTCAAACATTTTCAACAAAGAGGGTTCATGCACGATTTCTTTACGGGCTGTATTTACCAGGGTGGCACCTGCGGGCATCAGGTTCAGCATGTCGAAATTGATGGATTCCTTAGTATCCTTATTTGCGGGCAGGTTTACAGAGACATACTGGCATTTCCGGTACAGATCCTTCACATCAGCCACGTGTTTAACACCATCATTCTCAATAACAATTTTATCCACATACGGATCATGGGCGAATACATCCATCCCCATGCCCCTGGCGATCATGGCTACAATGCGGCCTATATGCCCGTAAGCATGAATTCCCAGGGTCTTGCCACGGAGTTCGATACCCGAACTGCCGTTGTAAAAATTCCTGTTCAGGTAGATCATCATTCCGAAACCGAGTTCAGCGACTGCATTGGCATTCTGCCCGGGTGTGTTCATTACAACAACACCCTTGGAAGTTGCTGCTTTCAGATCGATATTGTCATAACCTGCACCCGCCCGTACAGCAATTTTGAGCCGGGATGCAGCCTGTAATACCTGCTCATCAATAATATCACTGCGAACGATGATGGCGTCGACATCCTTAACAGCTTCAAGCAGCTGCTCCCTGCCGGTGTATTTCTCCAGGAGCTTAAGTTCAAACCCGGCATTTTTTACAATTTCTCGGATACCATTCACGGCTACTTTGGCGAATGGCTTATCGGTGGCAACAAGTATGGTATGCATATGATTCAGTGTTATGTGTGTTAGGATAAATGTTTACAAAATGTTTCCGGTTTATTGTCAGTTCTGGCCTTCAAATTCTTTCATGGCCTGAACCAGTGTTTTAACACCATCCACTGCCATTGCATTGTAGATTGATGCACGGAAACCGCCTACTGAACGGTGGCCTTTAATGCCCACAAGACCTTTTGATTTGGCAAGTTCCAGGAACTTTTCTTCCAGTTCTTTGTATTCGGGTTTGAATACAAAAACAACATTCATGAGCGACCGGTCTTCGGTATTGGCCAGCGGAGACATAAACAACCGGTTCCTGTCGATCTCATCATACAACAGGGCAGCCTTATCGACATTTATTTTTTCGATAATCTTCAGGCCTCCGAGGTCCTTCAGCCATTTCAGGGTCTGCAGGCAGGCATAAACAGCCACACAGGGAGGCGTGTTGTATAGTGAATCATTTTCAGCATGGATTTTATAGCTCAGCATGGTGGGTACCGGCTTGGTAATTTTTTCGAGCATACTGTCCTTCACAATGGCAAATGCAACCCCGGCAGGTCCCAGGTTTTTTTGTGCCCCACCATAGATCAGGGCATACTTTGATATATCCATCCGCCTGCTCAGGATATCCGATGAGGCATCTGCGATGAGGGGAACCGGGGATTCCATATCGGTTTTCAGTTCAGTGCCATAGATGGTATTGTTGGTGGTAATATGAAAATAGTCGGCATCAGCCGGAATGGTGTAATTCTTTGGTATAAAAGTGTAGTTCTGCTCCTTGGATGAGGCAACCACCTGAACATCACCAAAAAACCTGGCCTCCTTGACCGCCTTGGATGCCCAGGAACCCGAATCAAGATATGCTGCCTTCTTGTTTAGAAAATTAAAGGGGATCATGGTAAACTGCAAACTGGCTCCTCCCTGCAGGAACAATATCGAATAGCCCGATGGGATCTCAAGAAGCTCCCTGAAATGATCTTTGGCTTCCTTAAGAATGGCCTCGAAATCTTTACTGCGATGAGAAATTTCCATTAGTGAAAGACCACTGCCATTCAGATCCAGTATGGCTTCGGCAGTTTTCTTAAGGGTGATTTCAGGCAGGACGGAAGGGCCGGGATTAAAATTGTATTTTTTCATTGGAGGTTATTTTATTTGTTAAAAATTTAACAACTCAGCGCAATCAAATATAAAAAAAGTTTAATTGGTTGTGAAAATAATAACAGAAAATATATTCCATTAGTTACGAACAGTTAATTTTATGATTTGATGATTTGATGATTTGAAGATTTAATAATTTAAAGATTTGAGGTAGTTGTTCTCAAGCACCGGTATGATACCGGTCAGGTCAGCCGTATGACAGTACCCGATGACATCATCCAGCTTGTTCTTTTTGAGGCGGTGCCGTTGTGCTGCCTTTTCGAGATAACCCATGATATCGAGCCTCGCCAGGTTCCACAGATCAATTGACGCATACGTTGAGTCACACACCGTACCGAAGTTTTTGTTTTTTAGTACGGCATCGGCCAGTGCACCTGCAAAAAGTGAATCTTCAAGACTAAATTTATCCTTCCAGCCGGCACATATTATTAACAGATCCCGGTCCTCCGACCAAATATAATTCACCAGTGCGGAAATATTCAGGTAGGCACCGATTACCACCCTGTAACTCTCCTTTGCCATCATAATGGCGTTGGTCCCGTTGGTGGTTGAGTATACAATGTCCTTACCGGCTATGATCTCCCTGCGGAAATTGTACGGTGAGTTGCCAAAATCAGCAAAATCACGGACTATCCCATCACGTTCCGCGGCTACAAGGTATCCCTTTTGCTTGTATGCAATCGCTTCTTCCAGGGTGCCAACGGGTATAATCCGGTTTACGCCGTTCATAAAGGCCGTGACTATAGCGGAAGTGGCACGCAGAATGTCTACGATCACCACTACGCTGTCATCGTTCCGGTAATTGGCAAATAGTGCGGGTGAAAAGCAAACCTCCACACTTCTTTTATCTTCCTTCATCCTTCAAATATCCGGAAAAAAATCAGATTTTTTACACATTTGTCCATTGGCACATTGGCAAATTCTATTCTTCTGCCGGCTCCGACAATTCACGATATCGTCTCAGGAAAGTGTTCTTTTTGACATCGGTGGATACCATATAAATGTATGACTCACCGCTGGAGACCTTAAGCCTTCGTTCGGTGGGTTTAAGCTTCATCATCCTGTCGAGGAATGCACCGTTGGATGACAGCATCTGCATCACACCACGGGTATATCCGAAATAATACCACGTACGGCGGTCGAGTTGAAGATACATGTCGAAAATATCTCCGCTTCTTTTGATCTGCAGTTCTATCAGGCCATCCACACGTTTATTTATCTGGGTATTGTTAATACTGGCAATGCCAATTTTTCCATCCGAAACCCATGAATTGGACTCGTTATTCCACTTCAGTTTAAGTTCGTTGAGTAATATGGTGTGCTTCAAAGCCGCGGGTGATTCCTTGAGTGTGCCGAACAGGCTGAGCTCTGATCTCATGGCATCATATTTTTCCTTACCGATCAGTTCAATGATGCTTTTCTGGTAAAATGCGCTGTTAAGATCTACGGCCGGCAGGTTGGGCATGCTGTCTACCTCACTGGCCATAATGTTGATGATGTTTTCGGCAATATAGAAATCAAGCCCCAGCAACACATTCATTTCAGTTATGTTGGCTATTGTATTATGCGTTGCGTTGCCAACCGACATCAGCTTAACCTGGCCCAGTTTTGCACCAAGATTAATTTGTCCTTCGCCATACAATGTGCAGTTTTCCCGGTGCAAACTAACCAGGTTGCCGGGTGTATTCAGGTCGGACAATTTTTGCTGTGATGCAATATTGTATTGCTGGCTCTGGCTGTCGTAATGAAGGAATCCAGCTGAAGTCAGCACGGGAACATCGCTGTAGTTTTTGCGGCCTGTTAAAAATGCCGGATATACATGAACAGAGTCATAGTACATGTATAATCCGTTAAAGATTTTGTTGCGGTCAATGTCAATCAACGGATCGCTCATGGGTATCAGGATGTTTTTCGGATCGATTTCGGACCTGAAATTAACCCACCGGGGGTTCAGCATGTCACAAATATGTTCAATCAGCGCACCTCCTTCAAAGGTGAGCAACGGCCGGGCAGCTTCCATGAAAAACCTGCCCTGGTAACGGTAATTCGGGCTTAGCGTGAACTCCTCAACCGCATCGATGACGCCCGAACCAATGGTTTGAAAATTATTATCAACACCCAGCGAACTGAAATAGATCACCTGGGCCTGCTCAAGCTCATCAATATAGGTGTAATAGGCCGATCCCGTGTATTTGTTCCTGGCAGAGATCGTTATGGTTGCGCCGTGCATCAAATAATATTGCGTTGTGCGGTTCGCCTTAACCCCGGCTTCGTAAAGAGTCCTTAATCTGGCATCGGGTTGTACTGTAATACGTTCATTATCAGGATATATACGCGCATCTGCGATATCGATGTATTTCACCAGCGTAGCTTTGATCAGATTGCTGTCGTAGTCATAATAGGCCATGGGAGAAATAAAGCTGAGCGAATCCTGGGCAGGATCAATTGAGATATACCGGGGCCCCCTCAATCCTTCCTCTGCTATCTCAATGCCGGGCGGGATGTTGATCACCGAACCCATGGCCAGTTCTTTGCGATCCATGTCCCATTCGAAATTATCGAGGTAACTCACATACTTGTTCTCGGGAAATGAAACCAGGGTAAAATCTTCATTTGATTTAAAATAGCCCCGGTGAATGTTAAAATTGATATGCGAGTTCATATTTTCCGTGAGCACTGTAAAACCATCGGTATGAAGAGATTTTAAAAAGAAATCAGCCGTGTCGGAAAAGATCTCATTTGCACCGAAAGTAAAGAGACCGGAATTTAATTCTGCCCCCTCCATGGTTATTTTGCCCCCTCCCGAAAGACCGGTGGGCTGAAGCTTTAAGTCTCCGTTCAGGGTGGATGAATCATTGAACATGCTGAAATTGTTATCTAATCGGTAAGCATACAGCTCATCGTTATAAGGCATCCAATGGATCCGGTTCTCCTTCGACGTAACACCAGGAAATTGGGTACCGGAAGTTTTTCGGACAATAGTAAAATCCTTATAAACAGCATTCAGGGAATCCGGGTAAAACTCGATCTCATCGGAAACGGTTACAGAGGTCAGGTACTGCAGGGTTCCTGAACCGTTCAAGCCTTTGTTGCTCAGGGAAATATCATTGGTGAAATGACCTTTTCCGCCATATACCATTAAGCCGCTGTCGGTAGTGTTATGGATGAATCCCAATGATTTATCGGGCTGGAGTTTTAATGTTTCCTGAATTACCGGGAAAATACCTGCCGATGCCAGTTCACCATCGAATTGCATCGATTGGCGGTTGAAGATGTCCAGGCTGTCCATTTCAAACGGGTTAATCCTGAAATAAAACTTATCCCGGCTGTAGACACCGTTCTTAATATTCTTCTGATCATAATACACAAAACCGCTCTCATTGGAACGGAAAACAGGGTAGGCGGGGTATGACTTGCGCCCTGACTTGTTATCGGATCTGTCGACATAAAGCTCACCGGTAAGGTCTTCTATGAGGTTTTGCGCACTTTCAACCCGGCCATACCCTCGATTATCAATTTCTCCCGTCAGATAACGGATCTGCATCGAATCAATTTTGGGCATTGCAATTTTAAAGGTATCGTAGTCAAAAAAGAAATTCTTGCCTGCAAATGAAAATAAACCGGCCTCTACAATGCCATCAAACTGAAAATTCCGGTTTTTCTTCATAACTATCCTTGCATCAAACGGATAGATAACCACATTTTGGGAATCACTGACAAATATTTCAGGAATCCCGTTGATGGTCAGGTTGTAATTTTGCAGGTCAAAGATGGCATTTTCAACAGGTGCGTTCGTTCGGGAAGGAATGCTGATCACATCGTAGTCGATCCTGGCTACGCTGGCTGCCAGGTAATCATGCAACCGTGACCGTATTGTTGCCATTCCGGTTTCGTTATCGTAGAACAGGAAACCCTGAACCGCCATACGCATCAGGAGCTGCTTAACCTGGGCAACAGGCTTTTTAAGGTACCGTGCAAAATCGTCCGCGAGGAATTCCTCGGTTCCCATATACTTTGAAAAACTGCGTATGGATATCAGCGGATGGTTATCATCCATGAGTTGCATACTGAGGTACTGCTCGTTGTTAAAAAAATTTACGGATTCAAAATTTGCATTGCCTATTGAGCTGCCCATAAGTGCGGTAAAACGCATTACCGGTTCGTTCATTTTCCAGACCAGCTGGTCAAACGACATGTCAATATTATGATATGAATTGAAATAAGGACTTCTGGATGCAAAATTATCCGTCCGGTACAGGGATAACTCACGCCCGGGAACGAGAAAGCCCAGCGTAATCCCGGGATGAAAAATGGAATCATTTTTCAGCTTGATGACTATCTCCGAATTGGGTGCATTGATCCGGTCCGCCTTAAAGGCAAAATAATCCGAACGGGCTATTATTACCAGCGTATCTTTCCTGTAAATATAAACTTTCGCCTGTTCCATCCGGTTGCCGGTACCAACCAGCTTTGATCCCTGCATGGAAAGACCACCTTCAAAATCAATATCCTTGTACAGGTCATTGATCTTAAAGTTTTTCTGATAGGAATCAAATTGGGGATAGTCAGCATCTTCCGGGGTTTTGTTCAGTTTTACCCTGTCAGTGAGCACACCCTTGAGCGACTGGTCGAAGTAAAATTTATTGGTAAAAACAACTTCTTCGGCGGTATATTCCGCACGGGTCATGTTGATCTCATAGTTGCTTACTATTGCATTCACCCCGCTCCGCTCAAAACCTGCCCTTTCCCACGTTACCAGGCCTCCCGATCCTTTCCAGATCGCCGTAACGGGGTAGTATTCACCACTGGTTTCAAACAGATGCATGCTGTCACGTTTGGCATAGCACACCAGGTTGGTCCTTTGAAACAGCACTTTCACCGCAGTATCTGCAACAATTCGGTAATCACCCGATGTAGCTTTCCAGTCAACTGATCCGGAGCGATACAACGAACTGCTGTCAATAAGCTGATAGGTAAAAACAAGGAACCGATCCATTGTCTGTAATGAGGATCGTTTTTTTACCAGCAGCAGATCAAGTCCCTTTTCCCAGTTGGCAATGTTTTCGGCAGACTGATTGCTTGTTTTAAACGAGACCATGCACCTGAGATAATGAGTGAAGTGGGGGTGGGACCTGGCATTTCTTTTAATAAGATCCTGTGAAACAGCAATGATACGAGCCTGTTCCGCTGCCGTGAACAGGCTGTCCCTTGTCCATGCCTGGAGGAATTTATTTAAAAAAATCTCACTTTCGGGATGGATATTTTTTTGTACAAAACCGGTAAGTTCATCCGGATATTTTGACGGTTCACCGCTAAATACCGATGTTTCCTGGGCAACAGCAATGTTCATCCCCAATATAAACAAACATAACCATGCAGGAAATACCAGCCTGAATTTCATGTGCTCCGGTTTATCGGAAGAACGTTAATATGTTTGAAAAATTACTATTTCTCAAACAATTTAAAATGCATTCACTATACCCATAAAATCGGCAGCATTCAAGGAAGCTCCCCCGATAAGACCACCGTCGACATCGGGATTGCTGAACAGCTCTTTGGCATTGGAGGGTTTGCAACTGCCTCCATAAAGAATAGAGGTATTATTGGCAACCTGGTTGCCGTATTTTTCCGCAACAAGTTCCCGGATCACCCTGTGCATTTCCTGAGCCTGATCTGAACTGGCAGTAACACCTGTTCCAATGGCCCAAACAGGCTCATAGGCTATGACAACTTTGCCGAAATCCTC
>Ga0209341_10005624_pt1 | contig 11289 bp, 10 predicted proteins | sample RifCSP13_2_FD_184020 | JGI IMG/M metagenome (GOLD analysis project Ga0209341, IMG submission 184020) | Soil microbial communities from Rifle, Colorado - Rifle CSP2_sed 13_2 (SPAdes) (version 2) | ecosystem: Environmental > Terrestrial > Deep subsurface > Rock core/Sediment | place: Rifle...
GTTGATCGGCTTGGCCTCAGGGCTCGTAGGCGTAGGGGGCGGCATCTTCCTCAGCCCCCTGCTGCTGTTTGCGCGGTGGGCCGACGTGCGCCAAACGTCTGCCGTCTCGGCGGTGTTCATCCTCGTCAACTCCCTTTCTGGGCTAGCGGGAAACCTCGCAAGCGTTCGTTTTCTGCCCGAGGCGATCCCTCTCTGGGCAGGGACAGCAGCTTTGGGCGGCATCATTGGCTCCGAGCTCGGTAGTCGCAGGTTGGCCGGTGGGACGCTGCGTCGTCTTCTAGCGGTCGTCTTAGTCGTCGCTGGCTTGAAGCTTATCTTCCTGTAAGCGCGGCGGGGCCGTTCGAACGCAGTCAGCCGCCCCTTTCGTCGTCGTCGCGACGTCTATTAGGCTAGGCATAGCCGCTCGTTGTTTGGCCAGGCGAGGCTGAGGAATGACGAGCGGACACTGTCAGCCAACAGGGGAAGTGGGGGGGAGGAGATGGCGAAGGTTGGCTTTGAGCTGCCGAACACGGCGGAGGTGGACGAGACGGCGTGGGAGCGGATTGAGACGCTCGGCTGCGAGGTGTTGAAGGGGCGCACGTATCACCGTGACGCGGTGCTGGCGCGGGCGGCAGGGATCGCGCCGGAGTTCCTGCTGCGCCTGGCCGCGGACCACCCGGTCCGGCTTTCAGAGGACGCCGACGAGCTGAGCGGCGCCATTGAGCGATGTCAGGCGGCTGGTCTGCACGTCACGGTCGAGCTCACGAACGAGCCCAACCTGATGCCACACTATCGCGAGGCCGGACCGGAGGCGCTCTTGGAGGATATGCGCTGCTTGGTCGCGGCGCTGCGCGAGCGCTGGCCCGACGTGCCGCTCATCGGACCGCCGCTGGCGGTCGAGCCGGGGGAGGCCTCGCCGGGCTCGCACCTGCGCTTCGCCCGCGTCCTGCTGGCGCCGGATGCCTTGCCGGTGGATGGCCATGCGCTTCACCACTATTGGGAGGGCGAGGCAGGGCGTCGCTCTCTTGCCTTCTGGGATCACCCCTGGACGCTGGCCTCCCTTGTTCCCGATAGGCCGGTCTGGATCACGGAGGTCGGCGACAGCAGCAAGGACGGCTGGGCACGGAAAGCGCCTCGGCTGCTGGAGGCCATGCTGCGCGTCGACGGGGACCCGCGCTTCGCCGCCTTCATCATCTTCATCGCGGTTGGGACGGTGGAGTGGGAGCGGTTCGTGCCGCCGCTGGAGGTGTGCCGGTGGCTGCGCACGGAGCTGGACGCGGAGCGGCGGTCGCGACGGAGTGTGGGCGGTTCGCGAACCGCCCCTACGGCGACGACAGAACGGCGTATGGCGGACCACAGGGTGGCGTTCGAGGCGGCGGGAGCCTTCGGCTCGCGCGAGGGGGCAAGGCCACGGCTCATCGTCATCCACGCGACGCGCTCCGGCCACGCCGGCAACTCGCCCGAGCAGGAGCTGCAAGGGACGCTGCGCTGGTTCCTCGACAGCCGCGGGCGTCCAGACCAGCGCACCTGGGCGAGCGCACACGACGTCATCGCCGCCGATGGGACGCGCCACGCGTGCCTCGATCCCGAGCGCATGGCCTGGCACGCCGGCTACCTGAACCCGTTCAGCATCGGCATCGAGGTCGCACAGCCGACGCGGGAGGCGCCGTTCCCCGAGGCGCAAGTGGCGGCGACGGCAGCCCGCGTCCGCCAGCTTTGCGTGGAATACGGCATCCCAATGGTGCGGGTGATGAGCGAGGCGGAGAGCGGTGTCATCGGCCACGAGGACACGGCACAGGGACGCGCCCTGGGCAAGAGCGACCCGGGCGACGCCGCGCGCGGCGGCCGCTGGGACTGGGGGGCGTTCATGGCGTTGGTCCGAGAAGAGGCGGGGACGGAAGGCGTTCCGGGTCTACCCAACACGAGCGAAGTGCAGGCGTATCTCGACGCGGCCTGGGGCAAGACGCTCGAAACGGAACGGACAGCGACGGCACTGATGCGCTTGCAGGGCGAGGTGCGCGACTACCTCATCCTTATCAAGCGGGAGCTGGAGCTACGAGACCGGCTACATTGATGGTGTAACCGGCTCCGCGTGCATCCATGGGCGGCCGACATGTCTTGACAGGCTTGGGTGGCGCTCTTATGCTACATATATCGTCGACCCGTAGGGCGACGAATTCATACGCCACAGGGGCAAGCACACCTGGGCTCGCTGGGATCCTTCAGGGACCAGGACGGGTAACAAGGGTGGCGAAGTCCACGCTCTCCGCCCCGGGACCATATTCCAAGCGGGCCCTTGTCGCCGCGAGCGACAGGGGTTTTCTTATGGGTGGAAAGGGTGGACTGCTCGCCGTTGACGGGCTTCGCGTCGGCCACTGGACCAACGCGGAGGCCGCGACGGGATGTACTGTGGTCCTCTGCCCACCTGACGGCGCTGTCGGCGGCGTCGCGGTGCTCGGTGCGGCCCCCGGCACGCGTGAGACCGACCTGCTGCGCCCCGGCAACCTGGTGCAGCGCGCTCATGCGGTCCTTCTCAGCGGCGGCAGCGCCTTCGGCCTCGATGCAGCCGGCGGCATCATGCGCTATCTCGAGGAGCGGGGCATCGGCTATGGGATGCGCAGCGTGCGCGTCCCCATCGTGCCCGGCGCCATCATCTTCGACCTGGGCCTGGGCAGCGCCACGGTGCGCCCCGGCCAGGAGGAGGGGTACGCGGCCTGCCTCGCCGCCAGCGATGGTGAGCTCGCTGAGGGCTCGGTCGGAGCGGGGACGGGTGCAACCATTGGTAAGGGGCTTGGGCAGGGCAGCGCTACCAAGGGTGGACTCGGCTCCGCCGCTGTGGACCTAGGCAATGGGACCGTCGTCGCCGCGCTGATGGTGGTCAACGCCGTCGGCGAGGTCGTCGACCCCGAGACTGGCCGCATCGTCGGCGGCGTACGCAACCCAGAGGGCACTGGCTTCCTGCGCGCCGAGGACGTGCAGCGGCAGCGTCGGCGCCCGGCAGGCGCAGGGCAGGTCCAGCAGGCCGCCCTCGCGACCAGCACGGTGATTGGCACGGTTGCGACCAATGCAACACTGAGCAAGGAGCAGACGAACCGCCTCGCCCAGATGGCGGGCGTCGGCTTCGGGCGCGCGATCCGCCCGGCTCACACGATGGGAGATGGCGACGTGCTGTTCGCTCTGGCCACCGGCAGCGGCCGTAGCGACAACGCTGACCTCTCCATCCTGGGGGCGGCGGGCGCTCAGGCTGTGAGCATGGCCATTGTCCGCGCGATCACCGAGGCGACCTCCCTCTGCGGCGTGCCCGCCGTGCGCGACCTGCCCTGGTGGACTGCGCCATGACGCCCTCCTCCGGCAACAAGCCGACGATCGGTTTTGTCGGCGCGGGAGTGGTCGGTGGGGCCCTGGCCCGGCGCCTCGCCGAGGCGGGCTACCCCGTCGTGGCCGTCGCCAGCCGGAGCTTCGGCTCCGCGGTGGCTCTCGCCGCGGCTGTCCCTGGCTGCGCCGCGCTTGGGAGCCTCGACGACGTAGCGGCGAAGGCCGAGGTGGTCTTCATTACCACGCCTGACGATGCCATCGCCTCGGTCGCCGCGAGCACCGCCTGGCGGGCAGGCCAGGCGGTCGTCCACTGCAGCGGCGCGCTCTCGGTCGACGTCCTGGCGCCGGCGGCGCGGGCGGGCGTTCGAGTAGGCTCCTTCCACCCGCTGCAGACGTTCGCCAGCCTCGACCGAGCGCTTGTCAGCCTTACAGGCACCACCTTTGTCCTTGAGGGGGATGACCTCCCGCTGCTGTCCACGCTTCAGGATATGGCGGAGGCGCTCGGAGGGCGATCGGTGCTGCTGCGGAGCGAGGACAAAGTCCTGTACCACGCGGCCGCCGTCCTGAGCTCGAACTACGTGGTGACCCTGCTGCAGCAGGCGGCCGAGCTGTGGGAGGCGTTTGGTCGCACGAAGGAGGAGGCGCTGACAGCACTGCTGCCCCTCCTGCGCGGCACGGCCGCGAACCTGGAGTCGCTCGGCCTGCCGGCAGCCCTCACCGGGCCTGTCAGCCGCGGCGACCTCATCACGGTGGCGAAGCACCTAGAGGCACTCGAGTCATTCCCGGACATCGCCGCCGTTTACCGCGCCTTGGCGGAGGCGACCGTGCCCATCGCTCTGGCCAAGGGCCGTCTCGCGCCAGATATCGCCGCATCGCTCATCCAGTTGTTGCATCGTCAGCCTATGTCGGTGGCATCCTGACCCGAAAACACTACTCGTAGGAGGCCCGTCATGCGCAGCATGTTGAAGAGCAAGATCCACCGCGCCACGGTCACCGAGGCGAACGTGGACTACGAAGGAAGCATCACCGTTGATGCTGCCTTGTTGGAGGCCGCCGACATCCTGCCCTGGGAACTGGTGCATGTTCTCGACATCGAGAATGGCATCCGCTTGGAGACGTATGCCATCGCTGGGCAGCGTAACTCTGGCGTCGTCTGTATCAATGGAGCCGCTGCACGACTCGTCCACAGGGGCGACCTTGTCATCATCTTGGCCTATCGGACTGTGGCGGACGAGCGGGCCCGTCATTGGAAGCCGAAGCTGGTCTACGTCGACGCCTACAACCGCATCACCCACATCGGCGAGCATATAGCGCTACCCGAGGCGGTCGCTGCCTCGTAAGCGAGGCGATCCCCATGCGCGTTACCATAAACGAGCTGCGCGAGATGAAGCAGCGTGGCGAGAAGATCGCCATGCTGACGGCGTACGACTACCCCACCGCTAAGCTGCTCGACGGCGCCGGCATCCCCATCCTCCTGGTCGGCGATAGCCTCGGCCAGGTGGTGTTGGGCTACGAGAGCACCGTGCGCGTCACGATGGAGGAGATGCTCCATCACACCAAGGCCGTCGTTAGAGGAAGCGAGCGAGCCCTTATCGTGTTCGACATGCCGTTCATGACGTTCCAGACTTCGCCCGAGGACGCTCTGCGAAACGCCGGCCGCGCGCTTCAGGAAGGCGGCGCGCAGTCGGTGAAGCTGGAGGGCGGCGTGGTCATGGCGGAGACGGTGCAGCGCATCGTCAGCGTCGGCATCCCGGTCATGGGCCACATCGGCCTCACGCCGCAGTCGGTGTATCAGCTGAGCGGCTACCGCGTGCAAGGACGAACGCCCGAGGCCGCCGCGGCGCTCTATCAGGACGCCATCGCTCTTGAAGAGGCGGGCGCGTACGCGGTCGTTCTGGAGTCGGTGCCGACGCCGCTGGCCAAGCGGATCAGCGAGCGGCTCTCGATCCCGACCATCGGCATCGGCGCGGGCTCGCACTGCGACGGCCAGGTGCAAGTTGTCTCCGACCTGTTAGGCCTCTTGCCGACTTCGCCAAAGCATGCAAAGCGTTATGCCCAGCTTACCGATGTGATCAGCGAGGCCGTCATGCGCTATCAGCTCGAGGTTCGTGAGGGAGGATTCCCGGGCAGAGAGCATAGCTTCACCATGGACGAGCGTCTCCTGGCGGGCCTGCCTACCGGACAGGCAGGCCCGCCCGCAGGAGGGACGGGCCCGTCTTGATCGCGGCGATGGAGGTCGTCTCGACGATCGCGGAGCTTCGCGAGGCGCGCCGTGCCCTCAGGGGCAGCCTCGGTTTCGTGCCGACGATGGGCTACCTGCACGAGGGACACATCTCGCTCGTGCGGCGCGCCCGCGCGGAGAACGACCACGTGGCCGCCTCCATCTACGTGAACCCGCTCCAGTTCGGCCCGCGAGAAGACCTCGCCGCGTACCCGCGCGATCTGCCGAGCGACCTCGCGATGCTGAAGGAGGCGGGCGTTGATCTTGTCTTCACGCCGACCGGCGCGGAGATGTACCCCAAAGGCTTCGACACGGTCGTCGAGGTCGGGGGAGTGACGGCGACCCTTGAGGGCGCCTTGCGGCCGGGCCACTTCAAGGGCGTGGCGACGGTCGTGACCAAGCTGTTCAATCTCGTCCAGCCCGACCGGGCCTACTTTGGCCAGAAGGACGCGCAGCAGTGCGCGGTCATCCAGAAGATGGCCGACGACCTGAACATGCCGCTGGAGGTGGTCATCTGCCCGACGGTGCGCCAGCCGGACGGCCTGGCGATGAGCAGCCGGAACACTTACCTGAGCGAGGCGGAGCGGCTGGCAGCGCCCGTCATCTATCGCGCGCTCTCCGCAGCGAAGCAGCGCTACGAAACGGGCGAACGCGACGCCGAGGCGCTGCGACGCCTCGTGCGCGACCTCATCGACACGGAGCCCTTGTTCACGAGCGTCGATTACGTGAGCGTCGCGGATGCGGGGACGCTGCAGGAGCTCGATCGGGTCGACGCTCCGGCGCTGCTCTCGCTGGCGGTGCGTCTCGGCCGGACGCGGCTTATCGATAACATCCTTTTGTTCTGAGTCGAATGAAACCCACGCTACAGTGCGTTGTATTGTTGTCGGATGAATCCGTAGGGGCGCAAGGCCTTGCGCCCCTACAGCGACGGTCGAAGGCTGGAATCACAGAACGGAGGACTCGTGGAGATTATTGAGGGTATCCATCAACTGAAGGCGCCGATGCCCGGCAACGTGCTCCGCTACACGCTCGTCTACCTTATCAAGGGTGAGGGCGGCTACGTGCTCGTGGACGCGGGGTCCAGCGTGCCCGGGGCCATCGAGGCTGTGGGTGAACAACTGAAGGCGCTGCACGTCGATTTCCCGGACATCAAGCAGATCGTGGTCACGCATCTGCATCCGGACCACTACGGCCTGTCTGGCGCCATCCGCGAGCGCTCCGGTGGCGTGATCGTCACGCACGAGCGAACACGTGAGAACCTGCGGGCGAGGGCGCACGGCCGCGGGCCGGCCTCCTGGGGCAACGACGAGTGGGCACGGAAGCATGGCCTCGACCCCGAAGAGGAGCAGCGCTTCTGGCGGGACCAGATGACCGAGATGAGCCGCCGGGGCAACGGGCGACCCGATATGGGAATGGGGTCGTTCCACCCACCGGCGATGGCGGAGCCGGACGTGACGGTGCAGGGCGGCGAGACGATCGAGTTCGTCAGCCGCCGTTTTGAGGTGATCTTCACGCCGGGCCACTCGCCGGACCACATCTGCCTGTACGACCGCGAACGCAAGGTTCTCTTCACGGGCGACCACATCCTGCCGGTGATCACGCCGCACGTCTCGTACATGCCGGACAGCGACACCGACCCGCTCGGCGACTACATCGCGGGACTCGAAACGTTGCGCGTTCTCGATGTCGAGCACACGCTGCCTGCCCACGAGTTCACCATCTCCAACCTGGAAGAGCGGGTCCAGGAGCTTGAGCGTCACCATGAAGAGCGTAACCAGTTCGTGCTGGATGCGCTGGTCGACGGTCCGAAGACTGCTTACGAGATCACCTCGCTTGTCCGCTGGGATGTCGGCTCGTGGGAGAGCATGCACCCCGGCCTGCGCCGCTCAGCGCTCAACGAGTGCATGTCGCACCTCGAGTACCTGCGCCGGCGCGGCAAAGTGGAAACCGTGGAAGAGGGCGACCGCGTCTTCTTCAAGCGGGTGTAGGGCTCGCTGCCTGCCGTTCGACGGCTGCCCCGCGTGTGCCGGGACAGCCGTCTTTCTGCGATGGCCTGATGACTGCTCCGGTGTGAATTCCTGACATACACGGTTGACAAGACAGCGAGATTTCTGCTAGACCCCGCCTAAGACGACGCCGCCACAGTTGCGCCATGCGTGGCGCCTCGCGCCGGGAGTCGTGCTCTCGGAGGCTGTGCTAGGCGCCTGTCGCTGCCGTCATCAGGACACGACAGGAGGCGAGATGTCTGGACCGCTGTCGGGTATCAAGGTGCTCGAGTTCACGGAGATCGTGGCGGGGCCGTTTTCGGGCGCCCTCCTCACGGACATGGGAGCCGACACGATCAAAGTCGAGCCGCCCTGGGGCGAGCCTTCGCGCGGCACGCAGCCGATCATGCCGTTCGAGAGCCGCGGCTACGTATCGCTCAATCGAGGGAAGCGCAGCCTGCCGTTGGACCTCAACAAGCCTCAGGCGCGGGAGATCGTGTACCAACTCGTGCCGCAAATGGACGTGGTCATAATCAACTACCGGCCAGACGTGCCGGCGAACTTGGGCATCGATTACGAGACCCTCTCCGCCATCAACCCTCGTCTCATCTACTGCCAGAACACCGCCTTCGGCACGAAAGGGCCTCACGCCAAGCGCCCCGGCTCCGATATCGTCACGCAGGCCATGACGGGGCTGATGGTGGGCAACCGGAACATCCGGGACGGCGTGCCGCAGCTCATCAACCCAGCATTAGCCGACTACGCGACCGGCATCACCATGGCCTGGGGGATCTCGGCGGCCCTCTATCACCGCGAAAAGACGGGCCGTGGCCAGAAGATCGAGGCCTCTCTTCTGGCGACGGCGCTTGCGATACAGTCCGGCCGCTTCATGCAGATCGCGAGCGTGGACGCGGAGTTGCGGGAGAAGTTCCTCAGTGACCTGGAGCAGTACCGCGCCGAGAGCCGCTCCTTCGAGGAGGTCGACCAGCTCTATCTGCAATTCCGACCGAGGCAGGCGGGCAACATCTACTACCGAACCTACGAGACGCGCAACGGGCTTATCACCGTCGGTTGTCTAAGCAACCCGCCACGCAAAAGGATGGCGGAGCTCCTCGGCCTGCGAGACATCCGCTTTGAGGAGGGCTACGACGCGAGGACGCCGGAATCGCGCGCCTTCGGCGAACAGCTTGCTCTGAAGGCCGCCGAGCTCATGAAAGAGAAGACGACCGAGGAGTGGCTCGAGATCTTCGACCGCGCCGGCGTCCCGGTGAGTCCGGTGTACTACACTGAGGAGCTGGTGGAGCACGAGCAGGTGGCGGCGAACGAGAATGTGGTCGCGCTGGAGCACTCCATGCTTGGCCCTCTTACGATGTATGGTCCAACCCTCAAGATGAGCGAGACGCCGCTCAGGGCGCAGCGAGCGGCGCCCGCTTTGGGGGAGCACACGGACGATATCCTCTCGGGCCTTGGATACACCGCCGAACAGATCGAGGCGCTTCGCCGGGACGAGGTCACTCGCTAAGCTGACGGCAGCAGCCCCGTGGAGGGCTTCTCGCCATATTCTTACGCTGGTTGTCAGGCTCATCTTACGTGTACTGCTATGATGCGTCGGTAGCGTAGATAAGCCCTGGCGGCCCAAGATATGGCCGAAACATATTACGAAGTACTGCACGTTGCTCCGGACGCCGACGCGGACGCGATAGCCAAGGCGTACCTGCGGCTACGCGAGCAGCACCACCCCGCCAACAACCCGAGCGACCCCCTCGCCATCGAGATCGTCCGCTACCTGGACAGCGCCTTCGCGGTCCTCATCGAGCCGGAGCGGCGTGAGGCGTACGACGTGGCCTTGCGCAACGGCCACGCCGCCACCATCGCTCCACCGGTCAACGGGCAGGCCGCCGTTGTAGCGCCGGCCGCTCCGGCGCCTCGCCGAGGCGGCGCGCTGCCCTATCTCAAGCGCACCTTCGCCGCCCTTGCCATCCGCGACTACCGGCTCTTGCTGGCCGGCAACATCATCACCCAGTTCGGCACCTGGTTCCAGAACATCGGCATGAACTGGCTGGTGTTCATCGTCACGGGCAACGCGCTGACGATGGGCACCCTGGCGGCGTGGCGTGGCATCATCACGCTCATCCTGGCGCCCTTCGGGGGCGTCTGGGCAGACCGAGTCGACCGGCGCGCCCTGATGGTGGCGTTCACCCTCGTCTCCGCGCTGGAGGCGACAACTCTCGCAGTTCTCGTATACACCGGTTGGATCGTTCCGGGGACCGGAGCGCTCGACCGGCTTCTCGCCGGCACGTTCTTCAGCTTCCTGGTGACCGCCGGCCTCACGAAGGCCTGGGTGTTCTTCTTCTTCGCGTTCATTGACGGGATGGTGGACTCGCTCGCGCAGCCGACGCGTCAGGCGTTCGTGTACGACGTCTCCGGGCGCGAGCAGGTGTCGAACGCCATCGCGCTGAACGCGGGCCTCGGCAACTTCGCCCGCGCCACCGGGCCGAACGTGGCTGCCGCCGTCATCGGCTTCTTCGGCGTTCATTGGGCCTTCATCGTGCGGGCGGTCAGCATCTGGGGGGCATTCAACTTCACGATCCGCATCCGTCCGCGCCCTTCGAACCAGAACCGCGGCGAACAGGGTAGCACGGCGTGGGGAGCCTTGATTGAAGGGTTTCGCTACGTGGTCCACGACCGGCTCATCGCGGGGTTGCTGCTGGCCGAGGTCCTGTTGCCGTTCCTTGTGTACCCATACCTGCAGTTCCTGCCGGTCTTCGCGCGCGAGGTCCTGCACGGGGACGCGCGCTTCTACGGCGCCCTCGCCTCGGGCTTCGCCATCGGCGCTATCCCGGGGGGCCTCATTGTTGCCTCGCTTGGCAACTTCCGCCGCAAAGGACTCGTGATGTTGGCGGCGGCAGCGGCCTACATGGTGGCGATACTGGCCTTCACGCGCTCGACGGTGTTCCCGCTCTCCTGGGGCCTGCTCATCGTGGCGGGGCTGGTCGGCGTGGTCACGCAGACGGTGGGACAGACGCTGATCCAGCTGAACGTGCGCACGGATGTGCGCGCGCGGACCCTGGGCTTCTACACCATGTGCCGCAGCGCCCTGCAGCCGCTGGGGACACTGAGCATGGGCGCCGCCATCGCCGCCATGGGCCCGCAGAACGGGGTGGCGGTCTTCGTGGTGATCGCGTTGGTCGCCCTCGGCGTCGTCACGCTCGCGGTGCCTCAGGTCAGGCGGGCATAACTCAGCAGCCAACATCGGCTGGCTCGCGGTCGGGCCGAGCAGGCCCGTTGACCGTAGCGCGAGCCGTCTGAGATGATGTTCGGTGCTGCCTACGACTTCGGCATGACTTCTCGGACTCTGCCACCTGATGGGAACACAGCGACCCTCGCTGTGCGCGTACGCCCCAACGCACGGAAGACGCAGGTCCTCGGTTACCGCGAAGGGACTTTGACCGTGGCGGTGGCGGCGCCGGCTGTGGAGGGCAAGGCGAACGAAGCGCTCCTCGTGTACCTGGCGGCCGTGCTCGCAGTCCGACGCAGCCAGGTGGCGATACGGCGCGGGATGAGAAGTCGCGACAAGCTCATCACAGTTGAGGGGCTGAGCTCCCATGAGGCGACCGAGCGCCTCACAGCCGCGACGGGTCGACGCCAGCCTCGGCTTATGGACGATGTGCGTGAAGAGAGGAGCGAGCTTTGAGCAGACGCCCAGCGGTTTTCCTGGACGACGGCGGCGTGATGAACGACAACGCGCTGCGCGGGCCCCAGTGGCGGCGCCTCGGCGGCGAGTACCTG
>Ga0209341_10005626_pt1 | contig 11285 bp, 11 predicted proteins | sample RifCSP13_2_FD_184020 | JGI IMG/M metagenome (GOLD analysis project Ga0209341, IMG submission 184020) | Soil microbial communities from Rifle, Colorado - Rifle CSP2_sed 13_2 (SPAdes) (version 2) | ecosystem: Environmental > Terrestrial > Deep subsurface > Rock core/Sediment | place: Rifle...
TCCTCTAGTTCTTTCCATGCAGCTAGTAGCCGATCAGGAGTTGGGTTAAGCACGTGCAGGGTGATATCACCGAGATTCCAGGAGTATCAAGCAAGGATCGCTTCAGGAGTTATCTTCTTCTTCATTAGCGCATCAGCGAGATCACTCGCCGCCTCAAGACTTTTCTGAAGCATGTCCCACGAGGAGCCAGATTTCTTTCGTTCTAAACGTTGGCGGAGCAGAGTACTCAAAGACTTCCTGGGATCAGGTGGAAGATTGAGATAGAAGCGACCTATTGTACAGTTTTCAACCACATCCTTCAGCCCACCTATGTGATCAATGTCCAGATGCGTACCAATAACGACATCCAGATATCCTCCAGCATGTTGTTTCACGAAAGCGGCTACGGTCTTACCTTTAGAAGGGGGGCCCCCATCAATGAGGAAGGTTACATCTCTAGTCTGCGACCCGAGGGTAAGCAGAAATGCATCACCCTGGCCAACGTCAATCATGTCGATGAAAAACCCCACCCAGTGTCTCCATTCTCCTATTCTCTGCGTGCAAAGTTGGCTAAGAAAGCGTCATATACGGCTCTGGCAAAATCCTCTCCCCGTTTGGTCACCCGGTAGTAGCTTATAATTGCGCTCAATACGAAAAGACCCAAAGCAACGGCGGCCTCATTATTAAAACCGAGCCCTGATCTATGAAGCGACCAAAGCTTCCAGACGCCCGCGGTAGCCAATAATGCAAACGTTGTAAGCAGGCTACGGAAGAGCCCGTACTGAGCATTAAACGTTTGTGGCAAATCGCTCAGCTTCTCAACTGCACGGTAGCACCTATAAAAAATCTCCTGGTTTCTCTTTAGAGTAGAATCTTTTGGTCCCGACTTGGCTGGATCGAGCTCAAGCGAAATGTTGAATTTACGCAGCAATGTCGCTGAAAGTTCGGTCTTAAATTCAAGAGTAAATCGTTGGTCGTCGGGCAGAAGCCACCGAGCTGAGGGGAATCCTCCCCACCAGTAAAGCAAGATCCTTTCCGTCACAAGCTGGCTTACTCCTTGAAGCAACAAACCCGTAACGTAACCGACGACAATGAGCACTGAGGTATCAGCGATTCCACCCGATAATGGAACGGAACGCTGAAGGAGAGGGGCCTCGACAAAGAACGCCAGTGCCCATAGGAAAAAAATTCCTGGAAAAAGAATCGCAATAAAATCATAAAGGCTGAATCGCTTAAGCACCGCCGTTCCTCACTGCTCAACTATGAGAGTTACAATCATGATCTGCTTCCATTTCTAGTCGATAATTGCTGACCCTCGCTTCAGAACTCTGACAACTGTGCCCTGGATGCGGAAGTCCCGATCGACGACAATAGGCCGATGCTTAGCGTCGGTGGAGTCGGGCTTTAAGACATAGTAACCCGAACCTCGTGCGAAGCGCTTGATCGCGGCCTCTCCGTCGATCAGGGCGACCACGATGGCTCCATCATCCGCTGTCGCCTGTTGGCGAACGAGGACTAAATCGCCGTCCTCAATTTTTCCTCCGTCTACTTTCGCCTTATTCATTGAATTGCCTCGCACCCGAAGGAGAAAGTACTCCGAACCAGCGCGAGCGATTGTTTTCGGCATCTGGACCCAGCTGTCAACGTTCTGCTCCGCCAACATTAGCGGACCAGCCGGAGCCTGACCAAGCACAGGCACCGCGCGCGTCTGAAGGGCGCTGGTGTCATTTCGCAATGGCCGGAGTCCGCGCGCGCCGGTCCACCGTTCAATATCGCCCTCTTCTTCCAACCACCGGAGATAGCGCAACACGGTTCTCGTCGAGCCAACGCCAAGCTTCCGCCGCAGCTCCTCGATCGTTGGCGACAAGCCGCTGTCGATGAACGACTCGTGGATCGCCTTCAGCACTGCTTCCCGCGTTAGTTTTTTATTCCGACCCATGTTGTGACGCCCTTTCTGTCGCCTACGTTTCCTTAAATTTAAACGATCAAGTCGGCCCTGTCAAGACCTATCGAACCAGGGTCAGGTAAGAGGAAAAGGAGGCAAGTTTGGAATGATAAAAGAGAAGGCCCGGGTGGAGAAATCCAACCGACGCAAATGTAAAACGAATCAAAGATGTGACCGGATCGGGAAACCCAGCCGAAGCTATTTCTGCGTAAAATAAGGCAAATTTACAAAGAAGGCAACAGGCATTAGGCAACAGTAAGGAAAAGGAAACAATAGGAGACAAGCAACAGGAAAAGAAACAGGCAAAGGCAAGAAGCGGGAGGCAACAGAAGCAAATTCGGTGTCTGGTTGATTATCTCTTCTACGTTTCCGCCATGCTCGTCATCCGAGATCCATGCTCCAGGCCTGTTCTGCCACGTCATGGCCACGGGAAATAACGGGCAAACTAGCGTCGCTCCTTCACGAGCTGAATCATGCCCTTAGGGAAGGGGATGGTGAGCTTGAAGGGGACTCGGGTTCATGCATAAATCCATCGAGAGAATCGGGCAAGGCCTTATGATGTTTTTTCTGGCTATGAGGGCTGTTCTTCTCCGGCCTGGCGAAGAATCGATTGGTAAAGGGCATCGTCAATAAAAAAACCAGCCCCGACAATTTGATTGAGAACGGGTCTGAGGGCTGGCACTATCCCAAGTTCCTTAGCTCTGATTAGGAGGCCCAGTAAGCCTAAGACTTTCCGCCCCTCCGCCTCTGCGATACGCCTCGCGGTTGCATCGTCGAGAATCACGAAGTCTGCTTCCAACTCTCCGGCTAACACAATGGCTTCTGCTTCTCCCCGCCCTAACTCTACCTCCAGACGGACCACGACTGATTGATCATGGACACTCTGCTTGGAGATCCAAACCGCCTGCTCGACCTCCAAACTTCCCGGCCGACCATAGCCACTTTTGACTACCTCGTCATAGACTGCTTCCGGGATATACACCTTTTCCGCAAGTTCACGGAGCAGATTGAGACAGCCAACGCGAGCAAGGGTGATAATAGCACTGGCGTCCAGGACGAGGATCACTCTGTTGTATCTTTTCCAGAGCGCAAAGCCGCAAGGTCCCGCCGGAGGTCTTCAGGGGAGTAGTCAAACCAGGGGATACGATATTGCGCCAGCAGGGCCGGAAGATCCCACAACGACATCTGTAACAGCTCAGCTGCCTTTGCCCTGGAGATCCTTCCTCGGCGGACGAGATCAAGTACCAAGGCGACCTTCGCCTCTCGTCTGGCCTCTTCCTCAGACCCTAGGAACTGAAGGACTTCTGGTGGGAGTTCTATCGTGACAGCTTTCATTGAAGAACCTGCTTTCTTCTGTTTTTGTTATGTTAGCAGCTTACCAGCAGAAAACCAATCCAAGATATTTGGGCGCGTCCGTCCTCCTGGTCTGCTCTACCATCATAAATTCCGGGGTCAGGTTATGCAGTCACACATTTCACCGAACCATCTCTGTCGAATCCGTCCATCAAACCATAGGAACGAAAGATCCGGCTGGGGAGAGCCAGTCCGGGCGATGATGCGGGATCAAAGATGTGACCGGATCGGGGGACTCAGCCGAAGCTATCTTGCTGTAAAATAAAGCAAATTTTTGCGGAAGGCAACAGGAAAAAGAGAGGCTGAAAGCAAGAGACCGTGAAAGCGCAGGTAGGCCTTGTTCGACAGTCTATTAAAAAGTAAAACGGCGCATACTCACGTTCATCAGCAGACCCACTGCCACCATCATCGATACCATCGAAGAGCCTCCATAGCTAAGAAGCGGCAGCGGAATTCCCACCACAGGCATGAGCCCGGTTACCATGGCAACATTGATGGTGACCTGCCAAAAGAAAATGGCGAGCACGCCAAAGACCAAAAGAGAACCGAAGCGGTCCTTGGCGCGCGCCACCACCCGCAGGGAAAGAACGATGAGCGTCAGGTAAAGCCCCACCAGGATCAGGCAGCCGAGAAGTCCCCATTCTTCGGCAAAGACGGAAAAAATAAAATCGGTATGCTGCGCCGGTAAAAAATCCAGCTGATTCTGTGTCCCGTGAAGGTAGCCTTTTCCCAGCAGCCTTCCAGAACCCACCGCGATCTTCGATTGAATGACATGATAGCCGGCGCCCAGAGGGTCGAGATCCGGGTTGAGAAATATCAGGATGCGCTTCTGTTGATAGGATTTCAGAAAATGCCAGGCGATCGGCATGAGGGCCACTCCGGTCGCGGCCAGGTAAAGGAAAGAGCGCAGGCGAAGGCCTCCCATCAGCGTGATGCTCAGGAATATAAGAGAGAGAACGATCGCCGTCCCCAGATCCGGCTGCACTAAAGTCAATAGGATCAGAGGCGCCACGAAAAGAAAGGGGGCCCACAGATCGCGCAGGCGGTAGCCGTCGGGAGGCTCATCGTACTGGAGATACTTGGTTAAAGCCAAAACGATCGCCAGTTTGGCCGGCTCCGAGGGTTGGAGGATAAAAAAGCCGAGATTCAGCCAGCGCTGGGAGCCTCCGCCCACCGATCCTATGAAGAGGACGAGGAGAAGCAAAAACAGGACCACACCATAAAAGGGATAAGCGAGGCGATCCAGGTGGTGATAATCGACGGTGACGGCGCCCAACATGGCAACCATGCCTACGATAAACCAGTAGAATTGCTTGGTGGCTAAACCGCTTGCTTGCTTCTCGGTGACGCTGTAGGTGGCGCTGTAGATGGTAAGAATTCCAAGCAAGACCAGGCCGATGGCGAGGCCCAAGAGAGTCCAATCAAAGTGGGAAGCGAGTCGACGGTCAATTTGCACGGATTGCTCCCTGCCTGCCGGCCTGTTTGCTGTCAGGCGGATTGTTCTGCAGGGAAAAATACTTCTCGATCACCTTCTTCGCCAGCGGACCGGCCGCGGAACCTCCATGGCCGCCGTGTTCTACCAAGATTGCGACCGCAATCACCGGGTTCTCGGCAGGCGCGTAGGCGACGAACCAGGCATGGTCGCGAACCAAGTAGGAGAGTTGCTCGCTCTTGACATACGCACCGCGCATCTCCGCGACCTGTGCCGTTCCGGTCTTTCCTGCAATCACCACCATATTAGACTTGGCACGGCCTCCGGTACCCGATCCGCTGTTAACCACATCCGCAAGGGCACTGCGGACATGTTTCAAGGTATTCTCCTTCAGCTCCAAAGAACGGATCTTTTCCGGGCCGTACTCGCGAATCAGAGTGCCATCCAAGGATTCCACTCTCCGGACAAACCATGGGCGATAACGCGTCCCCCCATTGGCGACCGTCGCCATCAGATTGGCCATCTGAAGCGGAGTGACAGTGATGTAACCCTGGCCAATGGCCGCCGAGGGAGTTTCCCCGGGGAACCACGGTTGGCCGAAGCGCCGCATCTTCCACTCGGTGTCCGGGATCAGTCCCGGCTTCTCGTCGTCGAGCGCAATGCCGGTTTTTTCTCCCAGTCCCAACGCGCGGGCATACTTGGCGATCCGGTCAATTCCTATCCGTTGACCTAACTGGTAAAAGTAGACGTCGCAGGACTGCACGATCCCTTTATGAAGGTCAACGGCGCCGTGTCCTTCCTTCTTCCAGTCGCGGAAAACGCGGTTGCCGAACGCCATCGAGCCGCGGCATTGGAGCTGGGTCTCGGGATCGATAACTTTCTCCTCCAGGGCCGCTATGGCCAGGACGATCTTGAAGGTGGAGCCCGGGGGGTATTGTCCCTGAATGGCCCTGTTATTGAGCGGGTGCATCCGATCCTGCCCCAAGGCGCGCCATTCTTCTCCAGTGACTCCCCTGGCGAAGACGTTGGGGTCGAAGGCCGGAGTGCTCACCGAGGCCAAGATCGCCCCGCTGTTGACTTCCAAGACAACAATCGCCCCCTGCTTTCCCTGCAGGGCCTCATAGGCGGTTTCTTGAAGGTCACGGTCCAGAGTAAGAAAAACACTATGGCCTGGAACATCTTCGACCTCGTGCAGCACTCGCACGCGCCTCCCGAGGGCATCGACCTCCACCTGCTGTCCTCCTGTTCGACCGCGAAGGAGCTCCTCCCATCTCCTCTCCAGACCAAATTGGCCGATCTCGTCCCCCATCCCGTACCCCTTTTCTTTCTGAGCCTTGAGCTGTTTGGGGCCGATCTCGCCCATGTAGCCGAGCAGATGGGCAGCCATACTGTTTAGCAGATAACTGCGCCTGGGTCGGATCCGCAGCGTGACGCCGGGCAAATCGAGCTGATGCGTTTCCACTGCCACGAGAGTGCGCCAGTCAATGTCTCTCCCCAGCACCATTTCCTCGAAGGGCGGTCGTTCCTTATTTTCTTCGAGCAGACCGAGCAACTCCCCTTCGTCCCTTCCCAGGAAGCCGGCCAAACGGCGCAGGGTGGTTTCCGGCTCTTGCGCGTCTTCGGGAACAAAGAGAAGATCGAAGGAGGGACGGCTATCGATCAAGAGCTGCCCCTTACGATCAAACACCATCCCTCTGGTCCCGGGGATCTTTTTGAGGCGGATGCGGTTATTTTCAGCGAGATAGGTAAAGCGCTCTCCCTGAATAATTTGAAGAAAAAAGAGGCGGCCGATCAAAAGAAGGAAGGCAATCGAAACCACCGTCATCAGGAGATTCGTGCGCCGGCGAAACTCGGAGGCGACCTCTTTTCGAAAAGTAATCGGCAGCATATCTAACCTAAAAAGGCATCCGAGCTTCTTCCAGATATCTCTGGCCGTGGCGGAGCAGGGAGAAGACGGCGGGGGCCAACATTGCTGCAACCAGGGCCTCTAAAAAGATATATTTCAATACTCCCATCCAAAGACCATCGACGGCGAGGAAGAGCGTTCCGACCAAAACCAGGGCTATCCCTTTGACCCACGAAGCGCAAAAAACCACCGCGGCGCTCAAAAGAGGATTATGAATCCAGATGCAGCGAGAGCTCAAATAAACGGCCAGGAAGACCAAGGACATAGCGAAGGCGTTGAGACCCAGAACGGGACTGGAGAAGACGTCCACGGAGTAGCCTAGGAGAAAGGAGCCTAAGACGGCTCCTACCGTCGGGTGGTTCAATCCCCAGTAGACACAGAGGACGAGGATCAGATCTGGAACGATCGGCCCTAAAGGAAGGAGATGCAGAAAAGTGGTCTGCAGCAGGACCACGAGAAAACCAGCTAGTAGAAAAAGCAAAGACGATTTCATCCGAGATGCGAACAAGGCTCCTACGCAAGCCGGCCTGTTTTATTGGCTGGGGGTCTCCGCAGAAACCACCAGAACCTCCTCGATCCGCGATGGGTCGACAGCCAAGGACACCTCCACGTATTGGAAGAGCCCGAAGCTCTTCTTGCGCACCTTGGCCACGGTCCCCACCAGCAACCCTTTGGGAAAGGTGCCATCCAACCCTGAGGTGATCAACCGGTCGCCTTCCTGAATGTCTTCGCTGCGCTTGACGTATTTCATGATCGGCGCGCCCTCCAGCGAGCCGGAGACGATTCCCCGTGCGCGACTTCTCTGGACAATGACATCCACTCCGCTGTGCGGGTCGGTCACCAGCAGGACCTTGGCGCTTCTCGACGTGACGGCTACCACCTGACCGGCTACGCCCACAGGGGAGACCACGGCCATGCCCTGGAGCACGCCGTCTGCACTTCCCTTGTCTAAAACGAAACTACGGAACCAAGTGCTGGCACTGTTGCTTATTACCGTTGCCGTCAAAGAGCCCAAAGGCAACTGGGAGCGCAACTCCAACAACTCGCGAAACCGGCGGTTGGTAGCTTCAACTTCCAGCAGCCGATTCCTTTCCGCTTCTAATTCCGTAATGCGCCCCTTGAGCCTATCGTTCTCAGACGCGAGCCCCCTGAAGGTACCATATCTATGCTGGATCTCCTTCAGCTTTGCCACAGTTGCCTGGGCTCCTATCTGTAACGGCCGCATCAACTCCAGCAAGAGAGGCCCGATGGGGTCCCTCTGCAAACGGCCCCGCGCAGCCGCAGAAAGGATAAGGAGAGAAAACAAAACGCAGAGAAAAGAGGCCAGCAGAACCTGATTTCTACGAACAAAAGCGAGCATGAAAGCTCAAACCCTATCGAGGGCGGGGTCCAAGGGCATACCTGCAGCGCCTAGTGAACGGCTACCTCCCTGAGCAGGGAGATTTCGTCCAAAGCCTTTCCCGCACCCATAACCACGGCAGTTAAGGGATCGTCCGCCAGCATGACCGGCAATCCAGTCTCCTCTTTGAGTAACAGGTCGAGGTTTCTGAGTAAGGCGCCGCCCCCGGCAAGGACGATCCCGCGGTCGACAATGTCAGAAGCCAATTCAGGCGGGGTTCGTTCCAGTGAGATCCGCACCGCCTCGACGATCTGATTGATCGGCTCGAGCAAAGAATCCCGAATCTCCTCGTCGGTAATAACCACAGTCTTCGGGACGCCGGCGACAAGATCTCTCCCCTTGATCTCCATGGTCTGGATCTCATCCCCCGGATAGGCCGAGCCGATCGTGATCTTGATCAGCTCCGCCGTCCTCTCCCCCACCAAAAGGTTGTATTTTCTCTTGATGAACTGGGCAATGGCCTCATCCATCTTATCCCCGCCCACACGGACCGAACGCGAGAAGACAATGCCGGAGAGGGAGATGACTGCCACCTCAGTCGTTCCGCCCCCGATGTCGACAATCATATTCCCGGTTGGTTCTGTGATCGGAAGCCCGGCGCCGATCGCTGCCGCCATCGGTTCCTCGATCAGGTAGACCTCTCGGGCCCCAGCCGACTCCGCCGATTCCCGCACCGCGCGTTTTTCCACCTCCGTAATCCCGAAGGGAACCCCGATGATGATCCGCGGTCGCACCAGTGTGCGTCGATTGTGCACTTTCTGGATGAAATAACGCAGCATGGCCTCGGTAATTTCGAAGTCCGCGATCACCCCGTCTTTCAGAGGTCGAATGGCAACGATGCTGCCGGGGGTCCTCCCTAGCATCTTCTTCGCCTCGGCGCCTACCGCTAAGACTTTTTTCCCGCCACGGTCATTCCTTTGCTGCACGGCAACCACTGAGGGTTCGTTACAGACGATCCCCTCGTTCTTTACATAGATCAAGGTATTGGCGGTGCCAAGATCAATTGCAAGGTCATTGGAAAAAATGCCGAACAGGGAATCCAGCATCTAAAGCTCCTTCCTTATTCTAAGAGAATCGGACTTCGGCCACTCAAGAAATAACAGATTTGCTGCTGCCAAGCAAGGTAATCTCCGGGCCCTGATATCATCCTGGCGTGGAGCGGGATGGTTGCAATGGTTGAAAGCATTACTTATCATAAGAGAGTTCGTCGAAATAAAAATAGCTGAGAGGTCATATCGCCAATGCTCGATTTTCTGCGTAAGCGAAGAAGATCCTGGGTCGTCATGTTCTTTCTCGTCATCATTGTGCTGGTTTTCGTCCTGTGGGGCGTAGGGAGTAATATCAAGGAACCCCGTTCGGAGAATATCGCCGAGGTCAACGGGGAGATCATCAGTCAAAGGGAATTTGAACTCCGCTATCAGAAGCTGGTTGAGTTCTATCGCGGTCTCTTTAAGGGGGCCCTGACTCAAGAGACCCTCAAAGGTCTGAACCTCAGGGGCGTTATCGTAGAAGAGCTGATCCAAAAGCGCCTGCTTCTCCAGGAGGCGCGAAAGCTCGGAATGGAAGTTGCCGACCAAGAGCTCATGGATGCGCTTGCCCGTGTCCCGGACTTCCAGGTCAACGGGCGCTTCAGTCAAAATCGTTATCTGCAGGCCCTGCGCTCCAACCGGCTTACCCCTGCGGAATTTGAAGGTGAGCGGAGGGAACAGCTCACTATCCAAAAACTTTACGACATCCTACAGGATGCCGTAAATATCACGGAAGGTGAGCTAAGGGACCGGTACAGCCTGGAGCAGGCAAGGGTTAATTTTTATTTCATGCGCTTGTCTGCAGGTGATTTTATGTCTCAAGTCCAGATCACTGCGGATGAGATCAAGAACTTTTACGAGCGGAATCGGGAAGCGCTCAGGGAACCCTTGAGGGTTCAGGTGGAGTACCTCGCGTATCCCTTTGACCATTTTTCCTCCCGGGTCCAGGTGAGCGAGAAAGAAATCGAGGAATTTTACAATGTCCAGCGAGAGACAAGATTTCGCCAGCCTAAGGGGGTGCGCTTGCGCCATATCCTCTTCCGTGTCGCTGCCGGAGCGGAGCCCAAACAAAAGGAGACGATCCGTTTAAGGGCCGAAGCGGCGCTTCAGGAATCTCGGTCAGGAAAGGATTTTGCCGAATTGGCGAAGAGGTACTCTGAAGACCCGAGCGCAGCCCAAGGCGGGGATGTGGGGTGGTTCACCCAAGGCCAGCTGTTGCCTTCCCTGGAAAAGGTTGCCTTTGCCTTAAAAAAAGGAGCGACCAGCGGGGTGGTGGAAACTACTTTAGGATATCACATCCTTAAAGCGGAGGAGGCGAGAGAGGAAAAAACCAAAGGGCTCAAGGAGGCAAAGGAAGAGATCGTTCGCGCCATCAAAGCAGAGCGGGGTAAAAGCGAGGCTGCCAGGGCGGCGGACGCGGACCGCGAGCAGGCGATATCCGGAAAAGATTTCGCGCAGCTCGCTAAAGAGGGAGGGATTCCACTGAAGGTTAGCCCCTTTTTCTCCAGTTTTGAAGCGCTGCCGGAAGTGGGTAAGGTGGAAGAGTTCAACAAGATTGCCTTCTCGCTCGCTTTCAAGGAAATCAGCCCTGCCATCGAGGGGCCCAATGCTTATTATCTCTTGAGGGTCAAGCAGAGAAGAGAGGCCTCCGTTCCGGCGCTGGAAAAGGTGCGCCCGGATGTCGAGAAGAAGCTCAAGGAGACCAAGGCATTTGAGCTCGCGTCCCAAAGGGCCAATGCGCTGCTTGGACAACTGAAAAAGGAAAAAGATATTAAGAAACTCGCGAACGAGCATGGTCTCGCGGTGGATGAGACCGGCTGGTTTCTCCGTAATGCCCCTGAGATTCCGAAGATCGGCGTATTGCAGGAGGTCAAACCCGGAGGGATAGCTATTTCTCCACATCAACCCGTCCCCGATCGGATCTATAGCCAAAAGGCGGCTCTTTTCCTTTTTGCCTTTCAAGCGAGCCAGGAGGCGGATATGGAACGTTTTGAAAAAGAGAAAAGCCAGCTTCTGGCGCAAGCGCTGGCGGAGAAAAAGCAAAAGGCCCGGCAAAAATTTGTTGACGGTCTCAAGGCTAAAGCGCGGATCGTGGTCAACGCCCGTTCCCTCGAAGGGAGTTGATTCTCAGCGCAGCATAGACCTCATGCAGGAAAGCGTTTGAGTGTGAGAGCAAGCTGATGCGGATATTTCTTCTCAGGCACGGGGAAACCGATTGGAATCTTCAGCGACGCTGCCAGGGT
>Ga0209341_10005627_pt1 | contig 11285 bp, 9 predicted proteins | sample RifCSP13_2_FD_184020 | JGI IMG/M metagenome (GOLD analysis project Ga0209341, IMG submission 184020) | Soil microbial communities from Rifle, Colorado - Rifle CSP2_sed 13_2 (SPAdes) (version 2) | ecosystem: Environmental > Terrestrial > Deep subsurface > Rock core/Sediment | place: Rifle...
CGGTCAAAGCCGGCGTAACGGCAGGCTCGATCGTCGTGGCCGAACGTTTGTGGCGACAGCACCGCCGGGCCGCGGCTATCGGCATGATGATCGTCTCAAACGGCCTCATGGCGGCGGTGGCGGCTCAGAATGCCTCAGTGATCCGGAGGATGAGATGAAAACGACAGTTCTGATCGTCGACGACGAGGAACCAATCCGAAGCCTGGTCGATCGCGTCCTGCAGAGCGCGGGGTACGTCACGCGGCTCGCTTCGAGCGGCGCCGACGCGCTCGCGGTCGCGGAAGGGCCCGACCCCATCGACCTGCTGGTGACCGACATGATGATGCCGGAGATGAACGGCGACGAGGTCGCCAGGCGCCTGCGTCAGAAGCACCCGGCGCTGAGGGTCCTTTATTGCACCGGCTACTGCGATCGTCTATTCGACGAGAAGGGCACGATGTGGGAGGACGAAGCGTTCATCGAGAAACCGTGCAGTCCGAGGGGGCTGCTCGAGGCTGTGTCCCTCCTTCTCAACGGCAATCGACGCATCGGCGATGTGTATCTCGAGCGGACGCGCGTGCCGGCAACCGGAATACGGGCGGGGATCGAATGAAGCGCATCCTGTTGGTCGACGACGACAGTTCGGTTCTGGAGATTCTGACGAGAGCGCTGTCCGACTACGAGCTGGCGGTGGCCCGCGATGGCGGCGAAGCGTGGGTTGCCGCTGCCAGCATGGGCAAGCCGGATCTTCTGATTACGGACTACATGATGCCGACGCTGTTTGGTGATGAGCTGATTGGCCGCCTGCGCAAGTCATGGCCGGATCTGAAGGTGCTCGTGCTCACCGGACACGGCGAGGTCCTGGACCGTGAAGCCCCCGCGTGGTGGCGGTCCGAAGCACACCTCACCAAGCCGTTCCGGGTTCAAGCGCTCCGGAACACGGTTGCCGCCTTGATGGCCGACCCCCTGACATGTCTCGATGCGACGTCCGTCTAGCAGTCTGGTCTTTCGAGTCTGCGGCCGTGTTATGGCTGTGTCCGTAAATTGACGTTCACCGTTGTCGTCTCGCCGCGCCGCACCTCGACCTCGGTCAAGTACCCCACGTAACCCGCTTTGCGAACCTGAATCACGTGACGGCCTTCGGACAGGTCAAGCACCACCGTGTCCTGGCCCGGCGACGCGGGCCACGGCTGACCATCAATCAACACGCTGGCATCGGCCGGCTGAACCTGAATCGTGAGCCTGCCGGTGGCAGCCTGCGCGGCAGGCGGAGCGCCACCGACAGGCGGGGCATTCGCAGGCGGCAGGTTCGGCGGTGTTCCACGGCCGTCACGAGGCAACGGCGGCGGCGGTTGTGCGCCGGCCGGCAACGGCGCCGGGATTGGCCGCGGCTCGCCCACTTCTCCTGTGGAAAGCTTTTCCATCTTCTGTTTGATCTTGAACGTTCGATTGCGCGTCAGGTAGACGCGCTGATGTACGCCTCGATACCCGTCGCGGTAGATCGTGATTTCGTGCTGGCCCGGTTCAACGCGGAGCCGCTGGAGCATGCCGTCGAAGTCGTCCACGATGCCGGCGTAGTAGCCGTCCACGTAGACCTCGGCGTCCCGCGGCGTGACGTCGAGGCGAATAGAGGCGTCGGGATGGATATTCGGGTAGCGATAGGGGGGAAACGGATAACTGATCTGGGCCCGCGTCGGGACGCTCGAAGCAACTGTGAAAGCCGCGGCCAGCATCAGCGTGAAACGTCTCATGGAAGTCACATTCAGACCTCGGTCAGAAGAATCAATGGCAAACGACCGGCGCGTATGGTTGAGCAACGATGGTGCCATCGCGTCGCACGAGGATGGCCGACACGTAACCCGTTCGCGCGGCATTACTTCGCGCGTCCGGTCACAAGTGCGGTCGCCGTGGACGTTGTCGTCCCACCGGGACGCGGCGCGTCCGAACGGGAGGACGGACGGCCGTGCTACGATAGTTGGTTTAGATCACCCTGAGAATAGTACACAGTGTCCGATACAGAGCTCGTCGTCCACGGCGCGCGCACCCACAACCTCAAGAACATCGATCTATCGCTCCCGCTGGGGAAGCTCATTATCGTCACAGGGGTCAGCGGATCCGGAAAGTCCTCGCTGGCCTTCGATACGATTTACGCCGAAGGGCAGCGGCGTTACGTGGAGTCGCTCTCGGCGTACGCCCGGCAATTCCTCGAGCGGATGGAGAAGCCGGATGTTGACCGCATCGACGGCATCTCGCCGGCTATCGCGATCCGCCAGAAGAACAGCATCCGCAATCCACGGTCGACGGTCGGGACGACGACGGAGATTCACGACTACATGCGGCTGCTGTACGCGCGCATCGGGCGGACGTTCTGCCGGCGCTGCGGCCGCGAGGTCGTTCGCGAGACAGCCGAAGTGGTCGCGCGTGAGCTCGGCGCGCTCCCCTCAGGGACGCGTCTGCTGCTCGGATTCGATCTGCCGGTTGTCGCTGTTGCCGAACCGGACGTCGCCGAAGTCGACGAGCTCCACGAGTTGACGCCGGGCTCGGAGGATCTGACCCCGGGCCCCAAGGCCCCGCCGGGCGCCGGCGCGGCGGCAATCGCTGCCGCGATCGAGACACTCCGGCGCAAAGGCTTCGGCCGCCTGCTCGTCGATGGTCGCGCGATGACGTTCGACGACGTCGATCCGGCCACGCTCGCGAGCCGGCCGGCGCTGCAGGTCGTCGTCGATCGTGTGCAGCTCAGTGGCGAGGACTTACGTCAGCGGCTCACCGATTCCATCGAAACCGCATATCTGGAAGGCGGCGGCGCCGCCTGGGCAGTGGAGGTGACAGTCGGCAGTTGGCAGTCGGCAGTCGTCCACCAGTTTTCCGAGCTGTTCGAATGCCGGGTGTGCGGTATCACGTACGAAGACCCGCAGCCACGTCTGTTCTCCTTCAACAACCCGTTTGGCGCCTGTCCCACCTGTCACGGGTTCGGGAACATCATCGAGCTCGACATGGATCTGGTGGTGCCCGACAAGGCGAAGTCGATCCAGCAGGGCGCCATCGAGCCGTGGAGCAAGCCGCACTATCGGGCGCAGCTCGCGGAGTTGAAGCGCGCGGCTCGCAAGGGCAATGTCCGGCTGGACGTGCCATGGGCCAAACTATCCGATGACGAGCGGCAGTTCGTCGTCGAGGGCGGCGACGACTACGAGGGGATCCGTGGATTCTTCCGGTGGCTCGATCGGAAGAAATACAAAGTGCACGTGCGCGTGTTCCTCAGCCGGTACCGCGGCTATCTCACCTGTCCTGACTGCGGCGGCGCGCGGCTGCGGCGCGAGGCGCGCGACGTCTGCATCGCCGGCCGGACGATCGACCGGGTGTCGTCGTTGACGGTCCGCGAGGCGCACGCTTTTTTCAGCGGCCTTGAGATGACGGACAAGGAAGCGGCGATCGCGGACAAGGTGCTCAAGGAAATTCGCCGGAGACTGGCCTTTCTGAGCGACGTCGGGCTCGACTACCTCACGCTGGATCGCCTCTCGTCCACCCTCTCGGGCGGAGAAGCGCAGCGGATCAATCTCGCCACGTCCCTGGGATCGGCGCTCGTTGGCACGTTGTACGTGCTCGACGAGCCGTCCATCGGGCTGCACTCGCGCGACAACCAGCGGCTCATCACGATTCTTCGGCAGCTGCGGGATCAGGGCAACACCGTCATCGTGGTCGAGCACGACGCCGACATGATCAGAGTCGCCGACCACATCGTCGATCTGGGACTCGGGGCGGGCGAGCAGGGGGGCCGCGTCGTGTACTCAGGCGCGCTCGATGGTTTGATGCACGAAGCGCGATCGCTGACGTCGAAGTACCTGCGGCAGGAACTGGCGATTCCGATCGCGCCAACCCGGCGGCGCGGCACGGGGCAGAAGATCCGGCTGCTCGGTGCGACTGAACACAATCTGAAGGACATCGACGTCAACATCCCGTTGAATACGCTGACGGTCGTCACCGGCGTGAGCGGATCGGGCAAGTCGACGCTCGTCCATGACGTCTTGTACGCGGCGATCAAGCGCGCGAAGGGCGGCTCGGAGAAGCGCGTCGGTCGGTTCAGGACGCTCGAAGGCGCCGAGTTCATCACCGACGCCGTGCTCGTGGATCAGGCGCCGATTGGCCGGACGCCCCGGTCGAATCCGGTCACGTACCTCAAAGCCTTCGATCCGATCCGGGAGCTGTTCGCCTCCACGAAAGATGCGCGGTCGCGCGGCCTGACGGCCAGCCACTTCTCGTTCAACGTGCCCGGCGGGCGCTGCGAGGCGTGCCAGGGCGAGGGCGAAGTGCGCGTCGAGATGCAGTTTCTCGCCGACGTCTTCGTACCCTGCGATCAGTGCGACGGCAAGCGATTCAGACCGCAGGTACTTGAAGTGAAGTACCGCGGGCGGTCGATTCGCCAGGTGCTGGATCTGACGGTGCGCGAGGCGCTCACCTTTTTCGGCAGCTCGCCGAAAGTCCTCAGGCGGCTGCAGGTGCTCGACGAGATCGGCCTTGGCTATCTCCGCCTCGGACAGCCGGCGACCACGTTGTCAGGCGGGGAAGCGCAACGGGTCAAGATCGCGGCGCACCTGTCGTCGACGAGCGGCGAGCGGCTGCTGTACGTGCTCGACGAGCCGACAACCGGCCTGCACTTCGATGACATTGCCAAGCTCCTGACGGCGTTCCGCAAACTGCTCGAAGCGGGGCACTCGCTCGTCGTCATCGAGCACAACCTCGATGTGATTAAGACGGCCGACTACGTCATCGACCTCGGGCCGGAAGGCGGTGAAGACGGCGGCTTTGTCGTGGCGACCGGCACCCCGGAACAGGTGGCGCAGATTGAGGCGTCGCACACCGGGCGATACCTGCGGCCGGTTCTTGCGGAAGGACGATCACATGCATACGCGACGGGTCGCTAGCTTCGCCATCGGGCTCCTCGTCCTGACGGCGGCGAGTCTCATCGCCCAGGTTTCCTTCGAGCAGGCGATGACTGATTTGTCGAGCGCCGACGCGGGGCTCAGGCTGCGCACGGCGCAGATGTTGAAGGGCGCCGGCTATCCGGAAGCGGCCGTGCCGCTGTCGCGGCTCATCGTCGATCCGCAGGATCAGGTCCAGCTCGAAGCGATTGCGGCCGAGCTCAACATCTTCCTCGCCGAGAAGATCGTGCCGCGGAAGCGGGTAGGCTTCATCGTCGAACGGCGTACGCCAGTTGCGGCAGATGCACTCTTCACGAGTGGGCCGCTGGCCGTCGGGCCGCGGACGGTGCCGGTCGCGGTGCTCGACGCGCTGCGGACGGCCGCGCGCGACGAGAACCCCCGCGTCCGGCTCGAGGCGATGTACGCGTTCGGCGTACTCGCTGTCGAACCAGGCGGCGACAGGCGCCGCGAGCTGCTGCGCACGAGCGGTCCGGACCTGGCCGCGATGATCGGCGCCGTCGATCCCGCGCAGCGCTACGCGGCGCTCCTGGTCTTTGGCCGGGTGTTCGAGCGGCGCCTGCACGACGAGGCGATCGATCAGGGTGTCGGCGACGCGGTCATCAGCGCGCTGAACGAAAAAGCGCCGGCGATGCAGGCCGCCGCGATGCAGGCGCTCGGCGCCATGCGTTACGAGCGCGCGGTTAAGGGCCTGATGGATCTGTTTCAATACCACGGCAAAGACGACATGGCCGAGAGCGCGCTGGACGCCATCGCTCACATCGCGCATCCGTCGAGCGTGCCGTTGCTCGTCGCGCAATTGGCTTCGAAGAATGCCACGCTCAAGGGCATTGCCATCGAGGGCCTGGCGCGCGCAGGAGATCGCGCCAGGCTCGGCGACGTCCAGTCGGCGATCGGGACCGATCGCAACCGCAGCCTGCAGCTGGCGGGCAGCTTTGCTTCAGTCATGCTGTCGGGCGACGCAGTCGGAGGCATCGCCCCGATCATCGAGGCGTTCGCGAATCCGAGGCTGCGCGAGCAGGCTCGCTGGTATCTGAGTGAAGCGGCTCCAGGCCGCACGCATGCGTTCGGCCGGTATCTTCAGGATCCCGATCCGCTCGTTCGAACGGCTCTGGTCGACGCACTCGGCCTGAGCGACGACGGCGCGGCGATGGCGATCGTCCAGCCAATGGCATCCGATAAGGACGTGCAGGTCGCGCGCGCTGTCGAACGCGCAGTCGCGCGCCTTCGCCAGGTGAAGTGAAACTTTCCCGCTCCTTCTACGATCGCCCCACACTGGATGTCGCCCGCGGTCTGATCGGCAAGGTTCTCGTTCACGTGCGCCGGGGAGTTCGGACGAGCGGCGTCATCGTGGAGGTCGAAGCGTACATCGGCGAGTCCGATCCGGCCTGTCACGCCGCCCCCGGCCCAACCCGCCGGAACGGGCCCCTCTACGGCGCACCGGGCCACGCCTACGTCTACTTGAATTACGGCATTCACTGTCTCGTCAACGTGGTGACCGAGGCGCAGGGGTCGCCCGCCGCCGTACTGGTGCGTGCGCTGACACCACTCGAGGGCATTGACATCATGCGCCGGCGCCGCGCCCGCGCGATGAAGGGGCGTCGCAGGCTCTCTGCCGCCGCATTGGCAGACGACGATCTCTGTCGGGGTCCGGGCAATGTAACCATGGCGATGGGGATTACGCTGGCTGAGAACCGCGTGGATCTGAGCGGGGATCGCCTGTTCGTCGAGGATCGCGATATTCACGCGGGGCCGATCGTCTGGGGGCCGCGGATTGGCATCAGGGTTGGCGTCGACCGGCCGTGGAGGGCGTACGCGAAAGGCTGCCCGGCTGTGTCGAAGACGCAGGGCCTTAAGCCGTGAGCTGTGAGCCTTGAGAACTCGCCTTGCGTGGGTCGTCGCGGCGCTGCTGTGCCTGTGGGTGCTTGCCGCCAGCGTCTCGCCTGACTTCACTCCAGTCCGCTCAGAGCTCGCGAATGCCCATGGCTTCTCGCGAGGTGTTCTCAATTTCGTCGTGTTGTCGTCAGGCGAACCGTTCACTCACGCGCCTGCATGGAGTGTCGTTGCCTGCGGCGCGCTGTTCCTGCTGCTGGCTGGCAAGGTGCCGCACGCAGTGTCCGGCTTCAGTCGGACCGGCGTGGGGACGGCGCGGTTACTCCCTGCTGGTTTCGCAATCGTCCTTCTCCTGGCCGTTGCGCTGTCACCGTACGTCACTCCGTACCGGGTCGTGCTGGCTCCGCGCACGTTCGCGCTGTGCGTCGTGCTCGTCTGCGCCACCCGCGCGATCGGCGCCGTGCGTGTGCTCCTCGCGCGATGGACCCCGATTGCGACCGGAGTCGTCGGCGCCGTATTTGTCGCGTCCGCCATGCTGCAGACGCTCGCGACGTACGGCGGGAATTACAGCGGCTTTCTCCACATCTCGCGGGACGTGGCCGCTCGGGCGCCGTTTCTTCAAGAGCGGCCGGACCTCGCTCGTTCGCTGATCGTCTATGACGCCGGATACGACGGTCAGTTCATGTACTTGATGGCATTCGATCCGTTTCTGCGGCGGTTCGCCGATCGGCCGCAGGCCTATCGCGCTTTCGTGGACCATCCGCCGTACCGTTACGGGCGGATCGGATTCAGCCTGCTCACGGATCTCGTGTCGGCGGGACAGCCGGAACGGTATCCCACGACGATGGTCTGGCTGATCGTGGCGGCGCACTTCGCGCTCGCCGCGCTTCTCGCCATGATCGCCACGCGTCATGGCCTGTCGCCGTTCGCCGCCTTGTGGTATCTCGCGATTCCAGGCTTTATTTCGTCGCTGATGTCGGCACTGCCGGAAGCGCTTGCCGCCGCCGGGATCGTCGCGGGATTCCTCTGTTGGGAAGAACGGCGACCGATGGGGGCGGCCCTGGCCGCACTATCGTTCGGCGCGGCGCTGCTCGTCAGGGAAACCGGTGTGATCCTGATCGTCGCGCTCGCTCTCGCGACCGGCCGGCGCGAGGTGAAGCGCTCGTTGCTCCTCCTGGCCGGATCGCTGGCTCCGGTCTGCCTCTGGCGCCTTTTCGTGGCGTGGCGGTTGTTCCCCGATTTCGGATGGCGCGGAATCGTGGCCAACCCCGGCGATCTCGGTGTGCCGCTCGCGGGGCTGATGGACTTGTGGCAGGCCGGCGTCGGCCGCACGCAGCCGTCGCCGGAGATCGCCGGCGCGCTCGTGTTTCCGCTCATTCTGATCGCGGCGTTCGTTCTTGCCGTGTCGTTGCTTGCCGTTCGCAGGGGTCCGCTGGAAATCGCGGCGACGATCTATGTGGCCGTCGCGGTTTCTCTGAACTACAAGCAGATCTGGAGCCATCTGCCGAGTGGCGAGCGGGGAACCTTCGAGCTGTTTGTCTGCCTGCTGCTGTTGCTGCTGGAGAGCAGAGGGCGACCGGCGTGGGTTCGCCGCACGCTGACGGGATTCTTCCTGGGCCTGCTCGCTTACACGTTCTTCATTGCGCCGGATGCAGGCACCTCGCGCGCAGCGTTGCTGTTGATCCGTTAGCGATTGGCTGAACGGACGGCAGGTCTAAAGCAAATTTCAGAATCACCTTGTACTGAATAGGCGCTTCATGGTACTCCTGCGCAATCAGACAGGAGGTGCCGATGCGCCCATATTCGATGGATCTGCGGGAACGCGTGCTCCGCGACAGCGATGCGGGCCTACTGGCCGACGTGGTCGCAGAGCGGTATCACGTGAGCGGCTCGTGGGTACGGTGGCTGAAGCAGCGGCGGCGCGAGACGGGTGAGATTGGGCCACGGCCGCGACGGTACGGGCCGCGTCGCAAACTCGAGTCCCATGTGTCCACCCTCGCGGCGCTGATCGCCGAGCAGCCCGATCGGACCCTCGTCGAGCTTCAGGAGGCGCTCGGGATCGCGGTCAGCATTCCGACGATCTGCCGCGCGGTGCAGCAGCTGGGTCTGAACGTTAAAAAAAACCGTACGGCCCAGCGAGCACGACCGGCCTGACATCACCGCGGCCCGGGCTGACTGGCACCGGACCGCGCCGACCTGGGATCCGGCGCATCTGGCCTTCCTCGATGAAACGGGAGTGACCACGAACTTGCTCCGGCGCTACGGCCGCGCGCCGCGCGGACAGCGGGTCTATGACGACGCTCCGTTTGCGCGCTGGCAGACCAGCACCTTCATTGCCGCGCTGCGCGTGACCGGTCTCACGGCGCCAGGCGTGTTCGACGGCGCGATGGACGGACCGAGCTTCCTCGCCTACGTCGAACAGATCCTGGTCCCCACACTCCACACCGAGGACATCGTGATCGCCGACAACCTCAGCGCCCACAAAGTCGCGGGGGTCCGACGCGCCATCGAGGCCGCGGGCGCCACACTGGTGTATCTGCCCCCGTATAGTCCCGATCTGAATCCGATCGAACTCTGCTTCGCCAAACTCAAAGCGATCCTGCGCGCCGCGCGGTGCCGGTCCGTCGACACCCTCTGGCCCCTGCTCGGCGAATGCCTCCAGCGTTTCAGCCCCGACGAATGCCGGAACTATTTCCGCCATGCCGGGTACTCGGGCGACGGACGATCATGAAATTTGCTTTAAAGACCTGCGCTACTTTCATCTGCAGCGCAGGACTTCGGTCCTGCCGTCTTCATGATGGTTGTGGCGCAGGACTTCAGTCCTGCCGTCGGCGCAGCCAGTCGCTGACCGGCTTCGTCTGCTTCTCCCGCAGGTCGATGCAGTTGTTGATCCGCTCGATGGTCTGATTGAGCGCACCCGTCACGCCTGGCAGAGAGTGTGTGTCGAAGAATGCGCGGATGTCGTCACGCGCGGCGCTGTCGCAGAACGAGTCCAGCGCCCGCGCGAGAGTGGCGCCCGCATGGTAGATGCGCAGTTTCGGGTCGAGAGCAGCCCAGTTCGATTTCACGAACGACCACGCGCGGGGCCGGGCGGCGGGATTGCCAAAGAACGAGGCCAGGTAACGCGCCGTATCCTGCGTGCGCACGTCGCTCGAAAGCGTGCGCTGCAGGGCCCGATCGATAATCCGCGGATCGCGGAACTCGGCCGACGCCAGGAAATAGAGGTCGCGGTCGTCGGGCGATGTCGCGCTCGCGGCGGCGGCGGCCAAGGCGTCGTACAGGCGTTGGTCGCCGTGCTGGGCGGCGATGTGCACGACGCTCTCTGCCAGCGTCGGATCGAGAGCCGCACCGCCGGCCAACAATCGGTCGAGCGCCGCTCGCGACTGCCGGACGACGTCCCCGTCGTTGGCGATCGTGCCGAGCGCGCTGATGACGACCGCCCGCAGCGACCTGCGATCGTCGTTGTCGTCCGGCGGAAGCGTTGAGAGCGAGAATCCCAGTTGACCGAACAAAGGCCGCAGCATCGTCCGCACGAAGGTTTCGAATTGCCCGCGCGTCACGTCCGTCGTCAAGTACTCATGGATGAATCCGAGCCGCGCGGTGACGTCGCCAAGGACGCCGCTCACCGGCTCGCGGCCGTAACCGGCGGCCAGTGTCAGGTAGTCGGCGGCAGTGTGCCGGTTCGCGCGTACGAGGGCCCACTCGTCGCCGATGAGCGTGACCCGCTCGGGCGCGCTCAACGCATCCTCGACGTGTGGCGCGAGCGCGCGAAGTATCTCGGGAGCGTATGCGGTGCGGTAGTAACCCTGAGCCCCTGCGTTCGCGAAAATCCACGAAACGCAACCCTGTGCGACGTCCAGTGTCAGCCGCGGTGCGGAAATGACCAGGCAGGCCGTCGAATTGGCAGAGGCGCCGGCTTTGAGGCACGCCGGCACCTGCCAGACACTGGCAGCGGCGCGAGCGTCAGTCGCGTCGAGAAGAAAGCGCTCCTGGCCGAACGTCGCGCGCGTGCTCTGTCCGTTGCCGGTGCACGTGAGCGGCGATACCTCGATGATCGGTACGCCCGGCTGATTGATGAAGGTCGGGAGGATCTGGTCGACCGGTTTCCCGGACGTGGCGGCAATCGTCTTCCAGAAGTCCTCCGACGTGGCGCTGCCGTAGGCGTGCGCCTGCAGGTACGCGTTGACGCCGTCGCGGAACGGGCCGGCGCCCACGTAGCGCTCGATCATCCGAACAACGGCGGCGCCTTTCTGATAGGTGATGGTGTCGAACAGCGCGTCGATTTCGGCCGGTGTCCGTACGGGGGTGTGGATGGCATGCGCCGATTGCAGCGAATCCAGGTCGATGGCTGCGTGAGTCCCGCGCGCCTCGTCGACGGCGAGGTTCCACTCCGGCTTTGACGCCGCCATCGGACGGGTTTCCATCCACGTCGCGAGGCCTTCGTTCAGCCACAGGTCGTCCCACCACTGCATCGTGACCAGGTTGCCGAACCACTGGTGGGCCAGTTCGTGGGCGACCGTCGCGGCGATGTTCGCCCAC
>Ga0209341_10005628_pt1 | contig 11284 bp, 10 predicted proteins | sample RifCSP13_2_FD_184020 | JGI IMG/M metagenome (GOLD analysis project Ga0209341, IMG submission 184020) | Soil microbial communities from Rifle, Colorado - Rifle CSP2_sed 13_2 (SPAdes) (version 2) | ecosystem: Environmental > Terrestrial > Deep subsurface > Rock core/Sediment | place: Rifle...
CAGGCCGCGCTCTTCGTAGCGCGAGATGATCTGGCCGATCAGCGCGCGCTGCACGCCGTCAGGCTTGATCAGGATCAATGTGCGTTCGGTCACGAGACTCCCTCAGCTAAAGCGCAGTACGCGTTCAAGGCTCTTGGTTGTGCCGCGCGGCGAGATGACGGCCACGCACAGACGATCGTCGCTGAACAGCCGGCGGGCGAGCGACTGGATCCCATCAGGTGTCACCTCGGCCAGCTCCGCCAGCGCCTGGTCGAGCGTCAGCACGCGGTCGTGCAGCGCCTCCTGGATGCCCAGCCAGGCCGACAGGTGACGGCTCTCCTCCAGGCGCAGCTCGAGCCGGCCGCTCGCGTACGCGCGCGCACGATCCAGCTCATCAAGCGCAACCGGCTCATCGACCAGTCGGCGCAGCTCGGTCAGGATCGCGCCGACCGCCGCGTTGACGTCGGCCGGGTCGACCCCGGCATAGACCTGGAGCGTCCCGCAATCGGCGTAGTCGGTCTGGAAGGAATGCACGTCGTAAGTCAGTCCGGCCTCCTCGCGTAGCTGCTGAAAGAGGCGCGACGAGGACCCCTCGCCCAGGATCGTGTTGAGCATCTCGAGCGACCACTGCTCCGGGTCGTCGCGCCGGAGTCCGGGCACGCCCAGCACGATGTGCGCCTGGGCAACGTCGCGGTGCTCGACGCTCACCCGCTCCACGGGGAGCGCCGGCGCGGCACCATACCCGGAGACGACGCCGTTGCCGCTGCCGATATTGCGCTGGACGAGATCGACCACCGCGGCGTGGTCGAGATCACCGGCCACCGCCACGACCGTGTTTGCCGGGCGATATGTGTCCGACCAGAAGCCCTTGATGTCCTTCACCGCCAGGCCGCGCACGCTGGCCTCATCGCCGGCGATCTCCCAGCCCAGCGGCGTGTCGCCGAAGAAGGCGCGGTCGAACAGGTTGAACACGAACTGGCCGGGATCATCCTGGTAGGAGCGGATCTCCTCGACGATGATGTCGCGCTCGCGGCTGATGTCTGCCTCGCGCAGCAGCGGCCGGAAGACCAGCTCGGACAGGACGCCGAACGCCCGCTCCGCCTCGCGCACCGGCAGCCGCGCCCAGTAGACGGTCGACTCGCGGTCGGTCGCGGCGTTGGACGAGCCGCCGCAGCCCTCGATCGCCTCCGACACCGCGCGTGTCGTGGGATAGGCATGCGTGCCCTTGAAGGTGACGTGCTCCATGAAGTGGGCCACACCGGCGTTCTCGCGCGTCTCGAGGCGCGACCCGGCCAAGACGTAGATCGCGACGGAAAGCGAGTGGCTGTTCGGCAAACGCGCGGATATGACGCGCGGCCCGTCTTCCAGCACCGTGCGCTGGAACGGCGATCGATCAGTCATCGGGCCGGAATGCTACACGCGACCCCGGCCGTGGCCCCGGGCAAGCACACGCCGGGCCCGGATAGGACCGGGCCCGGCGTGGGGTAGGCGCGCTGGCCGCCGTGGGGACGGACAGCGTCAGTTAGGTTCGGGTCAGCCGGCAGGCGCCGGGCTGATCAGGCCGGTCAGCCAACCGGTCAGGAAGTAGATGACAAAGGCGCCGGCGACCAGCCACATCAGCCAGTGCACATCGGCCCACTTGCCCTTGACCACCTTGATGAATACCCAGGCGATGAAGCCGGCTCCGATGCCGACAGTGATGTTGAAGGTGAGCGGCATGAGGATCATCGTCAGCAGTGCCGGCAGTCCATCCTCGACGTCGTCCACCTTGATGTCCTTGATGAGCGTGAACATCAGGTAGCCGACCAGCACCAGCGCGGGCGCCGTCGCCTGCAATGGGATCAGCTGGGTCAGCGGTGCGAGCAGGATTGCGAGCAAGAACAGCAAGCCCGTGACGACAGATGCGAAACCGGTCTTGCCGCCTTCGGCGACTCCGGCAGCGCTCTCGATGTACGTGGTGTTGGAAGAGACGCCGCCGGCGCCGCCGGCGATCGCCGCGATGCTGTCAACAGCCAGCACGCGCTGGATGTTGGGCACAGAGCCATCCTCGCGGGCCAGGCCGGCTTGCTGGGCAACGCCAGTGACCGTACCCATCGTGTCGAAGAAGTCCGCCAGCATGATGGCGAATACGGTCAGTATCGCCACGATGACGTTGAGCCTCACGAAGACCTGGAACGGATCCTGCAGGCCAAGGCCCAGCGTCGAGAAGCTCGGCGCCAAGGTCATGTTCGCCGGTACGGTTGTGACTCCGGCGACCAGGGCCACGACCGCAGTGGCGGCGATGCTGATGATCAACGCGCCGCGGATCTTCATCGCGTACAGCGCGAACGTGATGAGCAGCCCGATCAGGAATACGAACTGGCCGGGCGAGTTCGGGAACGCGACCTGGACAACCGGGACACCCTGGGTGATGAGCCCGCCGTCCACGAACCCGATGAACAGGATGAAGAGCCCGATGCCGACGCCGATCGAGCGCTTCAGCGATAGCGGGACGGCGTTCATCACCGCCTCGCGGAAGCCGACCAGCACCAGGACCAGGATCACGATGCCCTCGATCAGCACGACGCCCATCGCGCCGCGCGCGTCGAGGCCCATGCCGGTCAGCTGGAAGGCGACGATCGCGTTGAGGCCAAGGCCGGCGGCGATGGCGAACGGATAGTTGCCAACCAGGCCCATGGCAATCGTCATGATTCCGGCGATCAGCGCCGTGCCGGCCGATGCGGCGACCGGATCGATCCCAAGCGGTCCGGCAATGATGTTCGGGTTCAGGAAGATGATGTAGGCCATGACCATGAACGTGGTCACGCCCGCCCTGGTCTCTGTCAACCAGTTTGTGCCGCGCTCGGCAAACTTGAAATAGGAAGCGATCGCTTCCAAGGTTCCACTCCTCCCTCTTTTGGGGCCCGCTGATGCGAGCCCTCCGCCCTCCCTGGCAGCCGACCCTTCAGGCCGGCAGCTCAGCTCCCGTCTGAGCCCTCTCCCGCGGCATCGGAGCCGTCGCCGCCATCGAGCGTGCTGAGCTCCATCTGGACATAGTCCGACGTGGCGGGAAAGGCAAAGCGTTGCTGCTCGGGCTCGTCGGCGGCGGTGCGGCCGACGGGCGCGAACTCGACCGTGATCCGCTCGTCGCCCTGGACCAGGGTGTAGACGATCAGCTGGTCGGGGCGCGTCTCGAACTCGAGATGCTCGAACGAATCGATGTTCAGGCAGATAGAGAGGGGGGGGAAGAAGGTCGACACCTCGGGTCGGTCGACGACGATGCGCTCGACCCAGCCGGTGCCCATGGAGACGAGGCCCGCACCGCGGAAGTAGCGGTACGACACGGTCTGCTTGAGGAGCGGGCGCAGCAGGTTGTAGATATCGGTCGGGCTCGAGACAAGGCCGCTATTCACGAAGAACTTCGCTGGCGGCTCGAGCGACACGCTCCTCCTCACCTGCTGGCAAGGTCCGGCGACTCTCCCTCCGCTCGGACGCAGCGGATGGTATCGCGTCCGGTTGGCCGTGCAACGCCGATTTCGCACGCTTGACGCGGGCGACCGGACCTACGGCTGGATCAGGAAGGCGTCGATATCGACCCTGGTGCTGGTGGCGGCCGGGTTCTTGGTCCCCGTCACCCGGACCTGCACGGTATGTGTACCCGGACCGACTTCGGTAGCCCAGACGAGGCGCTTGGTCGAGGTGGAGCTAGAGTACAGGTCGATGGCGATCCACGACCCCGAATCCAGGCGGATCTCGACGATGCCTCGGGATGGCGCCCGCGTGGTCACGAAAGCCACGCATGATCCACTGAAGGTCAACTTCGCGATACGGCCGGCGACCGTCGTTTGGCGCACGTACCCGCCTGAGGCGCCAGACAACGAGACCCGCTTGAACGCACCGGTGTACGTGACCGAGGTCGAGGTCTCCTGACGGAGTGAAAGCTTGGCGGTCGATGTCGTGGCCCAGGCTCCCGTGTTGCCCGCGCCGTCGGTTGCGCGGAGCCGGAAGGTGTAGTTCTTCCCCGGCGTGACCGAAACGTCGACGCTGGTTGCCGTGGGCACGGCGAGGCTCACGTTCGTCCAGAGACCTGTGCCCTTCTTAAGCTGCAACTCGTACGAGGCAATCCCGCTCGGGTCGGACGCGGCCTCCCAGCTGAGCCGGAGTGGTGCGGTCGTGCCCAGCGCCGATGGCGCATACAGGTAGCGCTCGGGCACCTCGACAGTGGGCGGCGTGGTGTCGCCGGACGTGAGCGAGTAATTCAGGACGATGGCGCCCTCCAGCGCCGCGTAGCCGTCGACCGAGAGGTAGTAGGTCGTGGCCTCGACGCCCGAGTAGGTCACGCGGCTGTCCGCCCCACAGTTGCCGGTCTGGTCGTCGTCGTTGCTTGCCACCTGGGTTAGCGCATCAACGCTCGTCCCCGTGTACACGCCGAGCGTGGTGTCAAAGTCGCTCCCGCACAGGTCGACCACGACCGTGCCTGATTCCGGCGTGGTCCAGGCATACCAGACCGAGTGGATAGGCTCCGAGAGCGTCGTATTGGCCGGCTCGCCGGTCTCGCCGAGGGCGTTGATGTTCGACCCGGTCGTTGAGCCCGACAATCCCGATATCACCTCCGCCGAGGCGAAGTTGTCGTTCGCGGGGCCGATCCAGACCGGGGAGTTCGACAAAGCGAAGTTCCGTGTCGTCCAGTGCGGCAGCCCACCGCCCGGATAGCTGCCAATCGCCTGGTTTGTGCCCCACACGAGCGCCGTGTTCACCGGGTCGGGTGAGGCGCCGGCGTAGTCGCCCCACCGGCACACCGGCTGGCAGGTGAAGTCACGGTCATAGGTCACGCTTGTGCCCAGCGTTATCTCGCCCGTCATAGTGCCAAGCGGAGTCGCGCCGCCGCGCGACTGGGCACGGATCTCGGCCGTCAGAGAGGCGCCGCCGACGTTGTAGTTGATGACGACGTCGTTGCCGGTCGCGGCGGGGGAGATGGCGCCATTGAACACGAAGTGGCTGGCGTTGCCGATCTCACCCACCTGTCTCAACGGCGAGCCGCCACCGCCGACAACCAGCTCGTACCAACGCACGACCGAGCGGCCGCTCGGGCTGCCGATGGTGTGCTGCGTCCAGACGGCCAGGGCACCGCCAACGTCGGGGTCGGGCATGGCCACTGCCTGGGTGAGACGGCCATCCATGGTGTCGAGCACGTTGGTCGTTCCGGGCTGGGGCACGTTGGCCGGAATCGAGTAGTCCGGCACGGTGACGAGGCCATCCTCGGTGAGCGTTTCGCTGCCCGCCGCACCCGATACGTGCCAGACACTGATCTGCGACTCCCCAGTCAGAAAGTCAGCGGCGACCACGTAGCCGGCGGCGGACGAGCCGAACGTGTTGGCCGGAACAGGCGTGAACACGTAGTCACCGTCCAACGATTGGAGGGGTCCCCACCAGCCGCCACTCACCTCGCCGCACTCGGTGCTCCCGTTGACCGGCTTGGTCACGGCCCATAACCGCGAACCGATGAAGGAATCAGTGCCATCGAACACGTTGGTGCCGATGAGGATGTGCGTATCGTTGTGGCCGAGCTTGGGATAGTCGTCGAAATCGCCCGTGTAGATGAAGTTGACGCACCAATCAGTCGTCAAGTTGGCGGGATTGGCGGTCTTCGACCAGCCAAATGCAAGGTAGTTGCCAAAGGCATCGAGGTCGTCCATGACGAAGATGAACCTCTGCGCCTGCTGGTCCCATTGGATCTGGGGGTCGAACACGTCGTCGGTCGGATAGCCAATGAACGATCCGAGTGATGCGGATGCCTGGATCGTGGTCAGGTTGCGGTCGTAGATGCGGATGGTCGTGTTGACCATCTCGATGTAGTCGTTCGGGCCGATCGCCCCGGTGGGATCTGGCGGACTTCCTTCACCGGCCGGCACGCCAGGTTGACTCAGGCCCGCGTACGCGGCAGGAGCCGGGCCACCGGCGCCTGACGCGTCCGACGGCTTGTTACTCGGTGCGGAAAGAGCGGCGGCGGCCTTTGCCTGATCGAGAGCGGCGCGATCCGGCACACGCAGCTCGGCGAGCTGGCGCGACTGGACATCCGGGTTGCTCACAATGGGCCGATCGGCACGGGAGACGATCACTGCGCGTCCCGACGGTGGCAGTACGTCACGCCGGGTGGGTTGCTTCGCGGTCACGGAGCCAGGAACGGCCGTGGCGCCCAGCAGCGCGACCAGGGCGACCAACAAGCAGACCGGTCGCGTGCGCATCGTGTCCCCTCTCCTCTTTCGGGCTCGCTAAAGCGAGCGGGCAAGCCGAATGAGCCATGGTTGGTCCGCACCGACGCGGATGACGAGTGCCAAGTGGCCCGTATGGCCGGACGGGTGGTCCCGAGTGGCGCGCGTATGATCGAGCGCATGATCGTGGCGCTCGACGTGGGCAACACCAACATCTCAGTGGGCATCGTGCGCGGTGGCGACGTGCGTGACGCGCGCCGCGCCGCGACGCGCGGCAACAAGAGCGCCGAGCACTTGGCAGCCACGCTCGATGCCCTGCTCGGCGAGGACAGCGCCGCCCTCAGGGACGTGGACGCGATCGTCCTGGCGAGTGTCGTCCCACAGGTCTCAGCCGCGCTCGCCGAGCTCGCCGCGGAGCGCGGCATCCGGCTCATCGTCGCGGACCACACCACGGTCCCGATCGCTGTTCGTGTCGACCAGCCCGCGGCGGTTGGTGCCGATCGCCTGGTCAACGCCTTCGCCGCTGGGTTGCTCTACGGGCGACCGGCGATCGTCATCGACCTCGGTACCGCGACAACGCTCGACGTCGTGGCGCCTGACGGCGCGTTCCTGGGCGGCGCGATCGCGCCCGGCCTGGGCCTGGGCCTGGACGCCCTCATCGAACGAACCGCCCAGCTGCCGCGCGTGACGCTCGAGTTACCGGAGCGCGCCATCGGCACCGACACCGTCAGCGCCATGCTGAGCGGTGCCGTGCTGGGCTACTTCGGCCTGGTCAAAGAGTTAGTGCGCCGGATCAGCGCCGAACTCGGCGCGGCCAAGCCCAAGGTCGTCCTGACGGGTGGGTTGTCCGCACTGCCGTGGGCCCAATCGATCCCCACCGTCGACTCCATCGACCCGCTGCTGACGCTGCGCGGCCTGGCGCTGCTCGAGCGCGAGATCGCCGCGCGGCCAAAGATGGCCCACGCGAAGTCATGAGCGAGCACGCCGCCGGTTCGCCACTGACCGGCCGCCTCGTGCTGCTGGGCGTTACCGGCTCCATTGCCGCCTACAAGAGCGCCGAGCTGTGCCGCGCCCTGACCGGCGCCGGCGCAGACGTGCAGACGCTGCTGTCGCGCTCCGCGTCCGCGTTCATCGGCGCGCTCACCCTCGAGACGCTCACCCGCCGGCGGCCGATGACTGACCCACTCGAGCTGCTGCCCGACCAGCGCATCGGCCACATCGTCGCCGCCGATTCGGCCGACGCGATCCTCGTTGCCCCGGCCACGGCACGCTGGCTGGGGGCGATGGCCGCCGGCCTGGCGGACGACGTAATCACGGCCACGTGCCTCGCCTCTGCCGCGCCGGTTGTCGTGGCGCCGGCGATGGACGGCGAAATGTGGAACCACCCGGCCACTCGGGCCAACGTGGCCAAGTTGCGCGAGTTCGGCTACACGATCGTCGAGCCAGAGGTTGGGCCACTCGCCTCCGGACAGCGCGGCGTCGGCCGGCTGGCCGACACACCGGCCATCCTCGCGGCGCTCGCTGCGGTCCTCGACGGGAAGCCCATCCGCCGGCCTGATGAGGCCGAGCGCCCGCCGGTGGTCATGCCGCTGCCGATCAACGACCTCAGCGGCTGGCGCGTCGTGATCACCGCCGGCGGCACGGCGGAGCCGATCGACCCGGTGCGCTACATCGGCAACCGCTCGACCGGCAAGATGGGCGTGGCCATCGCCCAGGCGGCGCTCGATCGCGGCGCCCTGGTGACGCTGATCGCCGGCATGACATCCGCGCCTATCCCCAGCGGTGTCGACCTCATTCGCGCCCCGAGCGCGGCCGAGATGCGCGAGGCGGTGCTGGCCGCGCTCCCGGGTGCCGACGCGCTCGTCATGGCCGCCGCGGTGGCCGACTTCCGGCCGAAGAAGCAGTCCATGACCAAGATCGCGCGCGACGGCTCCGGCCTGACGCTCGAGCTCGAACCAACGCAGGACATCCTTGCCGAGGCGGCCACGGTCGCCCGCGCCGCCGCCGCCGGCCCGCGACCGCTGATCGTGGGCTTTGCCGCCGAGACAGGCTCGCTCGAGCGCGCACCGGAGAAGGCCACGCGCAAGGGCGTCGACCTGATGGTCGCCAACGACGTCGCCATGGAAGGTTCGGGCTTCGGCAGCGACACGAACAAAGTGACTCTCATCCAGCCCGGCGGCCCGACCGAGGAGTGGCCCCAGATGTCCAAGCGCCAGGTGGCCGACCGGCTGCTCGATCGGCTGATCGGCCTGCGCGCCGCCAAGAGTGCAGAATTGGCGGCCAGATGAGCGCCACCAGCCAGCCCCAGCCCGGCCCTGTCGGAAAGGCCAGCAAGCCCGAGCACCGGGTGACCCTGGCCGACATCGCCAAGATGCACGCCGATGGCCGGCGCATCGCCATGCTGACCGCGTACGACTACCCCACCGCGCGGGTGATCGACGAGGCGGGCGTGCCGCTCATCCTCGTCGGCGACTCGCTGGGCATGGTCATGCTCGGCTACGAGGAGACGGTGCGCGTGTCGATGGAGGAGATGCTCCACCACACCAAGGCCGTCGTACGGGGCACGCGGCGCTCGCTGGTGATCGGCGACATGCCCTTCCTGTCATACGGCGTCAACATCGAGCACACGCTTGAGAACGCCGGCCGCTTTATCAGCGAGGCCGGCACGCAAGCGGTCAAGGTCGAGGGCGGCGTGCGCAGTGCGCGGACAATCGAGGCCATCGCTCGCGCCGGCATCCCGGTCATGGGCCACATCGGCCTGACGCCCCAGTCGGTGCATGGCCTGGGCGGCCATCGCGTGCAGGGCAAGACGGTCGAGTCGGCCCGTCATCTTCTGGCGGATGCGTTCGCGGTCCAGGAGGCGGGCGCCTTTGCAGTCGTGCTGGAGCTGGTTCCGTCCGAGCTGTCCGCCGCGATAACCGACCGACTGAAGATCCCGACCATAGGCATCGGTGCCGGTGCCGGCTGCTCCGGCCAGGTGCAGGTCATCACCGACCTGCTGGGGCTGACGTATGGCTTCATCCCGCGCCACGCCAAGAAGTACGAGAACCTTGCTGAGCGGATGAGCGACGCCGTGACCGCCTACGCCTCCGATGTCGCCGCCGGGACCTTCCCTGCGCCGGAGAACTCGTCCTCGATCGCGCCCGAGGTGCTGGCAGAGGTGCTGGGCGAGGGCGCGCTAGACCGTGCCGCGGCCACGGCGGCGGCGGCCGTCGGCGAGCCGATCCCGCTCGACCGCGACCTCTGAACCCGGCCACGCGCGGGCCGAACGGCCTGACTACGCAGGATTACGCTTGAAGTGAACACCTCGGCCCCGTTCGGGCGATTTCAAATCCGGGATCGGCATGATTCTGGCGTTGCCGGCGTCGAGTCTCTTCGTCGAGTGGGTAGCGTCGTGCGTGGACAGGGGGCTGCGGGTGCTCTTGGCCATGCAATTCCGAACCTGGGTGTTCGCTTGAAGCGGAAAATCGTCATCGCGGCCCAGCCGGTGTGCCACTGATGCGCGTCGTCAGGACGCGCGCCGAGCTGCGCGAGGCGCGCGCGGCACTCCCCTCTCCGGTCGGCTTCGTGCCCACCATGGGCGCGCTCCACGAGGGACACGCCAGCCTCGTGCGCCGCGCTCGCGCCGAGTGCGCGTCGGTCGTGGCGAGCATCTTCGTCAACCCGACGCAGTTCGGCGCGAACGAGGATCTGAGCCGCTACCCGCGCGACGAACAGGGCGACCTGGCGCTGCTCGAGTCGCTTGGCATGGACCTGGCATTCCTGCCCGGCGTGGAGGAGATCTACCCAGCGGGCGCGCAGATGAGCGTCGATGTCGGGCGGCTGGGAGACGTGCTCGAAGGTGCCGCGCGGCCAGGCCACTTCCGGGGAGTAGCCACGGTGGTCACCACCCTGTTCAACCTTGTGCAGCCGGACCTCGCCTTCTTCGGCCAGAAAGATGGCCAGCAGTCGGTCGTCGTGCGGCAGCTGGTACGCGATCTCGGGATGCCCGTCGAGATTGTGATCTGCCCCACCGTCCGCGAGGCAGACGGCCTGGCGATGTCGTCGCGCAACCGCTACCTGACGGCCGATGAACGGGCCCAGGCACCGACCCTCAACCGGGCTTTGCATGCGGCGGCGGGCGAGCTCGCGGAGGGCGAAAAGTCGGCCGAGTCACTTCGACGACTCATGCGCTCCGAGTTGGCGGCCGCCACTCTTGGGACCGTCGACTACGTCAGCGTGGCCGATGCCGAGACGTTGCAGGAGCTCGAAGTTGTCGATCGGCCGGCCCTGGCCAGCCTGGCCGTGCGCTTTCCGTCGGCCCGCCTGATCGACTGCGAGCCCCTTCGGCCCTAGGTGCGGTCGCGCGCGGCCTGCTTGCGCTCGATGACGGCGATCGCTTCCTTGATCCGGGTGAGCGTCTCCGGGTCGACCGTCTCGTCGTCGGTCTGCGGCACGAGCCGATCGAGGATGTCGGCAATGAGCGAGTAGAACACGGCCGCGTCGGCAACGAAGAACTGCGGCTCGTTGTTGTAGCGCACCATCGTGAGGCGGCCCTGCAGCACGCGCCGGTCATCGACGTGGGCGACCTGGGTCGAGAAGTTGTGGCCCTGGATGCCGTCGGGGTTGTTCAGGAAGTTGAGCGCGTTGTCGATTGCCAGGCCAAAGCGCGCGCGCCAGGCGACGAGGCGCTCGTGGATCTCCGGCGCGATGCGCACCTCCGCGACCTGGTCGAAGACGTCCGGCGTGACCGTAAGCAGGCCGACCAGCGTCGTCCCGGCGCGTGCGCCGAGCATGACCTGGAGGCTGCGCTCCAGGGTGAAGACCTCGCTGTCGAAGCGGGGCGAGGTGATGACGTCGGTCAGGAGGTCCTCGACGTTGTCGAGCATGCCGCCGTCCGCCACTGCGGTGGCGAGGTGGAGGATCTCCTCCTTGAAGAGGAACTGTTCTTCGTGGTCGAGCATCGGGCGCCGATGCTAGCACCGGGAGGCGTCCTCACCTGGCCCGGCGAGTGCCGCGTGTGGCGCGGAACTGGGACGGATTCGGCCGTCTGCGCTCGCCAAACCGGGCCGAGTGCCGCGTGTGGCGCGGAACTGGGACGGATTCGGCCGTCTGCGCTCGCCAAACCGGGCCGA
>Ga0209341_10005629_pt1 | contig 11284 bp, 11 predicted proteins | sample RifCSP13_2_FD_184020 | JGI IMG/M metagenome (GOLD analysis project Ga0209341, IMG submission 184020) | Soil microbial communities from Rifle, Colorado - Rifle CSP2_sed 13_2 (SPAdes) (version 2) | ecosystem: Environmental > Terrestrial > Deep subsurface > Rock core/Sediment | place: Rifle...
ATTTCTATGGCGAGCGCACTTTTCCGCCTGAGAGTCATTGATTGCCGGGTTTCTGCTCTAATTCCCCAGCACCTTCTTCATCCTTTCGATCACCGCCGGCGGTTGAGCCATCACTTCCCTGGCGAGGCTCTCCATCTCTTCGCCGCTGACTGGCTCCAGTTCGTAACTCCGTTTCTCGGCCTCCATCTTCAGCTCCGGATCTTTAACCGCGCTGGCGAAGGCGCTCCGGAGAATTTTCACGCGGTCAGGCGGCATTCCGGGAGGACCGACCATGGGCCGGCCGAAAACGCCGCCGGCAAGAATTACGGTGGCGACTCGTCGTGACTGATCCGATGTTTTGTACTGATCCATCAACTCGTAGATCGTTGGTGCATCAGGCAAACGGGAGTCGCGCTTGCGCGCAGATTGGGCGATACTTTTGACGAAGTTGTTCTTGCGCCAGGTATGAAACGGCTCGCGCGCGAAGAAAGACTCGATGGTCATCGCGCGGCAATGAATCTCGCCCTTCTCCACCGCGAGGTCGATGGGGCCGCCGCCCTGATAGCCGAGCACTATATTGAACTTGGCGCCGACGGTCTCTTCGAGGAGTCTGGGGAAATAAAAACTCGTGCCGGCGGCGCCGCCGGAACCGCATTTCGGTGGCTCGGCGGCCCGTCGAACGTCGTCGATGGTTTTGTACGGACTGTCCGTGCGCATGTAGAGGTGGTGCTCGCTTTGCGCCGGCGAGCCGATGAAGCTGTACTTGGCCCAATCGTACTGCGCCTCTTTGCGCGCCACCAACTGATCGAAGTAAAGCGTCGGCGCGATCCAGCCGAGCGTGAGCCCATCCGGCTTGGCGACGGTGAAGACATAGTTCGCTGCGATCAAGGAAGTGGCTCCCGGCATATTCTGGATGATGAAACTGGGATTACCGGGAATATACTTCGTCATATGCTGGCCGATCAGCCGGGGCCAGAGATCGTTGACGTCACCGGCGGGGTAGCCGGTGACGAGCCGGATGGTTTTTCCCTGGAAGTACGGCGTCTGGGCGGGGGAAAGGGTCACCCCTAGGAATAATAGAGAGATAGCGAAGATCAGCTTTTTCATGTCAACCCTCCTAAGGATTCCGAGCGATTTCCGCGGCGGCGATTCATCGACAAGTTACCGCCCTCATAGTACAAAGGACCGTTCCCGGTCAAATCCGACTTTAAGCCCTTGACGCCGGCGTGAAGTTTCGAATAGCTTGAACCGGCTGACATCCGTTCCATCGCCAAAGGAGGCGACTATGAAATTAAGAATCGGTACGGTTTTTCTCGTTTCTCTCATTCTGACTTGGGCGTTACCGCCGCGCGCCCAGGACCATGGGCCGGTGACCACGACGAAAATCTTTGACGAGTACGAAAGCTACTATACCCTGCTGCTCAAGCGGGTGGGCGAGATGGCGGCGCATGGCAAATCCCTCGCCGAGATCAAAAAGGAACTCAAGATGCCGGAGTACTCCGACTGGCATGGCCAGGACCGGCTCGGAGTTAATATTAACGTGGCGTACAAGTCGGTGAAGAAGTAACATGCCGGTTGGAGATGTTCATTCTCGATTGGAAGCGGCGATGAGGTAATCGCCGATGATTAAGCTATGGCAGGTCGGGCTTTGGTGGTTTTGGATCATTGCGTCAGTGGCTTACGGCCAAGATCGCGGCCAGGAGATTGTCACACTGCCTACGCGAACGAACGTCACGCAGTCGTATTTTCTCGCGAGGGTGCCGCAGAGACCGCAGGCTGTAGCAGTTTTGTTTCCGGGATCGGGCGGCTTGATTCAACTGCGCAACGAGAACGGACAGATAAGATTTTCCACTGGGAACTTTCTCGTGCGGAGTCGGGGTGAATTCGTAGACCGAAGTGTTGTTACCGCCATAATCGACGCGCCGTCGGATCAGCAAAATGGCTGGGGCATGAGCGACGAGTTTCGCCTGGGCGCCGATCATTTCACGGACATCGCGGCCGTGGTCGGCGATCTCAAGAAGAGATTTCCCGCGAAGCCTCTATTTTTGATCGGCACGAGCCGCGGCACGATTTCGGCGGCAGCCCTGGGCGCCAGAGTCGATGAGCAGGTAGCTGGTGCGGTTTTGTCCGCGACGATGTTTCGCCCGGCCGGTCGGCGATCCAACGAGCCGGGACCGGGGTTAAGCGGCTTCGACTTCTCGACGATCAAGATCCCCGTATTGTTCGTCCATCACGTCGCCGACCAGTGCGGCGTCACGCCTTACAGCGACGCTGCGCGGCTCTCGGACAGATATCCTTTGATTTCGGTTGCGGGCGGCCTGCCGCCGAAGTCGACCCCCTGCGAAGCGTTCAGCGCCCATGGGTTTCTCGGCAAGGAGTCCGAGACGGTGGATCAGATCGTCAACTGGATGCTGAAAAAGCCGTTCCGTCAGGAAGTGAAATAGGAGGCTCGCATGGCTGTTGTCCCGCTTAAGTCGGTTGACCGAGTTGAAATTCTCAGCGTCATGGACAACTCCATCGACGTGTTGATGGGGAGCACGCCCGTCGCAAAGCGCTTAAAGCGCGCACGTGACGCCAACAGTCGTCCACAGCTTCGAGCGGAACATGGCGTCTCCATGCTCGTGACGACGTACAAAGGCGGCAATAACGAATCGTTTCTGTTCGACACCGGCGTGACTCTTGACGGCGTGTTGCACAACATGGACGTGCTGGAGATCAAGGGAAATGAGCTTCACGCCGTGGTTTTGAGCCACGGTCATACGGACCACACGCGCGGGTTGATGGGTTTTATTAAACGCTACGGCCGGCCGCGCATTCCCATCGTTCTTCACCCCGACGCATACCTGAAGCGCAAGAACATTCAACCGGACGGACATGAGTCGGAGCATATCCCGCCGAGCAAGCGCGACCTCGAAGCGGAAGACGTGCAAATCATCGAGGAGCGCGGGCCAACGATGCTGATCGGCGAGCACGCGCTGGTGACCGGTCAAATCCCACGCATGACTCCCTATGAGAAAGGCAGCCCGCGCCAAGTGGCTCTGATCGACGGCAAGTGGCAGCCAGATCCTTGGATACATGACGACCAAGCAATCGTCATCAACGTAAAAGACAAAGGTTTAGTCGTGCTCACCGGCTGTGGTCATGCCGGCGTCATCAATACGCTCAATTGCGCGCGGGAACTTACCGGCGTGAATCAAATTCACGCGGTCATCGGCGGATTTCACCTCACGGGTCCGATTTTCGAACCAATCATCGCGCCGACGGTTCAAGCTTTGAGAGAATTCAATCCGAGCGTCATCGTGCCGCAGCACTGCACCGGTTGGAAGGCGACGCATTTGATTGCACGGGAGTTCCCGGAAGCTTTTGTGCCGAACAGCGTCGGCACAACGATGGTGATCGGCGCGTAACGCGCGGTTCAATCGGTCGAGAGTTCAACGTTCCAAGTTCGAAGTTCAATGTTTGATCCGAACAAGACCGGCCAGTAGTTCCAAACGGCCCAGCCGTTCAAATCGAGAAATGCCTTCGAAAAGTTGTGTACGCCCGAAAAGGCGCGTCGCGCCGGCGCGGAAGAGTCGCCCAACATCCTGGCCGTGTAGGGCACGCCCGACGACTGCATCGAGAAAATTAAGTTCTACGTCGGTTCGATGCGCACCGAGCAGCTCATGCTCAACATCGCTTCCGGCAGCTTGCCGCAGGAGAAAGTGCTGAAGTCGATGCGCTTGTTCGCAGCGGAATTGATGCCGGCGGTGCGGGAGTTATGAATCGCGCAAGCATTTATTGATTGCTCGCCCGTCAGCTTGCAAGAGTGCGCCTCAAATCGTGAGACAAAGCCAAAGCTGATTTAAAAATGGACCGCCACGTTTTCATCTCATATCGCCGAAGCGACGGCGCCTTCGTGGACGATCTGATTGCCGCGTTGAAAGGATATATTTGCTGGCGCGATACGGCGGGCATCGCCGGTGGCCAGGTGTGGCGCGAGGAGATCATACGCGCTATCGAGGCGGCTTATGTGATGATCTTAGTCGTCTCGGCTGATACCGAGCAAAGTAAAGAAGTCTACGCCGAGTATTTTTACGCTTTTGGCCACAAGGTGCCGATCATTCCACTGGTCATTAGCGACTGCAAGCTACCATTTGGATTGGAAAACATAAACGCTCGGCTGTGGTACGAAGATAAGCCGCGGGCGGTGAAAGAGTTGCGCAGCGACCTCGATCGCTATCGTGCCCAAGCTGCATCTTTAAAACCGGCGAGCGACCAAGAGATTTATCTGGCCGCCCTAAAGATGGGCGAAAACTTGATGGCGGTTGGGAACTATACGCCGATGGCAGGGGAGGGGCGGTTCCGGCGAGAGCGCGCTTTGCGCGCGCCGCGCCCGGTCGTCATGCAATCTGAGTTCACATGGCGTCGATCCGGTTCCTTGTTGGGCGACCGCCGAGTGGAAGAGCAAAGAAGTAACTACGAGGATTTATTACCCGCCTTACACAAGTCAAAGCGCGTGATGGTTCTCGGCGAGCCGGGGATCGGGAAAACCTCCACCTTGTACAAATTCGCCGACGAGTTGGCACAGCGGGCGCTTGAGAGCGACCATGCGCCGATTCCACTAATCGTGCCGCTGCGGGAATGGCGCGGCGATCTCACTTGGGACGGGCTGATCGATCGGCATCTTGGCGCCCTTGCGCCGCGCTACGGAGAGCTGCTGACCAGCCGACGCCTATACTTTTTATTGGACGGTCTCAATGAGTTGCCGCGGGACGACCGGCGCGGGGCGAAGCTGGACACGATACGGCGGCTGTTGGGTCCGGAGACTCTGGCAGTTGTCACCTGCCGCGAGCTGGACTACCGCGACGAAGTGCTCAATCTCGATCTGGATACCATCGCCATCCACCCGCTCGACCCTGAGCGCGTCCGTGATTTTTTGCGCCGCTACCTGATCGACGCGTGCGGGGAAACGGACGGCGCGGCCGCGGCCGAAGAGCTGTTCTGGCAGATCGCCGGCGGCGCGGACGTGAAAGCCGTCTGGGAGAAATGGCGCCGGGCGGAAATCGGGCTCAATCAGTTATTCAGCGCCGCGGAAGTACCGGAGGCCGCACATGCCGCGACAACCTCGTCAGACGATCGGCTCTGGCAAAGAGTTGTAAAGTCGCCGGGCAGCCTAATGCATCTCGCGGCCAATCCGTATCTGCTGTGGATGATTCTCAACATCTATCTCGAAGTGGGAACGATTCCGTCTAACCGCGGCGCGCTGTTCGACGAGTTCGTGTTTCAATTGCAAAAGCGCGAGGGACTTGCCGAGCGCGACGCGCTCAGCGCCAAGTTGGAAGAGCTGGCTTGGGTCATGCAGAGCCGGGCCGTGAAGGCAGGAGAAACGCGGGGCGGCGTGGAGCTGACGGTTTGCCGTCCCGACGCGATTTCCGTTTTAGATGGCGAGGAGTGGCTCTATCACGCCGCCAGCGCGAATCTTTTGGAAGACGCCGAGCCTGTGCGCTTCACGCATCAATTGATGCAAGAATATTTTAGCGCGCGGCGCATGGTCGCGGTGATCGGCGCAGGACGGCTGGACGCGCGAGATCTCTGGCCCGAGAAGCGCTGGTGGCAGCCCTCCGGTTGGGAAGAAGCTGCGGTGCTCGCGGTCGGAATGAGCGCAAAGGACGCCGAGAAAATCGTCGATTGGCTTCAGTCGGCAAATCCGGAAGTCGCCGCCATGGCGATGCAGCGAAGCGGCGCGGAGTTCGATGACAGGATTAAAGTGAAAATTCGCGGCGAGTGGCTGGCGCAGATGACCGACCTTAAGCGTTACCCGGAGCCATCGGCCCGCGCGGCGATTGGCCGTGCGCTCGGCAGCGTGACGCTTCACAACGGCGAGCCGCTGGACAATCGGCGCGGCGTCGGTCTGACCCCGGCCGGGCTGCCCGATATCGAGTGGGTCGATATAGGTCGCGGGACGCTAACATTGGAGGATGTGAAAGTTGAAATTGACGTCAAACCCTTTCGCATCGCCCGTTATCTCGTAACCAACCGGCAGTTTCAGGCGTTTGTCGATGCACCCGACGGTTACAGCAATAAACAGTGGTGGAAGCGCATCAAGCAAAGCCCCGCGCCATCTTCGCCCCTGTGGCCGGAGGCCAACCATCCACGTGAAACAGTTTCTTGGTATGAGGCGGTAGCGTTTTGCCGCTGGCTAACCGCGAAGTCTCGCGAGCGAGGTCTTTTTGGGAAAAATCAGGAGATTCACTTGCCCACCGAGTGGGAGTGGCAGCAAGCGGCGACGAATGGGAATCCTGATAACGTGTATCCATGGGGTGTGGAGCGGGATGCGTCGCGCTGTAATAGCAAGGAAACCGGATTGCTTCGCACCAGCGCCGTGGGCCTTTATCCGCATGGAACCTGGCAAGATGGTCCGCTCGACATGATGGGCAACTTGTGGGAGTGGTGCTTGAACGAATACGAAAACCCGAAAGCTTGGAATGCAACGAGGATTGATAAATCCGGCCGGCGGGTGATCCGCGGCGGTTCCTCGAGCGGCGTACTGTTGTACCTGCGTTCATCCACCCGGACCGGGAGCAACGCCGGCGACCGGGCCAGCATCTTCGGCTTTCGTCTCGCCCAGGACTCTAATTGACTCTTTGTACTTTGTTCTTTTTCCCTTTGGGGGTCCAGGGGGCTTTGCCCCCGGGCGAAGTTGGCGAGGCTAGCGCGTCATGACTTCTCGATATTGTATTCATACCACTCGTCAATCCGCGATCAGCGGGAGCAGCGTAGACATAACTACGCGACAGCCTTGAATGGGCGAACTTCCCGAGCCACTCGTTTACCGAGTTCATCCTCGGCGACGTCCATGTCGTAACGGTTTTGAAGATTCAGCCAGTAACGCGGGTCTTGGCCAAAGTAGTGACCGATACGAAGCGCGAGTTCCGCAGTAACCGGGCGAGTACCTTTGACGATGTGGCTAATACGCATCGCCGGCACATATTCTTGAGAAAATGAAACAGCCCAATCGCGCGCAAGCCGGTGCTGGGATAGGTCTAATTCTTCGAGCAGTTCCTGCAGATAAACCCCGGGGTGAACCGGTTTTATGCGACTCTTCGCCATATGATCTCCTTGTAATTTAGAAATTTGTTAACGAAACGTCAAGGCAGGCTTGCTCGTTTTGACTTGCTGCTTCCACCTGCGATAACAGTGAGCGCGGAACGGAGGCAATCATGGAGTACGTACAGTTCGGCGTCACCGAGTTCAAGGTCTCGCGTCTCAGTCTCGGCTGCATGAGCATGTCGGGGGCCTACGGGCCGGCGGACGACGACGAATCGATCGCGACGCTGCACCGCGCTTTCGATCTCGGCATTAATTTTATCGACACCTCGGCGAGCTACGGCAGCGGCCACAACCATGAGCTGATCGCAAAAGCGCTCAAGGGCAGGCGCGAGCGGATCGTCATCCACTCCAAGTCCGGCAGCCCGCGCGCGCCGGACGCGGGCCTGCCCGCCGCCAGGCAGGCGGGTGGCAACCGCAGCGGCAGCGCACCGGAATATCTGACGCAAAACTGCGAGCAGAGTGTCAAGCGTCTCGGCATCGATTGCCTCGATGTCTTTTGCATGTCGCGCGTCGATCCGGAGATCCCTGTTGAAGATTCGGTGGGGGCGATGGCGCGGCTGGTCGAACGGGGGCTCACGCGCTACATAGGCCTCTCTGAAGCGAGCGCCCATTCGATTCGCCGGGCGCGCAAGGTTCATCCCATTGCGTCTTTGCAAATGGAATACTCGCTCTGGTCGCGGGACCCTGAGGGAGGCAACATTCAGGCTTGTCGCGAATTCGACATGGGTTTCATGGCGTATTCGCCGCTCGGGCGCGGCTTTTTCGCCGGCGTCGTGCATGATCTCAAAGACTTGAACGACGGCGACGGCCGCATCAATCATCCGCGTTTTCAGCCGGGCAACTTAGAAACGAACGTCAGGCTGCTCGCCCAGTTCGAAGAACTGGCGAGAGAAAAGGACGCAACGCCGGCACAGTTGGCGCTCGCGTGGTTGTTGGCTCAAGGGAACGACATCATTCCGATTCCGAGCAACAAGACGCGCAAGCATTTAGAAGAAAACATAAGAGCCGTCGAGATCAAACTCGGCAAAGAAGATTTGGTTCGGCTCGATGCAATTTTTCAACCGGGAGCCGCGGCGGGCACGCGAAGCAGGGATATGCATAGGGTGAACGTCTAACGGGTTCAAAACGTTCAAGCCGTTAAAAAAGTTCAATACGCGGGGAACCATATGAAAGACGTAACGATCGTTGACGGAGCCTTTATCCAAAACGAGTAAGACTTATGCCGAACGTCCAATTGCCCACCGGTGTCGATCTTTACTACGAATCTCATGGTCAAGGCGAGCCGCTGATCTTCGTGCCTTCCACCGCCTTTTCCGGTGAGGTGTGGAAGCCATCACAGATGCCGCTGGCCGAGTCGCTTAACATTATTTTTCACGATCCGCGCGGCTGCGGCCGCTCGGTCGCGGCGCAAGTTGTCTACACCATCGAGCAGATGGCGTTGGATATCGTCGCGCTGATGGATCATTTGCAGATTCGGTCCGCTCACCTGATCGGCCACTCGATGGGCGGCCGAATCGCTTTGTCTCTGGCGCAAAACTTCCCGGGGCGGGTGAAAAGCCTGATCATGGCAGCGAGCGGCTCGGGGCCGGCGGCGCGGTCGGGACCGGATTGCATCACTGGATTGCCTCATCGGCTGGTTCTCGGCTTGGTGGAGATGGGGTTCGAAAAATATATTCACCATGAGATCTGCGAGTCGGATGCTTTTTTCACCAAGGACTATCGTGACCGCCACCCCGAAAAAGTCGTGGAATTTTTCAAGCTCGCCTGGGCGACCCATGCCAAGCTGCCGGAGTTTATCCATCTGTGCATCGCTAGGCATAATTTCGAAGGCACGCATCGACTCGGCGACGTCAAGGCGCGGACTTTGGTGCTCATCGGCGAAGCGGACACGGTCGGCAGCAATCACATCGCCCAATCTCAGGTTCTCAAAGTGCGCATTCGCGGCGCCGAGATGAAAGTCCTCAAGGGCCAGTCGCACGGCTTTTTCTGGCAAGCCACGGAAGAAACGAATCGCGTGATTCTGGATTGGGTCCACGCCCACCGCTGAACGGGCTACGGCGGGCGATAATTTTTTTAGCCCTAGCCAAACATATTTGAATTTTAGCGACGACAAGCAGATCGGAAAGGATTGTTTCTCGCGCAAAGAACGCAAGGGACGCCAAGGTGACGGGCCGAAGCCAGTCATCCCGAGCGAATGCGAGGGATCTAAGAAAGATTTCTCCCTTTGGTCGAAATGACAAAAGGTCTTGCTTTGCGAGCTTAGCGTGCTTGGCGCAATAAATTTCTTAAACTCGTTTTGTGAAACAATTACCGGGATAGTATCTAACCCGGCGTCCGGGCGAGGTTCACCAATAATTCTTCTATGTCGTCGAGCCAATTCTGGCGCGGCGAGCCGCCGAGATGGGGAGTGATGATCACGTTGCGGAACTTGAGCAACGGGTCGTCGGCGTCGCCCGGCTCCTCGTAAAAGGAGTCGAGACCGTAACCGCCCAAACGGCCGGAAGCGAGCGCATCGCGCAACGCCTCGCGGTCGACCAGGTGCGGCTGGGAGACGTTGACCAAGAACGCTCCGGGTTTGATGAGCGACAGCTCGCGGAGGCCGACGAAGCCCTGCGTCGCCGGGCCGCGCGGAAGGTGCAGGCTGATGAAGTCGGAGGCCGCGAGCAACTCATTCAGGCTCACGTAGGTCGCTTGATACTGCTGCTCCACTTCGACGGGAAGCCTCGTGCGCTGCGCGTAGACGATGCCCATTCCCAACGCGATGGCGCGCAGCGCCAGCTCGCGCCCAATCTCGCCGAGGCCGACGATGCCGAGTTGTCTATTGTAAAGAGTGACGAGTCCCGGAATGCGCGCCCAGTTGCCATTGGGCGTGTGCGCGCGATCGTACGTGGTCGGCTCGTAACCGGCCGCGCGCAGCCGCTCTTCGCTGATCAAATTTGCGTTGCGCGTCAGTTGCCGCGCGAGCGCGAGCATCAGCGCGAGTCCCTGCTCGGCGGTGGCGATATTGGCGCGCCGTCTGACCGTCAAAACTTTAACCCCCGCTTTGTCACATGCGACGTGGTCGATGTTGCGCGTTGTAAAGCCGTACTTTTGAACGCACTTGAGCGAGCCGCCCGCGGCGGCTATTTCCGCAGTGCCGACGGTCAATTCCTCGACCACGACAACAGTAGCGCCAAAGAGATTGCCGAGCAGATCGGCCTGATTGTCGACGAGGCGAACTTCCGCCGGATACAGAGCGGGGACACGGGAGCGGATCTTGGCGCGCCAGCCGGGAAAATCAGGCAGATCATGCTTGCAAAAATGAGCGATGGCTTCGACGCGCTCCGGCGGCGCCGTCGGATCGAGGACGACCTGGATCAGACGGAGAAACGAATCGTTCTCGACGACGAAGATGGGGCAGGGGGATCTAGCCATGGACATGATCTTGGGGTCATGCTTCCTCTCCCTCTGGGAGAGGATTGAGGTGAGGGCGCGTGGAGGACAAGAACCCTCACCCTTGCCCTCTCCCGCAAGCGGGCGAGGGGATCTCTTTAAATGCGTCGATCTGGCGGCGGTTCGGGATCGACCTTGAGCGCTTTTAAGAATCTCGTGAGCATGTTGTAGGCGCCGATGAGCAGCGTTAGCTCTACGGTCTGGCGCTCGGTGAAATACTTCCGTACTTCAGCGAACACATCATCCGGCACGTCGATGTCCCGGGTCATCACGTCCGTGTAGGCGAGCAGGGAGCGCTGTGGAGCGCTGAAGAGTTTCGATGGCCGCCAATTTGCTAGCGCTGCAACTTGCTCCGGCGTCAGTCCCTCTTTTAGAGCATAGGCCGGCCCATGGGCACGCTGGACATATGCGACGTCGTTCAGGATCGCCACGCGGATCACCGCCAGCTCGCGGCTCTGGCCGTCGATCTCAGTGCCGTAGCGCACCGCCTGATTCAAATCGAACCAGGCGTTCGCCAGCGCCGGGCTGTGGAGCATCAAACGGTAGATGTTGATCAGCCGCCCGCCGCGCGCGCCTTTGATCTTGGCGATCGATTCGGCCAGTTCGGGATGGTCTTTCTCTTCGAGTAATGGGACGCGCGCCATGTGCCTCCTTAAATAATTGTGCCGCCGCCGTTTTAACCCAGCCGCTTTTCCAGGCGGAGAGAGAAATTCGGCCTTTGAATGAAAATGCTGCTGCGATCGGTTTGCTTGGACAGCTCCGCCACCAGATTCAAGAGCGGGTT
>Ga0209341_10005631_pt1 | contig 11282 bp, 8 predicted proteins | sample RifCSP13_2_FD_184020 | JGI IMG/M metagenome (GOLD analysis project Ga0209341, IMG submission 184020) | Soil microbial communities from Rifle, Colorado - Rifle CSP2_sed 13_2 (SPAdes) (version 2) | ecosystem: Environmental > Terrestrial > Deep subsurface > Rock core/Sediment | place: Rifle...
GCGGACTTCGAATGTGCCCCGGCGCGCGTCAACATGTTCCACGGTGCCTTCGAATCTGTCTAGTCTATCCGGGCGCCCGATCCGTCCGCCGGAGCCGCTGCGGTCCTGCGCGCTTTCTCGCACCGACACCAGATCGGTATAGAGCCTTCCGTCGCGGTCTTGTTGCGCGCGCATGGCGACGTAATCTCCCGGTTCCAGGTTGGAGACTGAGTAGTCTTTCTGACGAAAGGTGACCCGAGTCCGATTATCGTATCTCACGTTCACGGTGCGCCCCGCCTCGGTGCGCACTTCGATCTCACGCGCCCGCGCATCGACATAACGCACCTCCCCCACGATGTCATTTCCGCCGATCGTGCCGTAATCGCCGGGACCGTCCACATGGCCCAGCTCGTGGCAACCGGCGAGAGCCAATAAGGCGAAGGCCAGGAATCCAAAAATTCGCGCTGCAATCTTCATTATATTCTTCCTCCGTGCGCCAGCATGAAAGATGCCTCAAAGTAGCTTTTAATCACTCCATTAGACGTTTAGACTACCCATACATTTCACAAGAAATGGCTTTCCGTGCATGATCAACGCATGCCGGTTATCGTATGGCAGCTAAGCTATTGATCTCGCGGGCTCTTGAGTCGTTGCCGAGTGACGGTCAAGAAATTCGAAAGGTCTGGGACGGGTGACATAGATGGCCATCTTGACGAGTGAGGTCGTGCCGAAGAACACCGGGGCGGCGTTCGAGGTGAAAAGAGGGCAGAGGCTGCGGGTCGCGGGCAGGAGCATCGTCGATTTCGTGGCCTTCAATCTGCACGATCTCAACGAGCGGTTCGATCAGGCGCGCACGAAGACCAATCAGGTGAAGATTTTCATCAGCACCGGCGACGTTCTCTATTCTAAGCGGAACGATCCGATGTTGACGATCGTCGCGGACACCTTCAAAGAAGGCCGCCACGATCTGCAGAAAGGGATGTGCAGCCGCAAACGCTTCGAGATGGTGGCGCAGGGGACGGCGAAGCGAATTTTCGCCGAAGGCGTCGATATCAATCCCAAAAAGTCGGCAGAGATTCCCAATCACGGCTGCTGGGAAAATTTGAGCGCGGCGGTGAAGCCGTGGAAAATTTCACCGGACGATATCCCGAGCCCCTTCAATGTTTTTCAATGCATGCGCATCGATCCCGACACCGGCATCATGTACGACACGATGATCCGTCCCAAAGACGAGGCGCATGTTGATTTCCGCGCGGAGATGGATTGCCTGGTTGCGGTGAGTGCATGTCCCGAGTCAGGACGAGGCCAGGCGATTCGAGTGGAAGTCTCTGACGAGTAACAAAACCGCTTCACCGCAACCGCGAAAGTCGATGCGCAGCTTGACGTAACCCCACTGCGTAAATTGCTTGGCGACCACGCTCTAGCTCGCCATCGTATCGAAGATCGCGCCGCCGATGGTCGGAAAAACATAGTGCATCGCGCCGACCTCGGATTTTTTCAACCCGCCCTTGATGGCCACCGCGGCGATCTGAACAATGTCCTCCGCATGGGCGCCGATGACCTGGGCGCCCAAAATCCTTTCCGTTCCTTCTTCATAGACGATCTTGACCATGCCTTCGGTTTCAGCGCGCACGCCGGCGGCGGGATTGCTGTCGTAAGAAAGCTTGCTGACTTTGGCCTTAATGCCGCGGCCAAGCGCTTCCTTTTCCGTGAGACCCACCTGGCCGATGGCCGGAATGGTGAAAATAGCGCTCGGAAAAACGCTGAAGTCGATTCTTTGTTCGTTGCCCTTGAGAGCGTTGTGCGCGGCGATCGGGCCTTCGTACCACGCCACCGGAGAGTGCTGATGCTTGCCGGCGGCGTCGCCCACGGCATAGACATGGGGCGCGCTCACCGATTGTAAATATTCGTTCACCTTGACTGCGCCGCGGTCCAACTCGATGCTCGCGGCTTGCGGATTCAATGGCTCAACATTAGACGGGCGTCCCGTGGCGAGCAGAACTTCGTCCGCGGCAAACTTTTCCGCGCGGCCGTCGACTTCGGCTTCGACGTTTTTGTCCGCAGCGATTCCCTTGACCTTGACGTTGGTTTTGATCGTCATCCCTGCCTGTTTCGCCGCCGCCAGCAGAATCTCGCGAATCTCCTCGTCCAGCGCCGGAGCGATCTGCGGACCGGATTGCAAGATCGTCACTCTCGTTCCGGCCCACGCCAGCGCGAAACCGAATTCGAGACCGATGAAACCGCCGCCGACGACCACCAGCTCTTTCGGTTGACTCTTTAGGTGAAGCAATTCATCGCTGGTGATTCCCAGCTCGGCGCCGGGAATCCCGGGGCGCGCAGGTTTCGAGCCTGTAGCGACAATAATTTTGCCGGCTGAATAGTTCCCGCCGCCGACGGCAATTTTGTGGGGGCCGGCGAATTTTCCATGGCCGCGCAGCACCGGAATGCCGAGCTTTCCAGGGGTTGCATCCTTCCCTTTCGACCAGCGCGCGACGATATCGTCTTTGCGCGCGATCACCGCCGGCCAATCGAGGCTGAGATTCTCAGCGCCCACGATGCCTAACTCTTTGCCGCGGCGCGTTCGGGTCAGCAGCTCGATGGTGCTCACCAGCACCTTCTTGGGAATTCAGCCGCTCTTCAGGCAAGTTCCGGCAAAGTTGTCTTCCTCGACGATGGCGATTTTAGCGCCGAGCTTATGCGCCGCTTTCGCCGCGTTCATTCCGCCCGTGCCGCCGCCGATGACAATGAGATCGTAGTCCATAGTTCACCCCCGTAAGAAAGCAGCCGGCAGTCCCGTAGGATGGGTGGAGGCGTCCTACGCCGATACCCATCGTTGTGACCCGTTTATGATGGGTATCGCTTCGCTCAACCCATCCTACATCAAATCACTCCACGTACTGCTGTATCAGCTTCGCCACCAGCGCGGTCCAGCCGGTCTGGTGACTGGCGCCGATGCCGGCGCCGTTGTCGCCGTGGAAGTATTCGTGAAAAGGAATCAGGTCGCGCCAGTGGGGATCGCTCTGGAATTTTTCCGTGCCCCCGAAGACCGGACGACGCCCGGCCTCGTCGCGCGTGAAAATCCGCGTGAGCCGCTGCGAGATCTCGCCGGCGACTTCCCAGAGCGTCATCATCTTGCCCGAACCGGTAGGGCACTCCACCTTGAAGCTCTCTCCCAGGTAAAAGTGGGACTTTTGCAGTGACTCGATGAGCAGGAAGTTCAGCGGAAACCAGATCGGTCCGCGCCAGTTGGAGTTCCCGCCGAAGAGGCCGGTGCTGGATTCCGCCGGCTCGTAGTCGACGCGATGCTCGTGACCGTTGACTTGAAGCTTATACGGGTGATCGTGGTGAAACCGGGAGACGGCGCGAATGCCATACGGCGAAAGGAACTCATCCTCGTCCAACATGAATTTCAGGATGTTGCGGAGCTGATCCTGAGTCGCGATGGAAAGCAGCCGGCGCTCACCCATGCCGGGCGTTCGCATGCACGCCACATTTTCAACGAGGTCAGGTCGGTTCTCCAGGAACCAGTGCAAGCGCCGCTTGAAGCCCGGCAGCCTTTCCAACAGCGCCGGCTCCAGTGTCTCCACGGCGAACAGCGGGATCAGTCCTACCATGGAACGGATCTTCATAGGAAAATGCGTGCCGTCTGGCAGCCGCAGTACGTCGTAGAAGAAACCATCTTCTTCGTTCCACAGCCCCATGCTGTCGAAGCCGCGATGGCTCATGGCATGCGCGATGTAGATGAAGTGCTCCCAGAACTTGCTGGCCACGTCTTCGTAGGCTGGGTCTTCCGAAGCCAACTCCAGCGCAATCGCCAGCAGGTTCAGCGTGTACATGGCCATCCAGCTTGTGCCGTCGGACTGTTCGATATAACCGCCGGTGGGTAGTGGCGCGCTGCGGTCAAACACTCCGATGTTGTCGAGACCGAGAAATCCGCCTTGGAAGATGTTCATGCCACCGGCGTCTTTGCGGTTGACCCACCAAGTGAAGTTTAGCAACAGCTTGTGGAAGACGCGTTCCAGAAAAGCTCGATCGCCTTTGCCGCGACGCTTTTTTTCGACTTTGTAGACGCGCCACGCAGCCCAGGCGTGCACCGGTGGATTCACGTCACCCAACGCCCACTCGTATGCTGGAATCTGCCCGTTGGGGTGCATGTACCACTCGCGCGTCATCAGCACGAGCTGCTCCTTGGCGAACTCAGAATCGACTAGCGCGAGCGGGATGCAGTGGAATGCCAAGTCCCATGCTGCATACCATGGGTACTCCCACTTGTCGGGCATGGAGATGACATCGGCGTTATACAGATGCGGCCATTCGTGATTGCGCCCGTTGCGGCGCTCCGCCGGCGGCTGCGGTCCGGCGGGGTCGCCTTTGAGCCAGCGGTTCACGTCGTAGTGAAAATATTGTTTGCTCCAGAGCAGTCCGCCGAGCGCCTGGCGCATGACGTTCTGCCGGTCCGGCGCGATGGCGTCGGGTATGACGGTTCCGTAGAAATCGTCCGCTTCGCTCTTGCGCGCGGTGAAGACACGGTCGAATTCACCGTCGAGCGCCTTACCGCTGGCGGGTACCGCGTCGCTGAGCCGCAGATGCAGGGTTGTCGATTGGCCCGGTGCCACCGTCGCGTGATAGTGGGCGGACGCTTTCGTTCCCGCTTCCGTCGCGTGCACGGCGTCCTTTGCGCCATGAATGATATAGTCGTTGATCCCGTCCTTGACAGCGGACGAGCGGTTCTCGGCGCCGAAAAGCTTTTGCGCGTTGGTTTCGTTTTCGGTGAAGAGAAGCTCCGGCTTGCCCTCGCAGTAGAGCCAGCGATCGCCGTAATAGTGGTGATGGACTTTGAGCGCGGCGATCTCCGCGGTTTCATCCCGGCTGACGCGCGGCTTGCGCGCATCGAGTCCCCAGGACCAGGTGTTGCGAAACCACAGGGTCGGTAAAAGATGCAGCTCGGCGGCCTCGGGGCCGCGATTGATCGCCTCGATACGAACCAGAATATCGTCGGGTCCCGCCTTGGCGTATTCGATGAAGACGTCGAAGTAGCGGTCGCCGTCGAAGACTCCGGTATCGATAAGCTCGAACTCGTGATCGCGTTTGCCGCGCCGGCGATTCTCTTCGACCAGCCGGCCGTAGGGAAATTCGGCCTGCGGGTACTTGTAGAGAAACTTCATATAGGAGTGGGTCGGCGTCGAATCAAGGTAGTAATAGTATTCCTTAGCGTCTTCGCCGTGATTGCCCTCGCTGCCGGTCAGGCCGAAAATGCGCTCCTTGAGGATGGGGTCGCGACCGTTCCAAAGGGCGAGAGCGAAGCAGATCAACTGGTGTTTGTCCGAGATTCCGGCAAGACCGTCCTCACCCCAGCGGTAGGCGCGGCTGCGCGCTTGCTCGTGCGAAAAGGAATCCCACGCAGTTCCGTAGGGGCTGTAGTCCTCGCGCACCGTGCCCCACTGCCGCTCGGAGAGATAGGGACCCCAGCGCTTCCAGTTGACCTTGCGCTGGCGGTCCTCTTGAAGTCTTAGCTCTTCTTGGGTCAAGGCTCTCTTTTCGGTCGTCTTTATCGTTCTCGTAGGCATAGTATCACATCCTGTTTTTGTTGTTGTGCCAACCTCTCGATACGCTCGCGGAAGTAGCTGCGCCAGCTCTCGGGCAGAGATTTGATCTCAGCGGCACGCTGCATGCCCGCAGTGTCGCTGCGGTCAAACGCATAAAGGCGGGTAATATCCGCCACGCGCACGCCGTGGTCAGCGCGGTTGAGAAAGTGAATCGCGTCGCCGGCGCCGATCTCGCCTTCGCGTAGCACTGCGCAGTAGAAGCCGGTGCGGCGGCTTTTCAGAAAGCGCTTGACGATGTCGTCGCGCCCGAACTTGACGCTCAACTTGTAACAGGGCAGGCGCGGCTCAGTCACCATGAATTCCGCCGAGCCGGCGCACATACGGTCGCCCACGTTGAGATCATTCTCCGACAGTCCTTCGCTGGTGAGATTCTCGCCGAACATGCCCCAGGGCAGCTTCGTCTGCGGCAGCTCCTTGCGCCAGAACTCGTAGTGCTCCGAGGGATAGACGTAAACCGCCTTGCTCGGACCGCCGTGCACCGTCAGATCCACCTGCTCGTCGCCGGCGAGATTCAACGCGGTGACGCGCACACGGCCAGCCACCGGCTCTTTGAAAATTCCGGTGCGAATCACCCGGCCCTCGTGGAGGATTTCCCGCGGCCGTCCGACGTTGACGGAAATTACTTTCATCATGACTTAGATGCTACTAGCTTGCGATTCGATGCGCGCCACTCCCAGGTCCGGCGGCTGCAAGCGCTACGCGATCCAAACGCAGCAGCTCGGCGAGGGACCAGGCCTGAAACGGGCAGCCGCGCGGAGTGTGTGGCGGGTCGGCGTCGGCGATTTCGGAGACGTGGCCCAGGCCGGCCTCATGCAGGTGTTCCAGCATGGGGGCCAGAAAGCGCGCGCGGGCTTCATGTTTCGCATCATCCGTCGCGCCGCGCACGCGCAGCCAGGCCTCGACGAACGGACCGATGAGCCAGGGCCACACGGTGCCCTGATGATACGCGCCGTCGCGCTCGCGCACGCCGCCTTGGTAATGCGTCGTGTACCCGGTTTCACCCGGCGCCAGCGAGCGCAGCCCGAGCGGAGTCCAGAGGCGGCGCTCGACCTCGTCGACGACGCGCCGCGCGCGCACGCCGTCGAGCAGCGCCACGGGCAGTCCGCCGATGGCGAAAATCTGATTGGGACGAAACGACGCGTCGAGCTTGCCGGCTTGATGATCGGCGTCGATGACGTCGTACAAATAGCCGCTCTGCTCGCTCCAGAAGCGCGTCCGGAAACTTTCACGGCCGCGCACGAGGGGTTCCAGCCACTTGTCGTTGAATCGGCCGCCGATCCACAGCGCATTGAGCCACAGCGACTGGACTTCCACCGGCTTGCCGATGCGCGGCGTCACCACCCAGTCGCCGATTTTGGCGTCCATCCAGGTGAGCTGCATGCCAGGCACCCCGGCGGCGAGGAACCCGTCCTGATCCATGCGGATGCCGTAGCGCGTGCCCTGGGAGTAGCCGGTGAGAATGGCGTCGACGGCCTTCTGCAGCGATTCTTTCTGGCGTTGAGAGACCTTGCCGCCGTAGTTTTGCCGCGCCGATAGGAAATCATGAACGGCGATGATGTACCAGAGCGAGGCGTCTACCGAGTTGTACTCAGGCCGGTCGCCCTGGTCGGGAAACAGATTCGGCAGCATGCCCTCGGAAACGACGTTGGACCATTCGAGAAGAATATCCCCCGCATCGTCTAGCCGTCCGGTGGCCAGGCACAGGCCGCGCAGGGAGATGAAGGTGTCCCGGCCCCAGTCAGTGAACCAGGGATAACCCGCGACGATGGTTTTGCCGGTGCCGCGCCTGACCAGATAAGAGTCCGCGGCGCGATCGAGCGGCGTGGCGAAGTTTCTGCGGCGGCGGCGTTCCTTGGCGCGCAGGCGCGATAATAACTCTTCGGCCGCTTGATCCGCCGGGAGTTGCTCATTCTCGAACCCCTCGGCGGCGAGGATCAACGCAGCTTCACCGTCCGCCAGATTCCATTGAAAACTTCCCGGCGCGGCGAGGTCCTCGGTGAAATCCAGGCCGCGGGCGCGCTCCTGCTCGTAGACGAAGTTGCGATACCAATCCGGCTGATGACGATACTCGCCGTTGTGCAGCGCGATGATTCCGGGAATGCCGGGATAGGGGTGCCAAAGGATTCGTTGATGGTCCATCTGCGGCTGAAACTGAAACGCGCGGTTTTCATGATGCATCCCGTGATAGTTGCGTCCGGAGAGAAAGGGCCGGAGCGATAGGAGCGCTCTTCGGCCCGGCGTCAGCAGGCGCCAGGAGAGCACCACGATCGAGGCGCCGTTGATGGCGAAAATCTCCTGCCGAATCCTGGTCCCGTCTTCGAGCGCAAAGACCCACCGCGGCCAGGGCTCGGATTTGAACTCGGCGATGCGCGAAGCGCCGTCGGGATGCATGAGGTCCGGCGGATAAAGCTGTGAGGACAACGCGAATGTCCCATTGGCCGTTTCCACCGAGGCGTCGAAGCCGTTGACCAGCACGAGGCGTCCCGCCGGAGGCCTGGTCGCCGCCAGCAACAGCGCATGATAGCGCCGGGTGCGAATGCCGGAAACGGTTCCCGAAGCGAAGCCGCCCAGCCCGTCCGCTTCGAGCCATTCGTCTAGTTTCATTTTTGATAAGTCGAGAGACATTGTCATTCGCGATATTGCTGTGTTTTTAGACGATCCGAAATTTTGCCCCCTCGCCCATTCCGATGGGAGAGGGTAGGGGTGAGGGTCCCTGTTCGTCGCCCCCTCACCCTTCCCCTCTCCCCCACGATGACGTGGGGGAGAGGGGAAATCTCTCGTTGGCTTCGAGCCTCTTGTGGTGCCTCATATATTGAAGGTCGCGCATGTGCTCCCTTTATTACCGAACATCACTCACTTCTCCACCACCTGCAGCCCGTGGCTATCCGGGTCCCGCGCGAGAAAGCCTTTGCCAAATCCTAGGCTCTTTTCGTGAAGCTGCGCAACTTGCGGTGACACGATGCGTCCCTGGGCCGCGCGGATCTTTTGCGCGGCCTCGGCCGCGTCCGGCGTCGCCAAGGTTCTCTGCCAGTGCCAAAGGTCGTTGGCGCGGCTGTCCACCGGGGCGGGCCGGCCGTCGCGCGGTTTGAGGTATTCGAGAAATTCTATGCCGGGTCCGCTGCTAGCGCGGAGTCCGGTGATGTGGAGGCGCGCGCCGGCCACGTTGTTCAAGTGCTCCTGCTCGGTGCCGCTGTTCATGCTCTCGTCCGCGACTCTGAGGCCCAACAAGTCGCGATAGTATTTGAGCCCGCGCTCGGTGCTCGAAACCGCGATGGCGGTGTGGTCGATGCCGAGAAACAGCCTGCCGTTGCTATTTTGCCAGCGCGGATCGCCCTTGCCGGCGGGAAAATAAATGATCTCCAGGTGATGACCATCGGGATCCTTGAAATAGAAGGCGCGGATGCCGGCGGCGGCTTTGTTCGACGCCGGGATCGTCTGCGGTCCGGTGGAGGTGTGGCGCACTTTGTGGCTGCGCAACTGTTGATAAGTCTTGTCCATGTCGCTCACGACGATGGCGATATGCTGGAACGCATGATCATTGCTGCGCCAATCCACCGGGATCGGCCGGCCCTGGGGCGCGAGGTATTCCGTCAATTCGATCAACTCGTCGCCGAGCTTCATACGCACGACGCGCATGCGCAGGCCGAACAGGCCTTGCAGCTTCTCGTACTCGGCGCCGTGCACCTCGACATCACTTACTTTTTCGAAGGACAGAACTTTCGAGAAAAATTCCACCGATCGGTCCATATCAGCGACGGTCATTCCCACCGCGTCAACAGACTTGACGATCTGGGCGATGGCAGAGGACGACCAGAGAAGCAAGGCCAACGCGAGTGAAAGGAAAACCCTCACCCTGACCCTCTCCCTAAAAGGGCGAGGGAAAACTCCCTGGACAAGTTGTCGCGACTCTTTACTCCGTCCAAACTTCATCCTTTCGCCCTTCTACTTCATCCTTTCAATCAGATGTTCGCCCACCCGCAGCGCGTTGGCCATGATCGTCAGCGCCGGGTTTACCGCGCCGCTGGAGCAGAAGATGCTGCCGTCGACGACATAGAGGTTGTCCAGATCATACGCCTTGCAATTACGGTCGAGGGCGCTCGTCTTCGGATCGTTGCCGAAGCGCACCGTGCCGACCTGGTGGGCGACGCCCGCCAGCGGGATGCGCTGGCCGACGAACAGATTGCGCGCGAACAGCCCTTCGTGGCACTGGTGGCCGTGAACTTTGCATTGGGTCTGCTGCTGCATCAACTCTTTCAATTTGGCGATCAAGCGCTTGTGCCCTTCTTCGTTGTTCGGCGTGTAGCTGAGCACGATACCACCGTTGGCATCCACCGTGACGCGGTTGTTGGGATCGGGCAGGTCTTCCGACGTGAGCCAGAAATCCAGCGAGTGCTTCGCCATGAGATCCAGCGTCCAACCGGGGGTAACGGCGGGCGCGCCGCCTTTGAGCGTCTCGCCGTCGAGCTTGCCGACGAATGAAATGTGACCCATCGGATAATTCCAGTCCGGCGCGCCGAAATAAAAATCATTCACCGAGAGCGATTTTTGAAAGATCGTCGGGTTGGGACATTTCGAGAGCGCCATCAATACGGAATTAACATGGCCCATGTAGTGGCGCCCCACAACGTCGGAGCTGTTGGCCAGCCCGCGGGGGTGTTGGTCACTTGCCGAACGGAGCAGCAGCGCCGCCGAATTGATCGCGCCGCACGAGGAGACGACGATGTCGGCCGACAATTCCTCGCGCGCACCGTTGTGTTTGACGATGAGTTTGCTCACTTGCCGTCCCGAAGCATCGGTTTCGAGCCGTTCGACATAGGCATCGGTAAAGAGCGTAACGTTGGCGTGCTGGAGCGCCGGGTCGACGGCGCACACTTGCGCGTCCGACTTTGCGTAGACCAGGCAGGGAAAGCCGTCGCAAGTCTCGCAGCGAATGCAGCGGCTGGCGTGGGGATCTTTCTCGTCGAGCATGACGCCGAGCGGCGTGTGAAATGGACGTAGGCCCAATCTCGCGAAGTCGTTGGACAGTTGCTGAATGCGCGGCTCATGGCTCACCGCCGGTTTCGAGTAGGGAGCACTGCGTTCCGGCTCGGTCGGGTCCTCGCCGGCGTTTCCGTGCACGTGGTAGAGCCGCTCGGCTTCGGTGTAATAGGGTTCCAATTCGTCGTACGAGATCGGCCAAGCCGGCGATACGCCGCCGTGATGGCGTATCTCGCCGAAATCTTGTTTCCTCAGGCGGAACAGCGCGGCGCCGTAAAATTTCGTGTTGCCGCCGACGTAATAATTCGTGTGCGGGTGCAACTCCCTGCCGTCCCTATCATGCCACTTCTCTTTGGTTTGATATTTGCCTTCGAGATTCACCGCGCGCGGGTTCCAGTTGTCTTTTTCGCGAGGCACATAGCCGCCGCGCTCGAGGATGAGGATTTTCTTGCCGGTCGGCGCGAGCTTGTGGGCCAGCGTGCCCCCGCCGGCGCCGCTGCCGATGATGATGACGTCGTAATGGGTTTGGTTTGACATGACTTTCCTCCGTGGGCGCTGGAAGACAGGAGCCTATCTAGGAAAGTACTACCTCCGCCCACCCCTCTGAACATTAGATGCGATTTAGATGAAAAAAGTTTCGCGGCGCAAACGCTATTTTCGCGCTATCAATGAACGGGCAATTCAGCGGCCGGTGTATTGATTGGCGGTAGCTCCCGCGGG
>Ga0209341_10005633_pt1 | contig 11278 bp, 11 predicted proteins | sample RifCSP13_2_FD_184020 | JGI IMG/M metagenome (GOLD analysis project Ga0209341, IMG submission 184020) | Soil microbial communities from Rifle, Colorado - Rifle CSP2_sed 13_2 (SPAdes) (version 2) | ecosystem: Environmental > Terrestrial > Deep subsurface > Rock core/Sediment | place: Rifle...
GATCCATTTGTCGAACGAGGAGCGCGCCCAGCTGCAGAAATCGGCCGCTTCGGTTCAGGAGCTGGTGAGGATAATCGGAGTCGGATGAACCTCCACGAATACCAAGCGAAAGCGATTCTCGCGCGTCACGGCGTGCCGGTGCCGAGCGGGGAAGTGGCGTTCACGCCGGCCGAAGCGGGCGAGATAGCGAGCCGTCTTGGCGGCGGCCCGGTCGTCGTCAAGGCGCAGATTCACGCGGGCGGCCGTGGCAAGGGCGGCGGCGTGAAGCTGGCAAAGTCGAGGGAAGAAGCCGAGGCGCTCGCTGCGCAGATGATCGGCATGACCCTCGTCACGCGGCAGACCGGCCGGGCCGGCCGGCTGGTGCAACGGGTCCTGGTCGAGACTGGGGTCCACATCGCGCGCGAGGTGTACCTGAGTCTCGTGCTGGATCGCGCGGCGGGCAAGCCGTTGATGATGGCGAGCGCCGCGGGCGGGATGGACATCGAGGAGGTCGCCGCGACGACTCCCGAGAAGATCGTGAAGGTCCACATCGAGCCGGGGGTGGGATTGGCGCCGTTCGCGGCGCGGCGGCTCGGCTTCGGCATCGGTCTGGACGCCGTGCAGGTCGGAAAATTCGTCACGATTGCGACAGCGCTGTACGACGCGTTCGTGACGACCGACGCGTCCCTCATCGAGATCAATCCGCTGCTCGTCACGACCGAGGGCGATCTGCTGGCGCTCGACGCCAAGATGGATTTCGACGACAACGCGCTCTATCGGCATCCCGAGATCCGCGATCTGCGGGATCTCGGCGAGGAAGACCCGCTCGAGATCGAAGCCTCGAAGTTCTCCATCAACTACATCCGGCTCGACGGCAACATCGGCTGCATGGTCAACGGCGCGGGACTGGCGATGGCAACCATGGACATCATCAAGCTCGCGGGCGGAGAGCCGGCCAACTTCCTCGACGTCGGCGGCGGCGCCAACGCCGAGCAGATCCGCAACGCCTTCAAGATCCTGATGTCGGACAAGAAGGTCAAGGCCGTGCTCATCAACATCTTCGGCGGCATCCTGCGTTGCGACGTGCTCGCGAAGGGGGTCGTGGCCGCCGTCCAGGAGCTCGGCGTGCCCGTGCCGATCGTCATCCGCATGGAAGGCACGAACGTCGACGAAGGGAAGCGGCTGCTCCGCGAGAGCGGCATGAACTTCACGACGGCGGACTCGATGGACGAAGCCGCGACCAAGGTTGTGAAGCTTACCAACTGACCAACTTCCCCAACTTACCAATTCTCATTATGTCTGTTCTCATCGACAAGAATACGCGTCTCCTGGTGCAGGGTCTGACCGGCCGTGAAGGGGCCTTTCACGCCAAGCAGGCGGCGGCGTACGGAACCACCGTCGTGGGCGGTGTGACGCCGGGAAAGGGCGGCACGACCCACGAAGGGTGGCCGATCTTCGATACCGTCGAGAATGCGGTCAAGGAGACCGGCGCGAACGCGTCGGTCATCTTTGTTCCACCCCGGTTTGCTGCTGATGCGGTCATGGAGGCCGCCGACGCCGGCCTGGCGCTGGTCGTTTGCATCACCGAAGGCATTCCGACGCTCGACGCGATGCGGGCGCTGACCTTTCTCAAGGAACGGCCGAAGACGCGTCTGGTCGGTCCCAATTGCCCCGGCGTCATCTCGCCTGGCAAAGCCAAAGTTGGCATCATCCCCGGCCACATCTGCAAGGAAGGCCGGATCGGCATCGTGTCAAAGAGCGGCACGCTGACCTACGAAGCGATTCACCAGCTCACGCGGCTGGGGTTGGGACAGAGCACCTGCATCGGCATTGGCGGCGATCCGCTGATCGGTACATCGCACATCGATGCGCTCAAGCTGTTCGCCGCCGATCCAGATACTGATGCGGTCGTCATGATTGGCGAGATCGGCGGCAGTGCCGAAGAAGAGGCCGCCGCGTGGATCAAAGACCACTTCAGGAAGCCGGTCGTCGCGTTCATCGCCGGGCAGACGGCGCCGCCGGAGCGCCGGATGGGGCATGCCGGCGCCATCGTCGCGGGCGGAAAGGGGACGGCGGCCGAAAAAATGGCGGCGTTGAGCGCCGCGGGCGTTAAAGTCGTCAAGAGCCCGGCGGATATGGGCAGAGGTGTTAAAGAGGTGGCTCGTGGCTAGTCGCTGGGTGGCTGGCCGCCGGCCGCTGGCCGCTGGTGGCATGCTATACTGAGATTCGCGGCTGGGCCTCCCTCTGCCTTCCTCTATATCCCTACGCCGTAAGGACTTGTGAATGTCACCCGCTGATCCGGCCGTTCAGGAACAGCCGCGCGCGCCGCAATCTCACCGCATCGTTAACGACTTCAGCATCCAGGTGGCGACGGTCAATGGCTCGGGCAGCCAGACGGCCAATCTCGTGCTCCTGCGATCGATTCTGCTCATGGGCGTGCCGGTGTCCGGCAAGAACATGTTCCCGTCGAACATCGCGGGACTGCCCACGTGGTACACGATCCGCGCCAGCAAACGCGGGTACATCGCGCGTAAGAAGGAAATCGACTTTCTGGTCGCGATGAATCCGGAGACCGCGAAGGAGGACGTGCTCACCCTTGAGGCGGGCGCCGCGGTCGTCTACGACGAGCCGCTCAAGCTCAACACCCTTCGCAGCGATCTGGCCTTCTATCCGGTTCCCTTCGACAAGCTCGTCGCGCCGGTCTGTCCGGACGCGAAACTGCGACGCCTTGTCCGCAACATGATTTACGACGGCATCCTGGCGAAGCTGCTCGGGATCGATCCGGCACTGATGGAGCAGGCGCTCGGCAGACAACTCGGGAACAAAGCCAAGGCCGTCACGCTCAATCGGGGCGCGCTCAAAGCCGGGTGGGATTACGCCGAAGCGAACCTCGCGAAGCGGGACCCGTTCAGCATCGCGCCGATGAACGAGACGGCGGGCAAGATTCTCATCGAGGGGAACGCCGCCGCCGCGATCGGCTGCATGATGGCCGGCGTCACCGTCGTCGCCTGGTACCCGATTACGCCTTCGTCGTCGCTCTGCGAGTCGCTGATCACCTACATGAAGAAGTACCGGATGGACAAGGACGGGAAGGCGACGTTCGCGATCGTGCAGGCGGAAGACGAAATTGCGGCGCTCGGCATGGTCATCGGCGCGAGCTGGGCGGGCGCTCGATCGATGACGGCCACGGCTGGCCCCGGCATCTCCCTGATGGGCGAGTTCGCGGGCCTTGCGTACTACGCGGAAGCGCCCGCGGTCATCTTCGACGTCCAGCGAGTGGGGCCCTCGACCGGCCTGCCGACACGCACCGCGCAGGGCGACCTGGTCCAGGTCGCGTTTCTTTCTCACGGCGACACGAAGCACATGATGCTGTTTCCCTCTTCAGTCGAAGAGTGTTACACGATGGCCCAGGAGGCCTTCGACCTCGCGGAGCAGTTCCAGACGCCGGTCTTTGTGATGATGGATCTCGATCTCGGCATGAACAACTGGATGTCGGACGGGTTCAAGTACCCCGACAAGCCCGTCAACCGCGGCAAGCGCCTGACGCCGGAACTGCTGACGAAACTGGGCGAGTGGGGCCGATATAAGGACGTGGACGGTGACGGCATCCCGTACCGGACGGTGCCCGGCGACGGCATGCCCGCGTACTTCACGCGGGGCTCGGGCCACAACGCAAAAGGCCAGTACAGCGAGCGGCCCGACGACTACGTCGACAACATGGATCGCCTCGCGCGCAAGTTCGAGACGGCGCGGAAGTCCGTTCCCAGGCCGGAAATCGAGGCGGTTGCCGGCGCGAAGATTGGGCTCATTGGCTACGGCACGTCGCACTGGGCGATCGCCGAGAGCCTCGACCAGCTGCGCGAGGAGACCGACGTCAAGGCGTCCTACTTCCGGCTGCGCGCGTATCCCTTCAACGACGAGCTGGCGAAGTTCATCGACGCCCACGAGCGCGTCTACGTGATCGAGCAGAACCGCGACGCGCAGATGCTTCAACTGATCAAGCTCGATGTGACGCCCGAGCGCGTCGCGAAGCTCCGCAGCGTGCTGCACTACAACGGTCTTCCCATCGATGCGCGCACCATCTCCGATGACGTGCTCGCGCAGGAAGGCTTCGAAGTGGCGAAAAAGACCGACCGCGTCGGAGGCGGAATGACAGGCGGAGAGTAACCAATCAATGGCAACACCACTCAAAGTGAATCGAATCGGGCTGGAGCCGCAGTTCTACAGAGGCGGCAAGACGACGCTCTGCGCCGGCTGCGGCCATAACGCGATCTCGGAGCGCATCATCGACGCGTTTTTCGAAATGGGCGTGGATCCGAGCCAGGTCATCAAGCTCTCCGGCATCGGCTGCTCGAGCAAGAGCCCGGCGTACTTCCTCGGCGGCTCGCATGGCTTCAATGCCGTCCACGGCCGCATGCCGTCGATCGGCACGGGCGCGATGCTGGCGAACAAGAAGCTCATCGCCATCGGCATCAGCGGCGACGGCGACACCGGGGCGATTGGCATCGGCCAGTTCGTGCACCTGATGCGCCGCAACCTGCCGATCATCTACATCATCGAGGACAACGGCTGCTACGGCCTCACGAAGGGACAGTTTTCGCCGACGGCCGACCTCGGCTCGAAGCTCAAGACCGGCGTCGTCAACGATCTGCCCCCAATCGACACGTGTGCGCTGGCCATCGAGCTCGGCGCCACCTTCGTGGCCCGTTCGTTTTCGGGCGACAAGAAGCAGCTCCTCGCGCTGCTGAAAGCGGCGCTCGCGCATCGCGGCACGGTCATGCTCGACGTCCTCTCACCCTGCGTCACGTTCAACGATCACGAGGGTTCGACCAAGAGCTACTCGTACGTGAAGGATCACGACGATCCGCTGGAGGAGATCACCTTCGTGCCGTTCTTCGAGGACATCGCGGTGGACTACGAGCCCGGCACCTCGCAGGAAGTGACGATGCATGATGGGTCGAAGCTGTACTTGCGGAAGCTCGAGGAAGACTACGACCCCACCGACAAGATCTCCGCGCTCCGGCGCCTGCACGAAACGGCGCGGCGCGGAGAGTTCGCGACAGGTTTGGTGTACATCGAGCCGGATCGGGACGACTTTCTGACGCTGCTCAATGTGGTCGACGAGCCGCTCGCGAATCTGCCGCTCGAGCGGGTGCGGCCGGGCAAAGAGGCGCTGGACGAGATCATGGAAGGGCTGCGCTAACCGATCATGGATTCTTCAACCCTGTGACTTGTCCTCGTTAGCTCCGATTGCATCCTGCGCTGTCGCAACCGGATCGTTCGGCAGCCCCTCGTCATTGAGGCCGTCGCCGCTCGGGTTGCCCTGTTGTTCGTCGGTGGGGCGGTCGCCTTCGATCGCGCCCTTGTGGATGTCCGGGTCTTGGTGCGGCGGGAGGCTGGTGGTCGTCACTCTGGTTCTCCTCACAATCGCGTGAAATTGCGCCTGCTATAATCGCCGGATGACCGAGCGGACGTTGGCCATCATCAAGCCGGACGCGGTGGAACGGCATCTCGCCGGCCGGATTCTTCACCGCATCGAGGACGAAGGCTTCCAGATTCGTGCCATACGTCGGTTGCATCTGTCAAAACGCCAGGCCGAGGGGTTTTACGCGGTGCATCGCGAACGTCCGTTTTTCGAGAGTTTGACCGGGTTTATGGCCTCAGGGCCGGCCATTGTCGTGGTTCTGGAGGCGCCCGAAGCCATCAAGAAGTGGCGGACGCTGATGGGCGCGACCGACCCGGCCAGGGCCGATCCGGGCACGCTCCGCAAGGAGTTTGCGCAGTCCATCGAACGCAACGCCACGCATGGATCTGATGCACCGGAGACGGCTGCCTTTGAAATCGGATACTTCTTCCCCGGAATCGACTTGATCTAGTGGGTAGGACGCTCGTTCTGCTCGGCCTGGCGATCGCCGGCCTCGGCCTGCTGATGATGGCGGGCGTCCCGCTGGGGCGTCTGCCTGGCGACTTCGCCGTCAGGCGCGGGAACTTCTCGTTTTACTTTCCTCTCGCGACCTCGATCATCTTGAGTATCATTCTGACGCTCATCTTCGCCTTCTTTCGCCGGTGAGATACAAAAGCTCTACCACGGAGGTCACGGCAACGAACCGAGGTCACGGGAAACCCCTGGTTGTTGTTCGTGTCGTCCGTTTGTTTCCGTGTCCTCCGTGGTAGCGTTTTTTTGAATATGAGCATCAAATCCGACACCTGGATCAGGCGCATGGCGCTCGAGCACAAGATCATCGAGCCCTTCGTTGACGAGCAGATGCGCAGCGGCGTGATTTCGTACGGCCTGTCCTCCTATGGATACGACATCCGCGTGGCCGACGAATTCAAAGTCTTCACGAACATCTACAACACGGTTGTCGATCCGAAGAACTTCGATCCGAAATCGTTCGTGGACATGAAAGCCGACGTCTGCATCATCCCGCCGAACTCGTTCGCGCTCGCGAGGACGATCGAGTATTTCCGGATTCCGCGCGACATCCTCACGATCTGTCTCGGCAAGTCCACCTACGCGCGCTGCGGCATCATCGTCAACGTCACGCCGTTCGAGCCGGAGTGGGAAGGGCATGTGACGATTGAGATCTCGAATACGACACCGCTTCCGGCAAAAATCTACGCCAACGAGGGCATCGCCCAGGTCCTGTTCTTCCAGAGCGACGAGCCGTGCGCGGTCTCCTATAAAGACAAGAAGGGCAAGTACCAGGCTCAGCGCGGCGTCACACTGCCGAAGATCTAGGCCGGAGGCATGGAGTCACGATGTTCAGCCCGGCAGCCTACCATCGTTGTCGCTTATAATCCTGTAAAGATTATCAATTGGACAACTAGGCCGGCGTCCGAGTCTAATTACTCGTGAGATGCGGCCCGCGGGAGTCTTTGGAGTCGCTGGAGTCGCTGGAGTCCCTGGAGTCCCTGGAGTCAATATCCGGGGGACAATCCTGTGGATGATGTAAGTACCCGAACAGAGGCAAGTTAAGGGGCCATCATCCAGACCGGATGATGGCCTTTTTGTTTGTAAATGGCACAGCAGGGGGCGGAGGGCGGAGGGCCGAGGGTGGATATGAAGATTGCCTATCAGGGGGAGCCGGGCGCGTTCAGCGAGGCGGCCGGGCGGCGTGTCGCCCCCGATGCGGAGCTCCTGCCGTGCAAGAGCTTTGAGGAAGTGTTCGCCGCGGTGGAGGGCGGGCAGGCCAATTACGGGATCCTGCCGATTGAGAACTCGATTGGGGGCAGCATTCATCGCAACTACGATCTTCTTGTCACGCACGAGCTGCCCATTCAGGCCGAGATTGAGCTGCCGGTCGTTCACCAGCTTCTCGCGCTGCCCGGCACCACGATCGCACGGCTCCGGCGCGTGTACTCGCATCCGCAGGCGCTCGCGCAGTGCGAGCGGTTTCTGCGGACGCTGAAGGGCATCGACATCATCGCAACCTACGATACCGCCGGCAGCGCCAAGATGGTGGCCGACGAACACCTCGAGGACGCCGCGGCCATCGCGTCGGCGCGGGCCGGCGAACTGTTCGGGCTGACGGCGCTGGCCTCCTCGATTCAGGACTTCGACGACAACATCACGCGCTTTCTCGTGATCGGCGCGCGGCCGCTTCACAACGCCGTGCCTGACAAGACGTCGGTCGTCTTCTCGCTGCCGAATGAGCCCGGATCGCTCTTCAAGGCGCTGAGCGTCTTCGCGCTGCGCGGCGTCGACCTGACGAAGCTCGAATCACGGCCGATTCCCGGCCGTCCCTGGGAATATCTCTTCTATGTGGATCTGGCTGCGGCGCGCGACGAGGTGACGTGCAGCCGCGCGCTGGCGCATCTCGCCGAGTTTGCGCCTATGCTTCGCACACTCGGCTCCTACGCGAGCTGGAAAACACACCAGGGCTGGCTGCCAGACCCTTTTGAGGTCCTATCATGAACAACCCGCTGACCACCGGCCCGAGCCGTGCGCCAGCCCGCGCGATGTTGAAGGCTGTCGGTTTCTCCGATGCGGACCTCAAGAAGCCGCTCATCGGCGTGGCGAACACCTGGATCGAAATCGGCCCGTGCAATTTTCATCTGCGCGAGCTGGCCGTGTACGTCAAAGAGGGCATTCGACGCGCCGGCGGCACGCCGATGGAGTTCAACACCGTCTCAATCTCCGATGGCATCACGATGGGCACCGAAGGCATGCGCACCTCGCTCGTGAGCCGCGAGGTGATTGCCGATTCAATCGAGCTGGTGGCGCGCGGCAACGGCTTCGACGGCCTGGTCGTGCTGGTCGGTTGCGACAAGACCATCCCCGCGGCGTCGATGGCGCTGGCCAGGCTCAACATCCCGGGCCTGGTGCTCTACGGCGGATCGATTGCGCCGGGCCACTTTCAGGGCCACGACGTGACGATTCAGGACGTGTTCGAGGCCGTCGGCGCGCACGGAGCCGGACGGATGACCGACGCCGAGCTGTGCGATCTCGAAGCGACCGCGTGTCCCGGGGCCGGCGCGTGCGGCGGGCAGTTCACCGCGAACACGATGGCGATCGCTTCGGAATTTCTCGGCATCGCCGCGCTCGGCAGCGGCAGCGTGCCGGCCAACGATCCGAAAAAAGCCGACGTCGCGCGCACGGCCGGCGAGCGGGTGATGGAACTCGTCCGGCAGAACCTGCGTCCGCGCGACATCCTGACGAAGGCGGCGTTCGAGAACGCGATCGCGTCGGTGGCGACGACGGGCGGATCGACCAACGCCGTGCTGCATCTGCTGGCGATTGCCCGCGAAGCCGGCGTCGATCTGACGCTCGCCGACTTCGACCGCATCAGCAGCGGCGTCCCGCTGCTGGCGGACCTCAAGCCGTCCGGGCGGTTCGTGGCGACCGACCTGCACGCGGCGGGCGGCAGCGCGCTCCTGGCCAAGCGCCTCGTCGAGGGCGGGTTCGTCAACGCGGACGCCACCACGGTGACGGGGAGGACCCTGGGCGCGGAGGCGGGCCTCGGGGTGGAAACACCGGGACAAGAGGTCGTCCGGCCCGCCAGCCGGCCGATAAAGAAGACAGGGGGACTGGCCATCCTGCACGGGTCGCTGGCGCCCGAAGGTTGTGTCGTCAAGCTGTCGGGCACCGGGCGCGTGTCGCACCGCGGCCCGGCGCGGGTTTTCGACAGCGAAGAAGCGACGTTCGAGGCCGTTCAGCGGCAGGCGATCAAGCCGAACGACGTGGTGATCATCCGGTACGAAGGGCCGAGCGGGGGGCCGGGGATGCGCGAGATGCTGGCCGTGACCGCCGCGATCATGGGCGCGGGCATTGGCGACCAGGTCGCCCTTGTCACCGACGGCCGGTTCTCAGGGGCGACGCGCGGCCTGATGGCGGGCCACGTCTCGCCGGAGGCCTCGCGCGGTGGACCGATCGCGCTCGTCCGCGACGGCGACATCGTCAATCTGGACATCCCGGCGCGGCGTCTCGATCTGGAGGTGCCGGAGGCCGAGCTGCAGAAGCGGAAGGCGGCGTGGGTCGGTCCTTCGCCGCGGTACAAGACCGGCGTGCTGGGCAAGTACGCGCGGTTGGTTTCATCCGCATCGAGTGGTGCAGTGACAGGATGAATGCCATGGCTTTGACAGGTGCGCAGATTCTCTGGGACTCGCTGGTCCGCCAGGGGGTGACCGACGTCTTCGGCTATCCGGGCGGAGCGATTCTGCCCGCGTATGACGCGATGCTCGGCTATCCGGTCCGTCACATTCTGGTCCGGCACGAGCAGGGCGCCGCGCACATGGCGGACGGCTACGCGCGCGCGAGCGGCAAGGTCGGCGTCGCGATCGCGACGTCGGGTCCGGGCGCGACCAACATGGTCACCGGCATCGCCACCGCGATGATGGACTCGTCGCCGATCATCTGCATTACCGGTCAGGTGGGCAGCAAGGTGATCGGATCCGACGCGTTTCAGGAAATCGACATCACGGGCATCACGCTGCCGATCACGAAGCACAACTACCTGGTCACGCGCGCGCAGGACATCGCGCCGGCGATTTTCGAAGCGTTCGCCATCGCGAAGTCGGGACGCCCGGGCCCGGTGCTGATCGACATCACGAAGGACGCGCAGCAGGCGAGCTGTGAGGTCGACTGGGCGGCGGCCGAGCCGCACCTCACCGAGGCGTACGACGAAGCGCTCCCCGGCGCCGGCGACTACCGCGACGCGGTCGAGTTGATCAACAACGCCGAGCGGCCGCTGATTCTGGCCGGCCACGGCATCATGCAGTCGGGCGCCGAGCGTGAGGTGCTGCTGCTCGCCGAGCGCGCGGGAATTCCGATCGCGGTCACGCTGCTCGGGATCGGCGGCGTGCCCGCGTCGCACCCGCTCAACCTCGGCATGATGGGCATGCACGGCGAGGCGTTCGTCAATCACGCGATCCAGCAGGCGGACCTGCTCATTGCGCTCGGGATGCGCTTCGACGATCGCGTCACGGGCAACCTGAAGACCTACGCGCCGACGGCGAAAAAGATTCATGTCGACATCGATCGCACCGAATTGAACAAGAACGTCCGCGTGGATGTCGCGATCGCGAAGGATCTGCGCGCGGCGCTCGAAGAGTGGATGCCGCTCATAAAGTCGGGCGATCGGCGTACGTGGCTCGAGACGATCGGTGCGCTCAAGGGCGACTCGGCGGTTCGCGACATTCAGAACCTGCCCGACAGCGGGCATCTGTATGCCGCGCACGTCATCAACGATCTCTGGCGCCTCACCGGGGGCGAGGCGGTGGTGGTCACCGACGTCGGCCAGCACCAGATGTGGGAGGCGCAGTACTACAAGCACGACAAGTCTCGCTCGCTGATCACCTCGGGCGGACTCGGCACGATGGGCTTTGCGCTGCCGGCGGCGATCGGCGCCAAGGTGGCGCGGCCCGACACCGAGGTGTGGGTGGTGTGCGGCGACGGCGGGTTCCAGATGACGATGTGCGAGCTGGCGACGATTGTCCAGGAAGGACTCGACGTCAACGTCGCGATCATCAATAACGGGTATCTCGGGATGGTCCGGCAATGGCAGGAGTTCTTCTACGAGAAGCGCTACGCCGCGACACCGCTTGTCGGTCCGGACTTCACGAAGCTCGCGCAGGCTTATGGCATCGACGCCGTGGCGGTCTCGCGCCGCAGCGAGGTGGCCGCGGCGGTGCAGGGCGCCCGCAAATCACGGCGCGCCGCAGTCATCGACTTCCAGGTCGAGCAGGAGGATTCGGTGTTCCCGATGGTGCCGGCCGGCGCCGACCTGCACAAGATGATTCTGCGGCCGTCGCCGATCGTGGAAACCGCAGCCGACTGAAGCAGGTCTAAAGACCTGCG